>ENA-UOWG01000833-UOWG01000833.1-activated-sludge-metagenome-genome-assembly--contig:-NODE-833-length-35880-cov-4.708639_pt1 | contig 35880 bp, 40 predicted proteins | sample MGYA00238147_ERZ761563 | MGnify/ENA primary metagenome ERZ761563 (study PRJEB28884, sample SAMN05720216) | anaerobic digester metagenome | isolation source: active sludge of municipal...
TGTGGGGGTATTTTAGTCTTTTTTAAAAGACACTAGGCTTTCTTTACTTTTACGGCCTGTTCGCCTTTAGGGCCTTTTTCGATTTCGAATTCAACTTCTTGACCTTCAGCTAAAGTCTTGAAACCTTCGCCTAGGATCGCGCTATGGTGTACGAAAACATCAGTACCGGAATCGGTGGTGATGAAACCGTAACCTTTTTTGTCGTTGAACCACTTTACTTTACCACGTGCCATTACTTACTACCCTCCTTCCTTACTTGTTACATAGTAAATAATGGCGAAATAAAAGCCGTAAGGCTAGTAATTCATCGCCTTACGGCTTTGAAACTTCTACCACTTATTTACTACATACTACCAAATTCTGCCCAAAGTATACCTTGATAAAGGCAATTTGTCAACTAAATTTTAAAAACAATATCGGATTAATTGCACCCGCGAATGCAGCCAGGTTGGCCGTTTTCCTGCCATCCTTGCTGGCTACCGCAGCTATTTTTCACGCCAAAATTGCCAGTTTGTTCGCTTAAAATGTCCACAGAATTACCACAAGCCTTATTATTGAATAATACAGCTCCGCTTGATTTAAGCTTGATTCCTTGCTTAAAGTTTGTAATATCAACATCATGCAACACTGCATCGTTTCCTTTAACAACTATTCCTACACCTTGCTTTATTGTGCTAGCCTGGATATGCACAGGCGAGACAGGACTTCCCTGATCCTGCGGAGGAGTTTCTGCTGCAGGCACCTGAACTGTCTTTCCTCTAGCACCTCTCGAAGAAGTTTTTGGCACAGGCTGTGAAGCGATCTGCTTTGCCACAGAAGCAGAAGATTGCACTTTGCCGGCGGCCATTAACGATTGCGTGACTCCTACTAAAGTCACGCCGCTTAAATCAACATTTACTCCAGAACCTGCGATAATGAGAATTCCTTCCTGGCCATTATCCTGTAATTCATACCTTCCCGGGCAAATGCGGATATTATCTCCAGGATTACCTGATAAAACTAAATCATCTTTTAATGGATAACAAGCCTGGCATTGATGACAGCCGTCATAAGCATCGCTGTTTTTATCATCGCATACTTCTCCGTTATCCAATACGCCGTCCCCGCAGTGAGCGCGCTTACAATCCCAGCGGCAGGCGTTGGGAATTACGTTGCTATTGTTAGGAAAATCATCGCACTCTTCTCCGCTATCGACCCCGTAATCTCCGCAGCGGGCCTTAACGCAATTAGTTCTGCAGCCATCGGGGGCAGAATCGCTATTAGCCTGGGCGTCATCGCATTCCTCATATCCTTCTATTACGCCGTTGCCGCAAACAGGCACGGCATAAATTTTAGAAGACAACAATAAACAAAAAGCTACGGTTAAAATATAAGCCAGACCGAACCTCTTAGACATGAATCACTCCTTCCTAAAAAATATTACTTCTTAATATATTTAATTGCGACCCCGAATAACCTAGTGGTGTATTGAGCGGTAGTGGTAGTACGATAGCTTTCGCCTGAGGCGTGCTTTTCGGTATTGCCGTATTCGTGGAAGCCTTCCAATTTTTCTTCTTCCCGCAGGATAATTGCATCTGCCCCCATCTGTGCAGCCATATCTTTTAATCGGTCTATGACGTGAGAATGAATCGAGGTATTGCCGGTGTCGGCAATAACTTCTCCGATTTTTACAAACTCTACCGGCGGCTGCTCATAAAATACCTTAACATTCTCTGGGCTTGTAGCCGGATAAACCGTATCGGTGTATTTTTCCGATCCAAAAGTAGTGCAGCCGACTAAAAACATACAAATAAAAATCAGGTAAAACGCTTTTTTAGACATTCATCCTCCTGGAAATTTAAAAATTAAACCGTGCGTTTTCTTTTACGGCGCAATGCTTTGGCCATCCGCGAACAGGCCTGAGCTGAAGTCCCGCCTTCGGTCAGATGGTTATCGCAAACCGCGGCAAACCCGCGCCGGTTCTTAATCTTAAAGACTTTTACGCTTCTTCCCTGGATTTTCATCTTGCTCCCCTAAATTAATCTTTCGGCTTAATTGAATAAACTATAGATTGTATCCTGGCTATAGTTAGATTTTTAAATTCCGGATAAATTGCGTAGGTTATCTGGTATTGCCTGCCAGCATAAACAAAAAATATGGAATTACTATCAAAGATGATTTTTCTCGAAGGGTTACTGATTTTAAGCGAAATAAATTTCGCGGCTATCCCGTTAAATTTGATGTCGCTCATACTGCCAGGATTATCGCTTACAGAGAAATTTTCTCTAGCATAAAAACGACTCATCGCAACCGAAAAATTCGAAGCTCCTTCATCGATCGGCGTTTCGGCAATAAAATCCTTGAACATATCCTTTTCTTTCTGCAATACAGTTATAGTAATAAAGTATCTGGGATAGTCTTCGTCTTTAAGCTCGAACCCAAAGGTTTTGACTCCGTAAAAATTCAGGCCAAAATCTGTTTTCTGCTTCTGGGGAGAAAAAGTCCAGTTCTTGGGATAATCTATGCTGAATAATTCATTTTCAAGATGTATATCTTGTTTGTTTATCCTCGGTGGGCCGCAACCGGAAGATAAAAAGACTATCAATAAAAGAAAAAATATTCTTTTCATTATTTTATATTAAATAATTGAAGGATCTCGCGCAAAATCTTATCGAAATTTTCTTTTGTCAAATTAAACAATTTGACGTCTTCCCGTTTTTTGAGGCTTTCTATAAATGGAGAGCCTTTATGTTTTATCGTGGCGATGACCACACGCGGGCCCTCGAATATCTCCAATACCAGATTCTTGAAAGTTTCAGAGAATAACTCCATCGGGCCGATTTCATCGACAAGGATGACTTTTGACTCCTTCATCGCTTTTTTCAAGGCCGGCAAGGCTACTCTCTCGAATCCCTCTTTTAAGACTGCGTATTTACTGAAACGATATTCGCTTTTTTTCTCAATATGCGCCAAAAGTCCGGTTGTCCCGTCGAGGGCGCTAATCTTAAACCCAACGCGCTTTCCGTTACGCCTGATTTCCTCGGTGTAAAATCCCCCGGCGATTTCCTTTAGCTCCTGAGAAATCTTCTTCACTAGGGTTGTTTTACCAGCGCCAGGTTTTCCGGTTATTAGGATATTCATTAATTTAAGGAATGATTACCTTTCTGTCTTCAGAATCTCGATTAGGGTATCGACAACTTCAGGATGGAATTGGCTTCCTCTATTGATGTTTAGCTGTTTCAAGGAGTCTTCTCTGGTTAAGGCCGGCCTGTAGGCGCGCGGAGAAGTCATGGCATCATATGCGTCGGCCACCGAAACAATCGCCGTAAAAATATTGATATTTTCTCCGTTGATTTTATCGGGATAACCGCCTCCGTCATAACGCTCATGATGACCTCGGACAATTGCCAGCATCTCTTCGGATATCGAAACCGGCTTTATGATATCTTCGCCGATAATGGGATGCTTTTGAATTGTGTCCCATTCTTCAGGAGTGAGTTTTCCCTCCTTGTTTAAAATACTTTCTTTGATTCCAATCTTGCCAATATCATGCAGAAGCGCCGCCTCTTTCAGCAAATCAATCTTATCCTTGGGAAATCCCATTTTTATAGCTATTTTCTCGGCGAAATCGGCGACTCTTTCCGAGTGGCCTCGAGTATATTGATCTTTTGCCTCCAAGATTCTTACCAAAGACTGGGCAATGCGATAAAAATAATCGAGAAGTTTCTTCCTTACATCAAATAAATTTTCTGACATCTGGTTAAAAGACCGCGCAAGCTCTCCTATCTCATCGCTTGTCCTCACCCTGACGCGGTATCTAAGATCCCCCTCGGAAATATGATAAGTTCCTTCTACCAACTCATTTATCGGATTAGTGATACTTTTAGAGATTAACATCCCAAGAAATATTGAAATGAATACCCCAAGAAGAAGAACAAGAAAACCCCTCTGTTTAATCCCTTTCTGAAAGGCATAAACATCATCCGCTGCGACATCTACGCCTAACATCGCTATGGCTTTTCCGGTCTTATCGCGGATAGGCGCATATCCGGAAAGAAAAACTCCCCATTGGTCGGTCTCAAGTTTCGTGTCTGCAGCCGGGCCGAAGAAAGCCTTGGCTATTTCGGTATATCTAGTAGCATTAAACTTATCGCCAGGATACGAAGTAATGCCATTGACTAACGGCTCAGGATCAACCACAAACTGCCATATACCCTCTTTATCGGTCTTGGCCATTGTATAAATATACTTTATCGGAGGGTTAACTCTCTTGATAGCTCTTAGTTTTTCCGCGATTGTCTTATAGGCCTGGCTATTGACTCCGTCTTTTGTCATTGGAACCTGCGCCAATGTATCAGCGTCGACAAATAAGGCAGCGGTCTGGGCTATTACCTTTAATTTATCTCTTAGCTGGTTAAACTGCGCATCGTAGGAGAATTTGTAAATAAGGTAATTGCTTAAAGTGGCGATAAAAAATAAGGATAGGACTAAAAGCAGGATAACTTTCAGCTGAAAACTTCTCCCGAATGGAATATTAATTGTTCTCATAGGCCAATCTCTAAACTTGTAAGGACTATATTTTACCGAAGTTTAGTAGTTTTGGCAATATAAAAATAGTCAGGGGGCGTCCGCCAATGCTGCATTGGCGGACGCCCCCAACTGTCCTACGGGTTGTTAAGCTTAACTATTCGTTTTTATACGCTTCCAGGACTATACTGGAAATCTCTTGCTGTATTTCTTTAGAGACAAGACTCACGGTATCGTACCAGCGTTTGTCTTTGCCCTGGTCTTTGGGCATACTCACAAACAATCCTTTCTTGCCTTCGATAATCCTCAAGCCTTTTATCAAAAGCTCGTCGTTAACCAGGATATCTGCGAATGCCTTGACCGGACCGTCGGTCTCTAATTTGTACATCCTGCCGATTTTAAAATTCAATCCATTACTCATCTATGCCTCCTTTAAACTAAAAAGTAAAAAGAAAAAAGTAAAAACCAAAAGGCAAAAGTCAAAAGTCTTCTCCGATTCTCTTTCAGGGTTAAGATGCTCGAAGCTAAAATATTCGATAATTCTGTGGTCTCATTTAAAAGCTCTGTTATATTCTCGAACGGACCTTCGATAGAATCCCTAATTAACTCTAGCCAAAATTTACTCTCATTAGCTGATTTGAGAGCGTGGCGATAAAAATTAGAGAAATCTTTTTTAGAAGCAGAAACTTGAGCTTCTATAATATTAGCACCAACAGAAGTTGCTGAACGTAAAAGCTGCTGAGCCATCACTTGCGATATATAGTCTTTAGGGATGCTTCTAAGAAACTTGATTATATCTGCGGAGTAAAGATAGCTTCGTTTTCTTAAATTATAAACCTTATTCTTTTTCTCTTCCATTTTTACTTTTTACTTTAACTTTTTTCTTTTTCGTTTTTACTTCTTACTTTTATTCAATTCAGCGCCATAAGCAAAAAACTATTCAGCCTTTGCTTGTTGTTTTAAAACGCACTTGCCACAAGGCGTCAGGCCCTTAGCTTCGGCCTCAGTAACTGACATGCCTGCAGTTTCTTTATTTTTGATTAACGAACATCCTGGCTGGTGATATTTCTTGCCGTTTTTAGTGGCATAGACCATGCCTTCGGTTTTTTCCTGCTTTACTTGTTTATCGATTGCTTCTTCTTCGCCAAAGCATCTCCCACAAGGCTCCAAGCCCTTGGCCTTGGCATTTTCGATATCGATTGCCTGCGTATCTCTATTTTTAATAAACCGGCAATCCTGTTTGTGATATTTTGTACCTTGCTTAGTAACATAGACATCCTCAGCAAAAGCTGCGGAGGCTGTTGTCAAAAATACTAAACACAAAATCAATGATGCTAATTTCTTAAGCATTTCCCCTTTCCTCCTTTCAAAAGCTGCTCGTCCATTCTGCTTATGGCTGCTGAATAACTTTATTATTTAAACAGCGGGATAAATATCCGCCGGTCAAAGCATCAATTGAGGCCGTCAGCTCTTCTAATCTCAAGGTCTCATCCAGCCTTTCGCTTGCCTCTTCAGGAGGTGAGATTAGAAGCTCTGTCTGAAGCCGACGGCGCTCAAAGTACAATCGTGTTACTTCATCTAAAATTGACTCCCTTAGTTCAACCATTAATTTAGAACGGGAATCTATAGATGTCTGGTCCGGATTCCAAATCAGCTCACCCACATCCCAGCTTAATGACAATCCCCAATCCCTCGGACCAACAAATGCCCTTTCGTAGCTAGAAGATAGAGACGTTGCCACAGTCTTATCGTAATCTAAACTTACTGACGGCATAAGAGCAGCAAGCTGCGCGCGCCTGCGCCAGCTTTTTATTTTCCGTGGATCAACCTCTGCGTATCTTATCGCCTGTTTCTGGATTTCCTGAATAGAGGGCTCGTCCTTAAATACTTCTTGAGTATTTTTTTGCTCGTCTCGTTTCATTGCAGGTAAATCCCGGGACGAGCCCCTAAACACTCCTTCATCAGTTGCAGCCCAAAGATTCCTAGAGGAGTCCGTGGCTAGGAAATTAATATTATTAGCGGTCATTCCCTTATAAAACTGTTGCCATTTACCACCGTTAAATTCAAAAACACCTTTTTCTGTACCAACAACTAAATTATTATTATCTAGAAATTGAATACATTTTATATTCTGACTTAACAATCCTCCTGAATTTAATCTCTGCCAGGATTCGCCGTCATCTTGGGAATAAAACAAACCTTCATCTGAGCTAAAATAAATATTACGAGAGTTCTTGTGATCGATTTTAATATCGGTTATGCGTGATGTTCCTTTTGATTCTTCGGCTGCATAATCGCTATCGCCATTATTATTTTCCGGGCTCTCTTGGCCTGTTATGGAATATAATTTATCTTGTGAATCTAAATCCGAGCTTAAAACATATACGCCTTCGATAGTGGCGAGAAAAATCTGCTCTGCGCCTGCGGCCATAGCGATAATTTCAATGGTGCCAAGCTTCCCTGATAATCTATCCCAAGTCTTGGCATTATCCCTCGTAAAAAATAATCCTTCTTTGGTGCCAAGAAGGATTATATCTTTAAGAATCAAAACCGTTTTGCAATAACGCTGCATTTCGTTTTTACCGCGAAAAATATTCTGCCAGCTTTTCCCCTCATTTCGGCTGATGAATAATCCATCGGCGGTCGCAGCGAATATATCCTGCGGGCAAGATCTATCTTGCGCAAGGTAATTAACTCCTCCAGATTTTGGAATATTTAGAATCTTCTTATAATATTTCCCCTGGTCATTTGAAACATAAAGAGCGCGGTCAGTACCGACAAAAAATTGATTCCTATCCTCAAAATCAAATAATATACATTTAACATTCTTTTCCCTTAAGCCATCGGAAGAATCCTGCCATAAAATATTACTATCGGAACGGGTTATTACTAATAAACTTAAAATAAAAACAAAGATATAGACAATGCCAGAAAGCAACCTATTATGTTTGAAATTTCGAATTGCAAACTTAAAAGTCAAAAGGAAAAAGTAAAAAGCACAAGTTAAAATTAAAAAGTTTTTCATCTCTTTCCTTTCAGACTCAAAATGCTTGCAGCGAGAATATTGGATAATTCAATTGTTTCATCAGAGATTATTTTAGTTTTATCAAAAGGGACTCTATGAGAATCTAAAAGCAAAGAAAGCCAGAATTTGCTTTCATTTGCAGATTTTAATGAATGGCTATAAAAATTAGTAAAATCTTTTTTGGAACTTGAAGCTTGAGCTTCAATGATATTGGCACCTATTGATGTTGCGGAACGAAGAAGTTGCCTGCCAATTATTATTGAGATGTAGTCTTTGGGTAGATTTTCGATAAAATTTATAATATCAAGCGCATATAGGTAAGTGCGCTTTCTTAAATCATAAATTTTATGTCTTGGCTCTTCCATTTTAACTTTTAACTTGTGCTTTTGCCTTTTTACTTCTCATTTTTGACTTTAGGATACTTTTATTAATTTTCCTCATAATATTCCTCCATTAGCTTGGCAAGGTCATAGATTATAAAATCGGGGACGTAAAGATTAGGATACAGAAGTATTCTGTGTTTTAAGGCTTGAAATGTTCTCTCGGTTTTTTTAATTCTCAGGTGGGTTGTTTTGTCCTCTTGCATTAACTTGCTGCCTTTCTCCCGTGGACGCTTGGAAGTATAGCATGTATTTGATTATTTGTCAAGGTTGATTTGCGTAAAAGTTAAATTATTATTCAGTGTAATTATTATAACTTGTTAGTAATTAACAAGTTGATAAAATTGACCAAAAAATGAAATATTTTTTGTTTATACAATTTAGACTTGACAATTCATCAATGCTATGTTAATCTTTAGATTAGAAAAACACTTCAGGAGGAATAAGATGAAAATCGGAGACAGGATTCGAGAATTAAGAAAATCGCGCAAGATGACGCTGGTGGAATTATCACAAAATAGCGGCGTGCAGCTTGCAACTTTGAGCCGTATTGAGAACCTCAAGATGACCGGCACCCTCGATTCCCATATCAACATCGCCAAGGCGCTGGGAGTTAATTTAAGCGAGCTATACAAAGACATCGGAGTTGAAGAAAAAACTATAGATGTCCAATCGCAGGACTCAAGAAGCGAAGTATTCTTGCACAGCGATAAAGCAGCTTATGAGATGCTCACCAACAAGGTACTTGAGAAGAAAATGATGCCTATACTTTTAAAGATTGAACCTCAGGGCAAGACCCAGCAAGAACAAAATAATCTCGGCACGGAAAAATTTATTTTCTGCCTGGAAGGAAAAATCGAAGCAGTGATAGATAATAAAAGCTCAATACTGAGCAAAAATGCCACGCTCTATTTTGATGCATCCCTCCCCCACTATTTTAAAAACTTAGGAAAGACCAAGGCGCTGGCGATATGCGTGATTACGCCACCGGCATTGTAATAGGAGGTCAAATGACGACCGAACTTATGGAGTTTGAAAAACGACATAAGTTCGTAGTCGGAATTTGACCCAGCACTAATTTTATGAATATATATTGGATTTATATCTTAAAGAACAAAAATACTGGAGAGCCTTATTACGGATATACAAATAACTTAGACAGGCGTTTAAAAGAACATGATATTGATAATAAATGGAAATTTATTGGTTGTGAAGGTTATGTCTCCGAATTAGATGCTAGGGAAAGAGAAAGAAAATTAAAACATTATGGTCAAGCACGAACCCATCTTAAGAACCGGCTTAGAAAATCATTCCAATAGTAAAATTAGTGCTGGGTTCAATTCGCCCAAGCGACTTATGTTCACTTTGTTCCATAAGTCGCGGGCTCATTGAAGGAGGAAAAATGCCTAAATATAAGATTTTGATCTGTGATGATGAACTGGGTATCAGAGAATCACTAAAATTAATTTTAGAGAAGGATTATGAGATCATTGAAGCTACTAACGGCAAAGATTGCCTGGAGAATTTAAAAAACAATCCCGTAGATTTAATCTTAATGGATATCAAAATGCCCAAGGCCAGCGGACTGGATATCCTAAAAGAAATCAAATCAATTAATCCCGCCATAAAAGTAATCATGATCACAGGCTACAAGTCGGTCGAAACAGCGACAGAAGCCATCCGCGCCGGAGCTAGCGATTACATCGTCAAGCCATTTTCGTCTAAGGATGTCTTGGAAGCAATTCGGAAAATCCTCTAAAACCAGCCTCTAGGATTTAGGGTTTAGCACTTAGGGTATAGGGTATAGCATGAAACTACAATCGTATAAAGACCTCATTGTTTGGCAAAAATCCATAGAGCTGGTTATAGAAATTTATAATCTTACCAGATTATTCCCTAAAAGCGAAGTTTACGGATTGGTTTCTCAAATGAGGCGAGCTGCCATAGCTATTCCTTCTAATATCGCTGAAGGATATCGCAGAAAACACATAAAAGAATATATCCAGTTCCTCTACGTAGCAAATGGCTCAGCTTCTGAACTTGAAACACAAATTGATATCGCTAGAAAATTAGAAGAAACAATAGATTTGGATTATTCGAAGTGCGATAATTTAATTGCGGAAGTCTTAAAGATGTTGAACGTGCTGATTGCGAAACTTGAAACTAAACGCTACCCCCTCCACCCTATACCCTGAATTAACCAAACTTCTTCTTCAACTCATCCATTACTTTTTTCAGCACACCATCATTATATAACTCGATAAAGGCATCGGCGACTACCGGATCAAATTGAATCTTACGGAACTTTTTGATTTCGTTCATCGCTTCTTCTATTGATAAGCCTTTTCGGTAGGGCCTGTCGGTAGTCATGGCATCAAAGGCATCAGCCACGCGGATAATCCTGGCAAAAATGTGGATTGCATCTCCCTTTTGCTTATCAGGATAACCAGAGCCGTCGTAATTTTCATGATGATGCACCACACCCTGGATAATGTCTTCCCCGAACCATTCCTTTAAGGGGCCGAGGATTTCGATACCGCGGGTGGGATGCTCCTTAATCTTGGCAAATTCCTCATCGTTAAGCGCGGCCGGCTTCAAAAGAATATTATCCGAGATTCCGACTTTTCCCAAATCATGCAGCTGGGCGGTCCAGTGAAGCGCGCTGATGGAGTTGGGTATGGAATGGATCAAGCGCTCCAGTTTATTTCCTAACAACATTGAATATTGCGACACTCTTTCGGTGTGGCCGCGGGTGTAATGATCGCGGGCTTCCAAAGTCTCCAGCAATGATTTCTGCGAGGAGACAATCAAACGGATTTTTTCGTTCTTCAATAATAATCCGGCGATGGCGCGGCCGGTCTGATTGGCCAAAGTCTGGAAGGCCTGGAGGTCCTGAGCAGTGTAGATTTCGTTAGTGATTTTATTACCCAGGTTCATAATACCAACCATCTCATCTTCGCAGAAACTGGGAACGCAGATTTCCACGCCCAAGATGGCCATTTCGCTTTCCACGGATTCCAGGAATTTTCTTTCGTGCGTAGTAAGATCTTTATTCTGCAGGTCATGCATAATCTGGCCATAGACTGCCGGCTTCTTCTCGTCTTTTAGATAGGCGACCAACGGGCTGTGGATTGAAAGCAACAATCCCAGCTCTAATTTGGGACGGTCTTTTTTGCGATAAACACAGGACATAAGCGCATAGGCATTTTTCTGGTCATTCAGGATAAAAACAGCGGTGTGATCCAAACGCGTAAATGATGACACGTCTCTTACGATAAACGTCGCCATTTCTCTAACGTCTCTTGCCCTCGCCGTCCTCTCCGCCTCTTTCTCCAGCATCGGCCTGTAGGCGAATTTCTTGGAAAGGTCAGATTCATTCATACGAAGAATAAATTTTATAAATCTAAATAATGCAAATGCTATCAGAGCTGAAAGCAAAACAGGTACAGTTAACCAAGCTGGACCTAATTTCGGGGAAAGAATTGGCTGAATATAAGAAAGAGCAATATAAAGCAAGGCTACTGGAATTATAGCACCTATGGAAATGAAAGTTGTCTTCTTGACTAAAATTTCAATATCCATAAGGTGATGACGAACTATGCTATAACTAATTATAGCTATATAAATTGCTCCAAATAAATAACCAAACGGATAAATTGCTATTCCATAATTAGGAAAAAAATCTACGGACGCGGAGCTATAAATAGTAAATGCTAATAATACATATTTTATTTGGGTTCGTTCCGGAGGTGTAAGTTTCTTGTTTTTAAATAATAAAAATGATGCCAAGAGAATGCATGCGTAGCTTACCGAACCAATAAAAAATATTAAGAAAACTGGATGCAGAAAACCTGCTATTGGATAATACCCCCAGAAATATAATCTAAAATCTTTTACAACATAACTGGTTCCCCATATTAAAAAACTAAATAATATAGAAAACAAATAAAATAATGAAATAATCTTTTGTAGACTTTTTATTTTTAGAACCTCTATGGTACAATGTAATCCAGCAACACATATAAAAGCAATAGCTGTGTACCCAATTTTTAACCAGAAAGCAGCTATAGTTTTATCTGTTTGACGATAAGCGATCCCATATGCGAATAACCAAATACATGTAACTAAACTTAAAAAGAAAAAAACACGGTTAGTGACGTGTTTAGAATTCCTAGATAAAATAAAGAATCCAAGTATCAATAGCGCTAATGAGATAATAATTTGTGGAAACGAATAATACATATTTTTAGTAATTAAAGTCCAATTTCTTTATATTTCCATTGTTTTCCGAGGTCCCCAAGTATAATTCTTGCTGCTCTTCTACCAGAGAAACTAACTACTGGGATACCTCCTGAAGGAACAAATTCTCCCGTATACCAATGCCCTGCAGCATATAATCCTTTAATTGAACAACGTTGTTTAATTTTATATAATTTTGTCCTTTCAAAATCTGGGAGCCACCCTAGACAAGCTCCGTTGGTATTAAGGGTAAATCTTTCAAAAGTTATAGGGGTAGCAACAAATTTCTTTTCAATATTATTCTTCAAATTTGGGATTATTTTGTTTGCCAAATCAACAATTAAACCAGCAATTCTATCTTTGTTATTCAACCAAAATTCTGGAGATTCGTAGTTCGCAAGAATATAAAGACCAACGCTCGTATGAGAATTATAGCACTGTTCAGGATCGTGTAAAGAAGGAAAAGACATCATGAGATAACGCAAATCATCTTTATTAAATATTCTCTTTGTATCAAACATAGTTTCATCAATATTATAATCCGAGAAATACAAAATATTTGCTGGATTATCCAAAGCCGATTGCATATCGATATTAAGACCGGCATATACCACGAACATCGACGGCGACCTCACTAGATAATTTATTTTATCTAATTCATCTGTTTTTACATTTAAAAGGCTAGAGAAGGTTTCATGCGCATCAGCATTAGTAACTATAACATCCGCACGATACTGCTCGCCATTTTCCAACTCAACACCACAAACAGAATTATTATCATTTAGAATTCTGGCGACTCTAGCATTTAATTTCATATCGCTACCACCAGTTCTAATAAATTGAGTTAAAAGATTAGGATACGATTGACTACCTCCATAAGGATAATATCCTGGATCCATTACATACTCTCTAAACATAGCAATACAAGCTAATGCTAGACTTTTATCTGCATGTGCCCCTATATTCCATATTGATATTGCATTAAGTATTGCTTTTATCTTTTTGTCTTCAAAAAACTCATCTAAAACACTACGAAATGTCATTTTCTTTATTTTTGGATAAACTGTAAGGAAGAAATCTTTTTGGCTAACAAAGTCAAAAAAACGTTTGATATTTTTCTCTTGTTGCGGAAATTTATCTCTAAACTCGTTAATTGTTAGAGCTGGATCTGATCTTAAGCATATATCTCCATCTGGTGTTATAATTCTTTCAACCGGATCAAACTGATGGACCTTTAATAAATTAGCAATTTCTAATTCATCTAAAATTTTACCTAAAATCCCTTTTTTCAATGACCCTAAGTAATGCACCCCAATATCGAACTTGTAGGCACCTAACTCAAGCGATGCGCAACATCCACCAGGTTTATCGTTTTGTTCTAAGACCAATATTTTTAAACCAGACTTAATAAGGTAACAGGCACAAATAAGTCCTCCTACTCCCGCCCCAATAATTATTGCATCATATTTGTTTGGAACTTTAACGCTCATCTTGTCTTTCGTTTTATAAAATTACAATCTACTGAATATTTCAATAATCTTAAAAATGTATTTTCGTCAAATCGTGGGATTTCAAAATTTAAGCTCCTTAAACCTTGCATTGTTTTTATTGACGAAATAGATGTACTGGGATTGAAGGTAAAAATTGTATTTTCGAGAAGTCTCCTTTGGATAGCAGACAAGTTACCAATCTTGAATTCTTCTCTTCTAACAAGTTTTGGCATTTTATATCCAAGATATTTACTGGCAATATAAATCATCTCTTCAAATAAAATAGTGGTTTCATGGAAAGGATGGTAGGTACAATTCTTTTCTTTAGAAAATTCATTTATTAATAAAATTGCATTAACTAATGAATCTACGCATATAATGTTAGAAGGGACATCCTTAGCGGGATAAACGTCAAATATCTCCATATTAAATAAGTGTATTGCTTGAAATATGCTTTGAAAAGAAGGCGTCTTCCCAGAAGAAGATTCCCCAAGCACAATGGGAGGACGATAGATATCGATCCATAAACCTTTCTTTCTGAACAAATCAATTTGCTTTTCTGCAAGGAATTTGGTTTTTTCATATGAAGTATTGAAAGACTGCCCCATATCTAAACTATCTTCCATAAACTTACCTTGATAATCACCGCAGACATATACAGTGCTGAAATAATTTACTTTGCGTAATCGCCCTTCAGATATTTTCTCGGCAAAAGATAAAATATTAAAAGTACCATCGACATTGACTTGTTTAAGCGATAGAAAACCTTCTCTAAGGTTAGTTCCCGCGGCGCAGTGAAAGATTTCATCTATTTGTCCTCTTAAACGTAAAGTATCTTGGCTGTTTATCTCCAAATTCGATTTTCTAATATCGCCATTAATAATTTCAAAATTATTTCGAATTTTTGGCAAAGAGCGCTTGTTCCAGAATTCTAAACAGTTGAGAATATTTTTAGGAGAATCTTTACGAACCAAACAAAATACCTTATATCCTTTCAGCAATAAAGTTTGCAAAAGATATGATCCTATAAAACCTGTTCCGCCTGTTAAAAAAATAGTTTTCATTTCTTTCTAAAACAGCAAAATATATTCATAGAATTTATAATACTTTATTTCCTGATAACTCAACTGCAAACCTCGTTCCTTCGTTTATTTTACTTTCTACTTTTGTACTTCCACAATTTTTTTAAAAACTAAGCACGCATTGTTTCCCCCGAACGCGTATGAATTATTGAAAGCTATATTTACCTCTGCTTTGCGAGAATGATTTGGCACACAATCTACATCACACTCCGGATCCGGAGTCTGGTAATTTATCGTCGGGGCAATTACGCCTTCTTTTATCGTCAGACAGCAGGAAATCGCCTCAATTGCCGATGCTGCGCCCATAGTGTGTCCAAGCATTGATTTGATTGAACTTATAGGAATCTCTTTATATTTTGCGCCAAAAACTTTCTTAATTGCCGAACATTCGGTTTTATCATTCTGCACGGTTCCGGTTCCGTGCGCGCTGATATAATCTACATCCTCAATTTTGATACCTGCCTCTTTTATCCCTCGCCTCATACATTCCACGATTCCTTCTTCTTTGGGCGCGGTCATATGATAGGCATCACAGGATAAACCATAGCCAAGAATCTCGGCATAAATTGTCGCTTTTCTTTTTAAGGCACTGTCTAATGTTTCCAATAATAGCATTCCGGCGCCTTCGCCGACCAGCATTCCTTCGCGGTTTAAATCAAACGGACGGCAGACTTCCGGGGCCATGGCATAAAGCCGGCTAAAACCGACCAAATTAACCCGGGAAAAAGCATCCACACCGCCTGCCAGCATAACATCTGCTTTGCCAGATCTGATTAGATCAAAGGCATAGCCGATAGAATAATTTCCTGCAGAACAGGCATTAGCAAACATGAAACTATCAACTTTTAATTGCAGTTCATTGGCGAGGTTTCCGACGATATTATTAGTGGGAAATAAAATTACGGTTTTATGGCCAATATCTTTTTCGCCCTTGTCTACCCAAAGCTTATCCATCTCTTCTAATATCTGAGCCTCGCCCATAGTAGTTCCAAGGCAAACGCCCATTTTTGCTTTGTCTATCTTTTTGATATTTAATCCTGCGTCTTCTAAAGACAGGCGAGCAGCCGCGAGCGCCATCTGTGAGGCGCGGCCCATGTGTTTGAGCTTTCTTTTATCGATAAACTCCTCTGACTTGAAATTCTTGACCTCGCCGCCAAAGTGTCGTTCGTAGGCAGATGTATCAAAGGCTTCAATCTTGCTTATTCCTGATTTACCGGCGATAAGGTTTCGCCAGAAATCAGCTTTGCCAATGCCGATCGAGCTTACCACGCCTAGACCAGTTATAACAACTCTTCGATTATTCTTCATTCTTTTCTGCGATCACTCTTCTGTGAATTATACCTGACCTTCTCGGAAATCCACTGATCAATCATCTTACGATGAAAGCGCCAGTCCGAGCCGAATTTAAAGGCTGGGATCTTACCTTCCCTGGCATATTTATAAATCGTCGCCGGATGGACATCCAGATACGCCGCCACGTCCCTTAAATCCATTATCTCTTTACTTTTATTAGCCATAAATTTTCCTCCTTAAAATTTTAAGCAAATCTTCTAAATTACAAAAAATCATATGTTATCATATGCTATGCTAAGCTAAATTGTGTTATCTTAATATATCTTAAATAGAAAAATTTGTCAATGATTATTTGTACCTGAATTGAATTTTGGTTGGTTTTCCGACGATTATACTGCGAGGTTTTCGATATCCTGAGGCTTCTCTAAATTGAAGACTTTGAGCTTTGAATCAATGCGCCTAAGCATGCCTTTTAAGATTTGGCCGGGCCCGATCTCTATGAATTCAGTAACGCCCTGGCCTGCCATATAGCGCACTGATTCCTCCCAAAGCACCGAGGCGCTGACCTGGCGCACAAGATTCGCCTTGATTTCTTCGGGCTTAATCTCCGGCTTGGCAATGACATTGCTGACAACCGGAATTTGCGCCGGGTTAATCTTGGATTTATTCAATAATGCAGATAATTTCTCTCCGGCAGGATTCATATAGTAGGAATGGAACGCTCCGCTTACCTCTAAGACTATTGCCTTGAAACCTTGTGCCTTGACTGCCTCAACGGTCTTATCGATATCAACAGCTTTTCCTGAAACTACCACTTGTCCCGGACAATTTAAGTTGGCAACATAAGTCGCGCAATCTTTACAGATCGCTTTTACTTTCTCAAGGTCCATGCCCAAAATCGCCGCCATCTTTCCGGGAGTGCTGCGGGCATCCTCCTCCATATATTCGGCGCGCTGCCTGACGATTTTCAAGGCATCTTCAAAACTGAAAACTTCTGACGCCACTAAAGCCGAATATTCGCCCAGGCTTAAACCTGCAGTAAATTTTGGTTTAAAATTTTTTGATTTAGGATGGCTTTTAAAGGCTTCCAGGACAGCGACGCTTAAGGTGAAAATTGCCGGCTGGCAGTTAATCGTGGATTTGAGTTGTTCTTGCGGGCCTTGGAAACAAAGTTTAGTTAGGCTGAATCCCAGGACTTTATCGGCTTTATCAAATACTGATTTGGCTTGGGGGGAAATTCGATAGATTTCTTTTCCCATGCCAACATACTGCGAGCCTTGACCGGGGAAAATGTAAGCTATATTTTTCATAAATAAGTTATTTCAGTTAATGCAGTTATTTCTGTTAGGTCAGTTCTATTCCTTAACTAACGTAACTGGCTCAACTGACTAAACTGTCCTAACATTTCTTTATTTTTACCATTTAATAACTATGGAGCCCCAGACCAGTCCTCCGCCAAAGGCAACCAGGACAACGATATCGCCTTTTTTGATTTTTCCGTCGCGGAAGGCTTCGGTAAGCGCGGTGGCGGTTGAGGCAGATGACATGTTTCCGTAGCGGGCGATATTCATATAAATCTTATCTTCGGGGACTCCGATTCTCTTGGCCATGGCCAAAAGTATGCGGATATTAGCCTGATGAGGAATAACGCAATCAATGTCTTTCCAGCTAAGACCCACCTTTTCCAAGGCAATCTTGGTGGCTTCGCCCAGGAGTTTTACGGCATGCTTAAAGACTTCATTACCCTGCATCTTGATAGTGTGTAATTTTTCATCCACGGTTTGATGAGTCGCTGGATTTCTCGAGCCGCCGGCAGGAAGAAGCAATAAATCCCCCAATTCTCCGTCGCTGGCAAGATAAGTAGAAAGTATTCCGTTTTCTTTAACAGGAGCTAAAACGCAGGATCCTGCTCCGTCTCCAAAAAGGACACAGGTGCTTCTATCGGTCCAATCGGTAATCCTAGATAGAACCTCGGTTCCAACAACCAAAGCATTTTTATAAACGCCGTTAGCGATAAATTGCTGGGCGATAGTTATCCCATAGATGTATCCGGCGCAGGCGGCCGAGATATCGAAACTCGCGGCCTTTTTGGCGCCTAATGCTTTTTGCACCCAACAGGCAGTGGAAGGAAACTGCGTATCCGGGGTGATGGTAGCGACAATAATCAAATCTAAATCTTCGGGTTTTAATTTGGCTTGGGCGAGCGCTTCTCTGGCGGCATTTACTGCCAGATCGCTTGCGGCCTGGGACTTATCGGCGATCCTTCTCTCTTTTATCCCGGTGCGGGTGGTAATCCACTCATCGGAAGTATCAACCATTTTCTCCAGGTCCTGATTGGTGAGCTTTTTCTCAGGAACATACATCCCAAGGCCGATGATTCCTACGTTTTTCATAGCGCCTTTATTTCCTCGATGATTTTTGCATTAACATTCTTTTCAATCTCTTCCTTGGCTACGCGGATTGCGTTTTTAATAGCCTTGGCGCTGGAACGGCCGTGTCCGATAATTACAATACCATTAACCCCCAGAAGCAGCGCTCCTCCGTATTCGGAATAATCCATCTGTTTCCTGAAACGCTTAAAACCTCTCATCATCAAAAGCGCGCCTAGCTTGCTCCAGATATTGCTGTATATCTGCCGCTTTAAAAACTCTGCAATTACTTCGGCCAATCCTTCTGCTATTTTTAACGCGATGTTGCCTACAAATCCATCGCAGACAATGCAATCACATTTTCCGGAAAATATATCTTTGCCCTCAACATTGCCGATAAAGTTAATCTTGGCTTTTTCTAAAACCGCATAGGTCTCTTTGACATATTCCGGACCCTTTGTTTCCTCTTCGCCGATATTAAGAAGTCCCACGCGAGGATTTGGGATATTTAAGACGTTACGAAAATATGCTGTGGCCATTACGGCGTACTGCTGCAGATGAATCGGTTTAGGATTAATATTCGCCCCCACATCGACCAATAAAGCCCTGCCGGTTAAAGAAGGGGTAATTATTGCGATTCCCGGCCTCTCTATTCCAGATAGAAGACCTAAACTCAATGTGGCAGCGCAAACCACAGCTCCGGTATTTCCAGCGCTGACCATGGCATCGGCCCTATCGTCCTTAGTCATCTCAATGGCTTTAACTATAGAGGAATCTCTTTTTCTTCTGACACTCGTCGCCGCCGACTCGTCCATTTCAATAACTTCTGATGCTTCTTGGATACTGATACGATTGGAAGGATACTTGTATTTTTTAAGCTCTTCTTCGATGGCGGCTTTTTTCCCGACCAGAATCACTTCGATATCATATTCTTTTACCGCCATTACTGCGCCGCTGACAATCGCACCCGGCGCATGATCTCCACCCATTGCATCTACGGAAATACGCATAATTTATTCCTTTTTCTTTTTCTCTTCTTTGGTCTTGATTTCAACCACGACCCTGTCTTTGTAAAATCCGCATATAGGACAAATCTGATGCGGAGGCTTCAAGGTCTTACACTGAGGGCAAACCACCAGATTCGGCGCCTCAAATTTCCAATGAGTTCTGCGTTTTCTTCCACGTTGCTTAGAATGTCTTCTTTTCGGTAATGGCATTGTTCCTTCCTTTCAGACTAAATCTTACAGTTACATTTTTCCAGATTCAAATTCTTTCCGCATTTAGGGCATAAACCTTTGCAATCCGGCTTGCACAGGGATTTGACCGGGAAATCCAGGATTAATTCTTCGCGCAGTTCCTGGGCAAGGTCTATAACTTCCTGGCCCTGATCCGTTTCATAAACAAAACGGAATTTTTTATCTATTTTCGTGGGACAGGCAGCTAAACATCTAGAGCAGAAAACATCAGCTTCGCTGTTTATCCTGGCATTAACCGTGACGGCGTTAATCCCCTTCTCGATGAATGCCTTGATTTCAATGGGCTTCTTAAAAACTACCTCTTTTGAAACAATATCTAAATCTGATGGCATTAAGTTCTCGCTTAATTCCAATCCTTCGGCGGGAACTTGCCGTAAATTTATTTTCATTTCTTGAGCTTCTTCTTGATCTCTTTCTCGACGAAAGACGGGACAAAACTAGATAAATCCGCGCCCAAACCAGCCGCTTCCTTTAAAAGTTTGGATGATAAAAAGGAATATTGTTCTGATGGCATAAGAAATATCGTCTCAATATCATCAGCCAGCCTTCTATTGGTGAGCGCCATCTGGAATTCATATTCAAAATCGGAAATCATCCTTACTCCGCGGATAATCACGTTGATTTTTTTCTTTTTAGCAAAGTCAATGACCAGGCCGTCAAAATCCTCGACTGTAATATTACTAATGTTCTTCACGGCTTCTTTAAGCATTGATACTCTTTCTTTAACCGAGAAAATCGGATTTTTGGCCGGATTATGGGCGACGGCAACGATTACCTCTTCAAAAATCCCCGATGCCCGTTTAATCAAATCGATATGGCCGTAAGTAACCGGATCAAAACTTCCTGGATAAATCGCCTTCTGACACATTAAACTTCCCCCTTCAATGAGCGCATCCTTGACAAGCTTGTCAAGGATTTGCGCGAATTGAACCCCGCCCTTTCTTACTGCGAAGCATAACTGCCGCACAAGAAAGGGCGGGGTCAAAATTCGACTGACAAACTTACGTTCACTATCGTTCCGTAAATTTGGGCCTCATTTGATAAAAAGACACTAGCGTGTCTCCGTATTTCTTTTGTTTAAAAAGCTCTAAACTATCTGTCTTTTCAGGAATTATATCTTTTTTAAAATGCTGAATTATTACCAAACCAGAAGGATTTAATATATCACAAGAGCCTAAGCTTAGCAAGGATTTTTTCGCCAATTCTTGATAATATGGCGGATCTAAGAAGATAATGTCAAACTTTCGTTTTGACTGGGCAAATTGTTCGATAGCCGAGAAAGCATCTTTGGGTAAAACCTCGTAATTAACAATATTAAGCTTGGAAAGATTATCTTTTAAAATAGCAAGGGATTCGCGGTCGTTTTCCACAAACCAAACATTGGCTGCGCCGCAAGACAAAGCCTCAATGCCGACTGCCCCGGAGCCGGCGAATAAATCCAGAAACTGGACGCCAACAATAGCCTCGCCCAAGATATCAAATACGGCTTTTCTGGTCTTGTCCTGGGTAGGCCTTAAGCCCAGCTTGGGACTTTTTAAAAGCCGACCCTTTAGTTTTCCCGTTAGTACTCTCATTTTATCCTATCAACATCAAATCCTGAAATTCAGGAAAAGTTTTGTTAAGTTTTTCTCGGATAACAAGATTCGTCCTCGATGACAAAGCTGGATCTTGCTCAATTAATTTTATCGCCTCATCCCTTGCTTTCTGCAAGATATTGAGCTGGGTTATGGGATTGGCGATTTTAAGCTCGGAAAGTCCGTGCTGGCGTTGTCCGAAGAATTCACCGGGCCCCCTAATCTTTAAATCCTCTTCTGCGATTAAAAAACCGTCGCTCATGCTAGAAATCGCATTGATTCTGGCAATAGCATCAGGGCCTTTTGGATTAGCAATCAAAATGCAATATGACTGGTATTTGCCTCTGCCGATACGGCCGCGCAACTGATGCAGCTGAGCAAGTCCGAATCTTTCCGCATGCTCAATCACCATTACCGAAGCATTCGCCACATCGATGCCCACCTCTAATACGGTTGTCGCCACCAAAATATCAAGCTTGCCATTTTTAAAATCGATCATGGCCATATCCTGCTCCTGGCGTTTCATCCTGCCGTGAACCATGCCAAGGCGATAATCCTTAAAAGCGCCTTTTCTTAATTCCGCAAACATTTTCTGCGCAGCCTTTAATTCAAGAAAGTCGGATTCCTCAATAAGAGGATAAACAATATATGCCTGGCGGCCTTCTTTGATCCTTTCTTTAATGAAATCATAGACTTTCCCTAGTTTTTCTTCGGGATAAACTTTGGTCTCAATCGGAATTCTGCCCTTGGGGAGTTCGTCAATCACCGAAATATCCAAGTCTCCGTAAATAGTCATAGAAAGCGTCCGAGGAATCGGAGTTGCGGTCATAATCAAAACGTCAGGATTTGTGCCTTTCTTGGGAAGAAGTGCGCGCTGAGAAACCCCGAATTTGTGCTGCTCATCGATAACCACCAAACCTAATTTCTTAAATTTTAATTCTTCCTGGATAAGAGCGTGCGTTCCGATAATTAAATCAATCCTGCCTTCCCGGATTTCTTTGTAGATTTTCTGTTTTTCTTTATCTTCCAGGCTGCTTGTCAACAAGGCCAAGTTTATTTTCTTAGAAAGACCCTTAATCTGTTTTTGGATATTCTCGAAATGCTGATTAGCCAGGATTTCCGTCGGAACCATAAAAGCCGCCTGCCAGCCACCGAAGGATGCGATAATCGCAGCGATCGTGGCTACAACTGTCTTGCCCGAACCAACATCGCCTTGCAATAATCTTTGCATAGGCTTCGAAGATCGCATATCATTTTTTATCTCCGCCAGAACTCTTTCTTGGGCGCTGGTAAGCTCAAAATTCAGGCTATTAATGAACTCTGACAATGAATCTTCCTTAATTTTATGGGCGATGCCTTGTTTTTGCTTAGCCTGGAGTTTTCTTAAGGCGACGGGAAGCGAATAAAAGAAAAATTCCTCAAATGCCAGGCGCTGGTATGCCTTCTGCTGAATCTCTTTGTCTTGGGGAAAATGGATATTGATTAAACTCTGGGCGAGGTTGAGCAAATCCTGGCGCTTGCGGATATCGTAAGGCAACGGCTCCTCAATCTTAGAGATAAATTTATCCAGCGTCTGCTTAACCAGTTTCCTAAAATACCTCTGGGTTATACCTTCGGATAAAGGATAAATCGGAACCATCCGGCCCAGGCTCAAACTCTCTGCCTCTTTATCTTTTTCATCAAGGACTTCAAATTCCGGCGAATTCATCTGCAGTGCGCCTTCGTATTCTTCAACACGGCCATAAAGAATCACACTTTGTCCATTTTTAAAAAGCTTCTTTAAATACGGCTGATTAAACCAGACAGCTGTTATCTTCCCAGATTTGTCACGAATCATAAGCTGAAAAATGCTAAAGCCTCGCCGCCTCCAAGACCTTCTCTCGCCTTTTATAAAAACTTCGCCCTTAATCGTCTGATATTCGTTCTCTTTGAGCTGGCTTATTGAAACAAAATTAGTTCGATCTTCGTATCGTCGAGGAAAATAATAAAAAAGTTCTTCGATGGTCTCGATCCCAAAGTTTTTTAAGATTTTCGATCTTTTGGGGCCAACGCCCTTGAGATACTGAATCGGACTGTCTAATTTATTATCTTGAGGCATATTTGCTATTTATGAAGGTAAATTGCGGATTGAAATTAAATCTTACTTCAAAAGGATTGTGCCTAACACTATCAGGCCTACTCCTGAGATTTTAGCAATAGAGATTTTCTCGGATAAAAATAACACCCCTAAAATAAAGGAAATAATCGGATAGCCCGCTGCCACCGGCACCACTTTGGATAACTCTCCGAATTTTAAAGCCCGATAAAAAAACATTTGTCCCACAACGCTGGCCAGTATCCCTCCCAGCATAATAAAGATAGCTGCCTGCGGCTTAGCCACAATAGCCTCTTTTACGGTTTGAGACCTGAATATAACTACCAAGATTAACCCCAGGATTACTCCCAGGCATCTTATTATCAAACCGGGAAAAGGCTCGATTTTGGAAAGCCCAAATTTCTCAAATAGCGGCGCAGCGCCCCAGAAAAATGCCGTTAACAATGCCCAATAAAATGGTTGCATATTACTCCTTATCTTTTAAATGCTTTTTGATCTCTTCCTCAAACCTCTGTCTGTAGCCATGCTCAAAAACATCATTAAAATCGTAAATGTTTTTAAAATCTTCGACGCTGTCTTCGTCGGTCTTTTTTAGAAGGCCATTATTAACCATATTAAAAACGATATGGCCGAAATCCTCGGTCTTAGTTATCCCCCAATGCTCAAGGACTGATTTTGCCATGGTCCCAAATTCTTCAAAAGCGTAATCCTTGATTCCCTCAAGAAGCTCTTGACCGGTGATATGCCCTTGCCTACGGAAGCGTTTCTGAGTAAAAGAAAGCGACCGCATCACAAATTCATAGGCTTCTTCCTTATAGCGGGGGTCTTTCTCTACAATCTCTTCAATTTTACTAAAAAAATCTTCCTTCATAATAACCTTTTAGCTTAACAGATTTTACCGTGCTTGTAAGGCCTTTTGCGGTTTTTGACCATCTTTTTTTCGATTTCCTTTAGGATATCGATTTTTAATCCGCCACACAAATCAAAAAGCCGGATAAAGGTATCGGCGATCTCTTCGTTGAAATTCTCCTTATCTTGTTTACGGTAAGCCTCCATTGCTTCGGAAATCTCGGTAACGATAAGCATGAGCATCTCTCCGATATTTCTTTTATCATCCCAGAAGCCTTTCTGGCGGGCGATCTTATGACATAATCTGGATAAACTTTTTAGGTCTGATCTTAGTTTGGTCTTTTTCATCTTTTATGCTCTCCTCGTATCAAATTTTGCCGAAATTCATTAAAGAATATAATAACTTAAACTCGTAAAGAAATCAAGAAAGAATGCACTATAAAATAGTAATAAATAATAGGGCCAGGCAATGGATTAAATATAATTAGTTGCCTGGCCCTAATATAACTACTATCGCCTAAATAACCTACCGAATAAATATTTGATCACTAACACTGCCACACCAACCACAACAAGCCAGAAGATTAATGCAAGCGCCACCGGCACAGCTTTAGCAAACAACTTAATTGCATTAATAGAAGTAGTCAATAGCATTTCTTTGATTATACGCTTGGTCTCATTTAATACCTTAGCAGAAACTTCCGGCTCATGGAAATTAAGCGTAACCGTAGTGAAAGCGACCTGATTATTGAGATATTCAATACGATTCTTGAGTGTTTCAATCTCGCTTACTATAGGCGCCAATTCCCTTTCTATCCTTACCGCTTCGGGAATAGTAACTTTTCTTTCTTTAAGCGCATCAAGCATTTTGTTGTAGACAATTATCTTGGCATCTAACTGCGCCTTAAGATTGGCATATTCCTGGCTCACATCTTGGCTAGTAGAATTGACTCCTTCGACTTTACCAAGCTTACTGAGCTTATCTAAAGCGGTATCAAATTTCTCTTTTGGGATCCGCATAGTGATAGTTCCAGCCTCGCGGCCTTCCCTATCCTTATAGAAGGATGAATTGGAGATAAAGCCTCCTAATTCCTGAGAAATCTGCAGCGCCTGCTGATAGGTATTCTGGCCATTTTCTACTTCGAGGCTGATATTACCAATACGAATAATCATCTGGCCTTGGCCAGTAGCCGGCAATATGGGCTGGATCACAATCACAGATGTCTCTTGTCCAGTAGGCTCATTATATGGAGTTGACGCTGTCGCGCGAACCATCCCAAATGCTGATCCGTCATATTCAGCTCTAAAGGACTCTTTTCCACCGAGCGCTAATACTTTAGCTTCATCTACCGCAAGTCCATTGATTGGCTTGCCACCGAATCTTCTGCTAACCGATTTTCCAAACCCAAGCTGCTTCTGGTCTCCAAGATCCCAATACGAAGTCTCTGAAACAGGACTATTTAAAGTAGTTGAATAAAAATACTTATCAATCCTGCCGGAGCTTACCGGTTTTCCTTGATAGCTCCTCTTTATAAACGGCTGCATTCCCACAGCTACTATCAAAAACAAAATCCCAACGATTACTCCCGAAGGAACCAAAATTGCCAATGGTCTGGTCTTCATGTTAACGCGCCCCCCTTCAAGCTCCTGGCGTAGGATTTCACTCATAATAGACGCGTCAAAATCTTCCTTTAGGCTAGGCTCGGGCAATGTCTTAATCTTTTCTGAGACTAGGCGTAATTTTGCCAGTTCTTCAGCGCAAGTTTTGCATTCACTAAGATGATTATAAACCGCTAACTTTTCTTTATCGGAAAGCTGGTCATCCAGATAAGCGCTCAATTCTTTTAAGACATGTCTCTTATACATTACAACCTCCGGTTTCTTTGATAAACGGAAGTAATTTTTCTTTTAAATTCAACCTCGCCCTGTGGATTAACGTCTTTACTGTGCCAAGAGATTTCTTTAAGATTCTTGCTATTTCATCGTAATCTAGTTTTTCAAATTCCCTTAAAAACAACGCTTCCCTTTGGAGAAGAGGAAGAGTTTTAACGCAATCTCTTACTATTCCTGACAATTCGTCAGTATAAACTGTCTCGTCCGGAGAAGGATCGGGACTTGCAAATTCTGCTAATTCCTCGCTGTCTTTATTCTTTGTCGGCCAAGGTAAAAACCTTCTCTGCCTTCGCCAACGGCTTATAAAGACATTGTGGGCAATGCTAAATATCCAGGTAGAGAACTTTCCGGAAGGCTGATAACTCATCCTGTTTTTGTGCACTCTTAAGAAAACCTCTTGAGTGATATCCTGCGCTTCAGCCATATTCAGGCTTAGGCGAAAGACAAATCGGTAAACCGGATTTTTATACCGCCTTAAGAGCTCATCCATGGCCCGGTATTCTCCCTGCTGGTACTTTAGCATTAACTCGTTATCATTCAGATTTTGCATCTTAAAGCCCTTTTCTCTTCTCCAACTATTAAACGCACAAGGCGATAAAAAGTTTCAATTTATTTTTGCTTGTCTAATTCTACCCCTGCTTGCATTGTTTTGCAATGCAAAAATAAAGGCGGCTCCGACTTTAGTTAAAGTCGGAGCCGCCCAATCATAACCTCAAATATCGTATTACGTTACGTCTTTCAGCTCCCAGACAAATGCCTTAACGCCTTCTTTACCTAATTTGGTACGTAATCCTTTCACACAGCTAACCAATTTCTCGGCTTCAGCTTCTTTACAGGCAACATACAGAATATTATTCCGCCCTGGCCAGATATCATCTCCCATATGAGTTCCAGAGGTTTCCCCAGAACCATAAACACCGGTAATCTTGGTATAATTCTTCACCGGACATTTAGCCATAACCTCCATTACTTCTAAATCAATTGCTTCATTATAGACAATCATAACCATACGGTTCATTCTACTTTGCCTCCTTCATTGCTGCTTTTCTATGAAAGATAGCATAAAGCGTAGGTACAAAAAGTAAGGTAATCAAGGTCGAGACTAACAATCCTCCAAACATGGTAATACCCAAAGGACGCCAAGTCTCAGAACCAACACCCGTCGATATGGCTAGAGGCAATAAACCTGCCAGGGTCGTAATGGTAGTCATCAATACCGGCCTCAGCCTATCCTTGCCAGCGTTAGTGACTGCTTCGCGCATGGACTGTCCACGCGCCCGCAGTATAATAATATAACTAATCAAGACAATGGCATTATTAACTACTATACCTATGAGCATAATTGCTCCTAAATAACTTATAATACTCAAAGTAGTGCGGGTCAAAAGGAAGCCTAGAACAACTCCGATAAAAGTAAAGGGAATAGAGAACATTATTATAAACGGATCCAGCAATGATTCAAACTGCGCAGCCATGACCATATACACTAAAGCCATGCCCAGTAGCAACAAAAGCCCAAGATCATGAAATGCTTTTTTCTGCTCTTCTGCCTCACCGCCAATATTTATTGATATGTCGGCAGGCAAAACTATAGAACGCATCTCTCTTTTAATATCTTCAACGATTTTACCAGTGGAACGATTGTAAGCATTGCACTCTACCCTTACCACTCTTTCTCTGTTTTGACGATCAATCTGCAGCGGACCTGAAGCTTCATAAATTTTAGCTATATTGGAAAGCTTGACTTGAGTATTTGTAACCGGAGATACAATAGATAAATTCTCAAGATCTTCTATCTTCTGCCTAGAAGACTCTTCCAGCCTGACATAAATATCATAGGTTTCTCCTTTTTCGCGATACTTGGAAGCGGTTGAACCTTGAATATAAGTCTTCATGCTATTAGCGATAATATTCATGTTTAAACCTAAACTGGCAGCTTTTTCTCTATTTATTTCTATCCTTAGTTCGGGTAGATGCAAATCACGAGAGATAGACACATCCACGGTTCCGGGTATCTTCTCCATTATGCTTTTAATATCATTTGCTACTTTATTGGTATCTTCAAATGAATGGCCGATGATCTCCACCTGTACGGCTTTCCCACCCATGCCGGTAATCATTCTACCAATAGGATTACCAACCTGGACATCGATCTTTAAAACGCCTGGTATCTGTTTTATCTGCTCGCGCAGCAACTGAGCGACATCCCAAGCTGAACGCTTACGTTGAGTTTTAGGCACTAGCTTTACTCCGGCAGTAATAACATTCTCTCCAGAAATCTGCCCCATGGCTCTACCTCTGCCAGGAACCTCGCCTGTACGGGCATAGTAAAATAACGACTCAGAGATATCCTTCTTCATTATGGTCTCAATTCTTCTTGCAACCTTATCACTTTCTTCCAATCGGGTACCTAAAGGAAGCTCTATAGTCAAACGAACATCTCCCGTATCTTCCTCGGGGGCGAATTCATTGCCTACAAAAGGCAAGAGCAACATTGTGGCTAAGAACGCGGCCGAGAATCCGATAATAACTGTTTTTTTATGGCGCAGGCACCAATCTAGCCTGCGCGAATAGAATTCCTCCCAAGATTTGAACATATTTTCTGAGATAGCATAGAACTTAGCAAGCCATTTAGATTTTTTGTTAGGATCATACGTGGTAGTCATCCATTGAGAACAAAGCATAGGGCTAAAGGTAGCGGCGGTAAACAAAGATCCTATAAGAGTAACCGTTACAATCACGGCAAGTTCGCTAAAGAAAATGCCGATTACGCCAGGAATAAAAAGCATGGGCAAGAAAACAACTACAGTAGTGAAGGTTGAGGCGGCAATAGCCAGAAACATTTCCTGGGTTCCAAAAATCGCGGCTTCAGTTGGGCGGTTACCTCTCTCTAATTTTCTATACACGTTATCAACGACAACAATGGCATTGTCTACCACCATGCCTGCTGATATAGCCAAAGAAGAAAGGCTAATAGTATTAATAGTACGCCCGCTCAAGAAAAGATAAATAAAAGATATAAGCAACGAGAAAGGAATAGTCAAAGCGATTATCAAGCTTGGTAAGAACTGGCGCAAGAAAAACCAAACAACCAATACGACTAAAACAATAGCGAAATAGACTGCGGATTTTAGAGAATTAAGCGAATCTATAATATCCTGCGAAGTATCAAAAATAGGGTATATCTTAATATCGCGCGGTAAAATACCTTCCAATTCTTTAAGTTTTTTCTTCACCCTAGCTGCCACTTCGACGGTATTTGTATCTGATTGCTTCTGAATCATCATCATTAAACCGCGTCGCCCATTAATACGTACATTAAGCGTGACTTCTTTAAAGCTATCCTCTACCCTGGCCACATCTTTAAGGTAGACGGTTTTCCCGTCGCGTTTTCCTAAAATTACGGAATTGATTTCCTCGGGCGAAGCGAATTCACCGGGCAGACGGAGAAGATAATCTGATAATCCGCTTTTTAATTTGCCTAGAGGCTGAGAAATGTTTTCCTGGGCGAGGACATTCTGTATATCAAGAATGGAAAATCCATATCCTTCCAATCGCTGCCTATCCAGCCAGATATTAATCTGGCGCTCCAGGCCTCCGAAGAGTTGCACAGTTCCAACACCTGGTAGCTGCCTTAACGCATCGCCAACTCTTTTATCTATCAATTCATATAATTCTTTATAAGACTGGTCAGCAGTGATGCCTAAGAAAAGAATCGGAATACTGGAAGTGTTAAATTTAAATATATAAGGATTATCCATTTCGTCCGGGATATCAGGCAATTCACGTTTGGTCAAGTCAATACGGTCACGCACATCATTGGAAGCAGCATCGATATTTGTTCCCCAGATGAATTTAAGAGTAATTATGGATGCGCCTTCTGAAGAAGTGGAAGTTATTTTCTCGAGGCCTGGGGTAGTGGCGAGCTGATTTTCCAACGGCTCAGTGACCTTCACCTCTACGTCTTCGGGGCTCGCCCCGGGATATGCGGAAACTACCGTGATGACCGGAGGTTCTATTTTAGGCATGCTATCAATGCCTATGCGGGAAAGGCTATACATAGCGAGGACAATGATTGCCGAGAATATCATTAAGTTGGTAACGGGCTTTCTTACTCCGAACTCAGGTAGTTTCATTGATTATTCCCTCCGTTACCATTACTTATTTCAGCAATTACTGTGCATCATCATATAAACGCTGCTGCCCAACAATCACCACCATATCTCCTTCATTAATGCCATCAGCGGCCTCATACAAAGGTCCTTCATGTATCCCTAAAGAAATCTTACGCATCTTTGCTTTATTATTGCTAACTGTATAAACATAAGTATCCGGCTCCTTACCCAGAATCGCCTCTTTTAAAACCACCGGAACATGGGGATGTTTCTCTATTGTCAGAGAAACACTGACAAACATACCTGATTTAAGATGGTGCTCCGGATTGTCGATAGTAATTTCAATTGGCGCTGCCCGATTTTCCAAATTTACGACCGGGCTAATCCTTGTAACTTTTCCCAGGAATTTCTCTTGCGGATAGGCATCAACGGTTATTACAGCTTCCTGATCGAGAAATACTTTGGGCAAATACACTTCAGGTATATCCAAATAAATCTTCACTTTGTCCATATTAACAACTAGCGCCACAGGAGTCTGAGATGAAACATTAGAACCGATATCCACGTAAACCCTGCCCACCACGCCCGACATTGGGCTTTCCACCGGCGCCTTATTAAATTTAAGGCCAACTTCATCACGATCGATCAAAACGATAGCCTCGCCTTTCTCTACGATACTCCCGTCCTCTTTAAGCTTATCAATGATTTTTCCGCTTACTTTGGGATATACGTTAGCCTCGTCCTGCGCCTTGATGTTTCCCACATATTCAAGATTTGTCGCCAAATCTTGCAGTTCGACTTTCTTTACCTTAACCGGGATAGCTTGATTGCCGCTATTTGATATTGGCTTCTTTTCGCAGCCAATGGCCACAAGCAATAACAAAAGTATCAATAAAATATTGAGTCTCTTAAGCATAAACATTATAATTCTCCTTTGGCTTTGTTTAACGACTCTTTAGCAATAATGTAGTCATAAATCGCCTGCTTCTTATTAAATTCAGTCAGGCCGTATTTTAAATTAGCATCATCTAAATCTAACGAACTTGCTATACCCGAACCGTATTTCTCGTTAACCACCGATAGATTATCTTGATACACGGCAAACTCCGATTCGGTTGATTTGATCTTCGAGACAGCATCCTTTAAATTAATATAAGCATTTTTTATTTCCAGAGCAATATCTTTAATGATTTTCTCTTTGGTTAGCTGAGTCTGCTTCAAATCCACGATTGCCTGTTCTACTTTTGATTTTGTCGCCCATCCGTCAAAAATCGGCCAGGAAACAGTCAACCCGATAATATTATAGTCATTCCAATTCTTTAGATTTGTTCCCGCGGTGTGTGAACGGCTGTAATAATCCCAGGAGGCATATACCGAGGGGCGGTTATCGGCTTTTGCCATTTCAATGGCTGCCTTATTTGCCTTTTCTTGTGCCTCATACTGTTTTATCTCTGGGCGAATCTTCATGGCGGTTAATAAAGCTTCGTCTATAGCAACATCCCTGGGTTCATAAGAAAACTGACCCTGGCATTGAATCTTAATTTTGTCGTCAAGGTATAATAAATTCTTAAGCAATAATTCCACTGATTCAACTTCGTTTTGCGATGCTTGGTAGACCTGCTCAACGCTGGACAGCGATTCCTTAATTGCCAGGATATCAGATTCCGATGCTTGGCCATTCTGGAAACGCGCCTCAACAACAGCCAGGTGCTCCTTAGTGTTTTCCAGAATCTGCTCATTTATCTTAGCAAAATCTTCAGCCAATAAAAGGGTGTAGAATGTTTTGGTAACGTTAAATATAGTATCCAACTTAGTTTTATCTAAAAGGGCCTGCGAGACTTCAAAATTGTATTCGTTGTATTTTATGGTGTTGATGGTTTTACCGCCTTTATAAAGATACTGCTTTAGAGTGGCTTGATTAGCGGTCTGATTTGAGGTGCTTGAATATAAACCGTTGGTTGATGTAAGGCTGGAGCTTAAAGTAAAAGAAGGATATAACGAAGACCTGGCATCGGCAATCTTCAATTTTGCCTTTTTGACACTCTCAGCTCCGAGTAAAATATCGCGGTTGTCTCTTAAAGCAATAGCGATAGCTTCATCCAATGTCAGGGGGATAACTTCCTCTGCTCCGGAAAAATTGGCGAAGATCAAAATACCTAAAATTGAAATCATAATAACTTTTTTCATACTTACCTTTATAATATATCAGCTGCCGTTTTCCTTCTCCAGAATTACCAAAATCTTCTTCATCAATGATAAATAAACTTCTCTATCTTCAGGGGTTAATTCCATTAAAATCGATTTCCATCTATTGCACATTCGATCACGGAGAGTCTTTATTTCTCTCTGTCCTTTTTCAGTGAGAGTCAGATTAATTACCCGCCTGTCCTTTTTGTCCGGGGTCCTCCTAATATACTTGGTTCTTACAAGCCTATCTACTATCCCGGTAATACTGGGAGCAGAAACTTTCATTTCTTTACATAATTTCGTTGCCTGAGTCGTCCCCTGCTCAGCTACCGCCATCATAATCGTTAATTGAGAAATCGGAATATCGCTGTAGGCGATATTACCACGATGCATTCTTCTCATCATCTTAGGCATGAGCATAGAAATCTCTTTCACAATCTGCTCAACCCTATCCATTTTAATTCCTCCTTCTATTTAGCTATGTTAAATATTTACTTAGCTATATTAAATATTAACATACAAAACTAAATTTGTCAAGACAATATTCCAATACCCTTGCTTTATAAAATATTATTTGAGTTGAAAGCTTAAAACTAACCAGATATAATAGTCCTGATGAAAAACGGATGGCGCATAAATAAAGACTTAATCTCGCTTATTATTATTGTTGTACTCTGCCTAGTATTTGCAAGGAATTTCCTGCCATTTAACAAAGAAATCTTGGTCGGCTCTTCTCTGCCGGACGCAGTAGACCTATTTATAGCTCATTCCCTAAGCGCTGATTCCTTAAAGAATCTCACGATTCCATTCTGGAATCCATATGTCTTGTGCGGATTACCCGCCCTAGCTGAACCACACCACGCCATATTCTATCCATTAAACTTAATTTTCTTAATTGTGCCTATAAACATAGCTTATAATTACTCGGTCTTGCTTCATTTAATTTTGGCGGGTATTTTCATGTATGCATTTGCAAGGACTATTCAAATCGATGCTTCTGGCAGTCTTTGCGCGGCAATAAGCTTTGTATTCTCTTCAATCTTTAGCCTGCATATTTTCGCCGGTCATCTAAATAATATTCTGACAATTACTTGGCTTCCTTTAATATTTCTGTTTATTGAGAAATATTTTAAAACGAAAAATTCTCTTTATGCTATCCTTTGTGGCATAACGCTAAGCCTGCAAATATTTTCAGGCCATTTACAATATGTCACGTATACTGTTTTGGCATCTGGTTTATTTCTGCTATTTAAGTTCATTAAACATCCTAAAGAGAGACCAGGGGTTATTAAGATCGGCTTGTATATAATAATCTTGGGAATAGCACTATCGGCGGCCCAACTATTGCCTACTTTAGAATTCTCCAGGTATTCTACCAGAGCAACCAACGACTATGCATTTGCATCCAGCCTTTCCTTCCCTCCGGAGAATCTAATAACAATCATTATCCCGGAATTTTTCGGGAATGCACTTAATGCTTCTTATGAATATTGGGGTAGATGGTATTTCTGGGAAGAATGCATTTATGTAGGTATTCTACCTCTTATATTGGCGATTATTGCCCTGAAGCTGTGCAAGAAAAACGAATATATTAATTTCTTTAGTCTGCTGGCGCTACTAAGTCTTGTTGCGGCTTTAGGATACTATATACCTACACTGAGAAATATCTTGAGATTCATACCAATCTTCACTATGTTTAGAGCGCACTCCAAATTTATTTTCCTTACCGTCTTCTCTCTTTCAATATTGTCCGGCTTCGGTATGCAGGCATTGTTCAATAATACGCAAAAGTCAAAAATAGACAAAAAACAGATAATCAAAATTTATGTATTGATCGTTTTATCTTTGGTCATTGTCTATACAATTAAATCCAGGCTTGATTTCTGGGCGCTGTCTTGGTTTAGGATAGTTAAATTCTTCTTATCTATGCAAGAAAGATATTGGCTGTTTGAGTACTGGAACCCAGGATTTTTAAAAATGACTTTTATGACAGCTTATCGAGGAGTCATCAAGTTCATCTTGCTCTCTGGCGTAAGTTTTACGCTAATCATGCTCTCAAAGAATACTAAGATAAAATCACTGATTATGAAACCTATTTTTCTGGCATTCATAATTATAGATCTGTGGTCTTTTTCTGCTAAATATACCAAAGTTATCAATCTGCCTGAAGTTTTATGGAGCGAAGAGACGGTCAAATTCTTAAAAAGTGACGATACTGTTTACAGAATAATAAACAGAGACTCAATTCCTAATGTATCCAGCCTTTACAAAATACAAACTACAGAGGGCAACACCGCCCTTTTTCCGCAAGATTACGCAGATTATATGGGGACCTCCTCGCAAATCTTCTATACGGATAACAATGTTCTACGCTCCACCCCTTTTACAAAAAACCTAGCTACCACTGGGTTGAAATATCTGATAATAAAAGGTTACACTATAGATTCAAAAGATTTCAAACTGGAATTCTCGGATAATAAAATAAAAATTTACAGAAATCTTAATGCCTTACCGAGAGCTTTTATGGTTTTTAAAGCTAAGACGTTCGTCAATAAGAATAGTGTCATAGCCGAATTTGAGTCTAAAGATTTTGATCCCAAAGAATATGTGATTCTCGAGACGACTGACAAAAACAAGATTCTAGGAATAGCTAAGAATAAAACCAATAACGTCCAAATAACAAGATATTCTCCGAACGAAGTGGTAATTTTGGTTAATACTGCCAGCGACGGATACCTGTTTCTTTCTGACGTCTATTATCCTGCATGGAAAGTTTATGTGGATGGGAAACCTGATAAGATCTACAAGGCGAATATCGCCTTTAGAGCGGTATTATTAGAAAAAGGTACTCACTCGGTAAGGTTTGTTTACGATTCATTTACTTTCAAATTAGGAATGATCATTAGCCTTGCTACTCTATCATCTCTAATAATCTTCATTTGCTACATATATATCAAATCCAAAAAAAGATAAAGGAATAAAAAGAGGCCCCCGACTTTTCGTCGGGGGCCTCTAATTTAAAGGAGCATCGACCTACTCTCCCATAGCCTCGCGGCAATAGTACCATGGGCCCTGAGGAGCTTAACTACCGTATTCGGAATGGGAACGGGTGTTTCCTCCTCGGTATAGACACTCCAAATCTTCAAAAACTAATATTTCAAATAACTACTTTGCGAAAAAAGACCTTTAAAAGTGGTCAAGCCGATTGGCAGATTAGTACTGCTAAGCTAAAAGCCTCGCGGCTCTTACACACGCAGCCTATCAACCTCGTAGTCTACAAGGTGCCTATATCTCGAACAAGTCGAGAAGGGATGTCTGTTCTTGAGGTGGGCTTGGCGCTTATATGCCTTCAGCGCTTATCCCGACCGAACATAGCTACCCAGCTTTTGCCCTTGGCAGAACAACTGGAGCACCAGAGGTCCGTCTCTCCTGGTCCTCTCGTACTAAGGAGAGCTCCTCGTCAAACATCCTGCGCCCACATCAGATAGAGACCGAACTGTCTCACGACGTTCTGAACCCAGCTCGCG
>ENA-UOWG01000841-UOWG01000841.1-activated-sludge-metagenome-genome-assembly--contig:-NODE-841-length-35623-cov-10.003711_pt1 | contig 35623 bp, 26 predicted proteins | sample MGYA00238147_ERZ761563 | MGnify/ENA primary metagenome ERZ761563 (study PRJEB28884, sample SAMN05720216) | anaerobic digester metagenome | isolation source: active sludge of municipal...
ACGGCGAGGCGGTTCTGGAACAGGTGCTGCAGCATGGCCGGGATGCGCTGCGAGTCGGCGAACGCCAGCATGGCCAGGCCGTCGGCCACCGAGAGGATCTCCATGCCGTCGCCGCCGAAGCGGCGGATGCCCTCCGAGAAGGCGTCGGCGCTGAACGGGCCGCTCACCTCGACGATCTCCTTCTCGCCGACGATGCGGATGAGCTCGGCCAGCGTCCCGGCGGCCAGCACCGTCCCCTGGTCCATGATGGCGATGCGCGAGCAGGTCTGCTCCACCTCGGCCAGCTGGTGGGTGGTGAAGACGACCGAGGTGCCCTGGCCGCCGACGCCGCGGATGATGTCCAGGATGCTCACCTTGGCCTGGACGTCGATGCCCACCGTGGGCTCGTCCAGCAGCAGCAGCTCCGGGCGATGGATCAGGCCGATGGCAATGTTCAGCCGCCGTTTCATGCCGCCGGAGAACTTCTTGACCGGCTCCCGGGCGCGGGCGCTCAGTTCGACCCGCTCCAGGAGCTCCTGGGCCCGGCGCTTCCGCTCCTTGGCGGCGATGTCGTAGAGCCCGCCCCAGAACATCAGGTTCTCCATGGCGCTCAGGTCCTCGTAGAAGGCCATCTCCTGCGGCACGACGCCGATGCGGCTCTTCAGGCGGCGCTCGGCGAACAGGTCCTGCCCCAGGAAGCGCACCGATCCGCTGAAGCCGCGCAGGGTGCCCGACAGGATCGAGATGAGGGTGGTCTTGCCGGCGCCGTTGGGGCCGAGCAGGCCGAGCACCTCGCCCCGGGCCAGGTCCAAACTGAAGTTGGCCAGGGCAATGGTCTCGCCGTAGCTCTTGCTCAGGTTCTTGATCTCCAGGATCGTCTGTTGCATGGGGGAAATTGTAGCACGAAGGGGGCCGGGGCAGCAATTTTTTGACTGGCGGGCGCAATCCGGGTACACTCAGGGCCGGAGGCGGCCGCAGACGGCGGGGCGCAAGGATCCCCGCCCGGAGCGGTCCAATGGATATGGGTACTACGCCGGAAAAACCCCTTTTTCTCGAGGCTGCGCCTGAGGCCAGGCCGTGAGCGTCGGCGCCGACGACCGCGCGCTCATCGCCCGGGCGGCCCAGGGCGACGCCCAGGCGTTCGCCGAACTGGTGCGGCGCCACCAGGGCTGGGTGCGGCGCTTGGCCTTTCGCTATACCCGCCAGGGCCAGGATGCCGAGGAGCTGGCGCAGGAGATCTTCCTGCGCGCCTGGCGCCATGCCCGCTCCTTCCGCGGCGAGGCCGCCTTCGCCACCTGGCTCTACCGCCTGGCGGTCAACGCCTGCCTGAACTTCCGTGCCGGGCGCCGGGCTCGGCCCGAGCCGCTGCCCCTGAGCGAGGAACTGGAGTCGGGAGCGCCGGCCGTCGGCGCCGGAATCTCCGCCGCCGAGCGCGAGGCGCGGCTGCGCCAAGCCCTGGCCTCCCTGCCGGCGCGGCAGCGACTGGCCCTGGTCCTGGCCAGCTTCGAGGACAAGTCCTATGAGGAGATCGCCGCCGCCATGGGCACCTCGCTCTCCTCGGTCGAGTCCCTGCTGTTCCGCGCCCGGCGCGGGCTGGCCGCCGCCCTGCGCCCCTTTCGCGAAAAGGGGGAGATATGAGCGCAAGTTTTGCGCCGGACATCTGTCCAACGAGTAGGAACTGAAATGCGCTGTACGCAAGCCAAGCGATCCGTTTCTTTGGCCCAGGACGGCCGGCTGAGCCCGGCCGCCATGGCGCCCCTCCAGGCTCACCTCGATCGCTGCCCCTCCTGCCGGGAATGGCAGGAAGAGCTGGCCTGGCTGCACGGCCGGCTGCAGCGCCTCGAAGCGCCGGCCGCGGGTCCTGGCTTCCAGGCGGCGGTGATGGCCCGCGCCGCCGCCGCCGGGGCGCGCCGCCGGCGGGCGCTGCCGCCGCTGACGCTGCTGCGGCCGGTCCTGCGGCGCGCAGCCGCGGTCCTGGTGCTGGCCCTCTCGGCGCTGCTCGGCTATGCCATCAGCAGCCGGCTGGAAAGGCCGTCGCCGGCGGCGGTGGCGGCTGCCTTCGACCAGGCGCTGAACCTCGACGCCTTCGCCGACCTGCCGGGCGGCTCGCTCGGCGCCGTGCACGAGGACCTGCTGCGGGAGGAGTCCCGATGAGGCGCTGGCTGCTGCCCCTGCTGCTGGTGGCGTCCGTGGGGCTGAACGCCGGCCTGCTGCTGCACCGGTTCCTGGCCCCGCGCGGCTTGCGCGCGGGGATCACCCCGTCGCCGGGCTGGCACGCCGGGCCCATGCGCCATCACCTGGGGCTGAACGCGGCGCAGGCGCGGCAGCTGGACGACTGGCACCGCGAGGTGCTGGCCGGGATCCGGCCCCTGCAGGAGCGCCTGGCCGGCAAGCGCCGCGAGCTGGTCGCCCTGCTCAAGGAATCGCCCGCCGACCCGGCCCGCTTCGATGCCGTCATCGACGAGATCGCCGGGCTGCAGGCGGCGGTCGAGAAGGTCTTCGCCCGCCACTCGCTGAAGGTGCGCGGCGCCCTCTCGCCGGAGCAGCTGCGCAAGTACGAGGGCTGCCTGGAGCGCGGCCTCTGCCCGGCAACGATGGGCGGCTCCCGCTGCCCTTCCGCGGCGGATGCCGGCGGGGAGCGCCCGGCCTGCGCCCCCGGTGAGCGCGAAACGAGCAGATGAAACGACATGGACGATACAACAAGGAGGTATTCCCCATGAAGCGTAAGCAGATGGTGACCATTCTGGCCCTGGCCTTCTTCGCGGCCGTCGTTGCCGCCGCCCCGCTGGCCGCCGGCGACTGCCCGAAGCAGGCCGGGGCGGAAAAGAAGATGGCGGGCAAGGGCTGCGGCATGGAGCAGGGCTGCATGCTCCAGAAGCTGACCAATCTCAGCGAGGAACAGAAGGCCAAGCTGGAGAAGATGCACGCCGAGATGCAGAAGGCCATGACCGAGGCCCAGTCCTCCATGGCGAAGCTGGCCGGCGAGATGAAGGCCCTGATGAAGGACCCGGTCGACCTCAAGAAGGTCGAGGCCAAGATCGACGAGATGACCCAGTTCCGTGCCGCCATGATGAAGAAGCATGTGGCCCATTGCCTGGCGGTGAAGGCGCTGCTGACCGACGAGCAGAAGGCCAAGCTCGGCGAGATGTGCGGCGGCATGGACGCCATGCAGGGCTGCATGATGGGCGGCATGGCCATGGCCGGGAAGCATGAGTGCGCCAAAGGCGCCGCCGAGCACGCATGCACGAAGGGCCAGGAGGCCAAAGCCGGCCACGAATGCACGAAGGGCAAGGAGGCCAAAGCCGGCCACGAATGCACGAAGGGCAAGGAGGCGAAGGCCGGCCACGAGTGCATGAAGGACAAGGCCAAGGCCGAGTGTCCGATGAAGAAGGCCGAGGAGAAGACCGAAGAGAAGAAATAGGCTCTCCCTCTCGGCAGGGACCCGGGGCGGCGGCGACGCCGCCCTTTTTTTTGCCTCGACAGCCGGCGGTAATGCTGGTATAATGGGCCTTTGAGCGATATCGTCCCCGTTGCAGCGGATGTCGCCCGGGCATGGGAGGTGGCGGCATGGTGAGAAGGTACGAACTGGCCGGCGGCAAGATCGTGGAGAGCCAGAACGAGCAGAGCCCGGTCCTGGTCTACATCAACCCCAGCGACGCCGAGAAGAAATACCTCATCGAGGAGCTGAAGCTCGACGAGCACACCCTCAACTCCTCCCTCGACCCCGACGAGCTCTCGCGCCTGGAGTTCGAGCCCGAGCACGTCGCCGTCATCTTCAAGCGCCCCAAGAACTACGCCGCCTGCGACAATTTCCTGTTCCGCGTCTCCTCGCACGGCCTCTTCCTGTTCAAGGACAAGCTGATCGTGCTGCTGGCCGAGGACATCCCGCTCTTCGAGGGCAAGCCCTTCGTCCGCGGCCTGTCGCTGCCCAAGGTGCTGCTGTCGCTGATCTACCGCTCGATCTTCCATTTCGTCGAGCACCTGAAGATCATCAACATGCTGTCCGACTCCCTGGAGCAGAAGATCAACGCCTCGATGGAGAACAAGTACCTGCTCAACCTGTTCGTCCTGGAGAAGAGCCTGGTCTACTACCTCAACGCCATCAATTCCAACACCATGGTCATCGAGAAGATCCGCAACAACGCCGGGCGCATCGGCATCGACGGCGACACCCAGGAGTTCCTCGACGACATCCACATCGAGAACAACCAGTGCTACAAGCAGGCCGAGATCTATTCCAACATCCTTTCCAGCCTGATGGACGCCCGCGCCTCCATCGTCGGCAACAACCTCAACGTGCTGATGAAGACGCTGAACATCATCACCATCACCATCATGATGCCGACGCTGGTGGTGAGCATCTTCTCCATGAACGTCAGCCTGCCGCTGGTACACGACCACCCCGTCTCGTTCTGGTTCGTGCTGGGCCTGGCGCTGCTGTCGGCGGTCGGCTTCCTGTTCTACTGGAAGCGCCGGAAGTGGTAGGGCGGGCGCGCCCCTAGGGACAGGCCCATGTGCGGCGTCGTCGGCATCGTCTACGGCCGGGACAGCGAGAGGCTGGGCGCGGTCGGCTCCTTCCTGCTGCGCAAGCTGGAGTATCGCGGCTACGATTCGACCGGCGCCGCCTTTCTGCGCCGCGACGGCGGCCTAACCCTGCGCAAGAAGGTCGGCTCGCCCACGCGGGTGGTGCATGAGCTGGGCCTGGAGAAGCTCGGCGGCTGCCGCTTCATCGGCCAGGTGCGCTGGGCCACCTACGGCGCCGTCACGGACGTGAACGCCCAGCCGCACGAGGTGAGCTGCCGCGCGCGCCTGGTCGGCGCCCACAACGGCAACCTCTCCAACACCGACACGCTCAAGGAGTTCCTGGCCGAGTCGCGCCACCGCGTCGCCTCCGACAACGACGGCGAGATGCTGGTGCACCTGGTCGAGCACTACTACCACGAGCAGCGCACGCTGCGCGAACCCGGCGCGGACGGCGGCGAAGCCGCGCGCGTCGAGGACCTGCTGCAGGCCGTGCAGCGCGCCCACCGCAAGGCGGTGGGCTCCTACGCCGCCTGCGTCACCGTCCCCGACATCGAGGGCATCGTCGCCGTCAAGGCCGGCTCCTCGCTCTATGCCGGCCAGGGCAGCGACGAGGACGGCGACTTCATCGTCGTCTCCTCCGACCTGACCTCGGTGCTGGCCAAGACGCGCTTCCTGATCCCGCTGCTGGAGGGGCAGGGCCTCTACTTCACCGCCGGCGAGTACTTCGTCTTCTCCCTGCGGGACGGGGCGCGGAGCGTGCCCGGCCTGAAGCGCTCCAAGCTGAACATCGCCGACATCGCCCTGCAGCCCCGGTTCCATTTCTTCATGGAGCAGGAGATCGACTCCACCGCCGCCAACCTGGACACGCTGCGCCGCTATTACTTCGCCTCGGAGTGGGAGGAGCCCTTCTTCGCCGTCTGCGAGCGCCATGCCCGCGACTGCAAGGAGTCGGTGTTCGAGCTGCTCAAGTTGTACGCCATCTTCGACCGTCGGCGGCTGCGCCAGGCGCTGGAGCGCCTGGTGGCGGCGCCGCGCTTCGCCGCCGTCGCCGCCCAGCTCGCCGCCCTGCGCGCCGACGGGCCGGGCGCGGGGACGCCGGACGGCTTCGTCTCCGACGAGGCGCAGCTGCTGCGCGAACTGGGAGAGCTGGCCCCCGAGTTCGAGCCGGCGCTCTTCGCCCTGGACCGCATCGTCGTCTGGAAGAAGAAGCGCAAGGTCATCCGCTACCGCGACCGGGCCGTCGCCCTGTTCCGCGACAGCTTCGCGCGCGGCAACCGCGTCTTCTTCGTCGGCGCCGGCACCTCCTACCACGCGGCGCTGTGCGCCGGCTATTTCTTCAACAACCTGACCGCGCTGGGCATCATCCCCTGCAACCCCGACCTGTTCCGCTCCGTGCACATGAGCAGCCTGCGCCCCGGCGACGTGCTGGTGGCCATCAGCCAGTCAGGCGAGACCAAGGACCTGGTCGACATCCTGAACGCGGCGCGCGAGCGCTTCGGCGACCGGGTGGCGATCATCGCCGTGGTCAACAACGAGAACTCCACCATCCCCCAGGAGAAGGCCGACTTCTTCCTGCCGCTGCTGTGCGGCCCGGAGATCGCCGTGGCGGCCACCAAGTCGTTCAGCGCCCAGCTGGCCCTGTTCTACCTCCTCGCCTGCAGCCTGAGCCCCGACGGGCCGCCCCCGCAGCAGGCCCTGGAGAGGGCCCAGCAGCTGATCGGCCAGGCGCTGCGCACCTGCGAGGAGGATGTCACCGAGGTCATGCTCAAGTTCTTCCTCAAGCCTTCGCTCCACCTCCTGGGAACCTCGTTGGTCGGGCTGGCCCGCGAGGGGGCGCTCAAGATCCGCGAAGTGGTGCTCAACCACGCCGAGGGCTACGATGCCGCCGAGTTCAAGCACGGCCCCAACACCATCCTGGGCAGGAGCACCCTGTATTCCTTCCTGGACATGGAGAGCCTGCTGGCCGACATGGCCGAATTCTGCTGCGGATTGCTGGGCGGCGGCAAGGCCGCCGCGGCCTTCCTGCAGCGCGTGCGCGACCTGCGTTTCGCCGACCCGGGCGGCGAAGCCGTCCTCGGCGGCGATCCCGTCCCGCGCGGCCGCCGCACCGCCGGGACGGCGGACCTGCCGCGCCGCTTCCGCGAGCGGGTGAACGCCGGGAAGTACTTCTCCAACTACCCGCTGATCTTCCTCTGCCCTCCCGTCGAGCGCGACGTGCGCATCACCATCTCGCAGATCCACACCCACAAGATCCGCGGCGCCGACGTGGTGCTGATCGCCGAGGAGAACGCCGAGCTGGCCAAGGCGGTGGAGGGCCGCCCCGCCGGGCTGGACGGCTATTTCTGCAAGTTCATCAAGGTCCCCGCCAGCGGCGACCCCAACCTGTTCGTCTTCGCCGCGGCGGTGGTGCTGCAGCGGCTGGCGCTGAAGATGTCGGTGGCCAAGATGAAGTACCTCAACCGCGCCCGCGTCGAGAACCACGGCGTCCATCCCGACGTGCCCAAGAACGTTTCCAAGTCGATCACCGTCGACTGAGGCGCCGGGCGCCCGGCTAGGGCCGCTCGGCGGCGAATTCCGGCGGATTCAGGGGCAGGATGCTCCACAGCGAGCGTTCCGCCATCTGGTCGATGACCACGCTCGGCTTCTCCCTGGCGATGACGTCGGGAAAGGCGTGCAGCTCCCAGTCCCAGATATAGACGATGCGCCGGAAATGCCCGGAAAGGAACGGCATCACCTGGTGGGCGAAGGAATCGCGCACCATGACCGCCGAGGCCACTTCGCCGGCCGGGCATTCGCTGGCCACCAGCTTCACCCAGGGGGCGCGCGGGCGGAAGCCGGGAGTGGGACTGCCCGCGCGGGCCTGGATGGGAACCCTGGGCCGGGCCGTGATGTAGGTTTCGCGGAAGACGTCCTCCTGCAGGTCAAGCAGCTTGGCCAGGTCCCCGCCTGGCCCCGCGTGCCGGCCGATCACGATCCCCTCGGGAGCAAGAGGATGGAGCGCGGGGAAAAAACGGTGCAGGCGCTCGGCGATCTCGCGGTAGGCCCAGTAGCCGCCCAGGTCGTTCCAGTGGGAGTCGGTCTTGTGGTAGATGCGTTCGTCGCGCTTGCGGCGCAGCAGCGCCGGCCGCAGGTCCAGGAACTCGATGTCGGAGCGGCGGCGGAGGTAGTCGAGGAGCTGGTCCAGGCGCGAGCGTGCTTGGACGCGGTTGATCGCCGCCGGCACGTGCTCGGGATAGATCGTGCTCTTGTTCGGCGCCGGCACGAACAGGTAGCGGATGCCGCGCCGGGCCAGCCAGTTCCGGCGCTGCACGAGCGCGTCCTTGAATCTCTGCAGCTCGGCCAGGCTGAACGGCCGCGAGGCGCGGTAATACTCCATCTCGTTGTTGAAGTAGTTGCCGCGGCCCAGGTACAGCCAGCCCTGGCGCCCGATGACGACCCGGTCCGTGGTGGAGACGCGGAACAGGCGGTACGCCAGGCGGTTGTGCTCCCGCACCAGCCGTTGGCGGAAGGCGAAACGATCGTTGAAATAGGACTCGAATCCCTTCAGGTAGTCCAGCGGCCGGCGCCAGGAGAACGTCGGCGGATCGGCCAGCTTCCTGTTTTCCACGCCGGCGGCGGCCGGGGCCAGGCGCAGGAGCATGGACAGCAGCGGCAGTGAGATCAGCAGCAGGAAGAGTGGCGCCAGCAGGGGACTGTCCGGGGCGGCAAGCCAGCGCCGCCCGTCCCCGCCCCGCTTTCCTTCGTCGTTGCCCATGTCAGAAACGGAAATAGATGAAGGGATTGAATGTCGCGGCGGCCATGGCCAGGATGCTGGCCAACAGCAGCGACGCCAGGACCGCCAGTCCCAGGGCCTGGCGGCCCGCCTGCAGCCAGAGTCGCGCGGCGCCGCCCAGCCGCGCGCACGCCCCCTCCCAGGCGGCGCGCAGGGCGGGAAGGAAGGGGAGGGAGATGAGCGCGCCGACGGCCAGGGCGGCGATGACCGGGCCGTTCACGTACAGCCCCGGATGGTATCGGCGCCCGTCGCCCTGTCCCAGGCCGATCATGGCTCGCCAGAAGGCGGTAGTCTGGGAAAAGTCGGCGGCGCGGAAGAGCACCCAGCCGAAGCCGATGACCAGCAGCACGTAGGCGCGTTGCAGGAACGGCCGGAGGCGGCGCAGGAGCCGGCGCAGCGCCAGGCGCTCGAGCATGAGGAAGGCGCCGTGCCAGAGCCCCCAGGCGACGAAGGTCCAGGCGGCGCCGTGCCACAGCCCGCACAGCAGCATGGTCAGCAGCATGGCCGGGTAATAGCACCAGGCGTCGGCGCGCACCCCCAGCCAGCGGTCGCCGGGGAGGCGGCGCGAGACGGCATAGGCCAGGGGCAGGAAGACGAAGTCGCGCAGCCAGCTGCTCAGCGAGACGTGCCACCGGTCCCAGAACTCCTTGATCGAGCGGGCGCCGTAGGGGTAGGCGAAGTTCTCCATGAAGGTGAAGCCGAACATGCGGCCGAGGCCGATGGCCATGTCGGAGTATCCCGAGAAGTCCAGGTAGATCTGCAGCGTGTAGGCGGCGGCGCCGAGCCAGGCCAGCGGCGCGGTGAGGCCCGCGCCGGGAACGGCGAACACCGCGTCGACGGCCCGCCCCAGCGTGTCGGCCAGGAGGACCTTCTTGGCCAGGCCGAGAATGAAGCGGCGCACCCCTTCGCCGCGCCCGGCCCAGGTGGCGCGGCGCTCGGCCAGCTGCTCGCGCAGCCGGGAATAGCGGTTGATCGGCCCGGCCAGCACGGTGGGGAAGAAGGCGATGAACAGGGCCGTGCGCTGGAAGCGGCGCTCGGCCGGGACGGCGCCGCGGTGTACCTCGACCAGGTAGGCCACGGCCATGAAGGTGAAGAAGGAGATGCCCAGCGGCTGGTGGCCGCCCACTGTGTTGCCGGCGGCCAGCCCCAGGTTCGCCAGGATGAAGGCGGAATACTTGCCGCTGGCCAGCGATCCCAGGTTGACGGCCAGCCCCGCTCCCAGCGCGGCCCGGCGCCGGCCGCCGCGGCAGCGCTCGATCAGCCGGGCACAGGCATGGTTGAACAGGGCCGAGCCGAGCAGGAGCAGCATCCATCCGCCCTCGCCGCAGGCATAGAACGCCAGGCTGGCCAGCAGCAGGAAAGCGTTCTGCGCCTCGCGCTTGAGCAGCAGGGAGATCAGCAGGACGGGCGGCAGGAACAGGAACAGGAATGCCGGCGTGCTGAAGATCATGGCGCGCTCGCTCCAGGTCGCCGGCCATTATACCACAGCCGGCGGCCGGCGTGCCGGGGGCTCACCGCAGACCGAGGCGCAGACGCCAGGCCGGCTTGCGTCCCGTTTCGCCGGGGCGGCCGCGCAGCTCGAGCTGGTAGCCGAAGCGGGCGCCGATGCGCTTGCAGCGCGGCCGCGCCAGGCGCACGCGGACGCTCGCCCCCGGAGCCAGGAGCTCGCGCGCCGCGGGGCGGTCGAACAGGCGCACCTCCAGCTCCAGCGGCTCCTGCCCCGCGTTCTCCAGGCCGAGCTCGACCGCCTTCAGGGGCCGCAGCGCCTCGATGCGCACCCGGCTGCGCTCGCTGGCGACGAGCCAGGCCGCGGTACCCTCGCGGCGCACGGCCGGAGGGTCGAAAAAGACGCCGCAGGGGAGTTCGCGCGGGCCCGTGACCAGCTGGGGATCGCTCGCGGCCAGCCGGGGAAAGAGGGAGGCCAGGGAGAAGACGGCCAGGAAGACGGCCGCCGGGGCCGCCGCCCGGCTCCAGCGCCGGCCGCCGCTGCCTCGGCGCAGCAGGGCCAGCGCCGTCAGCAGCGCGAAGAGGACCAGGAAAACCGGGTTGGGCAGCCAGCCGCTGTTGTCGATCTTGATGTACGAGGGCAGGAGCCGCGGCAGGTCAATGACGCGGTTGCTCCATTCCCGGAACATGCCTCCGGCGCGCACCAGGATGTCGTGGGTGGTAGGCTGGTAGAGGGTGAACGGCCGCAGCGCCTGAAAGGCGGTGACGAACAGCGAATAGGCGGGCAGCACCAGGAAGGCGCGGCGGAAGGAGCGGCCGCGGGCTTCGCGATAATAGACCACGGCCAGGAGCATCAGCGCCCAAGTCGCCGGCGCCAGGTAGCGGCCCTGGGGACAGTAGCCGGGGCGGATGGTCGAGAAGGCCTGGTTAAGGACGAACAGCGCCGCCGGCAGGGAGAGCAGCAGGGCCAGGCGGTAGCGCCGGAAGTTCTTCAGCGCCAGCAGCAGGCCGGGGAAGGCGAGAAAATAGACGGGGTTGTACAGCAGCAGGCCGTCGCGCTGGTCGAAGAAATAGTCGAGCAGCGTCTCCAAACGCAGGCGCAGGGGAATGCCGCTCAGCAGGGACTCGTAGAACGCCGCCGACTGCTCGGGGCTGAGCATGCCCTGGTAGACGGCGCTGGGCGAGAACGTGCCGTAGGCGGCGTGCAGGAAAAAAAGGAAGAGCGCCTGGAAGAGCAGCGGGAAAAGGGCCAGCAGCAGGGCGGGCCGCCAGCGCCGCTGCCATAGCCAGACGGCGCAGAAGCCCAGGGTGAGCGGATAGACGAAGAGGACGTACTTCACGCCCCAGAAGATGGCCGCGCCCAGCAGCAGGCCGGCCCACAGGGGGGCGCTGGGCCGTGAGCGGGCCTTGAAATGCAGCAGGTACAGCGCGCCCAGCACCAGCAGCATGGCCTGGACCTCGGGGAAGAGATGGAAGGAATAGAAGAATACCGGGGCGGTGAGCGCGAAGACCAGGGTGACGAAGAAGGACAGGCTGCGCGAGCGCCACAGGCGCAGGCCGAACAGGTAGACCAGGACCGCCAGGGCGGCACCGAACAGCCCCAGGTAGGAGCGAGCCAGGAAGTGGAGAAGCGGCGGCGGCATGCGCACGAAGAAGAAGGGCGCCAAGGTCAGGGAGAGGCCGGGAAGGTGGTAGGAGTAGATCCGCTTGTAGCCCTTGCCCCAGGTGCCGTGGGCCGGCAGCTTCTCCACGTCCATGAACTCGCGGAAACCGCCGCGGAAATACTGGTTGAAGACGTTGAGATCGCGGTCGCGGACCAGCGACTGGCTGATGGCCAGGTAATGGGGCTCGTCGCCAGCCAGGCCGACCCCGCCGCGGGTCAGCAGGGCGGCGCCGGCGGTGAAGAGCAGCTCGCAGGCGAGGAAGATCGCCGCCAGCCTCCGCTTCAGTGCCAGGCCGTTGAAGCGGCGCAGGAAGCGCTGCGGCCAGCGCCGCCGCCTGGCCAGGGCGGCCAGGGCGAACAGGGCCGCCAGCAGCAGCAGGGAGCGCGAGCGGCCGGCGAAGTCGGCGCGATCCCAGTAGAAGAGGCGCATGGGCAGGAGCAGCAGCCCGGAGGCCAGCGGCAGGAAGACCGCACGGGCGGAGGAGGCGCAGCGGACGCGGGCCGCCAGGAAAACGAGCAGCAGGGCCAGCAGCGGGGCCGCCAGGTTGCCGCCGCCGAGGGCGAAGAACGCGGCGAAGCCGGCCAGGACGGCGGCGTCGCCGGCCCGTTCCAGCGCCTTGGCCTTCATCGCGGTTCCGGCCTCAGGCCAGGCTCTCCTCGATGGCCTGGGCGAGGTCCAGGGACTTCATCCCCTCGCGCCCGGTCTCGGCGATGGCGTCGTGGAACATGATCGCGCAGAACGGGCAGGAGGTGACGACGGCGCCGGCGCCGGTCGCCGCCGCCTGCTCGAGGCGGCAATGGCTGATGCGCTTGCCGGTCTTCTCCTCCTTCCACATGCCGCCGCCGCCGGCGCCGCAGCAGAAGCTGGTTTCGCGGCTGGATGCCATCTCGCGCGGCCGCAGCCCCAGCCGCGCCAGCGCCCGGCGCGGGGCCTCGTAGATCCCGTTGTAGCGGCCGAGGTAGCAGGGGTCATGGTAGGCCGGGGCGCCGCCGGCGGCGGGCTGGACGCGGAGCCGGCCCTGCTCCAGAAGCTCCAGCAGCAGCTCGCTGTGGTGCAGCAGCGCATAGTTCCCGCCCAGCTTGGGATACTCATTCTTCAGGACATGATAGCCGTGGGGGCAGGCGGTGACGATGCGGCGGAACTTGTAGCGCTTCAGGGTCTCGATGTTCTGCCTGGCCTGCATCTGGTACAGGTACTCCATGCCGCTGCGCCGCGCCGGGTCGCCGCAGCAGGTCTCCTCGGCGCCGAGGATGGCGAAGTCGCAGCCGGCGTGCTGCAGCAGGCGCGCCAGCGAGCGCGAGGTCTTCTGCGACTGCTGGTCGTAGCTGCCGGCGCAGCCGACCCAGAACAGGATGTCGCACTCGCCCTTTTCCGCCAGCAGCGGCACGCCCAGCTCCCTGGCCCAGTCGCCGCGGCCGTCGGCCCCGAGGCCCCAGGGGTTGCCCTGGTTCTCCAGGCCGCGGTAGAGGGTCTGGAACTCCTCGGGGAAGCGCGACTCCATCAGCACGGCATACTGGCGCATGCCCATGATCTTGGCGATGTGCTCGTTGAGCATGGGGCAGACCTGCATGCAGGCGCCGCAGGTGGTGCAGTCCCAGACCTCCTGCTCGCTGACCACCTCGCCCAGCAGCTTCTTCAGCGCCGACGGGTCGCGGCGCAGGTCCTGCTCCGACTCGAGCAGGTGCTGCTTCAGCTTGTCCAGCAGCGTGCGCGGCGACAGCGCCTTCCCCGATTGGAAGGCCGGGCAGACGTCGTCGCAGCGGCCGCACTCGGCGCAGGAGAAGAGGTCGAGCAGGTCCTTGCGCGTCAGGTCGTTCACCTGCGGGGTGCCGAACTTCTCCTGTGCCTCCAGGTCGACGACCGGGATCTCAGCCTTGACCCCCAGGTTGCGGAAGAACAGGTTGACCGGGCCGGCCAGCAGGTGCAGGTGCTTGGAGTACATGATGAAGACGCCGAAGGCCATGATGACCAGGATGTGCAGCCACCACAGGAACGTCACCCAGCCCGGCTGCGGCGCGCCGGCCAGGGCGGCGGGGAGGCCGGCGAAGGCCAGGTTGGCCAGGAAGTTGGCCGGGATGCGCGGCGCCCCCGGGAGGGTCATCTTGAAGGCTTCGTAGTAGAGGAAGCTGACCATCAGGACGAGGATGAAGGAGAGCACGGTCAGCGACTGCCAGGAGGGGCGCTGCAGGCTCTTCACGCGGACGACGTAGCGGCGCACGAAAAAGTAGGCGACGGCGGCGATGATCAGGCCGGCGAACAGGTTGGCCAGGAACAGCAGGGCGGCGTACAAGCCGCCATGGCCGAAGAGGCTGACGCCCGCGAAGAAGCCCTCGGCGACGTGGTTGAGGGTGACGCCCAGGAAAACGAGGAAGCCCCAGAAGATGAAGGCGTGGAAAAAGCCCGTGACCGGGCGCTGGGCGATGACCGGCGTCTGGAAGAGCACCTGCCGGGCGGTGCGCAGCAGTCGCGTGCCGGGGCGGTCGAGGCGGTTGACCGGCCGGCCGCTGCGGACCAGCCGGAACTTGCGCAGGAACTCTCGCAGCGCCAGGAACAGCGCCAGCGCGACGGCGGCGGCGAACAGCACCTTCTCGATCGTTGACAGCATGAACCCTCCTCGCGGGCTTGCGGCGTTCCCCGGGCCCCGGCGTTGCCGGGTCCGCGGTCGGCGGCGCGGCTACGGCTCCTGGATCCAGGTGAAATCGGGAAAGAACGGCCGTTCCAGGTCGATGTGGCCGGCCAGGGACTTGCTCTCGTTGCCGCCGATCAGGAACTTGACCTTCTTGATCTCGCGGAAATTGTAGCAGACGTTGTCGACCATGTAATAGATGAACTCCAACTCCGCCGCCGTGCCGCCGGGGAAGGCTCCGGCCAGCGACTCGCTGAAGTCGAGCAGCAGCATCTGGCGGCCGGCCAGGTAGTGCAGGCTGCGCAGCTGCACGCCGGCGGGCACCGGCGCGATGTGGGCCCCGTCGCCGACCAGCAGCAGGGAGACGAAGCGGCGGTACAGTTCCTCGCGCGCCTCGGGCATCTCGATCTCGCGGTAGACCGGCTGCAGGTAGCGCGAGGTTTCGCTGAGGAAGAAGAGCTTCACCTTGATGAACTCGGCGACGGCGCCGCCGCGGCCGTCGTCGCGGCTCAGCAGCTCGGGTACGAAGCCCTGCGGGCGGCGGCGCAGCAGCAGGAACAGCGCCGCGGCCAGTACCAGGGCGGCCGCCCCGGCCGCCAGCCAGGCCCGCGTGCCCTTCTTCATTTGAGGCTGCCGTTATAAGCGTAAATGAACTTGCTGACGCCGTTGTAGATGGCCTGGGCGATCTTGTCGAGGAAGTCGTCGCTCTGCAGCTTGCGCTCCTCGCTGGGATTGGAAATGAAGACGGCCTCGATGAGGACGGCGGGCATGGCCGTGCGCATCAGCACCCGGAAGGGTGCCTGCTTGACCCCGCGGTCGCGCGTGCCCAGCAGCTGGTTCAGCTCGTTCTGGATGGCCTCGGCCAGCTTGCTCGACTCGCGGATGTGCTCGGTCTGGGCCATGTTCCACAGGATCATCTTCAGCTCGTCGTTCTGGATGGCCTCGCCCGGATCCTCGGCGTTCTGGTTCTCCTTCTGGGCCAGTTCCAGCGCCTCGGGGTCGGTGGCCTGCAGGCTGACGAAATAGGTCTCGGAGCCGTAGGCCGATTTGCGGAAGGAGGAATTGGCGTGGATGGAAATGAACATCTGCCCCAGCTGGTTGTTGGCGATGGAGGCCCGGGTGTTCAGCGAGACCTCGCTGTCCTTGTCGCGGGTCATGATCACGCGCAGGCCGGTGCGGGACTCGATCAGCTTCTTCAGCTTGAGGGCGATCTTGAGCGTGACGTCCTTCTCCTTCAGCTTGGAGCGGCCGATGGCGCCGAAATCCTCGCCGCCGTGGCCGGGATCCAGGCAGATCGTCTCGATGGGCCTGGGCCGCGGCGCCGGCGCCGGCTCCTCGGCGGCGGCCTTGCTTTTGGCCGCTTCCGGCGGAGCCTGGGGCGGGGCCGGCGCCTGCTTTTCGGCACGCACCAGGTCGAAGACGACGCGGAAGGGCTTCTCCAGCACGAAGCTCTTGCGCACCGCCGCGGCGCCGCGGAAATGGACGGTGAGCACGCTGCCCTCGTCCCGCTGCTCGCAGGTCACCTTCTCCAGCAGCAGCGAGTTGGCGACGGCCACCGCGGGGGCGGGGAAGTCGGCGCGGCCGTTCAGGCGCAGCTGCAGGCGGTCCTCCTGGACGTCGACGGAGTAGGCGAAGGCGCGGTCGGACTGGAAGACGACGCGCGTGTAGCCTTCATGGTCGAAGGATCGGAAGCTGATGCCCAGCGGCGCGGGCAGAAGGGGAGCGGCCAGGAGCACGGCGCACAGCAGGCCTGCCTTTATGCTTTTTTTCATGGGGCTGGACGGCAAGTGGAGGCGGCGGGAATCGAACCCGCGTCCAATCGAGAATCCATTGAAGAGCCTACGGGCGTAGTTTGTTTCAAGTACGACGACGGCCGTCAAAACAAACAAAATAGGCCGCCGGCGGCCCCCTTTAGGTTTCGCCCCGCGGGACAGAAGGCGCTCCCCGCGGCGCTAGCCCGCCTTGTGACGCCCCTGGCCCCCCCGCGGGCGGGGAGGGCCGGAACGGCAGCGTGTTATTTACGCTGCGAGTGCAAAGTTGTTTGCGGTTCTTTTTTTGAGCATTTTAGCGAGTGCTCAGCTCAGTCCGCCTCTCCAACTTCATCAAGACTGTCGAAACCTTTTCGCCCCCAGCCTGGGGAATGGCGGGGCCGACGAGACTCGAACTCGCGACCTCATGCGTGACAGGCATGCGTTCTAACCAGCTGAACTACGACCCCGCGCCATGTATGGTCAGCCTGGGCGGTAGAGGGTTTGAACCTCTGACACCCGGCGTGTAAAACCGATGCTCTACCAGCTGAGCTAACCGCCCAACACGCCCATATATATATACTAGATTCCCCGCCATGTCAAGCCGAGGCCGGGCCGGCGCGGCGGAAGCGGGACGCCGCCCGCAGCAGGATCCGCTGCAGGCGGCAGGTCCAGGCCGGGAGCACGCCGGGCACGCCGGTGGCCAGGGCCGCCGTCGCCGGGCACACGGCGCAGCGCTCCAGGTCGGCGCAGAGGCCGCACAGCCGCCTGCGGCCGCCGATGATGAAGTAGTCCTGGCGCAGCGCGGCGCCGGCGCGCGCGGCCGTTGGCCGCCCCTTGGCGGACAGGAACCGCTCCAGCGTCCCGAAGCGGAAGCGCGTGAAATCCGGGCGCCGGCCGTCCTGGCTGAACAGGGGGTGGAACAGCTCGCAGCCCCAGACGGTGCGGTCGGGAAGGAGCGCCAGCCGGTCGCGGCCGGCGCCGCAGGCGAACACCCCGCGGCTGTCCGCCGGGCCGAGGTTCTCCAGCGGCGTTTCGCCGCTGCGGCGCCGCTGCGCGCGGCAGGCCGCCACCACCCGCGCCATCTGCCGCTCCAGCGCCTCCAGGTCGGCGGGCTTCCAGTCGGCGGTCCGGTCCAGGGTGACGCGCAGCCGCCGGTGCCCCTCGCGCAGCAGCCCGGCGACGCTCGCGGCCAGCAGCGGCAGGGTCCGCGGCGTAAAGACGCTGTTCACCACGTACCCGTCGGGATGGAAGCGCCGCAGCCGGTCCAGCGCCGCCGCCACCGCCGCGACGCTGCCGGCGTCGCGCCCGGGCTGGGCCAAGCCGTCGTGGCTCAGCCCCACCCGGAAGCCGTGCTCCCTGAGAAAGCGGATGCGCCCGCGGTCCAGCAGCGAGCCGTTCGTGGTCAGGGCGAAACGGAACTCCGTTCCGGAGAAGCGGCCGGCATGGCGCACCGTGCCCGCGATGAGCGGCCAGTGCAGCAGCGGCTCGCCGCCGGTGAAGCGCAGGAGGACCCGGCCGGCCAGGCGGGGGCGCAGGAAATCCAGGAACGTCGCGACGTCGCCCATCCTCAGCCTGTCCGCCCAGCGGCGCTGCGGGCAGTAGGAGCACGAAAAATTGCACGCCGAGCCCAGGACCAGGGTCAGGGAGGAGATTTTCCCCATGTCGCGCTCATTGTAGCAGGCCGGCCCGCGGCGGGCAACCGCGGCGCCGATTGCAATCGTTTTCCCGATTGGCTACAATTTCGGCTAGGAATCTTTGGAGGTGCCGATGGACATCAAGAAAGCCAACGTCAACCTGCTTCTGGCGAAACTGCGCGCGTATCTCGATTCGGTCCCGGTGGACAAGCGCAAGGGCAAGAAATTCCTTGAGGCCCAAAAGGCCCTGGCCCGGCTCGAGACGATCTTCGCCGGCCAAAAGGGGATGCTGGAGATGCGGCTCTGCCGCACCACGATACCGGCCATGTAGGGACGTGGACCGCGTCCCCGCCGCACGCTCCATGGCACCCGGCCTTCGGCGCAGGACCATCGTCCTGTGCCTGCTGGCCGAGCTGGCCTGCGGCTTGTGGGGGTTGAACCCGGCGAAGAGGGTCACCCAGTACGCGATCAACGTCTGGAAGAGCGAGAGGGGGTTGCCCAACAGCTCGGTCCTGGCCATCGCTCAGGACCGCCGCGGCTTTCTCTGGCTGGGCACCGCCGAGGGGCTGGTGCGCTTCGACGGGGTGAACTTCACCATTTACAACAGCGGCAATATCCCCGCTTTCCAGGATAATTTCGTCAACAACCTCCATGTCGATCGCCGGGGGGTCCTGTGGATCGGCACCTTGCGCGGGAAACTGCTCTCCATGGAGCGCGGGGAGTTCCGCGACCATCCGTTTCCCGACGACGTCTCGCGCATCTCCTATTCCTGCATCGCCGAGGATGCCCGCGGCGACCTGTGGGTGGGAACGTCGGCCGGCCTGTTCCGCTTCCCGGCCGGGAGCGATAGCCCACCGGTCCGTCAGCCCGGCCTGGCCAACGTCCCCATCATGGCCCTGGCCGTGGACGACGCCGGCAGGCTGGTAACCAGTGTCGCCGGCGGCGGGCTGCAGCGGCTGGAGAATGGCGCCTGGCGAACGCTCGTGCCCGGCTCCGCCCTGGTGCCGAGGGAGATCTTCATCATCCGGTCCAGCCATGACGGTAGCCTCTGGCTCGGCACCGACGACGGCCTGATCCGCTTTCGCGGCGGGCGCTGGCAGGACGTGTCGCCGCCGGAAGGCCTGAATTCGCTGGTCACGGCACTGGTCGAGGACCGCGACGGCAACGTGTGGGTGGGCAGCGAAAACGGCCTGTACCGCTGGCATGACGGCGACTGGCAGTTCCTGGGCAGGAGCAAGGGGATCGACAGCGATTACGTCTACGCCGTGCACGAGGACGTTGAGGGCTCGCTCTGGGTGGGAGCGCTGGACGGTGGCCTGATCCAGGTGCGCGACGAGAAGATCACCGCCTACACCGACCGCGAGGGCCTGGCGGGCAGCAAGTTCCGCTGCCTGCACGGCGGCGCGTCCGGGGAATTGTGGATCGGCGGCGGCGGGGGCTATCTCAACCGCTATCGCAACGGCCGCTGCGACTCCTTCGCCCTGCCCGGGGCGGCGAGGAACCATGCGGTCTATTCCCTGGAGACCGGCGCGGACGGGGCGCTGTGGCTGGGCACTTCGGACGGCCTGCTGCGCTTTCGGGAAGGCCGAGCCCGGGCCGTCCCCCTGCCCGGGGTGCGGCGCGGAGTCGAGGTGCGCTGCCTGGCCCGCGATCCGGCTGGCCGCCTATGGGCCGGGACTTGGGGCCAGGGGATCTTCGTGGTCGGCAATGGCAGGACGAAACGCTTCGGCGCCGCCGCCGGCCTTCCCGGCGATCTCGTTTCATCGCTGCGGATCGACCGCGCGGGGAACGTGTGGGCGGGCTGCGACAACGGCCTGGCGGTCCTGCGCGCCGCGGGCGGCGGGCGGTTCACGGCCGAGCCGTTCCTTGCCGGCTGCCAGGTGAACTCGTTCCTCGAGGATGACGCGGGCAACCTGTGGGTGGGGACGAAGCAGGGGATCAAGGTTTTCCGGGACGGCCGCTGGGGATCGGTGGGCACCGACCAGGGGCTGTTCGACAGCCGGGTCTACGCCATCCTCAAGGACGGGACGGGCGACATGTGGCTGAGCAGCGAGCGCGGCATCTTCCGCGTCGGGGCCGGCGAGCTGGAGGCGGCGGCCTTCGACCGCACGCGCCGCGTGGCCGGCCGCATGTTCGACGAAAACGACGGCATGAAGAGCCGGATCTGCAATTACGGCAATCCCGCCGGCTGGCGCGACGCCGACGGCCGGTTGTGGTTCGCCAACCTGGTCGGCGTGGCCAGCGTCGACCCGGCTGCCATCCGCCCCAGCAGCCGGGTGCCGCCGGTGCTCATCGAGGAGGCCGTGGCCGACGGCCGCCGCCTGCCCCTGGCGGGCGAGGGCGTGGCCGGCTCCTGGACGCTGCCGGCCGGGAGCCGCAAGCTCGAGTTCACCTATACCGCCCTGAGCCTGGTCCGCTCCGACCGCATCGTGTTCCGCTACCGGCTGGACGGCTACGACCGCGATTGGGTGAACGCCGGCTCCCGGCGCCAGGCCTTTTATAACGACCTGCGCCCCGGGCGCTACCGCTTCCGCGTGATCGCCGCCAGCGCCGACGGGGTCTGGAACCGGGCCGACGCCTCCTTCGCCTTCGTCCTGCGCCCCTTTGTCTGGCAGACGGCCTGGTTCCTGGCCCTGGCCGTCCTGGCCTTCGCCGCGCTGTCGGGGGCCACCTGGCAGCTGCTGCGCCGCTACCTGCGCGCCGTGTCGTTCTGGAAGAAGCGGACGCAGGTCGGCCACTACCGGCTGCTGGAGACCATCGGCAGCGGCGGCATGGCCACGGTCTACCGGGCGCGCGACCTGCTGGGCCAAGGCCGCGTCGTGGCCCTGAAGCTGCTCAAGGAGGAGAACTTCCACGACGAGGCCCAGAAGCGCCGCTTCCGCCACGAGTCGCTCATCACCGCCACGCTGGACCACCCGCACGTCGTGAGCGTCTTCGAGCGCGGCGAGACCGGGGACTGCTTCTACATCGCCATGGAGCTGCTGGAAGGGATCTCGCTGGCCCGGCTCATGCGCTCGCGCGGGCCGCTGCCGCTGGCCGACGCCGTCACGATCATGCGCCAGGTGGTCGACGCGCTCGGCGCCATCCATTGCCGGCAGATCGTCCATCGCGACCTGAAGCCGGAGAACGTCATGATCTGCGAGCGCCCCGGGCAGCCGCTGTTTGTCAAGCTGCTCGACTTCGGCCTGGCCATCACCCCGGCCCAGTCGCGGCTGACCATGTCCGGGGTGGTCATGGGCACCGTCCGCTACCTGCCGCCCGAGCGCATCCGCGACGGCGTCTCCTCCCCGGCCGGCGACATCTATTCGGCGGGCATCATCCTCTACGAGATGCTGACGGACACCAAGCCGTTCTGGTCCGAGGGCACCGGCGAGGTGATCCACCGCATCCTCGATACCGAGCCGCTGCCGGCGCGCGAGATCAACCCCGCCGTGCCGCCGGAAGCCGGGGCGTTGATCGCGGCCATGATCGACAAGGACCCGGCCCGCAGGCCGTCGCTGCCTGAGATCGAGGAGCAACTGAAGAAGCTTGCCGAGATGCCAGAGGCGAGATGAGCGACGTGGGTGGGCAGCATGAGAAGCGGGCATTTCCCCGATCCGACGGGGCTTTTTCCCTGCTGCCGCCTGGCGTCTGCCGTCCCGCCTGTTTCTGAGGAGGTGCGACATGAAGCAGAACATGGGAACGACGGACCGCGTCGCCCGGGGCGTCATCGGCATCGCCGGCGTGGCCCTGGGCTTTTATTTCCGGACCTGGTGGGGGCTGTTCGCCCTGATCCCGCTGCTGACGGCGGCGGCGGGCTTCTGCCCGCTCTACGTGCCGTTCAATATTTCGACGGCGAAAAAGAAGCAGAGAGAAGCGTGAAATGCCTGGCGGCAGACGCTGGCCAGGCCAGCGAGCGCTCAGAGAATCCCTTCCGGCCCAGATCTGTCCAAAACAACTTTTAGAAGCTGGTAGGACTGAAGCACCAATTTTCAAGCACCAAATTTCAAATAAGCACCAAGCCCCAATGTCCAAATGGCCAAAACCAAAGAAAGTGATAGTGATAGTGTTAGTGTTTGTGAATGCACTCGTGCGATTTCTAATAAAATGGTTGGATCAATAGTATGCATTGATTAAAAAAAATTTCGTTATGGGCTTTTCCTAACACTATCACTAACACTATCACTTTCTTTGGTGCTGGGTGCTTGGAATCCTAGTCTCACGAGCATCTGACCTTGCCCGGGAAACCGTCTGGGTTAGCCCCAAAACCCTTTACGGTACTGAATACCCATCCAAAAAACGATTTGTTTCGGACAACAATGATTCAGGCCTCTTTCTTGCTGACCTCTGGCGTCTGATTCCTGTCAGTTACGCTTGAAATGCGGCATGTCCGCGGGCAGCACGATGGAGAACTCCACCAGCCCGCCCAGCTCGCCGTTTTCGTACCACGGGGCCTGGTGGATGAGCTTCTTCATCCCGTTCTTCTCGATGGTGTAGCTGTTGGCCTGCCCGGTCTTCATGATGTGGCCGATCTTGCGCCGCGCCGCCTCGGGGTGGCAGGGCAGCAGGCTCCTGCCGACCAGCGTGCCGCCGCCGCCGGCGGCGAACGTCGCCTCCGACCTGGCGTTCATGTACAGGATGGTGCCCTCGCGGTCGCAGACCGTGATGGCCACGTCGATATGGTCGGGCCAAGCGTGTTCTTTCATCCATGACCTCGCGATCCAGAGATGGCAGACGTTAGACGCCAGGCGTTCGCGGGAACAAAGCACGGAGATGGGATGAACGTGCCCGTTTTCCTGCCCGGCACTGACGTCTATCGCCTGAAGTCTGAGCCCTACTTTACATGCTCTGCGAACCAGGAGAACACCGTCCGCCACCACAGCCGGGCGTTCTGCGGCTTCTGCACGAAGTGGTTCTCGTCGGGGAAGTAGAGCATCCGCGACTCGACGCCGCGCCGCTGCAGGGCGGTGAACAGCATCAGCCCCTGGCACACCGGCACGCGGTAGTCCCTCTCGCTGTGGACCACCAGCATCGGCACCTTGAACTTCTCGACGAAGTTGGCGGGGTTCCACTTCTCGTACAGGGCGCTCTGCCAGGGCACGCCGCCGTGCTCCCACTCCTCGAACCACAGCTCCTCGGTGGAGTAGTACATGCTGCGCGAGTCGAAGATGCCGTCGTGCGAGACCAGGCAGCGGAAGGGATACTTGAACTCATCCATGTGGCCGGCCATCCAGTTGATCATGAAGCCGCCGTAGGAGGCGCCGGCGGCGACGATGCGCCCGGCGTCGATGAAGGGGAAGTTCTCCACCAGGTATTGCTGCCCCTTGACCAGATCGACGAAGGGGGCTCCGCCCCAGTCGCCGGAGATCGAATCGGTGAACGGCTGACCGTAGCCTGGGCTGCCGTGGAAGTTGATCGCCGCCACCACGTAGCCGGGCGCGGCGAACAGGCTGTGGTTCCAGCGGTAATGGAAGTCGTCGGTCCAGGCGCTCTGCGGGCCGCCGTGCACCAGGAAGACCAGCGGGTACTTCGCGGCCGGGTCGAAGAAGGGCGGCTTGACCAGGAAGCCCTCCACCGGTTCGCCCTTGGCGCCGGCGAAGCGGAAGGTCTCGGCGCGGTTCATTTCCACGTCCTTGAGCCGCTCGTGGTTGAAGCGCGTCAGCTGCGTCAGGCGGCGGCTGCGCAGGTCGACCTTGAAGAGCTCGTGGGGCAGGGCCACGTTCTGGGCCAGGAAGACCAGCTCGCGGCCGCCGGGGACGAGGCGCAGGGCCGAGGCGTTGACGGCGGGAACGATCTTCTCCACCTTGCCGCTGGCCAGGGTCAGCTTGAAGACCGGCTCGTAGACGCCCTCCGAGGCCACGAAGTAGATCGCCCGCTCGTCGGCGGCGAACTCGAAGGAGGCGATGGTGTTGGCGAAGGCGGCGGTCAGGTTGCGGCGGGCGCCGCTGCGCAGGTCGTAGAGGATGATGTCCTTCTTGTCGGCCTCGAAGCCGGGCCGGCGCATGGACAGGTAGGCCAGGTAGCGGCCGCGCGGGGAGAAGACGGGGTTGGCGTCGGCGCCGCGGTTGTCGGCGCTGACGTTCTTCTCGCCGCCGTCGCGCAGGGAGCGCAGGAAGACGTCATTGTTGGTCGAGGTGGCCACCACCGGGTCGGTGTTGCGCACGTAGGCGAACCAGGCGCCGTCGGCGGAGAAGGCGAAGTCCTGGGCGCCGCCCAGGTCGAGGGGCGGCGTGTCGAAGTCGCCGGGCGTGAGGTCCTCGTACTCCTCGCCGCCGGGGGCATGCAGGAAGACATGGCTGCGCTTGCCGTCGCGCCAGGAGTCCCAGACGCGGAACATCAGGCCGGTCAGCAGCTTGCCGGTCGCCTTCTCGGCGGCGGCCGCCTTCTCCAGGGCCAGCGCCTCGGCGAAGGTCCCGGCCCGAGGGTCGATGTCGCGGGCGAAGGCCAGGCGCTTGCCGTCGGCCGCCCAGACGAAGCCGCCGACGCCGCCCGGGACGGCCGTGAGCGCGCGGATGTCGGCGGGGCGGGCCGGGTCGAGGGCGCATACCTGCGGGTCGCCGTCGCGGCTGGAGACGAAGGTCAGCATTCCGGAGGGCAGGAAGGCCGGCGCCGAGCTGTTGCCCTTGCCGTCGGTCAGCTTCGTCAGCGTCCGCCCCTGCAGGTCGACGGCGTACAGCTCGGAATGGAAGGTGTTGGCCTCGATGTCCGGGGTGCGCACGGCGAACGCCAGCCAGCGGCCGTCGGGGGAGACCGCCGGCGACGACAGGCGACTCACGGTGAACAGGTCCTCGAAGGTCAGGGCGCGCTTCTGCCCGCAGAGGGCGGCGGCCAGGGAAAGGCAGAGGAAAAACAAGGCGCTCTTTTTCATGGCTTTTCTCCTTGCTCGGGGTTCAGGCGTGATGTCCGGCCGCCTCCGGGCGCTCCCGGCGCCGCGGCAGGGAAAAAGCCCGGGAGCCGCCTGCGGCTCCCGGGCTTCCTGGGTTCGTCGGAAAGGCGCTTACTGCGCCGCCTCGGCCTCTTCCCTGGGCTGGATCTTCAGGATGATGTAGCGATTGGAAGAGACCTTGTTGGTCACGGGGTTGATCAGCTCGTACTTGCGCAGCGTGAAGACGTATTCCTTCTCGCCGCCGGCGCCGTCGATCTTGACGATGCTCTTGGTGGTGACGGCCTTGCCGGCCAGCAGCTCCTGGTTCTGGTCGATGTTGGTGGAGAGGGCGATCATCTTCTTCTCGTTCTCCACCTGGGTCTTCATCTGCGTGTAATTGGCCTGATCGCGCTTGTAGTTGGCGGTCTCGGTCTCGACCTCGGCCTCCAGGGCGGCGATGGCCTTCTGGATCTCGGCCTTGGCGCGGCCGCCGCGGGCTTCGCCCAGCTCGGTGCGCTTCAGGTCCAGGGCGTCCTTCTTGTCCTTGACCATCAGGATCTGGTCGTCCTTCTTCTTCTTGGCGGCGGCCAGCTCCTCCATCATCTTCGGCAGGGCGCTGTCCTCGCTGACCGGCGGTTCGCTGGAAACCAGCTTCCAGGACTTGAATTCGACGGCGAAGGGCTCGGCGGCCATGGCGGCCATGGTGTCCCGGTCCTTGGCCTTCATGGCCTGGAAGTATTTGGAAAGCGTGACCTCCTCCGGCTTCTGGCACGAGGTGGTGATCACGATCAGGAACAGCAGGGCGGCGAGCACGAGTACTTTTTTCATGGAACTCCTCCTAGTTATTTTTATGCATGGCCGCTGCGGGCGCGGAAAGCGCTCCCGTCCCGCCGCGGAAGATAACGGATCGCATGGTGTCCATTCGTCCCGGATTATAAGTAATCCGAAATCCAAAATCAAGACGAGGGGGAAAATAAATGCAAAAACAGGCGCGGCGCGCCGCGGGCCGCTCAGTTGTCGAGGATGAAATCGAAGGGGTTCATCGGCTTGTCGTAGTAGCGCACCTCGTAGTGCAGGTGCGGGCCATTGCTGCGGCCGGTGGTGCCGACGTAGCCGATGACGTCGAAGCGCTTGACGCGCTGGCCCTCGCGGACGTTGTAGCCCGACAGGTGGCCGTAGCGGGTGACGTAGCCGAAGCCGTGGTCGATGATGACCATCTTGCCGTAGTAGTCGCGGGTCTCGGCGACCAGCACGACGCCGTCGGCCGGGGCGATCACCTTGTTGCCCAGCTGGGTGGCGATGTCGACGGCGTTATGGAACTCGTAGCGTCCGGTGAAGGGGTGGATGCGGTTGCCGAAGTGGCCGGAGAGGATGCCGCGGGTGGGCCAGATGGCCGGCGTGGCGGCCAGCTGCAGCTTCTGCTGGTTGACGTATTTTTCCACCGTCTTCAGCGATTCCTCGATGTGGCGCGCCTTGGCGCGGACGTCGGCCACGGGCGGCAGGGCGCTCTTCGGCGGCGTGCCGGGGAGCAGCGGCACGGCGACGGAGAAGTCCGCCCCGGCGGCGCTGGCGTCGGGACCGCCGCTGCCCACCTCGCGCAGGGCCAGCGGCGAGGTCAACCCGGTGGCCACCATGATCTTCTCTTTGTAGATCTCCATCTGCCGGAGGCGCTCGTTCAGCACTCCGATGGTGGCCGTCATCTCGCTGATCTGCCGCTTCTTGGCGCGTGCGTCGGCTTCCAGGCGGCGCATCTTCTGCTCATCCAGCGTCATGGTCAGGTAAGAGAACAGGATGACGCCGAAGAAGACGACCAGGAAGGAGCCGCCCAGCAGGGCATTGCGGATCAGCTTGGAGGAGACGGTAAACTCGCGGTTGGTGGCAGTGGCGTCGGAGACGATGATCACCGAGTACTTGCGGCTCTTTTTTGCGCCTGGTAGGGTCATGATGCCGTCCGGCTCACGCCATTGTAAAACGGCGGATTCCCATTGTCAACCACCCGCTCCACGCTAGCCGGCGATCTCGCGGACCTTGGCAGCGATGCGCTCCAGAGGCGTGCCCGGCGGGAACACCTCGGCGATGCCGATCTGCTTGAGCTCGGGCACGTCGGCGGCGGGGATGATGCCGCCCAGGAACATGGGGGGCGGGGTGATGCCCTTCTCGCGGTAGACGGCCATGATCTTGCGGCACAGCTGGGTGTGGGCTCCGGAGAGGATGCTCAGGCCGACGATGGAGACGTCCTCCTGGACCGCCGTGTTGACGATCGTCTCCGGCGACTGGCGCAGGCCGGTGTAGATGACCTCCATGCCGGCGTCACGGAGATACTTGGCGACGATCTTGGCGCCCCGATCGTGGCCGTCCAGGCCGGGCTTGGCGATTAAGACCTTTATTCTGTCCATGATATGCCCATTTTCGCCCAAAATAGCGGAATTGTCAACCGCGGTATTGACTTTTCGCCGGGGAAAGTGATACATACTACTTCAGGCGGGACACGTCGAGGAGGACCAGCATGGGCAAGAAAGTGATTGTTCTGGCCGACAACAGCTATACCATCCGCCGCATCGTCGAGCTATCGTTCTCGGAGATCGAGGACATCGAGGTGCGCAGCTTCGAGAGCGGCGCCGGCATCCAGGACAAGCTGCTGCAGCTGGCCCCCGCCGTGGTCATCGTCGACGTCAAGCTGCCCGAGTTCAGCGGCTACGACGTCTGCCGCTTCGTCAATGAGGCCCCCGACCTCAAGGGCTGTCGCGTGTTCCTCATGAAGGGCAGTTTCGAGCCCATCGACAATGAGATGATCCGCCATCTTCGCTACGAGGACATCATCACCAAGCCCTTCGACTCCAACGCCCTGGTCGACACGGTCATGAAGGTCGTCCGCCGCGAGGAGCCGCAGGCGGCGGCCGGATTCCCCGGCGAGGGCCCCACCACCTTCCCCGAGGATTTCCCCGAGATCGAGACCGAGATGCCCGAGAGCGAGGATATCAGCTTCTCCGACATCCGTGGCGAGATGGAAGTCTCCGTTGCCCAGCGCCCCGCCACCGCCCCGCCCCCGGAGCGCGAGGAGATCCTGCCCTCGGAGGAGATCACCCAGACCCAGCCCACCAAGGACAACCTGACGCCCCCGGAGACCGAGGAGACGCTGAAGAACCCGTTCGACGAGGAGCCGGCCTTCGATGAGATCCATGCCGCCGCGCCCGCCGCCGCCGAGTCCGCGCCGCTGGAGTTCGAGGTGGAGCCGGCCGCCGTTTCCCGCGACGTGTCGGACGAGTTCCACGAGCGCTTCATGGAGATCGCCAGCGAGGACAGCGGCGAGGACCTGCTCAAGCCGGAGGCCGCCAAGGCCGAGCCCGTGGAGGAGAAGCTGGCGCTGGAGTTCGAGCAGACCGACCTGGGCAGCCCGGCCCAGACCATGTACGCCGGGCCTTTGCTTGAAGACCGGCTGGAACCGGCCCGCAAGGCGGCGCCGCCGGCGCCGGCTCCGGCCGCGCCGGAGAAGGCCCAGGCGCGCGAGCGCGCCGGCGAGAAGCCCCGGACCGAGACGCGGTCGCCCCAGGACGAGCTGGCACGGCTGAGCGATCTGGCCAAGCGCGAGTCCAAGCCCGAGCCGGCGCCGCGGCCGGCAGCGGCCGAGGCGCAGCGCTTCGAGATGACCGGCAAGCTGGAGGAGCGGCTGAACCAGACGATCAAGGAGCTGCTCTGGGAGATCGTCCCGCCCCTGGCCGAAAAGATCATCAAGGAAGAGATAGACAAGATCAAGTCGGAGTTGAACGAAAGCGGTTTCTGATCCTCCGGATACTGGAGCTTCGAACGTGCCTGAACACGACATGGAAAAATCGTACGACCATCTGCGGACCGAAGCCGAATGGTACGGCCGCTGGCAGGAGGCCGGCCTCTTCACGCCGGCGCCCGAGCCGGCGGGCATCCCCTTCTCCATCATCCTGCCGCCGCCGAACGTCACCGGATCGCTGCACATCGGCCATGCCCTGACCCTGTCTCTGCCCGACATCATCGTGCGCCGCAAGAAGATGCAGGGCTTCCACGTGCTGTGGCTGCCCGGCGTTGACCATGCCGGCATCGCCACGCAGATGATGGTGGAGAAGAACCTGAAGCAGGAGACGGGGCAGAGCAAGGAGGACCTGGGGCGGGAGAAGTTCCTGCAGCTGACCTGGGAGTGGAAGGAGCGCTCGGAAAAGCAGATCGTCGGCCAGATCAAGAAACTCGGCCTGGCGCTGGACTGGACGCGGATGAAGTTCACCCTCAGCGACGAGATGCAGCGCGTGGTGCGCAAGGTCTTCGTCGCCCTCTACCGCGAGGGCAAGATCTACCAGGGCACCTACATGGTCAACCGCTGCCCCAACTGCAAGACGGTACTCTCCGACCTGGAGGTCGAGCACAAGGAGGTCCTGGGCCGGCTGACGCACATCCGCTACCCGCTGCGGGACGACCCGCAGCGCTGGGTGGTCGTGGCCACCACGCGGCCGGAGACCATGCTCGGCGACGTGGCCGTCGCCGTCCACCCCAGGGATCCCCGCTACAAGAAGCGGATCGGCCAGGAGATCCTGCTGCCGCTGACCGGCCGGACCGTCCCCATCATCGGCGACGAGGACGTCGACCGCGAGTTCGGCACCGGCGCGGTCAAGGTCACGCCGGCCCACGACCCGGTCGACTTCCGCATCGCCCTGAAGCACGGCCTGGAAAAGATCGTGGTCATCGACGAGCAGGGGCGCATGACCGGGCCCATCCCCGAACGCTATCGCGGCCTCGACCGCTTCGCCTGCCGCCGCGCCGTCGTGGAGGACCTGCGGGCCCAGGGGCTGATCGAGAAGGAGGAGGACCATGTCCACAACGTCGGCCACTGCCAGCGCTGCGAGACCGTGGTCGAGCCGAACATCTCCAAGCAGTGGTTCCTGCGCACCGCCGAGCTGGCGCCGCCGGCCATCGAGGCCGTCCGCGCCGGCGAGACCGTCTTCATCCCCGACAAGTGGAAGAAGGTCTACTTCAACTGGATGGAAAACATCCAGGATTGGTGCATCTCGCGCCAGCTGTGGTGGGGGCATCGCATCCCCGCCTTCTATTGCGCCGACTGCCATGAGGTGATCGTCAGCGAGGAGGACCCGTCCACCTGCCCGCAGTGCGGCGGTTCCCGCCTGGCCCAGGACGAGGACGTGCTCGACACCTGGTTCTCCTCGGCGCTGTGGCCCTTCACCACCCTGGGCTGGCAGGACGGCCGCGCCGACTTCCGCACGTTCTATCCCACCTCGCTCATGGTCACCGCCTTCGACATCATCTTCTTCTGGGTGGCGCGCATGATGATGATGGGGCTGCACTTCGGCAAGGCCGTGCCCTTCCGCGAGGTGCTGATCAACGGCCTCATCCGCGACGAGAAGGGGCAGAAGATGAGCAAGACCCGGGGGAACGCCGTCGACCCGCTGGACATCATCCGCGAGTACGGCGCCGACGCCCTGCGCTTCACCCTCGCCATCCAGGCCGTGCCGGGCATGGACATCGCCCTGGCCGTCGGCCGCGTCAAGGGCTACAAGGCCTTCGCCAACAAGATCTGGAACGCCGCCCGCTTCGTGATCATGAACCTGAAGGGCGACGAGCCGGCCGCCTTCGCTCCCGCGCGCCTCAGCGCGCCCGACCGCTGGATCCTGCACCGCCTCAACGCCCTGGCGGAGAAGGTCAACGCCGGCTTCGACGAGTACCGCCTGTACGAGGCGGCCGACCTTATCTACCACTTCGTCTGGGACGAGTACTGCGACTGGTACCTGGAGTTCTCCAAGAGCGACCTGGACAGCCCCGACACGCGCGCCGTGCTGAAGCTGACGCTGCTGCGCATCCTGCAGCTGTTGCACCCCTTCATGCCCTATCTCACCGAGGAGATCTACCAGCGCATCCGCGGCGAACGGGCGTTCCTGATCCAGACCGAATTCCCCGCCTTCCGCGCCGACCTGGTCTTCCCCGAGGCCCACGCCGAGGTGGAGACGCTGCGGCGGGTGGTGGCCGAGACCCGCAAGACGCGCACCGAGAACCGCATCGAGCCCAACAAGCGCATCCCGGTCTTTCTCAAGTGCGACGCCGAGCCCGAGCGCCGCTCGCTGCAGGCGCACCTGAAGTACTACGATTTTCTCAGCCGCAGCCAGCGCACGGAGATCGTCGACGATTTCGCCGGCCTGCCCAAGGGCTTCCGCGGCGTCTGCCCGAACTGGGAGATCCTGCTGCCCTTCACCGACGACCAGGACCGCCAGCGCGAGCTGCAGCGGCTGCGCCAGGAACACGACAAGCTGGACAAGCTCATCGCCCAGATGGAGGCCAAGCTCGGCGGCGGCTTCGCCGAGAAGGCGCCGGCCGAGGTCATCCTGAACTTCAAGAAGAACCTGCAAGAGGCCATCGACAAGAGGGCGAAGATCGCCCGCACCGTTGCCGACCTCAGCTGAGCCCCTGCGCATCATCCGGCTGGACCGCTGCCGCTCGACCAACGATTACGCGCGCGAGAACCTGAACCGCCTGCGCTCCGAGCTGCCGCTGGCGGTCTGCGCCCGCTCCCAGTCAGCGGGCCGCGGCCGCGAGGGGCGCTCCTGGTCCTCGCCGCCCGGGCTGGGCCTGTACGTCACCTTCGCCTTCCGCCTCGCCGACCCCCGCCTGCTGGCCCTCGTCCCCCTGGCCAGCGGCGTGGCCGTCTGCGAGGCGCTCGCTACCTGGACGGGCCGCCTCTTCACGCTGAAGTGGCCCAACGACGTGCTGGGCGGCGGGCGCAAGGTCGCCGGCATCCTCTGCGAGGGCACGGTGAGCGGCGCGGAGGCGGTCAGCCTGGTGGGAATCGGCGTCAATCTCAACCAGCGCCAGGCTGACCTGGAGGCGGAATATCGCCCGCGGGCCGCTTCGCTGCTCCTGCTCACCGGGCGCGAGTGGCCGGCCGATGGCTGCCTCGAGCGACTGGCCGCGGCGCTGTTGGCCTGGCTGGGTCGCCTGCAGGGCGAAGGCCCGGCGGCGGTCGTGGCCCGCGCCCGCGAGCTGACCCGGCCGTTCCTGGGCCGCGCCATCCGCTTCCGCCAGGGCGGGCGGGACTGGAGCGGCGTCTGCCGCGGGCTGGCCGACGACGGCGGACTGAGGCTGGAAACGGCGGCCGGGGAGGATACGGTGTTCTACAGCGGCGAGATCGTCGGCGCCGCGCTCACACCTTGAAGATGATGTTCAGGTGGCAGAGGGTGATCTCGTCCTCGGCCTTCAGCTCGTGCTTGACGCCGGTCTGCAGCTTGTTGCCGTTGAGGAAGGTGCCGTTGATGGCCCCGGGCTCCTCGGACAGGTAGAACTTCCCGTCCTTGAACTGGATCTTGGCGTGCTTGCGCGAGATGTACTTCTCCTCGTCCTCGTCGGTGAGGTCAATGTCGGGCACGAAGCCGGTGGTGTAGTCGCGCCGCCCCAGGAAAGTCTGGGTCTTGGTCAACTGCACCAGGCGATTGGAGCGCTGGATGATCAGGTAGGCCTTGACCTCGCCGCCGATCTTTTCCGAGGTCGAATCCTCCTTTCTCGCCTCGCGGGCGGCGGGGCGCGCTCCGCCCGCGCCGGCGGCGGCCATCTCCAGCAGCATGGATTGGATCTTGATGTGTTTCTCGCTGAGCTTCTTCAGGATCTTGAGGGCGATGTCCGGCGTCTGCCTGAGCATCTCGGTCAGGGAGACGTAGGGAATCTTGATCAGGAAAGCGTCCTCGATGACCTCGACGGTGTAGATGGCGTTCTGCTCGCTGTTGAGCGATTCCTCGCCGAAGAAGTCGCCCTTGGTCAGCGTGGCCAGGATCGGGCCGCCGCCGTCGTTCTTCAGCTGCACCTTGCCCTTGTTGATGATGAAGAAATCGGTCTGGATGTCGCCTTTCTTGTAGAGGACGTCGCCGGCGGCGTATTTGCTGATGAACTTCTTCAATACGTCCATGTTGGCCTTGGGTCCCATTCTATAAAAGATATTTTGCTTTGTCAATTTGCCTCCGCTCACAAATCCGTGCCGCGTTGACTCTGTGGGCGTGCGGTCGGGTAAGACGAAAGCACCAAATTCCAATGACTACAACCCAAGAGAGTGATCGTGTTCGTGAAGGCATTCGCCCGATTGCTTGCTGTTCCTAACACTATCACTGACACGATCACTTTCTTGGGTGTTTACTGCTTGCCGCCGCCGGGATTTTGCCCTACAATCATCCCGGCCCCGCGGCCTTCCCCCGGCAGCATGAAGGAGTCTTTCGCTTTCCTGTTCCCGCCCCCGCGGACGCTGCGCCCCGGCAGCGGCGGGCTGGACCCCCGCGGCGTCGCCTTTCCCCTGGAGCTGCTCAAGAAGTTCGAGCCGCTGTTCGTTCATTTCGGCGTGAGCGGCCGCGGTGGCGGGCCGCAGGCGGTGTTCCAGGCCGCCAGCGGCCTGGGCGTGGAGGAGTACGCCATCGAGTGCGCACCGGGACGCGTGGTCGTCTCTGCCGCCCCGGGCCGGGCCCAGTTCTACGCGCTTTCCGCCCTGCTGCAGGTGCTGGCGTTCCATCTCCCCGCCGGCGCCATGCCGGCCTTCGCGCTGCGCGACGCGCCCGCCGTTCCCTTCCGCGGCGCCGCCCTGTTCCGTGCGGAAGCGGACGGCGGCGAGACGGAGCTGCGTCGCGCTTTCCTGCGGCTGGCGCTGCTGCGCTTCAACCGCCTGGCCCTGCCCTCCGGCGCCGCGGGCGAGCGGGCCGCGGCCGCCCTGGCGCCGCTGGCCCGCCGTCTCGGCGTGGAGCTCTGGCTGCTGGACGCCGATCGCGACGCTTTGGGGCTGGCCGCGGCGGACGGCCCGCTGCTGGCTCCGGTGCGCCTCCCCGGGGACGCCGTGGCCGCCTCCGGCGATCCTTGGCTCGAGCTCTTCCTGGGCCGCTGCCGGGCGGCGCGTGCGGCGCAGGCCTCGCTGACGGCCTGGAGCGACCGCTTTCTGGAGCGGCCGGAGCGGGTACGGCACATCCCCCGCGAGGCGCTGGTCCTGAACCGCGGCGACGCGTCCGCGCGCGGTGACCGCTTCGCCGCCGCCGTGCGCGTCTTCCGCGGCCACCATGTCCGCCAGGTGCTGTGCCCGACGCTGTGCGCCGCCGGCCGTTTCCTCCCCGACGGACGCAGCGCCATGGCCGGAGTCGAGGCCGCCTGCGCGGCGGCCGCCCATGCCCGGCTGAGCGGCGTCCTGCTGCTGGAGGGCGGCGTCGACGGGACGGGCTGCCTGCCCGGCGGAGCGGCGCTGGCGCGCTTCCAGGCCGCTTGCCGCCTGTGGAGCGGCCGCGCCAGCGCTCCCGCCGCGTTCAGCCGCTGGGCGCTCGGCCGCGAGGAACCCGACCTCTTCCGCGCCTGCCTGTTCCTGGCGCAGGCCGAGGGCCGCCTGCCTCACGGGCACGACCGCTACCTGTTCGAGGACCCGCTGCTGGCGCCGTTCTCGCGCCAGGACGATCCGCGCCGGGTCGTCGCCCACTACCGCAAGGCCGTCCAATACCTGGGCAAGCGGGAGATCGATGCCGGGGACCTGGGCGGCTTCCTGGCCTTCGCCGCCCGCCTCTTCGCGGCCATCGCGGCCAAGGTGGAGTTTTCCGCCCGGCTGGGGGCGCTGCTGGCGGATAACGACGCCGGGCTGCCGTCACGGGCGATTGCCCTGCAAGGGGAGTTGGCCGGGCTGCGCAGGCTGTACGCGACGCTCCTCGCCGCGCCGCAGGCCGGCGTTTGGCGGGATTTCGACCGGCTGCAGGATGAACTCGACGCGCTGGGCCGCGCCGCCGCGACCGCCGCCGGGCGGACCGGGCTGCGGGAAAAGCGGACGGCCGCGGCCGTTCTCGAGCCGGAGGAAACCGCGCCCTAGCGAACGCCGGCTGGAACGGGCCGGGTCACACGCCGTTGCACTTCGACCAGCCGCAGTTGCTGCAGGTGGGGCACTTCTCGTCGGCGACGCTGCTGCCGCAGATCGGGCATTGCGGCGAGTTCATGTCCTGGTGGCGGGTGTTGACCTTGCCCACGTGGGTCTCCAGCACCTTGGCGATGGCATCGGGGATGGACTGGATCAGCTGGCCGTTGGAGAAGATCGGTTCGGCGCCGCCAATGCCCTTGAGCTGGTTGACCACCTCATCGGCCGGGATGCCGCTGCGCAAGGCCAGCGAGATCAGGCGGCCGATGGCCTCGGCGTCGGCCATGGTCGAGTAGCCGCTCTTGCCGATGGAGGCGAACACCTCGAAGGGCTTCTTGTTGAAGTAGGTGACGGTGATGTACAGGTTGCCCAGGCCGGTGGAGATCTTGTGGGTGGTGGATGGGATGGCGTCGGGCCGGCCCATGGGCGTGGGCTTCTCCTCGCCGGCCTTGTTCAGCACCTGGTGCGAGCGGCAGCCGTCGCGGTAGACGGTGATGCCCTTGATGCCCATGGCGAAGGCCTGGCGGTAGGCGTCGGCGATGTCCTGGCGGGTGGCGGAGTTGGGGAAATTGATGGTCTTGGAGACGGCGCTGTCGACGAACTCCTGGAACACGGCCTGCATCCTCAGGTGGTCGCTGGGGGGGATCTCCTGGGCGGTGACGAACCAGGGGGGCGGCGTCTCGCCGGGATGCGCCTCGCGCCATTCCTGGAAGAGGGGGTGGACGTCGCGGATCTCGCTGTCCAGGATCTTGGAGATCACCTCGAAGGCGAAGATGGGCTCGATGCTGGAGGAACAGCCGGCGATGCGCGAAATGGTGCCGGTGGGGGCGATGGTCAGCACCGAGGCGTTGCGCATCGTCTGCCCCTGGTAGACCGACTTCTCGATGTTGGGGAAGCTGCCGCGTTCCTCGGCCAGCCGCCGTGAGGCGGCGACCGCCTCCTCGCGCATGAAGCAGATGATCTTGCGGCCCAGGGCGCGGGCCTCCTCGCTGGCATATGGGATGCCGCGGCGGATGAGCAGGTCGGCGAAGCCCATGACGCCCAGGCCGATGCGGCGGTTGGCCTTGGCCATGCGGTCGATCTTCTCCAGCGGGTAGAGGTTGACGTCGATGACGTCGTCCAGGAAGCGGACGCCCAGGCGGATGATCTCGCGGAAGCGCGGCCAGTCGACGCCGTCGGGGTCCTTGGCGTCGTGCATGTTCAGCAGGTTGATCGAGCCGAGGTTGCAGGCCTCGTAGTCGTGGAGCGGCTGCTCGCCGCAGGGGTTGGTGGCGCGGATCGGACCCTGGGCGGCGGTGGGGTTCAGGCGGTTGACCTGGTCGATGAAGATCAGGCCGGGGTCGCCGTTGCTCCAGGCCGAGTCGACGATCAGGTCGAAGATTTCCTGGGCGCTGGCCTGGCCGGCCAGCGAGCCGTCCATGGGATTCAGCAGGTCGTAGGCGGTCTGCTCCTGGACGGCGCGGATGAAGGTGTCGGTGACGGCCACCGAGATATTGAAGT
>ENA-UOWG01000844-UOWG01000844.1-activated-sludge-metagenome-genome-assembly--contig:-NODE-844-length-35555-cov-5.458338_pt1 | contig 35555 bp, 31 predicted proteins | sample MGYA00238147_ERZ761563 | MGnify/ENA primary metagenome ERZ761563 (study PRJEB28884, sample SAMN05720216) | anaerobic digester metagenome | isolation source: active sludge of municipal...
CCGGGAATTTCGTGTAATAGACCGGCGAGGCGATCCCCGCGGCATGGATCAGGTAATCGATCTTTTTGTCGGTCTTGAAAGGTTCGATAACGTTATGTTTCTGGAAGGTCAGATTCTCATCGGAGAAGATCTGTTGTTCATAGCCGGTAATAAAATTGTCAAGCAGGACAGCCGAGAGTTTCCGCTTAAGGACTTCTTTATTGAGGTAGCGAAGAAGAAGGACGATGTAGTTGCCTAAAAAACCTCCGGCGCCGGTCACCAGAAAGGCCTTTCCCTCGAAATGCCTCCACTGATCCTTGAGGTTTTTGGCAAGCTGGGCGATATCCTCCTGGATGATCTTGGACTGATAAAGCCGCTTGTGATGCGATTGAGCTTTAGACATAAATAACCGTTTTCCCTCTCCGGAAATAACGCGAAAATTTGAAAAATGAGTTGTGATTATAGCGTGTTTGGTGTAGAAGATTCAACAAGCAAATCACCTCTATGGAACTTGTTCAAAAAACTATCGATTTTTTTCTAAGACGCAAATGGCTCGGGATCTTGCTCGTCGCCAGTCTGGCGCTGGGTGTGGGCATTTCCACCTTCTACCGCGGCGCCATTAGCCCGAAGCAACGCACCGATCTGACGGTATTTTTGATCGCCGGAGAAATGGTCGCCGAGGGGCGCGCGGATCATATTTACGGGATCGAGAATATCCGGCATTGGCACTATGTCTACCCTCCGATCCTCGCGATCCTTCTGGCCCCTATTTCCCAATGGCCGCTCGGCGTTAATGTAGCGCTGGCCTACCTGCTTTCCCTGGCATGCCTGGCAGGCACTATCATGCTCTCGCTCCGTTTTAAGGAAAATGCAAAGCCGAAGCCGTGGCAGATCGTTCTTGCGATGCTTTTTTGTCTTCCTCTGTTACTGAATACGCTCACGCGCGGCCAGCTGGGGACTATTTCGCTTTTTTTTGCCGCCTGGATCTTTTATGCCTATTTCGAACAAAAAAAGATCATGGCCGGGGTCCTTCTCGCCTTGGCGGTCACGCTTAAGATCAGTCCCCTGGCGTTCCTTGCTTTCTTCTTTTTGATGAAACGGGAATGGAAAATTCTGATAAGCGCGGCGGCCGGTTTTGTTTTTTTCTTTTTCGTTTTTCCTTCCTTTGTGATCGGTTTTGAGACGAATTTTGCTCTACTGAAAACATGGGTGGAGCTTATGTCTTTTTCGCAAACCAGCGCCGCCCCGCAGCATTATCTTTGGGGTGAGCTTTTTACGCCGTTTACCGATGACAACCAATCGATTTATGCGACCGTCACGCGTCTTGCTTGGGGCTCTCAAGAAGCTTTTATCCGCTATCCGAACCATTTCATTAAGATGATGACTTCGGCGATCGGATTCATCCTTCTTGCGCTTCCTTTTTTGAAAACAAAAAAGGATGATATTGCGCGCGCCAAAGATCCGCTCCGGTCTTTGACGGAATTTTCGCTTTTTCTTATGATCATGCTCTTCGCCTCGCCCGTCACGCAGATCCATCATTACACCGTTGCTTATTTTCTCTTTTTGGCTGCGCTGATGACGGCTGAAAAATGCGAGCGACGCTCCTGGAGCCGCCGATCCCTCTGGATAAGCATGTGGCTCTGCGCATTTTGTTTTATCGTCGGAAAGATCTTCTGGCAGGCCGGCGAATGGGGCTTGCCGCTCTGGGGATCGATGCTTCTTTGGGGGGTTGTCCTTCTGAATCTTCCGGGAAAAAGCGCCGAGGATCCTTTAAAGCAACCCTAACTGCAATTTCGCCGCTTCGCTCATCCGCGTCTGGTCCCAGGGCGGGTCCCAGACGATCTCGATCGAGACCTTTTTAACTCCGGGCACAGCTTCCGCACGGCGTTCCACATCTTTTTTGATAAGGTCTCCCATCGGGCACATGGGGCTTGTGAATGTCATCCGAACAAGAACTTCGTGTTCTTCCGGGCCAAGCGCCATGATCTTCACTTCGTAGATCAATCCGAGATCCACGATGTTGACCGGGATCTCATAGTCGTAACAAAGCCGCAGCTGGTCCCAGATCTGTTTTTCAAGCGGCGTCTGCGGATCGGCTTGGCTCATACTATTCGGTTGAGACCTGTTTGCCCGTCGGCTCCAGCGCTTCAAGCATGGTATGCCACGCAAGTGAGGCGCATTTAACGCGCGACGGAAATTCACAAACGCCCGCCAAGATCGCTAATTTCCCGACCTTAGTCGCGTCAAAGGGTTTTCCGATCTCGCGGGAGAGCATTTTCCGGACCTCTTCAAAAAGCGCCCGGGCTTCTTCGCGGGTTTTTCCTTTAAGCGCCGCTGTCATCATCGACGCGGAAGATTTTGAGATCGCGCATCCGGAACCGTCAAAACTGATATCCCGGATCACGTCGCCTTCCAGCTTGAGATAAACTTTGAAATGGTCGCCGCAAAGCGGGTTGTAACCTTCCGCGACGCGGCCGGCATCCGGCATTGGACGGAAATTTTTCGGGTTTTTGTTGTGATCGATGATCATCTGCTGGTAAAGTTCGCGAATATCCCCGTTCAACGGAACACCTCCGTCACTTCGCGCAGAGCTTCGGCCAACCGGTCGATCTCCTGGCGGGTATTATAAAAAGCGAGCGAGGCCCGCGTGGTGGCCGGCACATTGAAGCGCCGCATGACAGGCATCGCGCAGTGGTGTCCCGCGCGGATCGCGATCCCCTGCCGGTCCAGGATCGTTCCGATATCATGCGCGTGTGCTTCCCCCAGAACGAACGAAAGAATGGCCGATTTTTGCCGCGCTATCCCGATGATCCTGAGCCCCGGGATCTCCTGCAGTTTTTGGGTGCCGTATTGAAGCAGCTGCTGCTCATAGGCCTCGATCCTTGAAAGTCCGATGGATTGGACGTAATCGATCGCGGCGCCGAGTCCGATCACGCCCGCAATATGTGGGGTCCCGGCCTCAAACTTATACGGCAGTTCATTGTAAGTGGTCTTTTCGAAAGTTACCGAGCGGATCATATCGCCGCCGCCTTGATAAGGCGGCATTTTCTCAAGCAATTCCCTTTTCCCGTAAAGAACCCCGATCCCGGTCGGTCCGAAAAGCTTGTGTCCCGAAAAAACATAAAAATCGCAATCGAGCTCTCTGACCGAAACGCTTGTGTGAGCTACCGCCTGAGCGCCGTCAATGAGCACCGGAATGTTTTTTTCATGGGCTAAACGCACGACCTCCTTAACGGGATTGATCGTTCCCAGCGCATTGGATACATGGACAACAGAAACAAATTTAACTTTGGAAGTAAGAAGTGCTTTAAATTCCTCGAGGATCAGCTCGCCCCGGTCATTGATCGGCGCCACTTTCAGCTTGATCCCGATCTCGCCGGCAAGGATCTGCCATGGCACGATATTCGAGTGGTGCTCCATGTGCGTGATCAGGACCTCATCGCCTTTTTTAAGAAAAGCGCGGCCGTAACATTGCGCAACGAGATTGATGGCTTCCGTCGCGCCGCGAACAAAAATGATCTCTTTATCAGAGCCGGCGCCGATGAATTCCTGGATCTTATGGCGCGCGCTTTTGAAACGCTTGGTCGCCTGTTCACTCAAACAAAAAATGCCCCGGTGGATGTTCGCGTTCTCGGCCGCGTAATAATGCGTCAGCGTGTCGATGACGGCCTGCGGTTTCTGCGTCGTCGCCGCGTTATCCAGATAGACCAGCGGTTTGCCGTAAACCTGTTCTTTCAAAATCGGAAAATCAGCGCGTATTTTTTCGACATCCCACGGCGTTCCAAGGTCCATGGCTTATCCCTTCCTGTTTCCGAGTTGTTCGGAAAGCTTTTCATCAATAAGAGAGATCAATTCATCTTTATAGCGCTGGACGCCCGACCGCTCGATCACCTCCAAAGCGAATCCTTGCGCCAGCATACGGCCCGCTTCTTTTTCCCCGATCCCGCGCGACCGCAGATAAAAGATCGCGTCTTCTTCAAGTTGGCCGATCGCGACACCGTGACTGCACTGGACGTCGTCGGCGAGGATCTCAAGCTGGGGCTGGGCATCCACTTGGGCGGCATCGGAAAAAAGCAACCCCTTATAGGTTTGATGCGCGTCGGTCTTTTGAGCATCCTGCCGGACCACGACTTTCCCGTTAAAAACACCTCGGGAATTCCCCGCCATCAGCCCCTTGAAGAATTGATGGCTCTTTCCGGCCGGCTTCCTGTGATCCACAAAAGTTTGCTGATCCAGCAGCTGATCCCCGTCGCTTAGGTAAAGACCGTTCAGCGCGCAGGCAGCGCCTTCTTCGTCTAAGACCGCATGACATTCGTTCCGCGCCAAACGCCCGCCCGTTAAAAGCGTAAAAGATGAAAAAGAACTGGCGTGACGCAAAAGTGTTCGCGTGGAGGCGAAATGAAAAACCTTCGCGTTCTCTTTGGCGATCTTCACATGGTCCAAAATAGCGTTCTTGCCCAAAAAAACTTCCGTGACCGCACTGGAGAAATAACCCCGGCCGTTCCCTGAAAGATAAGTTTCCGCAAGCGCTGCCTTGCTGCCTTCCCCGATCACGACAAGGTTCCTTAAAAAGAACGTCGCATGCTCTTTGGCCGGATCGGCAAGAAAAACCACCTGAAGCGGTTCTTTTACGGTCATATCTTCGGGAACGTGGAAAAAAAGACCGGAACGGAAAAAAACCGTGTTGAGCGCATTGAACGCTTCAGCGCCGGAAGCCCCGCACTGGCCCAAATGGGGCTCCACCAGTTCCGGTTTCTCACGGATCGCTTCTTCAAGACCCATCACCTCGACGCCCGGTTCGATCGTGGAATATTCGCGCATCAGTTTTCCGTTCATGACGAGTATAAAGTTCTTGCCGGCCTTGTCCTGAAGAACTTTGAGCTCGCCCGGAGAGATCAAAGCCGCATCCTCTCCCGGAGTAAACGGAAGTTCCCGGAAAGCCGAGAGATCAGTATGCCGCCAAGCATCATTGTCCGACGCCGGAAAACCGTTTCGGAGAAAAAAATCTTTCGCGCCGTCACGGAGGATCCGAAGCCAGGAAGGCTCACCTCGTCTGCCCCGCTTCAGTCTCTCATATGCTTCTTGGAATTGTTTTAGTTCCATAAATATCATCCTAGACCAAAGACCACAGACTAGAGACTACAGCAAAAGATTTTAAGTCTTTTGTCTCCGGTTTTCAGTCTTGTTTCACCCATTCATACCCTTTTTCTTCCAATTTGAACGCGAGGTCCTTGCCGCCGGAAAGAACGATCTTTCCGCCCATCAGCACATGAACATGATCCGGTGTGATGTAGTTAAGCATACGCTGGTAATGCGTCACGAGGATAAATGACCTTTTGGGACTGCGAAGGCGGTTCACACCTTCGGCAACGGTTTTGAGCGCATCGATATCAAGCCCGGAGTCGGTTTCGTCGAGGATCGCGAGCTTAGGGCTAAGCGCCGCAAGCTGCAGAATCTCGTTACGCTTTTTCTCGCCGCCCGAGAACCCTTCGTTCACCGGGCGATTCAGAAAACTTTCATCCATCTCCACGGTCTTCATTTTTTCCTTCAGGAACTCAAGGAACTCCATCGCGTCGAGCTCTTCAAGGCCTTTGGCCTTTCTCATCTCGTTGACGGCCGCTTTCAGGAAATAAGCGTTATTGACGCCGGGGATATCGATCGGATACTGAAACGCGAGAAAAAGCCCCTGACGCGCCCGTTCTTCCACCGGCATTTGAAAAAGGTCTTTTCCCTCATAGGTTGCGCTTCCTTTTGTCACGATATATGAAGGATGGCCGGCTAGAACTCGGGTGAGCGTGCTTTTTCCCGAGCCGTTCGGCCCCATAATGGCGTGCACCTCCCCGGCCCCGACTTTAAGGTCGATGCCTTTGAGGATCTCCGTCCCCCCGATGCTGACATGCAAATCTTTGATCTCTAACATTCATTCCTCCTGATATGCTGATTCATCCCACACTGCCTTCAAGACTCACGCCGAGCAGCCGCTGGGCCTCGACGGCGAATTCCATCGGAAGATTTTTAAAAACTTCTTTGCAAAAGCCGTGCACGATCATGGAGATGGCGTTCTCAACGGACATCCCGCGCTGACGGCAGTAAAAAAGCTGGTCTTCATTGATCTTGGAAGTGGTGGCTTCGTGCTCGGCGCGCGAAGTGCGGTTAGCTACTTCCAGGGTCGGAAAAGTGTTCGCGCTTGAACGGTCCCCCATTAAAAGTGAATCACATTGCGTGTAGTTGCGCGCGTGTTCGGCGCGCGGCACCATCTTGACCAGGCCGCGATAAGTGTTCTTTCCATAGCGGGCCGAGATCCCTTTGGAAATGATCGTGCTTTTTGTGTGCTTGCCCAGATGGATCATTTTGGTCCCCGTATCCGCCTGCTGGTGGTTATTGACTACGGCTACCGAATAAAATTCCCCCACCGAATGATCCCCTTGCAGGATGCAACTCGGATATTTCCAGGTGATCGCGGAACCCGTTTCCACCTGCGTCCATGAGATTTTGGAATGCGCACCCTGGCAAAGCCCGCGTTTGGTCACAAAATTATAGATCCCGCCCTTGCCTTCTTTGTCGCCGGCATACCAGTTCTGGACCGTGGAATATTTAATCGATGCCTTTTCATGCGCCACCAGTTCGACCACGGCGGCGTGGAGCTGGTTCTTATCGCGGATCGGCGCCGTGCATCCCTCCAGATAACTGACGGAACTTCCTTCATCAGCCACGATCAAGGTTCTTTCGAATTGACCCGTATCCATCGCGTTGATGCGAAAGTAGGTCGAAAGCTCCATTGGGCAGCGGACCCCTTTCGGGATATAACAAAAGGAACCGTCGCTAAAGACCGCGGAGTTGAGCGCGGCAAAGAAATTGTCTTTGACCGGAACAACGGAGCCCAAGTATTTTTGAATCAGGTCGGGGTGTTCCCGGACCGCTTCCGAGAAAGAACAAAAGATGATGCCGTATTCTTTGAGCTTCTCTTTGAAAGTGGTCGCCACCGACACGCTGTCAAAAACCGCGTCGACCGCGACGCCCGCGAGGCGCTTTTGTTCTTCGAGCGGGATCCCGAGCTTTTCATAAGTTCGAAGGATTTCCTTGTCGACCTCGTCAAGACTTTTGGGGCCGTCCTTTTTTTGCTTGGGCGCGGAATAATAGATGATGTCCTGATAATCGATCTTGGGATACCGGACGCTCGACCACGCGGGCTCTTTCATCTTTAGCCACTGCCGGTAGGCCGCGAGACGCCACGCCAGCATGAACTCCGGTTCCCGCTTTTTCTTCGAAATAAAGCGGATCGTGTCCTCGTTCAACCCCCGCGGCGCGGCATCCGACTCGATCGGCGTCACGAAACCATAGGGATACTCTTTTTTGAGGAATGATTCGGGATCGTTCGTCATGTCTTTCCTCCCGCCCCGATCACCGGATCCGGCGCGGAACCCATAATGTTTTCGGCGATCATTTCAAGCGTGATTTTTTCATAAAAATTGTCGAGCGTTTTTTGGGTTTGATACCAGATCGGCTTCAGTTTGCAGAGAGAAAAATGTTTGCACACGATATTTTTGCGCCGTTTGGGCGCGCAAAAAACCTCGAACGTGCTTCCTTCAAGGGCTTCCACGATCTCTTTTAAATTAATGTCCTCGGGAGGGCGCGTGAGCATCCATCCTCCTTTATTACCCTGTTGGGAAACAACGATCCCCGCCCGGCGGAGACCTTGGAGGATCTTTTCCGTAAAAGCCGTCGAAAACCCCTCGTGTTCGGCGATCTCTTTGACCGTGATCGAATCCGGCCAGGCCTTTTTTGCCATATGCGCCAAACAGATAACGCCATATTCGGTTTTTGTCGTGAATCTCATGATCCGCACCTTCCTATAGAAGGAATTGTACCAAACCAGACTAATTTTGTCCAGTTTCAATTGATAATCCGATTCCTTTCTAAGTTATTGGGAAATAATGAGTTAGAAGATGCTAGGAATTTCCGCCGAAAATACTCGCGACAAGATCTTTCCAGCCGGAACCGAACTTGTGGCTCGCCTGCGCCTGAATAACCTTGACGGTGATCCTGGCTCCGCCCTCCCAGGGCCATAAAAAAACATACTCGAAAAGGTCCCCGTCCTGGCGGAAATACATGGTCTGGTTCTTGCGGATCCCCCCGTAGGGCTTGGCCAAGCGGTTTGATTCGCCGGACGGCAGTTCCCCTTCGGGTTTAAGCGCGGGACCAAAACGGGCGGTTAAAAGGCCGGTCAGGCCGGCAAGGACATCCCGGGCGATGACCACTTCCAGGTAATCCGCGGTTTGGACCCGCTCTTCATCGAGCTTGAGCTTGCGGATCGCTCCGAGAAATTCGAGAAATGTCATACTTTCCCGGCCGTTCCCGCCGGCTCCGGTTTCTCGAAGCGGAATGTCCGGATCGCGGCAAGAAAGGAAGGGTAGTTCATCGGAAAACTATCTTCCGTATCGCGGAAAGTCACGGAAAAAAGTTTTCCGTTATGGATCGTGACATAGTTGAGGTATTTGGAGAAGATCTTCCCCTCCATCATGTCCTTAAATTTCCCCGGTTTGATGGTATACATGCAGAATTTGGCTTTTTGCCCGCCGAGGGTCGCCATGTTCTGGACCCGGATATCGATCGAATCGAACTCGGGGCTAAAAAGATCCTCCCATCGTAATTGGTCGACGGTCTTGTTTTCATCCAGTTCCCGTTCGGTCACGTGAAAAGTGGCTAGGGTGTTCTTTTTCCCGTAGGAAACGACCACATTTTGAAGCGGGACCGGCAGCTCGACCCATTCCCCGGAGGGAGAGATCGAGAAATCTCTAGGCGAAACGCTCTTGGGTTGCGCGGCGAGAAAAACCGAGGGAAACGATAAAAAAAAGACCAGAAAAAGAACGCCGCATCGGCGGAACATCCTAGTCGACCTCGTTGATCGAAACGATGCGGTCAAAAAGCGAGCTGATATAGGAATTCCCGTTCAGGTCAAGATCGGAGACCACCACCTGATTGATCCGGTTCTTTTCATCTTTTTTCGGGTCATCGCCAATGCGCTCCGCCCACGTAGAGTGGATCGTATAGAATTGGCCGTTCACTGTTCCCAGATAGATCATCTGGTGATGCGGCATTTTCATGAGCGTGATCCCCGGCCGGGCGGACCTTAAAACCGCTTTTTTCTCGGCTTCGTTCTGAAAAGGTTCAAAGTAACCCAGCTGGGTCCCGACCATGGCCTGCTGTTTCGAGTCCCGCGGCAGATCGATCCCGAAACTTAAAAAAACATCATGCGCGAACCCGGAACAATCCCGTCCGTTATACATCCCGCCCCAGCCGTATCGCGCGCCCAACAATTTGAAGGCCTGGCGGATCACATTCGCCTGACTGTAAACGGGAAATCCCTTGGTCACATCGCTTTTCCGGCTAATGAAACATTTCTTGAGACCGACATTGCCGCCCTCTTTGCGATAAGGCATCCAGACCGGATATGGCCCTTCGGAAGTTTTGGAAGAAGCCATCGGGATCACGGTCCCCATGGTAGGCCGCTGGTAGACTTCCTTCAATCCTTCGTCGCTGAAAACACGAACGCTTTCGCCTGTTACGACAAGAGAGCTCCCTGTTTTCAAGCGGGTCTTGAGCTCGTCGCGCCCCTCGAAGATCGCAATATCTTTTGCCTTGACCCATCCCCGGACATACGGCGCCTGAACATAGAACCATTTACCGTCGCTGGAGGTGTGATAAATAGCGACTGGCGTCCAAAGTTTGATCAGCGTGAATTGCAACTGATCGAACTCATAATCCCCCTGCCCTTCGATCATCTTGAACATCGTGGGAAGCGCCCGCACCGATGTCGCGCGAGTGGCGACGCCCCATTTTACTTTGATCTTGGAGGGGACCTGATCGATCTGCACGAGCGGCTTGATATTGTCCTCAAAAAAACTTTTGGGGACCACTTTGTCCTGGGCGTCGAAAAGTTTCCGGTTCTTAAGCGTGCTGTATTCGAGCTGGAGCTGATCCGCCACTGCCTTGCCAGGCCGCGTTTTGTCAAGTTTCAGCACGTCAATATTTTCGGGAACCATGCTCTTGATCTCGTCGTTGAAATGCTTGATCTGATCCATGGTCTTAACGGGTTTTTCTGCCCCGGGGATGCGCCGGATCCAGTAATCGGGAGACTGCATCGCGGGCGTCGCGCTCGTTAAAATGAGCGGGCCTTTCGGAAGAGGCGGAAGTTCTTCATCGGCGTAAACGGAAGTAAAAAGAAAAAAAACAGCGCAAGAGGATAAAAGAATTTTTTTCATGAAAACCTCATTATTCAATGTTAACGCGGAAGCGAGACCCCCGGACGACATTGCGTAATCTACTCATAAAAACGGCCGCTGGCTACGGATTTTGTATTCTTTAACGGCTAAAACGGCTCCCGCTTAAAGGCGGGGTCGAAACTTCGCCGCGATCGATCTACCGGCGACGGCCCCGCTTGCCCATGCCCACTGAAAATTAAATCCGCCGATCCGCCCATCCACATCAAGGATCTCCCCGGCAAAGAAAAGACCGGGGCACCGTTTGGATTCGAGGGTTTTGGCGTCAACTTCGTTTAGGTCCACGCCGCCGGAGGTGACTTCGGCTTTTTCGTAGCCAAAAGCGCCGGCAACCGGAAGCGGCCAGTGGAAAAGGGAGCGGAAAAACGCGTTTTTTTCTTTTTTGGGGATCTGATCAAAACGGGCTTTAGGGTCGATGCCGCTTTTCTTCAAAAGAACCTCGGCTAAACGCTCGGGCAAATAAAGGGCTAGGACGCGTTTCCATGTCCGGCTTGAATGCTCTGCGGCGTTTTTTTCAAGCGAGGCCCAAAGGGCCGCTTCCCCGAGATCGGGCAGGAAATCCCCGATCAGTTTTTTATCTTCTTCTTCGCATCGCATCCATGAGCCGCTAATATCGAGAACGGCGGGCCCGCTGAATCCGGTGTGCGTCAGAAGCAAAGGGCCGTGACTTTGGGCCACGCTCTTTCCGTTCGTAACGATCGAAAGTTTGACCGGAAGCGTGATGCCGGCAAGACCTGTCCAGTCGGAGTCGTTGGTCATGAGGGGCGCTAAGGCCGGCGCGGTCGGAACGATCGAATGCCCGAATGAACTTGCCAACGCGTAACCGGACCCATCGCTTCCTGTTTCCGGGTAAGAAAGGCCTCCCGTCGCGATCACGACCGCTTGGGCGGCATACGTAAAATCGCTGCCGGTAATTTGAAATCGACCGTCACGGAAAGAAACCGTCCGGACCCTTTTTCCTTTTGCGACCACAACGCCCGCGTCTTCGGCGGCCCGGACCAGCGCCTGCAGCACAAATTTGGCGGATTGCGCCTTGGGAAAGTATTTGGTCTTTTCTTCAAGGACCATGTCAACGCCGAGTTCTTTAAAAAAATCGAGGGTCCTGTTAGAGGGAAAAGCGCGGAGGATGTTCCGGACGGTCCGCGGCGCACCTGTCCGATAGTCCTTTTCTTCAGCTTTCAGGCTTGAAATATTGCAGCGGCCGCCTCCCGAGATAAGGATCTTGGCCCCGATCGTCTCCTTAGCATCGAGAAGCAATACCCGCACCCCTTCCCGAGCGCAGGTGATCGCGGCCATAAAACCGGACGGACCGGCTCCCACGATCACGACATCCCAGTTTTTTTCTCCGGAAACGGTCATAGTTTAAAAACTACCGAAACTAATCCTCAAGGATCGTGACCTTGGTCATGGCGATCTTCTGGACCGGTTTGTCCTGGCGATCGCGCGGAGCATGGGCGATCTTCTCGACCACATCCATCCCTTGCGTCACCTGGCCGAAAACGGAGTGGCGGTCATCAAGCCAAGGCGTCGGCGCGTCGGTAATAAAAAACTGGCTTCCGTTCGTGTTCGGGCCGGAATTCGCCATGGAAAGCACGCCGGGTTTATCATGGCGCAATTTCTTAGAGAACTCATCGTTGAACTTATATCCCGGTCCGCCCATCCCGGTCCCGGTCGGATCGCCGGTCTGGATCATGAAATCCGGGATCACGCGGTGAAAGATGATGCCATCATAAAAACCTTTTTTGGCGAGCGTCGCAAAATTTTCAACGGTCTTCGGCGCTTCGTCCTTGTAAAGGTCGGCGTAGATGTCGCCCATGGTGGTTTCGATTTTGATCTTCATGATCGTTTCGTCCTTTCTGGTTTCGAGAGTTGAAATTGAAGCGGTAGTGGATTGAGCCGGGGCCGTTACGGAGGCCGTAGCTACCGAAGCGCCTGAAGCAACCGCCTCCCCGCAATGAAGGCATTCCGAAACCGGCGGCGCAACAGTAGAAGTCCGGGCGCATCCGGCGAGAAGTAACATGCAAAAAAACAGGGGCCATTTTTTCATAAATTTTCCTTTCCTGTTTTGGATCAAGAAGAGCCGAGACGTTTGCCGGCGGCAACACGCGCCATAGCCCGCCGTTCATTTTCTGTTAAGTATCTTTTTCGAAGCCGGATGTTCTTCGGCGTGATCTCGACCAGTTCGTCCTCTTCGATGAACTCCAGGGCGAACTCAAGCGTCATTTCCCTCGGCGGGACCAGCTGGATCGCCTCATCGGCTCCGGAAGAACGCATATTGGTCTGCTTCTTTTCGCGGATCGCGTTCACGACAAGATCGTGGCCTTTATTGTTCACGCCGACGATCATCCCTTCATAGAGAATGCTGCCGGGTTGCACGAAGATCTCGCCGCGCTCCTGAAGCCCCCAAAGCGCGTAAGCTACCGCTTTGCCGTCCAGTTGGGAGATCAAAACGCCCGATTGACGCTCCGGCATCTCGCCCTTGAACGGCTGATATTCAAAGAAATTCTGATACATGATACCCGTTCCGCGCGTCATGACCATAAATTCATTTCGAAACCCCAAGAGCGCCCGGGACGCGACGTGGAATTCCATGCGGACCGTGCCGCCCACCGCGCTCATATTCATATGTTTCATTTCCGCCCGCCGTTTGCCGAGCGATTCGATCACGGACCCCTGGTAAACAGGATCCACCTCGACCGTCACTTCCTCGACCGGTTCATAAGTCTCGCCTTCGATCGTCTTGAAGATCACTTTGGGCGGAGAAACCTCAAGCTCATAGCCCTCGCGGCGCATGGTCTCGATCAGGATCGCAAGATGCAGTTCGCCGCGCCCCGAAACCTTGAAACGCTCGCCGCCCTCTACTTCTTCGACCTTGATCCCGACATTCATCATGGCTTCATGGGCCAACCGTTCGCGGATATGGCGGGACGTGAGGAACCGGCCGCCGTCTTTGCCGGCCAGCGGGCTCGTGTTGTGGGAGAAATTCATAGAGATCGTAGGCTCATCGATCTTCAAAGTCGGGAGCGCCTCCGGTTTTTCGGGAGAAGCAAGCGTTTCGCCCACCTTAACATCATCGACCCCGCTGATCGAAATAATATCCCCGGCCATCGCCTCCTGGACCTCGACCCGCTGAAGCCCTTGATATTTCAGGATCTTGGTCACTTTGCCGCGGACGATTTCGCCGCTGTGTTTGATGACGACCATGGGATCGCCATAACGGATCTGGCCGTGAACGATGCGGCCGATCGCGATGCAGCCGACATAGTTATCGTGATCAAGCATGGTCACAAGCATCTGGAACGGCTGCTCGGGATCCGCGATCGGCGGCAGGACGCGGTGAAGGATCGTTTCAAGAAGCGGCGTCATATCCTTATGCTCGTCTTCCAGCGCGAGCGCGGCCCACCCTTCGCGGCCCGAAGCGTAAACTACGGGAAAATCGAGCTGTTCTTCCGTCGCGTTCAGCTCGCAAAAAAGATCAAAGGTCATATCCATCACTTCATGCGGCCGGCAATTCGGGCGATCGACCTTATTAATGACAAGGATCGGTTTCAGGTGAAGCTCGAGGGATTTACGCAAAACGAATTTTGTCTGAGGCATCGGGCCGTCAAAGGCGTCCACGAGTAGCAGAACCCCGTCGACCATTTTAAGGATGCGCTCCACCTCGCTGCCGAAATCTGCGTGGCCGGGCGTGTCAACAATATTGAACTGAACGTCCTTGTAACGGAACGAGGCGTTCTTAGAAAAGATCGTGATCCCGCGCTCGCGCTCCAGGTCGTTGGAATCCATGATGGTGGATTCCCCGGCCTCGAACTTGTAGGCGCCGCTTTGCTTGAGAAGGGCGTCGACCAGCGTGGTCTTCCCGTGATCGACGTGTGCGACGATCGCGACATTACGGACATCTTTGCGTCTTTTTTGTGAGGACATAAAAACTCCGAAGGGGACAGCCCCTCTTGAATCTTTTAAAGGGACTATCCCCTTCTCGATAAAACTAAGGCCCGGCTTTTAAACCGGGCCTTGGTGTCTTGTGACTGCTTAAAGCTTGACGACGTTGACCGCTTGATCACCCTTGGGACCTTTGGTGATCTCGAACTCCACGGCCTGACCTTCTTCCAGAGATTTATAGCCTTCGCCCTGGATGGCGGTGTGATGGACAAACACATCACTGCCATTTTCCGGCGTGATGAATCCATAACCTTTTTGATTATTGAACCATTTGACTTTGCCTTTTGCCATGCTTCTCGAAGCTCCTTCTGTGGTTGATCATAAACCCCATCCCCTCTTCAGAAACGGGGCGGGTCTTTCCCTAAAAAGCGGCTTACTATAACCGATTTTGGCAAGTTCCGCATTATCTTTATGGAGGGGGAGACTTTTGAGGGGATCAGAATTTTTCCCAGTGGATGACTTCGGAAAGGGACCGCCGTTTCCGTTGTTTGGGCTCCCGGACCGGCCACCCGACCGAGATCAAGCTGATAAGCCTCAAGGCCTCCGGGACACCGAGAAGTTTTGAGACTTCCCCGCAGTACTCTTTTTTATCGCCCGCGATCCAGCAAGCAGCCAGCCCCAGATCCGTCGCAGCAAGCAGGATATTCTCCGTAGCCGCCGAACCGTCCTCGAGATAATATTTGGTGTCCTGACAGAACACCACGATGCAAGCGGCCGCCTGCCGAAGAAAAACGCCCGTGCTGATGGTCTTAGCAAGCTTCTCAAGCATGGCGCGATCCGTGAGCACGATAAACTCCCAGGGTTCCACGGCCCGGGCGCTTGGCGCGCGCCGGCCGGCATCGACAAGCTTCTCGAGCATCTCCTTGGAAACCGGCTGGTTCATGTAATCGCGAACGCTGGCGCGTTTACTTAAGGCGTCGAAAGTTTCCATATTAGTTTTTTTTCACGAGCTCGGCGAACTTTTTGCCGTATTCGTAACATTGTTTTAACTGCGTCTCATCGGGCGCGTATTGAACTGAAAGGGCCGGCTGGACGATCTCAACCCCCGAAGCCGCGAGCGTGCTTTGAAGCGACTGGATCGCCACGCCCGACCAGCCGTAGGAACCGAAAGCGCAACCGATACGGTTCTTCGGGTGGAGGCCTTTTAAAAATTCCATAAAAGCCGTCATGTTCGGAAGGATCCCGCTATCGTGGTTGGAGGAACCCACGATGTAACCCTTCGCGCCGAACATTTCCGTGATCGCCTCGGTCCGGTCCGATTCGGCGATATCAAAAAGCTCATAAGGAACCCCGGCGTCGGCGATCCCTTCGACGATCTTTTCGGCCATTTTTGCCGTGGAACCCCACATGGTTTCATATACCACCACGATCTTGGGTTCCGTCGCATTGGACGACCAGCGTTTGTAGGCCGCGATGATCTTCGCTGGGTCCTTACGCCAGCTTAAGCCGTGCGCCGTTGCGATCATCTTGATCGGGATCTTCATTTTTTCGATCTCTTCGAGCCGTTGCGCGATAAGATGGCTGAAGGGCCAAAGGATATTCGCGTAATATTTCGCGGTTTCCTCCATCAGCGCTTCCTGCGGCACTTCATCATCAAAACGCTGACTTGTGGCGTAATGCTGTCCGAATGCGTCGTTGGAAAAAAGGATCTGGTCTTCGACAAGATAGGTCATCATGCTATCCGGCCAGTGGATCATGGGGATCTCGATGAATTGAAGCGTCCGTTTTCCGAGACTTAGCCTGTCGCCGGTTTTAACCTCTTGAAAATCAATCTTCTGGTGGTAGTAACGATAAAGCCCCTGCCCGCAACGCGCGGTGCCGTAGACTTTTGCTTTAGGGCAAAGCTTCAGGAGCGCGGGCAACGCGCCGGAGTGATCCGGCTCGACGTGATTAGCGATGATCGTATCGATCTTTTCGACCGGAACGACCGTCTTAATGCGTTCGAACATTTCTTCCGTAAAGGGCGCGTACGCCGTATCGATCAACGTGATCTTTTCATCGATAATCAAATAGGCGTTGTAGGTCGTGCCGCGTTTGGTCGTGAAGGTGTGCCCGTGAAAATGCTTGGCGTTCCAGTCGATCGCGCCGACCCACCAGATATCTTTTGCTATAGGAATCGCTTTCATGGAAAACCCTGTTTACTTCCTTTGACCGAGAATGCCATCGAGAATGAGGAGCGAATTGCCCGTTTTGCCGCCAATCGCAAGTTTTTGAAGAATATCCGCAAGCTGCGCCTCTTCCTCGACCTGCTCATTCAAAAACCACAAAAGGAAGGACTCGGTCGCATAATCGTCTTCCTTTTTAGCGGCAGCCATGAGGTTTGCGATCCGTTGCGTAACTTTTTTCTCATGGGTCAATGATTGCTCAAAAAGTCCGGCCGCAGAAATGAATTTTACTCCTGGTGCCGCGACATCTTCCAGCGCCACTTCCCCGCCTTGCTCCTGGATGTAGTGATAGAACTTCATCCCGTGCTCCATTTCTTCTTTGGCCTGGGTTTTAAACCAGCCGGCGAAACCGTTTAACCCGAGCGAAGAAGCGTAAGCGGCCATCCCGAGATAAAGATAGGCCGAATGGAACTCAAAATTAAGTTGATCGTTCAAAGCTGCTGTCATCTTTTTGCTGATCATTTTTATTTTCCTTTCTTTTTCTTTGAAGTTGGAAGGACATTGTCCATCACGGCGCCCGTATGAGCGCTTAGAACATGGCGGGCATAACGGCCGAGCCATCCGCCCGTAACTTTTGGAACAAATGGTTTCAATTGGGATAACCGTTTTTTGATCTCTTTGGCCGGAAGCTCGATATCAAGCGTACGCTTGACGGCGTCAATATTGATCCTGTCGCCGTTTTTGATGATCGCGATCGGACCGCCCGCCGCCGCCTCGGGCGAAATATGCCCGATGCAAAGCCCGCGCGTACCGCCGGAGAAACGGCCGTCTGTGATAAGCGCCGCTTTGATCCCGCGGCCTTTCAAAGCCGAGGTCGGTGAAAGCATTTCCTGCATCCCCGGACCGCCCCGGGGGCCTTCATAGCGAATCACCACGACATCTCCGTCGACAACTTTTCCCTTCAGGATCGCCTCAAGCGCGCTTTCCTGCGAATCATAACATTTTGCGCGGCCGGTAAATTGCATCATATCTTTTTCCACGCCGGCTGTTTTAACCACCGCACCTTCCGGAGCGATATTCCCGTAAAGAATGGCGAGACCGCCCTCTTTGGAAAAAACTTTTCCGCCTGCGCGGATCACATCGCCATCCGCATTAGGGGCTTTTTCGACCCTATCTTTCAAGGTCCCGGTGCACGTTTTCAAGTTCAACTTAAGCGGTGCCCTTCCATCCTGCGCGACCGCTTTAAGGATCGCGGCGATCCCGCCGACTCGGTCGACGTCTTCAATGTGAACATCCGGCCTTGACGGAGAAACTTTGCAGAAAGTCGGCGTCAGTTTGGCGAGCTGATTGATCCTCTGAAGCGGGTAAGTGATCCCGGCTTCGCAGGCAAGCGCGAGCGTATGAAGCACTGTGTTGCTCGAACCGCCCATGGCAAGATCGAGGATGAACGCGTTATCGATCGCTTGATGCGTCACGATGTCGAGCGGACGGATATTATTTTTAAGAACATACTCAAGCGTGTCCGCCGCGCGCTCGACTAACCTGATCCGTTCGGGATTGATCGTCCAGGTCATTTTTTCGCGGTCCACCCAAGCGGCGGCGGGGATGGTGCCGTTACCGGGCTGCGCCAGACCGATCACTTCCGCGAGACAATTCATAGAATTCGCCGTAAACATTCCCGCGCAACTGCCGCAGGTCCGGCACGCAGTATTGGCAAGATCTTCCAACTGACTTCCCGACATTTTGCCCGCTGCTTCACTGCCCACGCCTTCAAAGATGGTGATCAAATCCGTATTTTTCCGGCCGGCTAACATAGGACCGCCGCTGACGTAAACCGAAGGAATATTGAGCCGCACCATGGCATTCAACATTCCCGGAATGATCTTGTCGCAATTGCCGATCCCGATCCAGCCGTCACAGGGATGCGCGCCGATGATGCTTTCGATCTGGTCGGTAATGAGCTCGCGCGACGGAAGCGAATATTTCATCCCGAAGTGGCCCATCGCGATCCCGTCGCAGATCGCGGCGCCGATATTGGCGTACCAAACGTTGTAACCCTTGACCTTAAGCGCTTCGACCAGTTTTTCGCCGAGCACGTTCAGATGGACATGGCCGGGAATATGGGTCGTGTAGGAATTAATGACGGTCACAAATGGCTTCTTACGGTCCGCGATCGTCTTGAGCGTCCCCGCCGCGACCATCAGGCCGGCTGATGGAAGCGTGTGCTTCCCTTCGGCCACAACGCGGCTTCCGTATTTTTGTATCGCTTCGATCCCGGGATTCACGGCTTTTCTCATCTTGTTCCCCTTCACTTCGTGGTTATTTTAAGACTGGCGGTGTACTGGAGCATCGCATCGACCGCGGCTTTGGCTTTGAGGCGGATCTCCGCCGGCACCTTGACAACATACTGCATTTTCTCGAGCGAATCTTTGACGTTCTTCAGCGTGGTCATCTTCATCATGGGACAGATCAGATAATCCGACGCCGGATGGAACGTTTTATCCGGATTTTCTTTCTGAAGGCGGTGGAGCAGCCCTACTTCGGTGCCTACGATAAAAGAAGCGCCGGCCGGCTGGGATTTGGCATATTTGAGCATGCCGGAAGTGCTTCCGACAAAATCCGCCAGCTCGAGCGTCTCCGGTTTGCATTCCGGATGCATGATAACCTGAGCTTCAGGCCATTTCTTTTTCGCTTTAGCGATCGCGAAAGGCGAAAGAAGCGCGTGCGTCGGGCAGCAACCGTTCCAGAGAATGATATTTTTTCCCGTTTTCTTTGCGGCGTAATGGCCGAGATTGTAGTCGGAGACAAAAAGGATCGGCCGGTTGCCTTCGATCGACTCGACGATCTGGATGGCATTGGCGGAAGTGCAGCAAATATCCGTTTCGGCCTTTACCTCCGCCGAACTGTTCACATAAGTCACAACTATCGCGTTAGGATACTTTTTTTTCGCTTCGCGGAGCTGTTCGGCCGTGGCGTAATCGGCCAATGTGCAGCCGGCTTCAAGGACGGGCAAAAGGACCGTTTTGTCGGGTGAAAGGATGGCCGCGGTTTCCCCCATGAACTGAACGCCGCAGAAAACGATCACCTTGGCGGGTGTCTTGGCCGCGATCATGCTAAGCTCGAGGGAATCGCCGGTAAAATCAGCCAAATCCTGGATCTCGGGCGGCTGATAATTATGCGCCAGGATCACGGCCTCCCGCTCTTTTTTAAGGCGGCCGATCTGCTGAAGAAGCTCCTGCGATGTCAGGTCTTTTGGAAGATCATTCATAAAAATGGGGCTCCGAAGAAGGTTTAGTTTACTTGCTTTTCCTCCTGCTGGCAATACACTCTAAAGGTTTTCTTTACCTCGACGGCGTTCAGTCGCGGGGCGGCTAAAGGGTCGGCTTTCCTCGAGTTTCGCCTCATAAACGCTGCGAACTTTGATTCTATCCCCGCACGCCTTACGGAAAATGGCGGTGATCTCGGCGATGTCTTCCGGCGGCAGCGGCTTTGCCGGTGAGACCCTGAGCGGTGTATTGATCTCGATTTCATCGGGACGGATCTCAAGCGCCATGGCGGCGATCCTCGGCGCTTCAGCCTTATTTGCGGCCGTGAACATGGCTTGGATCACAAGCTGTCCCTTATAGATCTTGCGAAAACCCGAAAGCCCCTGAAGGATATTTTCAAAAATAACATCAAACATAGGGCGATTCACTTTTTTGAATGAATCAGGCGACGCGGCATCAAGTTTCGCCTCGACCCGGTCCGCGAGCAAAAGATCCTGCTGGACATCCTTACGGTCGATCAAAGACGCGTTCGTGATCACGGCGATCTTTTCACTGCGGACCATTCGAACCGCGCGGATCATTTCCCCGAGATTTTTTGCTAATGTCGGTTCGCCGTTCCCGGCAAACGTAATATAGTCCACCGCCACATCCGGGACCGAACGAAGCTCGCGAATCACTTCGTCCGTCGGAACAAAGACCTCCCGTTCGCAGGAAAAAACCTCGGTTCTCCCCGACTGGCAGTAAATACAGTCAAAAGTGCAGGTCTTCTGGAAGGAAGAGATCGGATCGATCCCCAAGGACCTTCCGATCCTCCAGGAAGAAACGGGACCATAAATGTATTTGTATTTTGACGATTCCATATTTGTCCGCTTTATGAAGAAAACCCCCGCGGTTCTTTCCCGAGGGGGTTTTGCAAAGCTGTTTCGTATTAAATCACGAAAAACAGCTCTTATCAAACGGATTCCCCTTTGTTTCTAAGCCGTGACGCCTCCCAGGATCGTTGCGAGGTCTTCCTTGGCCGTCGTCACCGGCTTGATATTGAACTTCTCGACCAGCACGCTGAGCACATTCGGGCTCACGAACGCCGGAAGCGAAGGGCCGATCCGGATATTCTGGATCCCGAGCGCCAAAAGGGTCAACAGGATACAAACGGCCTTTTGCTCGTACCAGGAGAGTATCATTGAAAGCGGCAGGTCATTCACGCCGCAGCCAAAAGCCTTCGCAAGAGCAACGGCCACCTGGATGGCGGAGTAAGCGTCGTTACACTGCCCCATATCCAAGAGCCGCGGAATGCCGCCGATGTCCCCAAAATCCAACTTGTTGAAGCGATATTTGCCGCACGCGAGCGTAAGGATCACCGTATCTTTGGGCGCTTGCTGGGCAAAATCAGTGTAGTAATTCCTCCCGGGTTTGGCGCCGTCGCATCCGCCCACCAGAAAAAAATGTTTGATCTGCCCGGCTTTCACGGCGCCGATGACCTTATCAGCAACACCCAGCACCGCGTTGTGGCCGAATCCGACCACGATGTTCTTGGCCGGGACATCTTCCTTGAAACCGCCGGTTTCAATCGCCTTCTGGATCACGGCTGAAAAATCCTTTTTTCCGTCCACGGCAGGAATATGTTTCACTCCCGGCCAGGCCACAAGTCCCGTCGTAAAAATGCGGTCCTTGTAGGTGTCGCGGGGACTCTGGATACAATTGGTGGTCATCAGGATCGCACCGGGGAAAACGTCAAACTCCTTGGCCTGGTCCTGCCAAGCGCCGCCGTAATTGGCGACAAGATGCTTGTACTTTTTAAGCCCCGGATAACCGTGCGCCGGAAGCATCTCGCCATGGGTATAGATATTCACCCCTTTTCCTTCGGTTTGTTGAAGGAGCTGTTCCAGATCAAGGAGATCATGACCCGACACCAAGATCGCGGGACCTTTTTTCGTGCCAAGCGATACCGCCGTCGGCACCGGATGACCGAAATGATCCGTATGTGCCTTGTCCAAAAGCTCAAGACATTTCAGGTTCACCATCCCGAACTGCATGTTCAGGCCCACAAGATCATTCACGCTCAGGCCGTTATCCGTGAGAGCCTTAAGCCCTTTGTGGAAAAAGGCCATCACTTCCTCGTCTTCACGGCCCAACACATGCGCGTGGTCGGCATAAGCCGCCATCCCTTTCAGGCCGTAAAGTAGTAATTCCCGGAGGCTGCGGATATCTTCATTGAGGCTCTTATCCGAAAAGATCCCGACCTTGCGTCCCTGTTCCAGAAGCCCCGATAATCCTTCCGCAGGTTTCCAGAAAGCCGCGGCGGGAAGCTCACCGTCAAAATTATCGGCAAATTTCGACTTATAAGCCTCCAGAAAGATCTTCTTGATCCGTTCCTTGATCTCATAGGCGCGACGCAGGGTGGCCGTCATCCTTTCCGGATCAAAATCGACATTGGTCACGGTCGTAAAAAGCCCTTCGACCACGAAAAGATCCGTCTCCCTGTCCCGCACGTCCAATTCCCGCGCGAGATGCGCGTAGATGGAGATCCCTTTGAGGGCGTGGATCAAAAGATCCTGAAGCGTCGCCACTTCCGGCGTTTTCCCGCAAACTCCGAGATAATCGCAGCCCTTCCCTTTCGCTGTTTGTTCACACTGATAGCAGAACATGCTCATTTTATTTTTCTCCTTTGTGTTTTTCTGATTTTGTTTTCCTTCAAAGTTACTTCACTCCGTCCAACATTCAAGTCGGTCCTTTCCGCGGTGCGGCTTCCCGGAAACGGCCCTGAAGACAATTTCACCTGTCCGTGCAACACACATCCTTTTTGAGCCGGACAACAAGCCTTTCCTAGTTTCCCGCAACGTTCTTTCTCAAGATGCGGACAACCCCAGTTCATCGACAGTCCCCCCGGCTCCGAGGCTCAAAATCCCCCGCAGGAACTCCCGCAGGCCCGTGGCGCGCCGTCCTGGGAATGACAGGCACACGCCGGAAAACGCCGGGCAAGTTCTTGGGCCTTCCGGGGATAATAATCAAGCGGCTTTTCCCGGGCGCTTTGTGCTTCCTCCTCCCGAAAAGCTTTCATTAAATTTTCTTGTTCCGCGCGGCTCAAGGATTGGTTCGTTATCGCGAAAAGGCAATGATCCTCTTTCTGAATATGTTCCCGGAGAAGAGGAACATAAGAACGGGCCGCCTTCACGAAATCCTTCAGTCCCGCGACATTCCCATGTTCATAAACGTTAACAGCTTGATCCATTTTGGCCACGAACTCACGTCCCATTTCGTGTTCCGAGAGCATGACGCCTGTAGGCCCGCCGTCGCGGGGCATCCCGTGGGCCTCCAGACAGGCGAAGAGATGCCGCTCTTCCTTGGCGTGATGAAAACGGTCCGCAAACATCCGAAAGAATTCGATCATGTCGCGCGCCGCGCCACAATCGAGTTTTTTACTGCTTTCGTTCTGATCCGCCATCGTTTCCAGGGCGGAAAGCACCTGCTCGATGATCCGGTGTTCGTTTTCCAGTATTTCCGTGGGTTTCATGGAATTCATCCTTTCGATTTTTTCTTTTTCCCGCCTAAAAGCCCGCTCGTTCTTTTCTTCGCGAGCTTGGGTTTGTTCTTGATCGCGATCCTTAGTCTAGGGATTGCTTTTGCGGAAACGCTGACAGTATGAATGCCGGCCATGATCAATTTTCTCGCATAGACAGGATTTGAGGCTAATTCGCCGCAGATCGAAAGCGGTTTATGATGCTTTTTAGCCGCAGATGCCACATGATGGATCAGCTGCCAGAAAACCTTCCGGTCTGGATGATGGTCATAAGCGACGAGTTCGTTATCGCGATCGACGGCAAAAAGATACTGGATCAGGTCATTTGTGCCGATGCTCCCGAAATCCGCCTCTTTAAGGATCTCGTCGGCATCAAGACACGCTGAAGGAACCTCGAACATAAGACCGTGTTTGATCTCACCCTGCGGAACATCCGCGGTCACTTCCTCAAAATTTTTCTTTAATTTACGGAATTGCTCAAGATCGATCACCATGGGATACATCACATGAACACGGCCGTGTTTGGAGGCGCGGGCCAAAGCCCTGGCCTGATCCCTGAAGAGCTCGGGATGCCCCAAAAGAAACCGGCTCCCCCGAAAGCCCAACACAGGATTTTGTTCTTTGGGGGGTTTTAAAAAATCCGCGGTCTTATCGCCGCCGAGATCAAGCATTCTGAAATAAACCGGTTTATCTTTCATGGCTCTCAAAACTTCGAGATAAAGGGCGTATTGTTCTTTTTCTCGAAGGATCTCCCCGGCCGCAAAAAATTCAAATTCGGTCCGGTAAAGCCCGATCCCTTCCGCCTTATGGTCCACGGCCTCCTTGACCTTCTTGGCGAGACTTAAATTGGCAAGCACCTTCAGCCCGGCGATCGGGTCAACGGGGCGTGCCTCTTCAACGGCTTCTCGGCGGAGGTCGGGATATTGTTCCAACGTTTTTTTATTCGGCCAGATCACGACTTCCCCGGTATCCCCATCCACAAGCACTTCGGTGCCGCAAAAGATCATGTCGTGGATCCCGGGAATACCGCTGACAGCGGGGATCTTGAGAGAGCGCGCCAGGATCGCGGCGTGAGAAGCGATACCGCCGCGGTCGGTCACAAACCCCCGGATGAATTCGGTATTAAGTTCCATGGTAAGACTCGGCGTCAGCTCTTCTGCGATCACAATACGGTTTTTCCCTTTCTGGCAGAACGAATCATTCTGGCATTGAAAAGAAGGGTTCAGATTGGCGAGCGCGTCGAGCATCCGGCGCTTCACTTCGCCGATATCCGAAGAACGCTCTTTAAGGTAAGCGTTATCCAATTGAGACAGCTGCTCTTCAAAAAAATCGAGCGAACTGATCACGGCTTTTTCGGCGTTAAAATTCTTGCTGCGGATATGATCCGTGACCCTTTCGATCAAAGCCGGATCCTCCAGGATCATTCTCTGGGCCGAAAAGATCTCGGCCTCGGCTTTTCCGACCCGCTCTTCCACTTCTTTTGTAAGAAGCGCGAGTTTCTCCCGGACAAGGGCCAAGGCTTTCCTGAAACGGTCGCCTTCATTGCGCACTTCTTTATCCGTTACATTCCCGACCGGAATGCTCATATGGCGCCTTTCATTAAAAAGGCAAACGCGCGCCACCGCTACGCCGGGGCTGAGCGGTAGTCCCTTGAACGTTGTTTCAGCAGACGCTTGAATGATGGACATGGCATTTTCCTTGGTTTGACCGGGCCGGGTGATGACCGTTCCCTAAAGAAGCGATCGAGATCCCGCGGAGCCGCTTCAGGACATCCTGCTCGATCGCGTCGATCTCTTTTTTTAACGCGCAATTGTTCCGATTAGGGCAAAGCTTTTTCTTAAAGACGCATTCATTGAGCTGGATCGTATTTTGAAAAATCCTGATCAGATCCGTCAGCAGGATCTTCTGCGGCGAACGCGACAAGGCAAATCCTCCGCCCTGCCCTTTGGTAGACCTGAGAAGGCCTTCGCTGCTTAAAGTCTGGAGGATCTTCCTTAAAAAAGGCCTCGGGATCTTAAGCGCCGCGACCATTTCGGCCGCCGAAACGGACTCCTTGCGTTGTTTGGCGATATGACACAAGGCCCGCATCGCGTAGTCGGTGTTGCGCGTGATAAGTTTCATGCGTTAATGATACCATTTGAGTATCATTTGTCAAATAAAAAAATAGGGCCGCTTCCCGAAAGAAACGGCCCTATCTTAAAGCAGACGCTCGGTCTTAGACCAAGCCTTGATCGATCATCGCGTCCGCGACCTTGACGAACCCCGCGATATTGGCGCCGTTGACGTAATTAATGTACTTCGCGTCTTCTTTGCCGTATTTCACGCAGTTCTCGTGGATCGAGATCATGATGTCGTGAAGCTTCTCATCGACTTCTTTGCGGGACCAGCGCAGCCGCATGCTGTTCTGGCTCATTTCAAGGCCCGAAGTCGCCACACCGCCGGCATTCGCCGCCTTGCCGGGAGCGTAGAGGATCTTCGCTTTTTGGAATACCGCGATGCCTTCCGGCGTGGTCGGCATGTTGGCGCCTTCCCCGATCGCGATACAGCCGTTTTTCACAAGGGCCTTCGCGTCCGCTTCATTGATCTCATTCTGCGTGGCGCTCGGGAAAGCTGCGTCGCACTCGACTTTCCACGGCCTCTGGCCGGCCACATATTCACAGCCGAATTCGTCGGCGTATTCTTTGATACGGCCGCGACGCACGTTTTTCAGCTCCATGACAAATTCCAGCTTCTTGGCGTCGATGCCTTTTTTGTCGTAGATGTAACCATCCGAATCCGACAAGGTCACGACTTTCGCGCCGAGTTGGTTGAGCTTCTCGACAGTGTACTGCGCGACATTCCCGGAACCGGAAACCGCACAGGTCTTCCCGGCCAAGGACATCTTCCGGGTCTTCATCATTTCCTCGACAAAATAAACGCAGCCGTAACCGGTCGCCTCGGGACGGATCAAACTGCCGCCCCAATTCAGGGCCTTGCCGGTCAGCACGCCGGTAAACTCATTGCGGAGCCTCTTGTACTGGCCGAACATAAAACCGATCTCGCGGCCACCCACGCCGATATCGCCGGCCGGCACGTCCGTATCCGGTCCGATATGCCGGGAAAGCTCCGTCATGAAGCTCTGGCAGAATTTCATGACTTCATTGTCGGATTTCCCTTTAGGATCGAAATCGGAACCGCCTTTGCCGCCGCCCATCGCGAGCGTGGTCAAGCTGTTCTTGAACACTTGTTCGAACGCAAGGAACTTCAGAATGCCGAGGTTGACGCTCGGGTGAAAGCGAAGGCCGCCTTTGTAGGGGCCGATCGCGCTGTTCATTTCGATGCGGAACCCGCGATTGACCTGGATCTCGCCTTTATCGTCAAGCCAGGGAACGCGGAACATAAGAACGCGCTCCGGTTCGACAAGTCTCTCGAGGATCTTTGCATTCTTATATTTATGATGTTTTTCGATGAACGGCGTAACGGATTCCACCACTTCGCGGACGGCCTGATGGAATTCCTTTTCACCGGGGTTTCTTGCGATCACCTTCTTCATGAAGGCATCGATCTCTTTTTCTAGAGAAACTCCCCCCGTTTTGGTGGTCGTCTTTGCGGTGGTCCTTGTGGCGGTTCTTTCCATGGTCATTGTCATGTTTTTATCCTTTTTCTGATCTTTCAATTGACCGGTTGAATCACAATTCAAAGGTTCTTGGCAAAAAAAAATCCTTTCCGGCAGATCTTCCTGCCAAAAAGGACGTCATTATCCTGCGCTGCAACGTTGAACCCGCCCGGCACTTCCTTTGTACCAGACAGCAGAATTATAGCACGGACACCTTGATTTTCAATCCTGATTTTATTCCCGGCCGGACGAGAATTTCCGCATTTCTTCGCTCAAAAGGATCGCCTCCGAGACTTCTTTCATGCTCTTGCGGCGGTCCATGCTGTATTTTTGGATAAGCTTATAGGCCTCCTGTTCGTTCAGGTTCTCTCTTTTCATGAGAAGGCCCTTGGCGCGTTCGATCGCTTTTCTTGATTCCAGCTCTTCCTGGATCACCTGCGATTCGGCGACGAGCCGGAAGTTCTCAATAACGATCGCCGCCTGGCTCGCGATCGAACGGATGACCCGGATCTCGTTCTGGGTAAAACGGCGGGGCTTCACGGTATAGCAATTCAGCACGCCGATCACCGTACCCTTAAAAACAAGCGGCACGCTTAAAAGCGAGCAAAGATTCTCTTTTTTGGCGATGGCTTGGTTCAGGTACCGCGCGTCCTTCCGGACATCAAGGACTGTGATCGGTTTTCCCTGCTGGGCCACCCTTCCCGCAATGCCTTCCCCGAGTTTCGCGTTCGGTTTTTTGTTATAGAATTCGCTTATGGATTGCGTCGCTTTGACGACAAGTTCGTTCGTGTCTTTATCCAGGAGCATCAGCGAGCATATTTTGGAATGCATGGTCTCGGCCGTGACGGTCACGATCAGCTTGAGGATCTCCTCAAGATAAAGGTTTGAAATGACGGCATCGCTGATCTTGGCTAACGCGTCGATGACCTGTCTGTTATTAATGGGTTTCATAGATTGAAAGCCTTTCTCCCGCCCCCGGATTTTCCATATTTTACACGATTCGTGGATCAATGCGGAATAGGATTCTATGCCTTCCCCGTTCGATCGTAGGCGAAAAGAGCCCGTTTGCGGGCCGCATCGTGATCGATGATGGGACGAGGATAGTTTTGACCGAGCTTCACGCCCGCTTTGGTAAGAACCTCCAGCGGCGCCTGCCAGGGCTTATGAATAAATCTCGAGGGCATCCCGGAAAGCTCCGGGACCCAGCGACGGACGTAGGATCCTTCGGGATCGAATTTCTCGCCTTGCAATACAGGATTGAAGATCCGGAAATAAGGCGCGGCGTCCGCGCCGCATCCGGCGGTCCATTGCCACCCGAACGTATTATTCGCAAGATCCGCGTCCGCAAGCGTATCCATGAACCAGGCGGCTCCCGTTTGCCACGGCTGGAGCAGGTCTTTCACCAGAAACGAAGCGACGATCATCCTCACGCGGTTATGCATCCACCCGCTTCCCCACAATTGGCGCATCCCGGCATCCACGATCGGGTATCCTGTTCCGCCTTTCTGCCACGCGCGCAATACCCGGCGGTTGGTTTTCCACGGGAATTTGGAGAATTCTTTCCGGAGCGGCCTGGAAACGGTTCCGGGAAAATGATAAAGGAGATAGTAAGAAAATTCCCGCCAAACAAGCTGCCGCAAAAATGCCTCCGAGGATCTTGCCGAGCCGGGCCGGCGGTCCGAAGCGGCGTGTTTGCGCGTTGCATGCCAGACCTCGCGGATGCTGATCTCGCCGAAATGAAGGTGCGGGGAAAGCCCGGAAGTTCCCTTTACGGCGGGATTATTATGCTGGATGGGATAATCCTTGATCTTCTTCTTCAGGAATACCCGCAAAGCCGCTAAAGCCCCCTCGCTGCCCGGATCCCAAAACATGGCGAGTTTGCGGGGCCATTTCCCTTTCGGCCCTAATTTCAGGTCCTTGATCTTTTCAGAACGCGGCCAAACGGAGGGCGAAATCAACCGGCCGTAAGATTGAAACGGAGCGGAAGGTTCGGTCAAAGACAAGCAGTGATTCCAAAATGGCGTAAAAACCTTGAAGGGTTTGCCTTGCCGGTTGAAGATCCTCGCAGGGTTAAAAAGAAGGCTGTCATTGATAGAATCGCAAAAGGTCCCTTTCCGGAGAAGCGCGGCACGGATCTTTGCGTCTTCCTTCCGCTGCTCCGGTTCAAAGCTTTCGTCCCAAAGGACGGCACCAGCTTTTGATTCTTTGATAAGCGCTTGAAGGGCCTTGAGGGCATTTCCTTTACGGAGAATGAGCCGGGAATCCAATGCACGGAGATCGCGGTCGAGACTTTGAAGCGAACGCTCAAGCCACCATCGGCTTACGCTGCCAACAGCGGGATCATTGCCCCATATATAAACAAGGATCACGGGACCGCCGCGACCTGAAGCGGCCTTCAGGATAAGGTTGTCCTTCGCTCTGAGATTCCGGCGAAGCCAAACAAGCGTGGGCGGACGAAGCATTCTGCGGGCTTTGAAATTATTTTCCGATAAGCCGTCTGATCTTAGCGAGAAGGTCGGCGGAATCGTAGGGTTTGCGGACGCATGCATTCGCGCCGGCGGCAAGGCACGATTTTTCAACATCATCCGCTCCGGCGGCGGTCGTGGAGACTATCGGTATGGTTTTGGTAACGGGGTTCGCACGAAGCAGGCGGCAGATCTCAAGGCCGTCCATGCCCGGCAAGATCACATCCAGCAGAATAAGGTCTGGTTTTTCTTCGGCGGCTTTCTTAAGCCCCGTTTCACCGTCCGAGCAGGATATCACTTCGTAACCGTTCTTTTCGAGGCGAAGCGTGATCATGGTGATCTGATCCGGCTCATCTTCCACAAAAAGGATCTTTTTTTTCCGATCGACCGTTTTTTCAGGCTTCTTTGACTGCATAAGCGGCTCCGTTCTTTACTTTCGAAATGTCCTTTTTAAAAAGCGGAAGGGTGAACGTGAACTTGGTTCCCTTGCCCCATTCGCTTTGGACCCAAATACGGCCCCCGTGCATCTCCACGATCCCTTTCGTGATCGGAAGGCCCAACCCGAGCCCTTTCTCGCCTCCGCCCGCAGTCCGGGCGAACTGCTGGAATTTTTCGAACATTTTTGACAGATGCTCCTTTGAGATCCCGATCCCCGTATCGCGCACTGCGCATTCGGCTCTCCCCTTCGAGATCTTCGCCGAGATCTCCACGGTGCCGTGCTCGGTGAATTTCAATGCGTTGTCTACAAGATTCATGATGACCTGAGTGATCCTGTCCGCATCCGCGAGGACCATGATATTTTCTTCGGGCAGTTCCAATCGAAGCTCGATTCCCCTCTCCTCAGCTTTTTTCTTGAATTCAAAAACCACATCCCGCGCCAAAACCCCGAGGTCCACCGGACCCTTACGGAGTTCGATCTTTCCGGTTTCGATCCGCGAAATATCCAGAAGGCTCGAGATCATGCGCGAAAGACGGTTGACGCTTCTCATTACCGTTTCGAGGATCATCTTCTGCTTTGGCGCGATGGGGCCCAAGGAACCATCCAAAACGAGATTGATGCCTTCCTTTTGGATCGAAAGCGGCGTGCGCAGCTCATGCGAGACGGTCCGAACAATATCGTTGCGAAATTCTTCCACCTTTTTCTGTTCCGTGACATCCACCGAAACACCCAGAATGCACGGATCTTTCACGCCCGCCAAGTGGAACGGGATCTTGATCGTTTGGAGAACATGTTTTTTGCCGTAAGCGTCCGTAAAGCTCTCGGCGGAGATCACCCGGGGCTTACCGTCTTTTAAGATCTCCCGATCAATTTGAAGATACTGTTCCAGTTCGGCCGGTACCGTATGGATGTCCGCGCGGCGGATCCCGATAAGCTCCTTCGGCGATTTATTGTAGGCGCGCGCCACTGCTTGATTGACCAGCAGGAACCGGCTATCCTTATCTTTGGCAAAGATCATGTGGGGCACCGTATCGATGATCTGTAAAAGCTGGTGCCGGTTTTCTCTTAAAGATTCTTCCATTTTTTTGCGCTGCGTGATATCAAAATTGAATTCAGCGACCATCCATTTTCCGCCGGGGTCACGGAATGGGATCGAATGGACCTCAATGATACGGCCTTCCTGAGGAAGGACTTCTTCGGTAATATTGATCTTTTTTGTTCTTAAAGCCCGGGGAATGCCGCAGCCCGGGCATGGCTTTCTCCGGCGCATAAAATACCGGTAACACTTTTTGCCAGCCGGATCGCCGTAAACCTTCTGCCATGCGGGATCCACATAATGGAGATTGAAATCGGCATCGATCACGTCGACCCCGGTCTTGGTGACGCCAAGCAGGTATTCGAGTCTTTCTTTTGTTTCTTTCAGCTGGAGTTCCATGGCCCGGCGCTCGGTAATATCACGGCCAAACCCCGACGTCCCGATGATCCTCCGTCGGGCATCATAAACAGGAGTTTTAAAAGTCTCATGCCACTTTAAAGCCTCTCGAGTCTTGACCAGTTCCTCTGTGACAAGAGATTTTCTTGATCTCATGACTTTTTGATCGTCCGCCCGGTATTTTCTAGCAAGTTTTTCGGGCCAGATATCAAGATCTTTTTTTCCTATGAGCTTCTTTGGATCCTTATAGCCGCTAGCGTTCGCAAATTTCTCGTTCACGGCGAGGAGCCGACTCGCCCGGTCCTTGAGCCACACCAGGCCAGGCTGGTTCTCAAGAATCGCCGACAAGTATGATTCGCGTTGGCTCAAGAGTTCAGTGGCTTTTTTCTGCTCCGTGACATCCCGGAAAATACCCATCATGGCCAACCGGCCGTTATAGATCAAGGACTGTCCGGTAATATCCGCGTAAAAGATCTTTCCTTTCTTGCAACAGCATGGAACGTTCGTGCTGACTTTTATTTTTTTCTGGAGAAGGCCCCGGAACTGCCTGAGAATGTGGGTAAGTTCTCTGGAGGGATGAATATCCATAATGGTCTTGCGAAGAATGTCTTTTTGGGAATAGCCGAACATCCGAGCAAATTTTTTATTTACATAAAGGAATTTTTTTGTTTTGACGTCCGCGATCGCTAATCCGTCGCTCATCCTATCGGCGATGAGCTCGAGTTGTTCTTTGGATCCTTTTAAAGCATCCTCTGCCTTTTTGCGCTCCGTAATGTCAAGTTCGATCCCATCCCAATAAACACGCTTGCCGTCTAAGGACAATCTTGGGGCTGAAGCAAAGCGGCGCCACCTTAAGTCGCCATTGGGAAGTTGAATTCTCGTTTCAACTTCCAGGATCTTCAAAGATCTCGCCGCGCGAGCTTCCGCCCTGGCCACGATGGACCGGTCTTTTGAAAATACCTGTCGATAAATTACCCCGGGATCCTCAAGAACCTTTTCCGGAGTTACTCCATGCATCCGCCTAACGGCCGGACTGATATAGGTAAAACGCTTTTTTCTTCCCGCGCGGTCGCTTTCGATCTGATAAACCATCCCGTTGGCTAGATTCTCGCTTAAGGCGCGCAATTGTTCTTTGCTCTCCCGTAATTGCTTCTCCGATCGCTCCTGCTCCGCGATGTCCTCTCCTGAGCTAAGAATTTCGACGATCTTGCCTTCTTCATTCCTTAAAAAAGTATTGTGCCAACGGATGAGTCTTTCTTCTTTCTTCCGGGTCAAAACAGGGTTTTCAAAATATTCGCCACCCTTCAGTTGGCCATGCATCAGCTTTCGGAAAATTCTTCCCGTTTGGAGGCGAATGCTTGGTGGAAGAAACGTTTTAAACCAGGACTTCCCGACGATAGCGCTCCGGGGCCACCCGAGGACTTTGCATCCTTTGCGGTTGATGAATTTGACATGGCCGCGTCGATCCAGGATCACTATGATGGTATCAACGATCTGGAGGTATTGGCAGGGCTCCAGATGATCTTGGTGGCTATGGTGAGAAACGCTTTTGGGCATGGACGAATGACCCTCCCCCGTTTGTTTTTATTATACTCCAAAATCGCGATCTCCCCCAAGCGCATAATCATGGCGAGGTTACTTTCCGGGTTAAAATGCCGATAGTTACGGAGAGGAAAAACGGACATGGATATCCGCTCACTGCATTTTCTGGCCCAGAACCCTTTTAAAAAAAGTCTGGATATCTCCTGGAAAGAAGGCATCGCTGGAAGCGTGATGCAGGCTTCCATGGACGAATACTTGATCCCCCTCGGGCTTTTTCTGGGAGCGACGCCGATGGACATCGGATTCCTGGTGGCGATACCCCATCTCCTCGGTTCGTTGTCGCAATTTTTTGCGGTAAAAGCGGCTGAGATCTTCTCAAGCCGCCTTAAGTTCCTCGTGCGCGCGACATTGCTTCAGGCGCTTTTTCTTCTTCCACTTGCTCTTTTCCCTTTGATCGTTTTTCCGTCGCGGATCCTCGCGCTGATCGTTTTTGTAACGCTCTTCCGGGTCCTCGCGAACCTTATCGCAACGGTCTGGGGCAGTCTCGCAAGCGATTATCTTGCTCCCGAAGAGCGCGGCAAGTATTTCGGGTGGCGGTCCCGCATTACCGGTTTGGCCGGCGTCATCACGGCGATCGCGGGAGGGATCCTGCTTAATATTTCCCGGATATTCTCAACAGCCGTCGGTTTTTGCATCCTCTTTGCGACGACCGCAAGCGCGCGGTTCATTTCATCGACCCTGATGAGCCAGATGGAGGACGTGCCGGAGCAAAAAAAGCCGGAAGACGCCTTTACGTTCTTTATGTTCCTGCGGCGGTTCCGGGAAAGCAATTTCGTGAAATTTGTCTTTTATGTCGGAAGTATCACTTTTGCCACCATGCTTGCGGCGCCCTATTTTAGCGTCTATATGCTGCAAGACCTCAAGTTCAGCTATTTGACCTACATGTTCATTCACATGGGGGCCGTTGCGGCCAGCATCATTTCCTTCCCTCTTTGGGGAAAACATGCCGACCGCGTCGGAAACGCCAAGATCCTTAAAACGACGAGTTTGCTGATCCCCCTGATCCCGGTCTTGTGGCTTTTCTCATCCAATCTTGTTTATCTTTTTCTGATCGAGATCTTCGCGGGCTTTGTATGGGGCGGTTTTAACCTTTGTTCTCTCAACTTCATTTACGACGCCGTAAGCCCCGGAAAGCGGGTGCGTTGTCTCGGCTACTTCAGCTTCATTAACGGCGTCGCCACTTTTGTGGGCGCGGGACTTGGGGGTTACCTTGCCGAACGGCTTCCGATGCTGAACGGTTCCCGCATCTTGACGCTTTTCGTGATCTCGGCGTTCTTCCGGCTTCTTTCGCACTTCCTGCTCTCGCGGCAATTCCATGAAGTGAGACCTTCCGCCCAGAAGATCTCGAGTGTGGAGCTTTTTTTCAGCGTGGTGGGGATACGGCCCTTCCTTGAAAAAGAGCGGGATTGGAGCGTTCTTTCCTTTTTGAAGCGTTCGCCCTGGAAGGATTAAGAGCTCTGGGCGAGCGGACTATTTGGGCGTCTTGACCGGAATATCCCAGACGTCGCGGCTGTATTCAAGGATGGTGCGATCGCTTGAGAATTTCCCCGACCTGGCCACGTTCAAAATGGCTTTTTCCGTCCACGCTTCGGGGTCCTGATATTCTTCCGAGATCTTGTCCTGGATCGCGCAATAAGATTCGAAATCGGCGCAAACAAGATAGGGATCGGACTGCGTCAGATTATTCACAAGCGGCTCAAAGATCCCCGACTCCATGGGCGAAAAGAAGTCCCCGCGGATCATGGCGAAGATCTCCCGGAGGTGCGGGGATCGCTCGATGAAAGATCCGGGGTTGTAGCCGCCGCGTTTCAAATCCCGGACCTCGTGGGCCTTGAGCCCGAACATAAAAATGTTCTCGGCTCCCACCGCCTGGGCGATCTCGATATTGGCCCCGTCATGCGTTCCGACCGTGAGCGCCCCGTTCATCATGAATTTCATGCAACCCGTCCCCGAGGCCTCGGTGCCCGCCGTGGAGACCTGCTCGGAAAGATCGCTCGCCGGAAAGATCTTTTCGGCCAGCGAAACCCGGTAATTCTCGAGGAACACGACCTTCAGCTTGTCGCGGTTTACCTTGTCGTGATTGATCACATTCGCCACGTTATTGATGAATTTGATGATCAGTTTCGCCATGTAATAACCGGGAGCGGCCTTGCCGCCGAAAATAAAGGTCCGGGGCGCGATGGCGGCCTTGGGATCCTCCCGGAGCTTCAGGTATTGGGAGATGGCGTAAAGAATAAAAAGGGTCTGACGTTTGTATTCATGGATCCTTTTAACCTGAACGTCGAACATGGAATCGACGTTGACGAGAAGCCCGGTTTGGCTCCGGATGATCTCGGCCAGGATCTTTTTGTTGTCCAGCTTGACCTGCTGCCATTTTTTCTTAAGAAGCCGGTCTTTTTTGTGGGGAGCCAACTTTTCAAGCTGGTAGAGGTCTTTTTCCCATCCCTCCCCGATCGCCTCGGTGATAAGCTTGGCGAGAGGACGGTTCGATTTCATCAGCCATCGGCGGTGAGAGATCCCGTTCGTTTTATTATTGAATTTCTCCGGAAAAACCTCAAAAAAGTCCCTGAAAAGCTGGGTTTTAAGAAGGCTCGAATGCAGTTCGGAAACCCCGTTGACAGAATGAGACCCGATGATGGCCAGGTGGGCCATGCGCACCTTTTTAGGATTCCCCTCTTCGATCAGGGACATGCGGCCAAGGCGGTCCGGATCCCCCGGGTATTCGGAGGCAAGTTCTTTTAAGAACCGGTCGTTGATCTCGTAAATGATTTGCATGTGGCGCGGCAAAAGCTTTTCAAATGTCGGTACCGGCCAGGTTTCAAGCGCCTCCGGCATCACCGTGTGGTTCGTGTAAGCGAAAGAACGGACGGTCAGGTCCCAGGCCGTCTCCCAATCCATCTGCTCCTCGTCAAGGAGGATCCTCATGAACTCCA
>ENA-UOWG01000851-UOWG01000851.1-activated-sludge-metagenome-genome-assembly--contig:-NODE-851-length-35368-cov-12.849489_pt1 | contig 35368 bp, 46 predicted proteins | sample MGYA00238147_ERZ761563 | MGnify/ENA primary metagenome ERZ761563 (study PRJEB28884, sample SAMN05720216) | anaerobic digester metagenome | isolation source: active sludge of municipal...
GCTTGGCCCAGGTATTCCTCTTCGCGCTCAAGGCGCCTCACCTTGCCGAAGTGCTCGAGCGCACGGTCCAAGGGCCAGTTAAGCAGAACCCTGTAGTGGTCGACGTACTTGTTGAATTTCTTCGAGTGTTGAACGGCATAGTTCTCGAGAGCCTGGACGGCATAACCTAAGCCCTGGTCGCCAACCTCATGGGCGTACATCCGCTTCAGCTTTTCGTACTCATCCTCGGTGACGTAGACATGATCGCTAAGCCGCTTCTTGCCCTCCTTGGTAAACTTCTCAGGCGTCCTCTTCTGTCTGTCTGATTGACTGACTGATTGACTGACTGACTGACTGACTGACTGACTGACTGACTGACTGACTGACTGACTGGAACTGGTTTGCGGTTGGTTTTCTGTAGAAACCAATTGGTTTTCAGTTGGTTTATCAATACGGGGCCTTCCACCTTTTCTGCCATTATGGCGTAATTGCTCGATTCTCCCCTCCATAGCGGCAACCTCATTGCTCACATATGGAGACGAGAATGAATCGTCCGCGACGACGAAGACGCTACGATCGAGCCGCACCACATCAAGGAGGAGGGAGAGCTTTAGGGACCTTGCCTCCGCAATATCCTCAAGCGCATCAAGGGAAAGCGAGCACTCGTCAGAAGACCAGAGCATTCCTTCGAGCATCAACGCGTAGGCTGCGCCCTCCATGCCGAGCTTGTTAATCATCCGCATGTAGCGCTGAGACGAATACCAGTCAGCGGGTAACGGCATTTCGAGCCTCCGTCTGCGAGGTGCACCCATAGCAGGCCTCTTGTCCAAATTGTTGACCCGTGAAATCTTTGAAAGTGGTTGGTTCCACTTTGCTAGCTCCAAAGTGGGGCATAACCGTGAAAACGGCCCGTAAATCCGGGCCATTCCCGTGTGTTAGCCCTAATCCATCCAACCAATCGAATTGACCGATAAGTAAGTTTAACGGGCTATCGTTTGATTGGATTTTTTCGTTCTAGCATGATTAGAATCATGGCGCGAGGACAAAAGTTCAGAATCGGCTATCCGGGAAACTTGGATTTTTTGATGTGCTAAGATTCGCTAACTCGTCACAAATTAGCAGATGGTTTACCGGGAATCCCGGTGAATCAGTATTGAATCTTCAATGCCGGTGATTCGCTCAATCCCCGAACGCGCTTGTCGTAAGTGCGAACCATGCTGATCGTTGAGTGTCGAAGCGCCTCGGCAACGTCTCTTTCATCGCAACCTTGAGCACGAAGGCGACTTGCGAAAGTTGCGCGGGCAGAGTGGGGAGCGGCTCCAACAAGGCGCCTGTACAGTCTGAAGAAGGTGCTCTCCGCGATGCGGTTCTTCTTCCCGCCGTATTGCCGCGACAAAAAGAGCGGCTCGTCCGGTTCGCGTCCTGCCGTTAACGGCTTGATGTACTTCCACGCCCAATGCGGAATCGGAACTTGTTGAGGCACCCCCGCTTTTGTCCGGCGCAGTTCGAGGTACGGCATACAGTCGGAAGACACCGCTACGTCGCCTACGTTGAGCGCTATGGCCTCAGAACGCCTTAGCCCGCATCCGAACAGCACCGCGAGAATTGCGGCGTCCCTTGCCCCGTTTAAGCCGTTTAAACTAGATTTGAGAATATGTTTAATCTGCTTAAAGTTAATCAACTTAGTCGGCCTCACCTGTCGGCGCTGTCGAAGTGAAAAGAGGCGCCTGACCTTCCGACAAGGATTCGTCTGTAGCAGTTCGAGATCAACGAGCAGGCCGAAGAGGGAGCGGATAGAATCAAAGCGAAGCTTCACAGTCGCGTCTGACAAGCCAGCGGCCCGGAGCGCCGTCAACCATTTCATGATGTCGATATGGTCTGCCGTATGCCAGGGATCCCGAATCTGTTGAAGTGAATCGACCGAGTGTTGATATGCAATCCGGGTATGCTCTGAGTGCTGCGCGTAAAAGGCATCAAGCGCCGCCGCGATTTCTGGAAATTGTTGAAGTTTGAGCTGGTACAACTTCACTCAAGGATAATACTGCGCATCCTAAGAGCTAATGCTCAGAATCGTTTTCCTTCCCTGTAAAATGGTGGTTTCTTGTAAAATAAATAATTCACAATTCAATTTTTCAGGCAAAAAAATAAGCGGCTCACGTACAGGCAGCCGCTAAAATCAAGCTACTTGAACCAAGACCAGGCCCTTTTCGGCGAGGACTCGATTCCGGGTTTTTCTTCTATCTGCTGCAAGTGCTGCATACCCGATCGATAATCCGCAAAGCGATTGCGACTGTAGCTGCTGTCCAGCCTGCTGCCCTCCTGAATCGGATCCAAGGTCAGGCCGATGTGATACCCGGTAGTACAGCCAGTCGAGACGATAACCATCACCATTGATGCGAGTGTACATTTCATGTGTCCTCCGTAGTTTAACCGCGTTAAAACCCGCAAACCTTGGGCAGTATTACCCGGTTTGCAGTCAAAATCAGAACGATCCAGCAGGTGACGCTGAAGAGAAACCCGAACATCCAAACAACCATCTGTTTTAGTGGACTCATAAAACCTCCATCGTTTTCCAGTCTGCACCCCGGAATTGAGGCGCACAGCGGAAAAAGCCCCCAGGGAAGGCCCCAGGGGCAGGAGGCTAATCCCAATACTGAGTAGCGCAGGCGTACTGCCGCTCGTAGGCAAGTTCATCCTCCATGAGCGCGGCGCCCTTGCGGCCGCAGTCCTCACACTCGGCTTTCTTGCAGGCGGGATAGTAGTAAATCCGATCGCCTCGGTTGATACGCTTGCCGCAGGAACAAACGCTGCTGAATTTGGCGGTCATCCAAAAGGGGTCTTTGCTGTATCTCATGGTGGCCCCTTATTGAAGATATTGACCGGTTGAAAATGCGCGCCAGCAGACCGAATCAGCCCACTGACCGAGCTTGGCCATGCAGGTGGCATCATCAAAAACTTCCATGCCGAACCTTTCTTTGATGGCGGCTTGTATGCGCTCCCTAGTTTCCGGGCTCATGTGCCGAGATGTTTGGACGTATTTAGCCTGCGGGATGTCATCGCGGCGGTTGTCGCTGTTGTAACAATCCGTCATCCCGTCAAATGTGCCATATTGGTATTTGTCGGTGATGGCTTCAACGTCGGCAGTAGCGGGACCATCAGTCCATGAGATGTCAACCGAATCGCCCATGCTGAAGTTCTCAGAACGGACGCTGAATTTGACCGCGGGAAAGGCCTTTTTTAGTTCTTGACGAATCGCTTTTGCGGCAAGCGCAGCCGTGGTAAGTTGTCTAGTAGCCATAAGCCTCCTATTCAGGTTTGTGGTTAGGCCCTCGGTTCTGTTACAGCAGAATCGGGGGCTGCTACGATATTTGTTATCGTATGCTTATTAAGATATCTTGAGAGATATCTCAGGTGCAAGAATTATTTTGTACGGGAATTAAGGATTTTTACATGCATGTAAGTGCTTGACAGGAGATATCTAGAGAGGTATCTAGGAGGCATGGCGCGCACACCTATTATAATCCGCCCGACGAAAGAAACATTGAAGCAATTAGACCAGTTAACTAAGAAATGGGGTGAAACCCGCTGCGATACCGTCTATCGCGCAATTCAGCAGGCGTACGACCGCGAGTGTTTAGAGCTCGACGTGATAAAAACGAAGCGACAAACCGCAAACGAGCCCCAGCTAAATCAAGACCTTGCACCCGGCAAAATACGTAAGTAGCTGAAGCCTCGTAGCATCCTACCCGTAAGCTAAGTATCTGAGTCCAGGTCAAGCGAATCTTCCTTGACAAAAATCCCAAACCAGCGGATTAAAACCGTAGAGAGGCTGAGGATATGTCGTATTAACAACGATTTAATCGATCCAAACGGCTTACCCGACGAACAAACCCCCGAAACCTGCGAAATACCGGAGCATCGACTCTGGCGCCATGTGCTGCTTTTCGGCCTGGCAGAAGCGGCAAGCGGCAAACAATCGGCCATCGATTGGCTCTACGAATCAGCCCGGACACCCGGTAGCGTAACCTGGATTTGTAAGCAACTCGGAATAACTCGAGCTTGCTGCTATGCGACTCTGCGCAAATACCAGGGCAGGCGAGACCTGGCGGTGAGAGTCGGCGTGATGCGGTCAGCAGCGTAAATGGTTGATTGATGGACGATAGTAAGACACCCCCAGAAGAAGAATCGAGCAACCTGGGGCATCCTGGCGCGTCCGTAACTCCAATAACGGAAGCCAAGCGCAAACACCCGGGCGGAAGACCCCCGGGAAAGCCGATGTCCGAAGGAGCTCGCCTCAAAGCCCGCGAGGTGAAGGCAATGCAGATGATGATGCAGGGCGCCTCACTGCCGACTATCAGCAAGGAGACTGGAATAACAACCAGGACCCTGCAACGCCGAAGGAGTGCTTTACGCAAGGTTTTAAAGGAACTGGATAAGTTCCCTGAGTTCCTAGCGAATCGCGGGAATGTGCTTGATGCAATCAGTTTGAAGATCCTAAAAACGGCGATGTCGCCGGCCAAACTTTCAAAGGCAACCTTCAGCAATCTGATGTACGGATACGGGATTACGGCTCAGCAATCCCGCCTCGAGCGCGGCCAGCCAACCAACATCGACGCGCAGCTCCGTTTCAGCTCTCAGAAGCCTGCAATCGACGTAACCCCTCGTTCTCAAGAGCAAATCAAATGTCACGAGAATTTCTCTTCTAGTGACATTTCAGCGGGAACCCCCTCGAAGGGTGGCAATCTCCCTGCTGTCACAGGCTCGCAGGAGCCCAAAAAAGCCGAGTAGAAGCCCCCCTCTCCTTGCCCCGGCCAAAAGCAGGAGCCGGCCGGATGTCGACGACTTGCCAGTGACAGGGGGCGGGGGGTGTGGGGTAGGGGTCATCAAGAATCAAATTAATTTCCCGTACTTATACCCTCTTCCACCACGCGATCCCCCCAAGGGTGTCTTTTCTTCGACAAACCCCTTGGGGTGTTCTTCTACCGTTAACTGTTTGTATGAACTCTGTGATTTACGAAACGACTGGATAAGCGGGTTGTTATTTATTGACGAAAACTCGGTGTTGTTTCCTCCAGCTTTTGAACCTTCTTACCGCCTTCCCACCCAGGGTAGCATGCACATATTCTAACCTGGTTTTTGAAGCTAAGTGGTTAATGGAAGGGGGTATGTTACTTTAACTAACTTAAACTAACGTGATCAGAATTGGGGTTTTGTGGTGTACTTATCGGTCAATTTGGATGAGATCAATTATTTCCTGGTTTTTCTTTAAGTGGTTTGAACTAACTCGACGTCTTTTATTTTCGACTTGATTATTTCCGATAGCTTCACTTCACCGGCTACGGCTCCGGCTCCAGCCCCTTCGCGTCTTTGTAGGCTTTTTCAAACTGTTCTTCGGTGATTTCTATTTCCGGCCTTTCCTTAATCTTTTCTTGGAGCCAGTCCCAAAACGCCTCCTTGAAGGACTGGCCGGCCACCTTACATACGGCGTGGGCAACGACCGGAATGTATACCTGCGCGACCACGCAGCTGCGCCCGTTTATTGTATCGACCGAGAATTTGATTGCGTGCTTCATCTTTCATCGCTCCCGCCTCTCTTTGGTCTTTATACCACTTTCCCAAGGTTCCCGCCAAAGCCCTGTAGTCTTTAAGGCATGGGCGTTAAGTTTGATGGGCTCTACTTCGAGCCGGTGGAAGGACTGCCGTACAAGCACGATTACTCAGCCATCATCAAGGGCTTCAAGTCCCCAAAGGAGGAGTTTGATGGGATTCGGCATCTCCTCCGAAACGATCTCTTCTTTCTGTCCTACTTCTGCATGCGGGTGCCGTTCAACAACCGCTATTGGGTAGAAACCTGTAACCTCGTTCAAGACGGGCCGCAGACTGATACCTGTGATATTTGGGCTCGTGAGCATGGAAAAACGACGATTATCTCCGTCGGGAATAAGGTTCGCCAAATCCTTAACTGTGAGGGTGGGTGCGACAGGCGAATGTGCATTTTGTCCTTTGCCAAAGACCCGGCGTTAAAAATCCTTCGCGTCTTTAAGGAGTTGTTTGAGCGAAGCGACCTTCTTAAATACTGCTTCCCTGAGATTTTCTGGCAGAACGTGAACGATGCCCCGAAGTGGAGCGAAGACCAGGGGCTTGTGCTCCGGCGCTCTGGCTACCACAAGGAGGCGACGATTGAAGCCTGGGGGCTTATTGACGGCATGCCGACAGGCTCTCACTTTACGGACCTTATCATCGACGATGTTGTGACCGATGCGCTTGTCCGGACTCCGGAGCGTATGGCGCAGGTGGAAGAGGCCTTTAATCTCGCGCAGTACCTTGGCAGCGAGGGGTGCTTACGGACTGTGACCGGCACCTTTTACCGGCACGATGACCCCTTAACAAAGATAGTCGCCCAAAAAGACCCGGAAACGGGGGCGCCGCTTTGGCATGTGCGGATTCGCCCAGGCGTTGAGCCGGCGTCTTTTACGGGCGCTTCCGTGTTCCTCTCCGAAGACCGGATGCGGAAGTTCAAGGCGAGCCAGTACACCTTTGCGACCCAGATTCTTTGTAACCCCACACCAAAGGAGTTTAGGAAGCTTCAAGCTGAGTGGGTGGATGACGTTAACGACGCTCAGATCCCGAAGCGGCTTTGGCACTTCATAATAATCGACCCGGCAGGGAAGAAGAAGGGCAGGGACTCCTGGGCGATTGGGCACGGTGGTTTTGTGCCGTACCGGGACGAGCTCGGGCTCTCTGATTTGTATTTGCTCGAGCTTATCGTCCGGCCGATGGATTTCGACGAGGCGATGAAGACCATCGTCGAGATGTACATTCGAGCCGGCAAGGTCATCAGGCTTGGGGTTGAGAACCCGGCGAATTCCACCTGGGACATCCACATTCAAAGCGCCCTTCGGGCAAAGAAGAAGTTTATCTCCGAAGAGGCAAAGACGCTTGTGCTCCTTAGCCACCACAAGCAGAACAAAGAGGAGCGTATTCTCGCAAACCTCTCTTACCCCATGTCAAACGGGAAGATTCATCTTGCGGCTGACATTCCCGAGGAATACAGGAAGCGCTTCCGGGAGGAGATTGAGAAGTTTCCCGCCTGGCATGACGACGCGCTTGATATGTGCGCTTACTTCTACGACCTGATTAAGGATTATCGCTTTCCCGCGGCTGATTCTTCTGTCGGAAAGGCCGATTTGCGCGACCGCTATGCCCGCTCGAAGCTCTCCGGAAAGCCAAAGAGGGAGGATAGCTGGCTTTACGTGTAGAGTATTTCTTGAATGAAGCAGCTTTTAGTCACCTCCGGCGCAGGGATTGGGCGGCGTCCCCATTATCACATCGTTTATCTTGACGACGAGACTGGAAACTACCTTGTCTCCGTCGCGGAAAATCACAACCACACAATGAGCCTTGAGGGCTATGTGCCCCCGACTGAGCCAATCATGGCGCAGGACGAAATGGGGAATCCTATACTGGATGAGCAGGGGAACCCCGTCGAGCAGGAACCAGGAGACCCCGGGAATCCCGGCACCTGGATGATTCACCCCGGGGAAGACGGCCATCTTCACGAAGAACTCCTTGAGTACGAGCCAAAGACCCCCAAGGCGAAAAAGGAATCAGACGCCGATAAGGTTTCAGACGTACTCACCCTGGCCGAAGAGGCGTTCACCCTCGAATACGAGTCGATGAAAAAGGGTCAGGAGTCAGACGATTATTACATCGGAAAGCACTGGAACCTCACCGAAAAGAAAGAAATGGAGGACAAGGCCCGGGCGGCTTTGACCTTCAATAAGATCCAAAAGCACGTAAACGAACTCTCGGGTATCCAGCGGGACGAAAGATCGGACATCACTTACACCCCCATTGAGGGCGGCGACCAGAGAACGGCAGACCTGCTAAATATCGTGACCAAGGTCGAACTCTCCGGCTGTAACTTCCAGATGGAAGAGTCGGCCGTCTTCATGGACGAAATTATTCCAGGCCGCGGCGTCTTTGTCCCGCGAATCTCTTATGACGAGAGCCTGAGCGGGAAGCTTATCGTTGAGCGCTTCCCCTGGGATCAGGTACATTTTGGGCCGCACGAGAAAGTTGACGGCTCCGATGCCGAGTATGTGGTGCTGGATAAACCTTTCTCGAGAGCCAAGCTCGAATCCCTTCACCCGGACAAAATCGACGAGATAGCGGAAGACTACGAGTATTACACCCAGCTTCAGGGCCAGCCGCACGAAGAACCCCCTGGAGATGTGTACGAAACCTCAACCAATCGAAAAACCCCGATTGTTCTTGGCGGAACAAAGCTTGTCGATGTTGCGAAGAAGAATTACCGGGTGCTTGAAGTCCGGCGAAAGGCCTACACCAAAGTTCCTATCATCGTGAACAATACCGAGGGGTTTGTCTTTAACGCCCTTGGCTGGAAGTCGAAGGACTTGGCTGCCGTAAAGAGTCTGAGCGAAGACTTTTTCGTAATCAACAAAACCCTTACCAAGATTCGGATCACAAAGATCGCGGGGAATGTCGTTCTCTCCGACGAGAATCCGGCCAAGCTTCCAGTTGACGATCTTCTGGTCATCCCCTGTTACGGCAATTTCAGGAACGGAAATTTCTGGGGAATCGTAGAGGGGGCCAAAGACCCGCAGAAGCTTGTCAATAAGCTCTTGTCCCTGGCCGTTGACATTGTGAACAAGATGGCGGCCTACGGGTACTTCTACGACGACAACACCTTTCCAGATGAGGCAGAAAGAGAAAAGTTTCTACAGAACTGCAACTCTCCGGGCTTTGCCGCAAAGCTTACCGACGTCGGTCGCCCGCCCGAAAAGGTGGAAGGAACTAAGTTCCCGGATGAACTCGTAAACCTTGTGAACCAGGCGACGATGGTGCTTGAGGAGCTTATGGCGCTTCAGGTGGATTCATCCGGCGCCAACGAGTCCGCTCAGCACCTTCTTACCCGCGCTCAAATGAGACTTCGCGGCGCTCGCCACTTCTTCGACAATCTCTTTTGGGCAAAGAAAAAGCTCGGCAAGCTTCTTATTCCGCTTATCAAGATGTACCGGCAGCCTGCCGACATCGCCCGGATTGTGATGAATCAGGGCGCGAAAGAGGCGGTTCAGCTTGGCGGCCAGCCCCTTGAAGATTTCTCCGAAGCCGACATTATGGCGCTCTTTGAGGCTGCAGACGTCGAGAATTATGACGTTGAAGTAACCGAGAACCCGTTCTCCCCGACCGCTCGCATTGCCGTTGCGATGCTTATCGAAGGGCTTATCCAGGCCGGTGCCAGCATCCCGCCCGAGGTGCCAATCGAGGTTGCTGACATTCCTGATACACTTAGACGAAAGATACTTGACTCGCTGGCTGCACAAAGCCAAGCGCAGGCAGAGACGGCGCAGATGACCTCGGACATGGAAATAGGCAAATCGCTCGTAGCAAAAGGCATAATCCCGCCGAAGATTGCCGAGCAGCAGGGCATACCGCACATGGCGTCGATGCCTCCTGCACAACCAGGATTTCAGGGTGACGGTTCTGTACCTCCAATGGAAGGCGGAATCGCTGGATAGGATGTAAACGTATGACAGAAGAAAATAAAGAAACAGAATCGTCGGGGCAGACTGAGACTCCTGAGATGGTTTCTGTTGGGGATGACGGCTCGGGACTCGATGAAGTCTCGGACGAGGTTCTTGACGCGCTTATAGCTGGCGAGAGCCTGTCAGAAGAAGAACACCCCCAAGAGGAACCGGCGAATCCAGAAGAGGCACAGCCCGACGGTGAAGAGGCTAAAGCTGAGGACGCAGCGCCAGAGCAAGGCAAGCAGCAGTCGAAGGAAGTTGAAGACCTGCAAGCCGCGCTCAAGCGAATTGACGTCCTCGAGAAACAAACGATTGGGCAGGAACGCCTAATTCACCGTCAAATATCCAAGTTAGGAGAAGAGCGTAAACAACTCCAAGCGATTGCTGAGCAACTTCGCGGTGGGCTGAAAGAGAAGTTTCTGGAAGATCCAGCGGCGGCAGTGGACGATCAGTTAAAGCTCAAGCAGGCCGAAGAGGCCATTGAGCAGATCGATGCCACGGCGGAAAATCTGGTTCACGTTGAAGAGAACCGCGCCACCTTCAGTAAATACGTCAAGAAGGAAGAAGTCTTCCCCGACGAGATGAAAGAGATTCTTGTCGAGGACGGATTCGATCCGGTTGACGCTGAAGGTTTCTTGCGGAACCCGTTCAACGGCAAGGCCGATGCTCCGTTTCTCATCCAGCTTGCAAAGCGAGGTAGGGACAGAAAGGCTTTGAAGTACATTATTCCGGCCTTTAAAAAACTAGAGGCCGCGCATAAGGAACTTCAGACCAAGTATGACCAGCTTCAGAAGTCAGGTCCGCGGGCGCTTCTACGGAAAGTCGAGGAGGCCACAAATCAGCCGCCTCGCCTTAACGGAAAGAGTGGCGCGGCTAAGACAAAGACCGTTGCGCTTACTTCCCGAGACATGGAACGGCTCTCCGACAAGGAACTTGACGATATAATCGCCGGTCGAATCGGCGCGTGAATTGCGCTCCTGCCCGTAACTAACGGGTAGGATCATGGCAGAAACCGAAGTCACCACAAGTGACAATTTACGCAGGTTAGCGTGGGACACTAAGCTGTTCCGCGACACCATCAAAGATTCGTACTTCACGCAGAATGGTTTTGCCGGCGACTCACCGGACAAAATCCTTTACGAGAAGACGAACCTCGAAAAAGAACAAGGCGACAAGATCACGTTTGGTATCCGCTACAGGCTGTCTGGTGACGGCGTAACGGACGACGAAATCTTGGAAGGAAACGAAGAGGCGCTTGATACCGCCGACTTCGACGTTGAGCTGCACCTATACAGGCACGCTGTAAAGGACAAGGGCGCAATGTCGAGAAAGCGGCCGGTTTATAACCTTGACGCCGAATCGCGCCAGTCCATCAAAGATTGGGGCACTGAAAAGGTTGACAAGCTCCGCATGGATGCGCTGTTTGCCGACCGGGCTGAAGTATTTTACTGGACGGCATCGACGGCGATTCTTCGCGCTGCTCCGGCCACGGCGAAGGCCGCGCTTCACGCAACCAATTCCAAGATGACCCTTGACCAAATCACCCGCATGCGGGCGTGGGTCAAGACGGGCGGAAACCGGGATTACATCCCGCTTAGGCCCGTGAAGATCGGCGGAAAGAATTGGTACGTGCTTCTTGTTTCCGAAGACGTTGCGACTGACCTTATGACGTCTTCCGACTGGAAGAACGCTCAGCAGTACGCTCGGGAACGGAGCGACGATAACCCGCTCTTCCGCGGCGCCATCGGTGCCTGGAGCGGATTCATCATCCACACTCACGAGAATGTTCCGGTTGCGGCCGATGCCGGCGCATCAAGCAACGTCGCTTGGGCGAAGTGCGCCATTCTGGGGCAGCAATCTCTTTGCACCGCTTGGGGCCGCAGGCCTTACTCGGTCGAAGAGAAGTTCGACTACCAGAACAAGCACGGCTATGCCTGGAACGTCATCATGGGGAACGAGATCCCGGTATTTGACAGCAAAGAGTACGGCTCGGCGGTCATTTACTGCGCTCGCACCAACAACACCGGCCTGTAATTGTGAAGGAGAAACGAAATGGCAAGTACATTTACTGCGACTAATGCGGGCTCTGGTGTGCAGCCGAGAACTGGCGAGGGCGTTATTGCCGTCGTCTCGAAGTACACCCAGGCGGCGGCTTACGTCATTAATGACGTAATCCAGATGGTGAAAGTTCCGAAGGGAGCCGTCATTCTGGACGTTGCTCTGTCCTGCGAGGACCTAGACACGCACGCGACGCCGACCATCGTCCTTGAAGTCGGAGATGGCGAGGACACCGACCGCTACATTACCGGCTCAACGATTGGTCAAGCTGGCGGCCTGGCAAGTCTTGCTCGGTACAATGGGCATGGCTACCAGTACACGGCAAACGACACGATTGACGTGAAAGTGACGACCGCGCCGGCCACTGGAACCACTGACAAGAGCATCATGCTGACTGTTCTTTACACGATGCATGACGACGTTTAATGCCTGAATCATGGAGCGGGGGAGAAGTCCCCCGCTTTTTAGATGGCTTCGACAGACTACGACTTTAAAAACACAAGAAACGAAATGATCGAGGCGGCGTTCCGGAAGGTTGGAGCGCTGGCGCCCGGAGAGGCATTGCCGTCCGACATGCTGCAAGACGGCGTTGACGCCCTTAATCAAGTCGTAAAGCACTGGCAGACGAAACACGTTTTCTTGTGGCAGGAAATCTGGATCGAGCAAACCCTTTCCGATGGAGTGGCGTCTTATGATTTCCCATCTGCTACGCCGATTCTTGCTTTGGAGCGGGTTTATTACCGGACGTCGGCAACCGGCGATGACGAACCGCTTGCGCTTATATCCTATCGCTCTTACTGCGACATCGAAGACAAGGACGAAGAGGGCGAGCCGGAGCAGGTTGCGGTTAGTTGGTCAGAGTCGAAGTATTATCTCCACCCCGTGCCGGACACGACCTATTACTTTAAAGCCCTTGCTATCCAAAAACTCAAGGACTTCGACACAGCAGCCGGGTATGGGGATTTGGCTGAAAGATTTCAAAAAGCCTTGATTTACCAGACGGCGGCAGACCTTGCCGACGAGTACAACCCGAAAAGGCAAGCCGCGCTAGAGGCGAAAGCGAGAGAACTCTGGTACGAGGCGAAGGCTTCTGACAGGGAGCGCACCACAATCACCACAGCCGTAGGAGCGTTTAAGATATGAGCCGCGGATCGCAAGTTGAACTTCTTCTCGCTGGCTGCGTTGATTCGTCCGGCGAACCGCTAAACGGCGGTTTGGTTTATACCTACGAAGCTGGAACGACAAACGCGAAGGCGACCTACACCGATGCAGCGCTCAGCACGGCTGCGGCGAACCCAATAGTGCTTAGCGCCGTAGGGAAAGCGCAAGTCTTTGCCACTGGCGCGTACAAGCTTGTTATCAAAACGGCAGCAGGGGTTACTGTTGCGACTTACGACAATCTCTATTTTGGCGACGACTCTCAGACGTGCTGGGCCGGTACCGCGAGCGGGACAGCAAATGCAATTGCAGCAACAGCCACCCCACCGCTTACGGTACTTGCGGCTGGCCTACGACTCTCGTTCGTTGCCTCGGCTAACAATAGCGGAAACACCACACTAAGCGTTAATGGTTTGGCCGCTGCAACCATCAAGCGATATGTAAACGGGACGGGGTACCCGCTCGTCGGGGGCGAGATAGTCTCAGGTGAGTTAATCGAAGTCCAATATGACGGCACAGACTTTCGCCTTAGCGAGAAAAGCCCCGAACCCGGATCTCTTCAAATCACCGCGAGGGCAGCGGCTTCTAGTGGCTGGTTACTTTGCAACGGTGCTGCGATTTCTCGAACTGCATATGCGGCACTCTTCGCGGCGATTAGCACCACGTATGGCGCCGGTGACGGCTCGACAACGTTCAACGTTCCCGACCTGCAGCAGAAATTCCCGCTTGGGAAGGCTGCGTCCGGGACGGGCTCAACACTTGGCGGAACGGGGGGCGCAATCGATCTCACCGCCCCGGCGCACTACCACGGCATGGGAACGGGCGCCGATCTTAACATTGCCCCGAGTGGTACTCACAGTCACGGATCGGTATCGCCAGGCGATTTTTATATGTTTTTCGACGCGCAGGGGGGCGGGAGCATAGATGCTGCGGTCGGAAATGATGTCGTCGCAGCATCGACCAACACCGGGCAGGCCACTCACGCACACACCGCGGGTGACTTTGCGGGCTCAATCGGCCTCGTCACGGGTGGTGTTAACGGGAATGCGGCCATGACGGTTGGAAACCCGCCATTTCTGGCCCTGAACTTTGAGATTAAATATTGATGGCAGCAATTAAGCTCCCCTTCGGCACTGGCGTTTACCGTAATGCGGACGGGGTTGAGCTTAACGACCGTGATAGCCGCCTTGTGAATGGCTACGTGGACGAACTTGACTTTATCTGCCGCTTCCCTGGGCTGGACGAATGGAAGGACCTTGGTCTTGGCTCTGGTGCTCGGATAGACGGGCTTTATTGGTGGGAGCATTTAAGCTGCGCTTTGGCCGTGGCCGACGGGAAGGTATTTAAGCTCACCTATCCGAATCAGGTAGCGACATCAACCGAGCTTTTCAACACGGCACGTCTCGAGCAAAATGCCCGCGCAAGTTTTTGCACCGACGGGACAAGCGCTTTTATCGCAAACGGCGGACAGATCGGGTTTACGAACGGAACAGCCGACGTTGCGTTTGTTGCAGATGGTGATGCGCCGACGACGGTCTCTGCGGTTTCATACCTCGACACCTACATCCTGGCGTCGGTCTCTGGCACCAACAAATTTCAATGGTGCGACGTGGGGGATCCGACGGCATGGAATGCGCTTTCTTTTGCGTCCGCTGCTGGCGATGCTGACTTAATCCAAACGCATTGCGTTAGGAATCGGCAGATATTCATCTTCGGAACGGCTTCGATTGAAATCTGGGAGAGTGACGGCGAAACACCTTTTATCCGGCAGCCGGGAGGGTTTGTTCAGGTTGGCTGCATTGCGCCGGCAAGTGTCATTGTTCTCGAATCCGGCATCTACTGGCTCGACAACAACCGCCGCTTTGTCCGCTGGAATGGAAACTCTGTTGAGCGAATAAGCTCTCCCTACGATAAAGAGATCCAGGGGTACACATCCGTCTCCGATTGCGCTGGCGATGCGATGGAAATTAACGGCCAGCAGCTCCTTCAGTGGAATTTTACGGCGGCAAATAAAACTCTTGTCTTCAATGAGAACACTGGCAAATGGTCAGAGCGGGGCGATTGGGACGATTCGACCGGCGTCTTTAACCGCTGGCGCGGCAATGCTTACTGCTACTGTCCCGCCTGGGGCGTTCACTTGGTTGGCGACAAATCAAGCTCCATCATCTACGCGATGAGCGATGAGTATCACGACGACGACGGTGATGTGCTCCGCCTCCAAATGACGAGCGGGCACCTGGATTTCGGAACGAACGCGAGGAAGGAAGCGGGGGGCCTTACCGTCCGGGCCAAGCGCGGCCATACGGCATTGACCACAAACCCAAGGCTTACCGTCCGCTGGAACAACGACAACCGAGGCTTTGGAAACGAACACGATATTGACCTCGGCGCTCGGGGCGAAAGGGAAATCATAAGGCAGATTCCGGCCCGAGGAATTTTCAGAACGAGACAGTACGAGATAGTAGGAACCGATGCGGCGCCTCTTATCTTCGGCATGGCCGAGCAGGAAGTGGAGGCTATTGAGTAATGGATAGACGGGAACCGATAAGACCGCCCGTTGGCGACTTTCCCCGCTCGCTTCGGGATTGGTTCGTTGCCGTTTGTAACGCGCTAAATCCAGTCTGGAAGGATTGGACGCCGACCTTTCCCGGCGAAACCATGACGTTTACGGGAACCACAATTCTTATCGCTCGTTACTGTATCCGGGGGAAGGTTTGTCATTGGTCGTTATGCGCCAGTGGAACGCTCGGAGGTGTTGCTACCACATCTATCGATTTCACACTCCCGGTTGCGCAGAAGGATTATGGCGGCGTAGCAACGCCCTTTATTGGCGGGCTTCAGACGAACGACGGCGGCGCAGTTATTGCCGGAGTGTGCGTTGCCGACCAGGGAGCGGCGACCGCAAGGGCGTATCGTTACGATGGCGGGAACTGGAATCTTGCGGCTGGTAGGTGGTTTCAAGCGTCCGGTTCATATGAAATCGAGTAGGGCGAGGATGGAAAAGCTTGGTGTTAGAATTTGTGGAAGGAGAGCGCTTATGAGACGAATCCTGATTTTATTGTCGATGCTGTTCCCGCTGGCGAACAGCTACGCCGATGGGCCTGCTGGGCCGATAGGGGGAAATGTGCCGAGCGATGGCGAAATGCTGATGTGCGACAAAAACGGTAGCGCGACGGCTGCTGTCACCTGTCGCAACATAAACCCTTACAAGTACGTGCTGGACACCAGTGCCTACATCGGCGCTTCCCTTGTTGCCTCCGATGCCTGCGATGCCGGAACCACGGCTTCGGTTATCACGGCGGCTTCTCACTCTGCGAAAGTTGGAGACATTATCCGCATCACTTCCGGCACCTACGATGATGTGGAAGTAAGGGTTAAGGCTGTTGCGGCGAATACGATTACTCTCGAATCGACACTTGCCGGTGCTCCTGCCGCTCTTGACACCTTCGACATTTTGCGCCCCCGCTTTGCAAAGGTGCTCGCAGATGGCAGTACGGTTGCCTCTCCTGACATAGCCGATGCCACCTACGGCACTCTCGTAGCTGTCGCGTTTGGTTCTGTCCCGGCTGCGTTTGGCAAGCTCTTCGAGTCCGCAGATGCCGACTGGAAGGAAATCGACATAGCGAACAACACGGATTGCCTCTTAGTCATCTCGTTTGATGCTGGCACAACGAGTCACTACGTTGTCCCGGCTTACTCGACCAAGGAATTTCAGTTCAGCAAGTACGGCCTCTCTGAAGACTCGGACGTGTACTACAAGTATGCATCCGGCGAAGTCTGCGCTCACGGCTCTGTCTATCTTTCGGCAATAAGGTAAACATGAAAAAAATCCTGCTTTCGATTCTCTTCATTCTCCCGCTTACGGCAAACGCTCAGCGCTCTTGCATTGGCGGGAATGTGGTGCTGTCAGGTGTCACTATCTGCGGGCTGGATAACGACGAGTATCTTGCTGCGAAAGATGCTGCTGGCACGGGCACGGTGGATATGCTTAAAGCCGACGGGACGGACGACACCGTACTAAACGCGAAGTCTGGCGAGCTTATCAAGCTCTCCGAGAACGGCACGGCGGGCATCACGATAGACCCTTCAACGGCTAGCGTGACATTAGCCTCACTTGGAGAAATCGGTTCTGATTCGACCACAGACGCTCTCGACCTTATCAGCTTCTCAGACGGCACGGCCAAGGCGAAAGACTACTACTCCAGCAACGTTCTTACTCGACTGGTGACGACTAACCACGCTCTCGCTTGGGGAACGAATAACATCGTCGCTGGCGGCTTTGATACAAGTCAGAACTTTGCCATGAACGGTACCTCCGGCGGCAACGTCATCGTCTCGCGGGCGAACTACGGGTTTCTGGCGGGTATTGCGAGTCTCCCCGGCGACTTGAACTCGACGGTTGGAGCCAATTCATTTGCGTCCGTCTTACGCTCCGGCGGTGCTCTGTTTCATAACGGCAGCGCGACCGCCAGTGCTGGCCCTAATGTCTATTTCGCCCGGTCGAAGGCGACCGATGGTAGTGGAGACACGGCTGTAGATGCTGATTTTTTGCTTGGCCGAGTTAATTTCTATAGCTCTACGGGATCGGGAGTTGCGGCTACTGATTATCAGGTAGCGGCGCATATCAGCGCGTATGCTGACGCGGCGAGTGGTGTTAATGACACTCCTGGGCGGGTGGCCATTTTCGTCTCCCCCGACGGCTCAGCCACTCCCGCCGAGGCGCTGAGGATAAGTCAGGATAAGACCACTAAATTCAGTGGTAATACCCAATGGACGGACGGAACCGACACTTGGCGCACGCTGGTAGGTTCGGGTGTCATGAAGTTAACAGCTTTCACCACGGATGGCAGCGACGACCAAGTTATGTCGATTGCGGGTGGCGGAGATTCCGCTGTCTCGCGTGGCGGTAATGTGCGCGTCTACGGCAATGAGCATGGGAATAAGGGTGATGTCGTTATCGAAGCCGGAAATAACTCAGCTTCCAATGTGCTTATCAATTTAGGCTCCACGCTCTCGAAAATGTCCGTTTATCAAGATGATCTCACAACGATTAACTTTCAAATCGGGCAGGCCGGTACGTGGGCTTCAGACGCCGGAATCGACGCGGGCCTCGTAAAGGTCGCCGCTGCTGATACTGCCTGCACGACCACGTGCGGCGTGGCAAACGGGGGGGCGTTTTTTGGTTTTGACTTAGCTGCTGGCGCATCGGCTCCGGTTATAGTCGAAGCAGACGACGCCACGGCAGATGTCTGCATGTGTTTTGGTTTAGCGGTACACGATTAAGGAGGAACATGAAGCGGGCATTACTTGTACTCTCACTCACTCTCTCGGGCTGCACAATCGACGTTGCAAGGCCATCTTACTCAAGGGCTGAGATTGACGCTCAGTTAGCGCAAGTGGCGCAAGTAGTCGGACAGCACTTGCAGGTCTTAAAGGCGCACGAGGAGCGGATCGAAGCGCTTGAGCCGAAGAAGGAAGAGAAGAAGTGACACCGGAGGAACGCTCGATGCATAAGGCGGATAACATCGACCTTCAAGCCGAGCGCTTCCAGTTTGAGGCAGAGATGCTGTTAGAGACGGCGCTTGATGTCATTAAGGCGCATGGGCTTACCGCTGAGTACAACCAGCGGATTTTGGCTGAGCTGGTAAAGGAGAACGCCTAAATGGATTACGAGCGGCTGAAATACTGGAAAGAAAGGGCTGAGGCCGACCCGTCAGATGTGCTTGCTTTCCTAGCGGCTTCACACGAGGCGCTTATAGGCGTCTTTGCCAAGCACAAGCGGGTGACTGCCCTTGCCTTTGCCGTCGTTGCCGCTCTCATGTTTTACCACATGGGCTTTACCGAAATAGCTGGCGTTGTGGGGAGGATAGTAAAGTAATGGGCCTTTTGGATTCTCTTTCGGATGGCTTTTCAAACTACGCATCGAGCGGGAAGTGGGTTGAACCACTTCTTTCTCTTGGCGCTGGTATGTACCAGGCGAACAACAGGGCCGATGCCCGGAGTGGCTTTTCGGACATACTTAGACGGCAGGAAGATCGGAAGTGGCAAGAGGGGAAGGCGAAGTACGACGCCGAGATCGATTATTACAAGCAGATGATTGCCGCTGGCTCCGGTGGTGGGGGTGGAGGATTTGACCCTGAAGCAGCTCGGCTTGGTGCTTTGAACAAAGGAAAGAAGCGGCTTGTCAAGGGCTATCGCGCTGCCCAGAACGTCATGGAGCCTTATGCTGCGGCCGGAACGGCTGCGATTGGCCCGATGGCTACCCTTTACGGCGGTGCGGCAAAGGGCCTTGGTGATGCCTACGCGCAAATTCTTTCGCCTGAGAATATGGCAAGGCTCAACAAGCCTGCCGTACCCGCGACTTCGATTGACCTTGGATTTGGGAAATTCTTGAAGAGGTAGAATCATGCCCCCGGTAATTGGCCCGAATCAATTCTACACCCCGATGAACCCGTACCAGGCGATGATTCTTGCGGCGGCGCAGCGGCAGAGACAGCAGCTTCAGAATAAGCCGTACCCCGTGCAGCAGCAGCGCATGCCTGGCGGTGGCATAATGGGCGGGTTGCTTGGGGGTATGACGGCCAATCCCGCAACGACAGGAGAGGCGGCGACGACCGCCCTTGACACTTGGCAGCTCGGAGAGGCGTTGCCTGAGTTTGGCGCTGAATACTCAGCCCCCGATGCGTATGCAGGAATCCTGGGAAGCGGAACCGAAACGGCAACTCCCTTTATGGGGGTAGGGGCATTGCCTGCTCTTGGTATTGCTGCCGGTGTCGGGCTTGGTGCGAAAGGTGCCTACGATATGTTCAAGGGGAAGCCGACGAAGGGGATCGGTGATTGGGCGGCAAGAGGAACGCTTGGCGTTGCCACCGGCGGTCTGTCTGAGGTGGCACGAGCTGCGGGCTTGTTTGGCCGGAAGGGAACCAAAGATTACCGCAAAGAGCGCTGGGGAAACCTCGCCTCAAACACCCCATCCGAGTCAGCCAAGCAGTATTTCAACGCCCAGCTTGACGACAAGGAAGACGACGGCATCTGGGACGAAGGGAAATACAAGGGCAAAAAGTGGAAGTATGACCTGCTTAGAGACGCTGTAATTAACCCGACCGCGAAAGAGGCGAGCGCGAGAGATCATTACCTTGACTCGACCGGCCTGATTGGTGCCGTCGGGAACTTCGAAACCTTTGGTGATAAGTGGTTTGGCACCCCGGAAGATAAGCAGATCGAGATAACAAAGCGGCTCGCGCAAGAGAACCTTTACTCGCCCGATATGGGCTCTATCGTGATCTCGGGTAAAAAGGGCCACCAAGACCGGGCGCGGCAGATTTACGACGAGATAATGGGGCAGGGTGGCGCACCGATTAACCCGCCTCCGGGATTGTTCTACAAGTAGGAGAGGCTTATGGCTAAGATTCCCCGCGTTCTTAATCCAACTCAAAGGCAGCGCTTCCAGACCATTAGGCAGAACCGCGGCGTTGATGCGGCAAGAACCTACAGGCAGGGGATAGCGGGGCAAGCCCAAACCCCGACGCCTCAAGTTCCCCGACTCTTAAACGACAACCAGCGCCAGCGTTTCCAGACGATTCGAACAAATAGGGGCATGGAGGCAGCCGATGCCTTCCGCAACCGAGTGGCCGACAGGGCTGGTGTTGCGGCCGCAGGACAAGGGGCAAGCGCCGGCGTTACTGGCCTTAACCCCTGGCAGCAGAGGCGGTACAATCAGCTTTCTGGGTTGAATCCTGATAGGGCGGCTGCTTTCCTGCAGAAGAGGGGCGGCTCTGTTATCCCGCCAGCGGACGACGCGGCAGGCATTGAAAACCTTCCCCTTCCGAACATGCCGGCAGACCCCGCAGTTTCCCCGGGGATGAGCGAAGACAATTTCCGCATGCTTTTCCCGATGGGGACGACCCTCGATAATTACGAGGCCTCCCCGCTTTACAAGTGGGCGCTTGAGCAAGGGCAAGGCGAGCTTAAAAAGAGAATGGCGGCCTCTGGGCTTACGGGCTCGGGCGCCGAGATTGAGGCGGGCAATAGGCTTAACTCTGCTCTTATCGCGCAGGAGGCGGAGCGCGCCCGCTCGATGTCCGAGACTCAGGCCGATAGACTTGAGCGCATGCTGCAAAACGAGTCCTTATCCCAGGAGAGGGCCGGAAACGAGAACTGGAGCCGGATGCGTGACGTTCTCTCGATGGGCCTTGGACAGAACCCGGCGCAGCTTGGTTATCAGGCTTCCGAGACGCAGGCGGGGATTAAGAAGAGCTTGGCCGACCAAATCTCTCAGATTCTCTCTCAGGCGTACCCGCGAGGTGGCGGTGGTGGAGGAGGCGGGAGCGAGATGCCCTTCGTCATACCGTACCCGTCGTCACCGGATTACACGGCAGCCGACATTATGGATGTTTTTGGGAACGCTGGCACCGGAACCGATTACGGAAACGCTGTGATTCAGGCGCTTCCGTATTTCTTTGGATAAACGCATGGCAAAGATCGATCCTTCTGATTTCTACAAGCCGACCGCGTATCCTGACCCGTCACTGTCAAGCTCGGTTGTCCCACCGTGGTTTGCGAATGTGGAGCCGGTGACGTTCGAAGATGCGATGAAGACGGTTAACGCCTTGCAACAGCAAGCCCAACAAGAGGAAATGAGCACGGCTCTGCTTGAGCAAAAACAAAGAGAGGTCGAGGGGGAACGGGCGGTTGAGGAGCTTTACAAAAAGAAAAAGCAGAAGGACGAGCAGAAAGAGCCCTGGGATGATTTTCCCGAAGCTGTGAAAGACACCCTAATGCAGTACGGTCAATCCAACGAGGCAATTCAGCTCGAGCGGAATCGCCTTGCTCGCGAGAAGCAGCAACAGGGCCAAATCAAAACGCTGCCATCAAAAAGTGGCATTATGCGCGTCAACTCGGATGGTTCGGTTGATATTCTTAGTCAACCCAAGGAGAGCAAAAAGGAAGCCCAGCGAAAGCTCGCGGTGCTTCAAGATCCGCTCCTTCCAGGTAAGGCGATAATCGATCCCCTAACCGGCGAACCGATCGTCTATGACCCTTACGATCAGGCTTCGATAATTCAGGCTTACGCCCGAGCCTCTATGCCAGGAAACGCCGCGGCGGCAGCCTCCCCCAATAAACCGGAGGGCAAGCCGAAGCCGCCGAAGCCCCTTCCTGGCGAAACTCGCGAACAGTACAAGAAGCGTGTTCGAGGGGGCTGATGGCCGACTGGAGCGATGACGAACTCGATGCCGCTTTCGATTCTTGGTCAGACGAGGAATTAGACGCCGCATTCGACGAAGAACAGGAAGCCCCTGGCTGGCTATCCTCCATCTCTGGCGGCCTTGCCCGAGGGCTTGGAGGCACGATAACCGGTGGTCTTGGTGCTATTCGAGCCGGCACTGAGCTTCTTGGCTTTGATACCCCCGAACCCCTCCAGGGCGCCGTTGATTGGGCAGAGGGCAAGAACCGCACGCTCGAGCAGGAGCTTTCAGAGATCCCCGAGGATTCTTGGAAATCGACAGTAGCCCAAGGCGGGCAGATGGTCGGCCGCTTTGCTCCTTGGCTCGTTCCGGGAGTGGGGCCTGTCGGGGCTGCTTCTGGTATGGGGCTTAGTACCCTTGGGGAAAAGTACAATCAACTCCGCGGGCGGGGTGTTGAGCCCGAAGTAGCTGGCCTTTCGACAACGCCAAACGTGGCCCTTGATGCGCTTGGAAACCTCGGCTTTGGGCAAGCTGCCAGAGTTGGGATGAGCCTCCCGAAACATGCTGCTTTGAACATGGCGGAGGGTGCAGCCTACGGCGCAGGGGCGGGGCCGGCAGACCTTTACGCAGATTACCTTGCGGGACTGCGGCCGTCACCGTCGTTGGATGAAATTGTCAAGGCGGCGATCCCTGGTACTAAACCCGGTGCAGTTGCTGGTGTGGCACTTACTCCGCTTGGACGATTTGGGCGTAGCAGAGCCGCAGAAGCCGCAAGGGCGAACGATATTCTTTCCCGGATGGAAGGAGACTCGCCCGCTCCAGATGTTGCCACAGCGCCCCCCGCAGCGCCCGTAATAGCCGAACCCGGCCCAGCCCCAGAAGGTGCATACGGCAGGGCCGTTCTTGAGAAATGGCAGGCATCGCATCCCGGCGAGCACAACATTCGGCCCCGGGGATTTGAGGAAAGTTGGCCGGATTTTATTCCGAACGAAAGCGCAAAAACTACAGCGCCGGATCCGATTCCGATCGAAGGAAAGCCGCGGGCCGATATTGACGCCGATAAACTCATTAAGAGCGATTTTGCAGAACCGAAGGAGCCGTTAATCCAGGTTGCAGAGTCGTACCGCGGGCGTGATGTCGAGGCGCAGGCGGGCGCACAAAAGACGCTTGAGCGGATTGATGTTGAGACGAAGCCTGTTCTTTACGACGCATCTGGAAGGCAGATAACGGGCTACGGCGCGACCCCGGACGAAAGCCTTGGTGTGGTTGCCCCCTTCACCAAGAAAGGGACGCCCCGGGCAAGCCTGGACCCGCAGGAGCGTGCTATCGCAGAGGAGTTGACGGCAAAGGGATACCAGCCGAAAGCCGAAATCAAGAAGGAGACTCCCCGCGTGATTCGTGCCGGGATGGACGAGCAGCCCCTCATGCTCCCAGAGCCACAAAAGAAGCTTCCGGCGCCCACGAAGCGAGAAGTCGACGCGGACAAAATATTGGCCGAAGAATCCTTTGCGAAGCCGATGGAGGTTGCGGCAAGGCAAGCTTCGAAGGCGAAGATTAAGCAGCCAGAGCCATCAATCGAAAAAGCCCCCGAGCGCCAGATCCGAATTCCAGCCCGAGATGTTGAAAGCCCCAGAAAGGCCGGGATTGTAAAGGCGCTTGAAGAGGCTGACGCCGCGGGGCAACCAGCCGCCTATGACGGCGAATTCATCGTGAAGCCGACAGGGCGGTACGAGGTGGTCAACACAAAGAAAGGCGGGTGGGGCCTGAAGCTCGTCCAAAAGCTCAGCAATTCAAAAGAGCTGACGGAGCGCCTTGTCATGCAACATGACGATCCTGAATTCTTTGCGGCGAATCGCACACTGCAAAAACGGGCAGACGAAATCAGAGCCAAGCGTGCTCAGGCTCAAGCAGCAGCCGAAGTAAGGGCAGAAGAGGAGGCAAGGGTTCGTGAGCAGGAATACAAGGCCGAGCAGGAGATTAAAGCCGAAGTTGACGAAGGGGCAAAGAAAGCGAAGTTCGTCAAGGGAGCCGTAACTATCAGGTTCGCAGATGAGCAGCACACCATTCCGGGCGCGGAAATAGACGGCTGGGTGATTCATCGGCCAATAAACGAAGAAGGCAAGCCTGTCAATAAGGGGTATGTCGTAACGCACAAGGCTTCTGGTATGAGGGCCGCAACCCGCACCAATCTCCAAGAGGCGCGCCGTCTTGCGTATCGACTCGCCAAAGACATCCCTGCCGCCTCTATAGACGCCAAGGGTAAAGCCCCGCGGGAAACAATGGAGCGGGCGTTAGACATCGTTCAAAACACATACGCCGTGCGGAACCGGGAGCGCGGCGCCACAACGCTCTTCACAAACGACATCGCTGATGGCCTCGGCTGGCTTTCCAATGCCATCCAGACCGCAAATAACGACAACGTTCCCCCCGTGAAAATCATGCAGGTTGAGGGTGGCGGGAAGGTTACGGAGATTGGTAGGCCACAGTCTGAGCGCTACGGGACTGGCAATATTGGCCTGAACCCGTTCTCAAACGAATACAATTTCCGAACGAACGTGACAAAGCCCATTCATAAAACGCTGGCCGTTTACCGAAAGGCATTTGCCCTTCCCTCCACCCTGGCCGAGAAATTCAAGGAATATCGCCGCACCTACCAAGCAGCCGACCACTGGAGGAGAAACGTCTCTGCAAGACACTTCGATCTTAAAGCCAAGTTCGCGCCGTACCTTGCCCTTAAGGACAAGTCCGCCGTTAATGCGTTCCTGCAGAAGCAGAACGACTTGATCTTGAGCAGGCGAGCTGTTCCCGAAACGCCAGAAGCCCTAACAAAGCTTGGCCTTAAGCCCGAGGAAATCGCCGCCGTGAGAGCCTGGAGAGACACCTTCGAGTTTTCATGGGACATGACGGCCAATGCCATGAAGGCCGATCCCCCGGCAAGTGTTGACACCCCGGAAAAGCTCGAACAGTTCTATCAAAAAGTGGACGAGTGGAAGGAGAGCAAACGGCAAGAGCTTTACATGCCCCGCTCCCGTCATGGTTCATACTTCGTTTACGCCCCTGACGCCCCGGATGGCGGCTGGTTCTCGATGCACGAGAAGAAGTCTGACATGGTTAAAACGGCGAGAGAGCTTTCCCAAAAGGGCTATGCCGTGCGGGAAGGTCAGTACATGAAGAATAACCACGGGGCTTATGACGAGCTGCCCCCTGATTTCCTCGCCTCGATGGGAGATCTGGACGCCGATCGACCGGCGCCAAACAGGGAGTTCGTGGAAGGCTTTAAGGGGCATCTCCTTCGGGCAAAGCGCGTACAGGGCTTCAGTCAGGATCTCGAGCGAAGCGCTGCAGAGTATCTTTCGGGCGCTGCCAACTTCTACGCGCACAAGGTCGCCAATGCTGAGTTCAAGGAGGCAATGAAAGACCTTGTTCCCGGAAGCGCTCTTTATAAGCAGGCCGAGAAACTGAAGGCATCGCTTAAAGATCCAAGCGTCTTCCCGGCTGTCCGGAAGTTTTATGCCGTCTGGTATCTGACACGACCGTTGAGCGCGGCTGTCAACATGGCGCAGAGCCTGGCCGTCACCTTACCGCGAATCATCCGGGAAGAGGGTTTTATTGATGCTGCCCAAATTTACGCGCAGGCGGTTGGGAAGAGTGCGAAATACTTTGCCACCCGAAAGGCTTTCGCTAAAGCTGACCCGGCGTTGTCAGAGGCGATATTCGAAGCGAGACGGCAGGGCATTATCGGAAGCGGGAACATGGACGAACTCAAAGCCAAAGCGGCCGGGAAGGCAGCATCTTCCCCGCTCGACTATGGCCTGGCTCTCTTCTCCGGCGCCGAATACGCAAACCGATTGCACGCCTTCATCGCCGGCTGGGATATGGCGGCAAGGAAGGGGCTCTCTGGTAGCGCTCGCTTCGAGTACGCAAATGACATCGTAAACAAGACTCAGTTCGATTACTCGAAAGCCAATAGACCGGAGATTGCCCGTGGCTGGAAGGCGGCGCCCATGACGTTCCGCCTGTTTTCGGGGAATATGCTTAGGGCGATAAGGGACAACGCCGGCCTTTCGAAGAATCAGATGGAGGCCCTGGCCGTGCAACTTGGCATTGTGACAGCCCTTGGCGGTACGGGAGCCATGTTTGGCGTGAAGGAGATAAAGGCGGCCTTCAAAGCGATGGGGTACAATCCCGACAAGGCAGAGCGAGATTTTGCCAAGAAATACTTTGGCGAGAAGGGTGCCGATGCCGTTCAGTATGGTATCCCTGGGATGTATGGTTTTTCGATTGCAGGAAACCTTGCGGCACCAGAGCTTGCCCCAGAGATCGAAGAAGGCGTTGTCCCAGCGCTGGGGCGTTTGGCCTTTGGCGTGACGGCCGACCTTCCTCAGCGGTTCGCCAGGGCAAAGATGCTTTACGACCGCGGCGCGACCGAAGGGAAGGGGCTTATGTGGGGCGGCGAAGCGCTTGATCAACTCCTCCCTCCGGTGGCTCGGAACCAACGAGAGGCGTATCGCGCATCGCAACAAGGCTTTCGATCGCCTGCAACGAACGCAGTCTTGGTTGAAAACCCCACGGATGCAGATATAGCCTGGAAATCTTTCGGTGGTAGCCCAACAAGTTTAAGCAAGGCATACGCCGAGAACCAAACCCTTTACCGACTCGGGGAGCGCGCCAGGGATAACGGCGAGATAAACCAAAAACTGGCGCGGGCCTTGTTCGAGAACAATCAGACAAAAGTCAACGCCATCTTGGCGGAAATCGAGGAGCATAATCGAAACGTAGACTCCGAGGTTGACCTCTGGAGGCCTGACACTCGGACGATCCGGCTTTTGGTGGCCGACATGACACAGAGAAATGCCGGAACTATGAGAAGGCTGCCGAAGAAGGCGAGGGGCGAGGCGGCGGAAGCGCTACGCTAATTGGCCCGGCTCCTGAAACGATCCCATATTGTCGGGAGTGTTATCGAATTAAACGAAAGCAACGCTGCAAGACCGAAGCATAAACCAGAACAAAAATGACACACAGGGACTAGCGACCCCTCCTTGATATAAGCAATAACAAGGAAAAGGATGAGCTGTGCTGGCTCGAGAATGGTCGCGACCGCCCCCACCAACAGGCCCCACGCATTGCCCCAAAGGCCCATATAAAAGCGAGTTGGTATAACAACATACGCGTAGATAAAGCTTGCAGCGCCGCAAAAGCCAGCCACGGTTGCCACTACCCAAGCGGCAATAAAAGGACGGTTTCCTATTAGCCTCAAAAACACCATTGTCGGAACGCACGCCACAACCCCGAGGTCGGCGATGGAGATATTAATTGTGCCCTTAAAAAGCACGCCAATTACAACCAGCAACGCGGAGGGTAGGATAAGCTGCACCTAGTCCTTCATCATTAGCTGCCACTGGATGTCGTCTTGCGTGGCCTTTATGGCTTCCAACTCCTTGCGCACGCGCTCCGCCTCGAAGCGCTCTTGCATGCGCCGAGATTCCTCAAATATTTGCTCTTCTTGCCGGTCGCGTTCGGTCCTTCGGTCTTGGGTTTGCTGTTGGATAAGGAGATCTCTTATCTCTTCCTTGGTCTGCGTGTTCTGTTTGTGACGGCCAGCCGCCTGTGTGGATTTTCGCGGCCCCGCTATTCTGATTCCCGGCGCGTCTTTCGGGATATGCTCGGCCACCGCGGTAAGTGGCAGGGAAAGCAGCACGGCGCAGACAGTTGTTCTAACTATGCCCATACCCATTCTCCTTCTGAACATACGCTATATATAATAGTGAACCGAGGTTGCCCGGGAAGTCAAGTACAATGAGAGCATGAAACAAGCGCTTCTTACTCGGGTATCAAAGGAAAATCAGTGTATTCGTGGGGTTCTATCAATTGAGGGTAAGCCGATTTGCGTAACCCTTGAGCTTCCCTGGAGGGATAACCAAAATAACAAGTCCTGCATCCCCCCGGGCGAGTACATCTGCCGGGTTGAGCCGCTCGATGTGAAGAAGACGGGCGGGAAGGGGAAGGGCTTTCTGCTGCATGATGTGGAAGGCCGGGACCGTGTCTTTATCCACGTCGCCAATTCCCCCCAGCAGCTTCAGGGCTGTATCGCCGTTGGGCTTTACTTCTCCGAGGGGAAGTACGGCGAGCCTCAGATTGCCGAGTCTCGAGCTGGCTTCGACAAAATCTTTAAGGCGCTTGGCACCGATTCCGAGTTTAACCTGCTCGTCATCGACATCTACAAACGGGGCTATCCCAAGGAGGAAGGGTGCACCGTGAACCCGAAGACTACGAAAGCAACATCGACCAATGGCAAGTCTGGAAAGACGGCGGTTTCTGGATCGATCTCACCGGCTTAGTGAAGTGGATTTGGAGGAAAATATGCTCGATAAAATCAAAGAGTGGATTTTCACGATAGGGATTAAGAGCGCCGTTCGTAAGCTCATGGCGTTCCTGTCGGGTGTTCTTGTTGGTGTCGTAGGGCTGGATCCGGAAACGGTTCAAAAGTTCTGCAGCTCCGGAGAGGCCGTGCTGATAGCCGTCATCCTGTATGTGGCCGCGCAGGTTTGGAGCTACCTCGACAAGAAGAAGGCGGCCAAGTAGATTTTGCGTTGTTACCCCTCCCAAACTTGGCCCCGGAATTAAACCACCCGGGGCCTTTCTTTATTGAGTGAGCTTCGATGCCCCGTTCTTTGATGGCGGGAGGTATGTCGGGTCTGTGGCGATTGCCTCAAGGCGCATCAGAGTCTTTTCGATTCGCTGGATCATCAAGTCCCTGGCCGCAATGAGTCCCTGTGCTGCCAGTTGCGCTTGCTTAAACGAGGCGTTATCGAAAGCTTTCCGCGGGACGGCAACGGTAAGCTCCTGCTTGATGAGGTAGGGGCTGTTATCGGCCTCGCCCTTCTCCTGCCAGCCCATAAGCCGCATCACTTTCTCTCTCTGGTTTGGAACAAGTAGGTCAACCATTACTGTCTCCTTGAAACTTCCTTCGCTGCCTTCAAAAGCTTTTCGTCCACCGTCAGCCGCGGGTCATACTGAAGCCACTCCAGCAAAAGCTTTGCGTGCCCATAAAGATTATGCCCGTAGCCGCGGTCTTTGATGGTGTCAACGTAAAGGTTCATCCCGGTCAGGTACAGGCTCCTAATTGGCCGTGACAGGGCGTAGGCTGCCGCAGAGAAGCCCGTTAGTGGCGTGCCCTGGTTCCAGTATAGCCTAAGCTTCCTGTAAAGGTTTCCGTACCAGAAAGAGAGGGGATGCTCTCCGTTCTCGTCGAATTCCATCGTGGCCGGCCGGTTCGTCCTACTGAACAGGGTTGCGTGCCAGTCTCTTATCCGCTTGGCTCCGCTTGCCCAAGAAGGATAAGCGATAAAGTGAAACGCCGGCCAGTCTTTCACTTCGTCCAGCACGAGCAGCGGATCGGGGTTTATTGCCCCACAGTGAAAGAGTGCATTGATTCTCCCGCCCGTCCGGAGCCAGTGGTTATTGGTGCGGATGATGTAATCGTAGGGCTCGAGATCTTCCTCGGGAACATCAAGCCCGCCGACTATCGCCACTTTCTTGTCAAACATTCCAGTCAACCTCGTGCGGCTTTGGCTTCCCGTGGAAGACCGTGATTTTCGTTTCGGGCGCCTGCTTTCCCCACTTATAAGAGCGCGTCCATTCGTCGGGGTAGTAGACCCAAGGGAGGTTTAGCGTCTGAAGCCAATGTTGCTCTGTTGGATACTGGCCCATGACGGACTCTCGATACTGCTCGAAGAGATCCCAAACATACTGATAGCCGTCGGTCATCCAGATAACAGACGTATTCACCACAGAGCGCCTTTGTCCGTCGGGCGCAAAGTCGTGAATCCCGGTCAGCCTGTCAGAGCGGAACGCATCAAGCGGCTTGTGGATGATGATGTCCAGGTCGAGATACAAGAAGGGGAAGGGGATTGCGCCGGAGAAAAGCCAGAGCTTTGCCCACCATCCCTTGTCGTCGATGGGGAGTTTCTTGTCGCACCAAAGCACGGGGTTGTCGGTGTAGCAGACGATTTCAGGATCGTGCTGAAAAAGCCGCTCGACATACTCAAGGCTATAGAGCTCGCCCGTCCTGATACAGACAATCATCTAAGCCTCACCATCCAAATATCGGCCTTGTAATCGGGAACGAAGAGGTTGAGATCCCTCGCCTCGCAGAATTCCGTAACCGCCTTATGTACCCCGTCGTTTTGCATAAAGTCATGCCCCGAGAACAGTCCGCCCGGGCGCTTGACCTTAGGATACCAGGCTTCAAGGTCAGCCTTGACAGCCTCGCATGAGTGGTCAGCGTCGATGAAAACGAAGTCTAGTGCATTGTCTCGGATGGCCGCTGCTGCCGTAACGGAGGGTTGCTGAAGCCAAATGGTACGGTCCTTAAAGTCGGCAAGGCGGGTCATGGCGTTGACCTTAATCGTCGCCTGCATGATGGGAGTGTATTCCTTCTCGCCGTCCGTATACGGGAGATATGGATCCACAAGAAAAAGGCAAAGGGAAGGGTTTGCCTTGAGCAAGGCTTCAGAGAGCACACCATACCGCACCCCGATCTCAGCGCCCCACCTCCTCAATCCGCACCTTGACGCAGCGGTAGCCTTGCTTACGATAGCGCGGCCAGCTCGTCTCGGCTTCATCCGCATCGTCACAAAACAGGTATTGGGCATCCCGCCGGTGGCGGCAAATGGTGCTTGTCAATATATCGCCCTCTGGCGCTTTCACCGCCCAGAAGTCACTCTTTTTCTTCATGCTCCTCCTCGAACTCGATACACACCCCCACCATCGGCAGCGGAAAGATGTACAGCCGCCGTTTCTGCCGATCCCAGAAAAGCCCGATCCAGAAATCGTACCAGGCGAAAAGTGGCTTAATCTTCATGCTCCTCCTTCTCCTCGAACTCGATACAGCCAAAATCTTTCCGCGTTACCAGGGCGGCAAAGTGTCCCGTCCATTGCCCAATACAAGCCCGCTGACGAAGGTTAGGCGGGCATTGGGTGACGTGAATGCCGCGACACTCGCCATAGTCGTTTTTCCCAGCGCGTTGAAATCTGTATTCGTGGTCATCCCACCACTTGCACCCCTCGCAGTTAGTCATGGCTTGCACCCCCTAAACAAACGATTTGCGTCTAACTCAACCTTTCCCGCTCCGTTGCAGTAGTGACATTTCGTTCGGTGGCAACGCACGTCGTTGTTCCCCGTACCGCCATAAGACACGGAGCTATAGCCCGTACCGCCACATACCGGGCATTTCCGCTCGATCGGCTGACCGCATTGCTTGCAAACCCTAAGTGGCTCACTCATCACTCATCCCCTCACAGCCCATATCGTTTTCCGGCACCAGCGGCGATGCGCTATCATGGAATCGAGCAGGATAATCCGCTACCCGTGGAAGTTGATTCAGACCATAGCCGTACACCGAGCACAGCGGCAGATTGTCAGTCCACTGCGGATATTCCTTCACCGCGATCCGAATCCATTTCGTGACCTCGCGCTGACATTCGTAGCGCTCCATTTTGCAAAGCTCGTATTGCGAGAGCGGAACGCAGGCGGTTAACAAGAGGCAGAGACTAAGTAGCTTAGGCATCCTTTTCCTCCCGCTTGGCTGCGACCAGTTTTTCAATCTGCCTCTCGACCGCGCTCTGAATTGCCGGCAGAAAAAGATCCCGTATAGTGTCGGCAAGCGCGTGACTGGACGAGAAGTAGTTATCAATACCCAGCGCCGTGCGGATTTCACGCCAAGCGTCGGCCTTAATCGACTCGGTATCCCGCTGCGCCTGCAATTCGATGTTTTTGATTTGCGCTAACTTGTCTGCCAGTGCGCGATTGCGGAGACGGTATAAGTTTTTGATTTCTTCGCTTAACAGCATTTCCTTCTCGGCCTCTAGCCGGCGAAGCCTCGCAACCTCCTTCCGCTCGTACTCCAGGTGCGAGAAGAAGAGGGACATAAAAACCTCTTCGGGAATCGGCTGGCGTTGGCCGTGACGCGGGGCTGCGCGCAACACCCGCCATTCGCTCGGCCCGCGCACCATGATTCCGACCGGCTGGCCGTCTAGTAAATCCTTCCACTCAATGCCAGGTGCTAGCGCAAAGCTAATCCGGTCGGAAAATGGATAGTACTTTTCCCACTTTTGGTTTCGTATGTCCGCCTGTAGGTCAGAACGGTGCGCCTTGATTTCGATGGCGTGGATGTCCGTCTTTGTGTAACTCTTGCGGAATGTGTAGATGTCCGGAATTGGCACCTTGCCGCCTGACAGGTAGGCGCTGCCCAATTTTGGCTCGGCAAACACGCAATGTCCGCCTACCGCGAAGTAGTGCCGCATGTCGCTTACGAGGGCATCGTGCGTCCAGTAGACTGTAGCAGTTTTTTTACTCACGCACCCCCTCCCGCTTGGCTAGCGCGGCTTTGATTGCCAATCGCGCCTTTTCGTTCTCTGGATTTTTCAACCAGCCCTCATGAAATAAGTTCTTGCAATAATCGAGGTATGGTAATGCGCAGGAGAGCGCCCGCCTCGCCTCGGCAAGCTCGGCCTTCGCAATATCCCGCTGTACTTCCGTCTCCCATACTAGCGCCTGCGGATCTGGTTCGATGTCGGGAAGCATCTGGCAGATATTGCCAAGCGGAACTATCGCCGTCTCGTCGGTCTTGTTGCTCCGCTCGATTTCGGCGCTGATACCGTCCACAATGCGCTTGTATTTCAGGCCAAGAGACCTCGCCTCTGCCAGCTCGGCCCGGAGGTTTTCGATATCCCCCTCCGCCTGATCTGCGGCCCGATCGGTCTGATCGCGCATTTTTCCGAGCAGGCGACGAATGTCTGCGTTCTCGGCCATGAGCTTGTCCACCTCGGCGCGGAGGGCGTCACGCTCTTGCTTGATTTGAGAAATGCCTCTTGTTATTCGGATGCGCTCGGATGCTGGTCGAACCTCGCTCAGACAGCGACAGCCTCCGTTAGTGTGCATCCCGCCCGGATGGCCGAAGATGCAGTTACCATCGGTGCATCCGTAATACTCTTGCTCGCTCATCGCTTCTCTCCCTCCTCCTCCAAAAAACACATCGCTATTTCTTCGCGTATTTCCCGCCCGCCGTTTGTGCCGGTAATGCGAGGCTCTAACTGTCTCTGCTGTCCGGGTGTGAGTGCTATATGCACCGTCCGATGTCGCACGGGCTCCTGATAGAAAATCATAGGAGAGTCGTCTCGCATTATCACCGTGAGTCTCATCTCTTCTCTCCAAAATTCTCCAGCTCATCGGCACGAATGAACTCTCCGCGTGGGTCTGGCCGCAGCTTGCCCTGGATCAGTTTGTACCGTTGAGCCTCGGTGATTATCGCAGCGCGCACGGAGCGGGCGCCTTCTTTATATTTCCGCTGCCCCTCGCGTGCGATTGCGTCGAATAGATAGTAATCATTGGGGCGGATTGGGCTCGCTGCCTCCGCCGCCTCCTCAATCTCGAACGTCATCGCTTCTCCTCTAATGCTTCGATAATAATTGCTAGACCTTTCGATCCCAGTGCATAAACACCCAACTCGGCGATTAGTTGAGTGCTGGCAGCGCGTAGCGCGTTGAGGTAGCGGTCACGTTCCGTGCGAAGCTCGTCAGTCCACGCTTTAATTTCTTCGATTAGATCTAAGTTCTGCCTAGCCTCTTCCATGCTCATCGCTTGCCCTCCAACTTTGGCTTGCCATCGAAATACTGCGGCGGGCTTACTGCTTCCATGTCCCCCGACAAAAGTATGTGGCTATGCTGCTCCAGCTTCTCCACCCGCGCTTGAAGCTCGGCTTCGCGCTCCGTGTGGTGGCGGTGAAGGTTTAACAGCGCCTCATTAACCGACTGCGCGGACGGAACAACCATAGGCCCCGAGTACATCTGTTTTGGCGTTGCCCAACACGAGAATTCGTCGATCGAGATCCCGCACCCTTCCGGTAGCTCGGGTTCGTCCTCCTTCTCCGGCCGCTGGAAGAGAGGGGAGAGGCGATTCGTGTCAACCGACAACGGCGCGCCCATCTCAGCATTGCGCCAACCCCGAGCCTCGCCGGCATAGACGAGTCGATCGCCCTGCGGCATGGCAACGAAAGCCTCCCGCTTCCAGCCCGCACATAAGCCGAAGGGTGTGGTGTTCGCCTTCAGTTGCTTGATCTGCTCGTCCGTATATTGATCGCTCCAGTGTGTCATGCGTGCTCCTTTAAGATTAATTGACTTCGCATCAGGCGATAACCAGCCGCCTCGTATTTCTCGAACTGCATTGGCACAAGCGGCCCGTATCGCCCCTCGAAAGATTTCATGACGCGCTTCATGGCCCCACTGCGCGACGTGCTAAACGAGTGCGGCATGATCTTTCCCTTTGGCGAGATGACGATCCATCCCATCTGTGTTTCTTGCTGGCCCATACCCCTCCCGCCTCAGTCGTTCTCTTCGAGGTAATCAAGAGGGTTATAGCCTGACGGAACAACCTTGAGTTTTTCAGCTTTCTCGATAAAATCGCGGTCTGTCGTCAGCGCTTCGATCTCCCCGGCTTCCAATGTTCCGTAAATCTCGGAATGCTTGCCGAGAATCTCGCCGAAATAAACCTGCCTACCTATTGCCGTCTTAACCTTGACGCTATCGGCAACAAACAAACCCGTTACATTCCCCATTCGCCCACAGTCCATATGATAACGATAAAGTGTTTTCATCTTCCTTCCTCCCTTCAAGCGCCCCGTAGGGCTTGTTAAACGCCCCGATTGCCTCCGGGGCTTGAGGGCTAGGGTCTTGCTCCCTCCGTCTCTCCTAGCCAGTGACGGCTGTAATTGATTGCGCTGTGCGCTTTCAAAAATCAAAAGCGGCGGCTGCCCCAGGATAGCCATCCGGTTTTAGTTATGCGCACCGAAAAGCCATTAAGCGCACCCGGTCATCAGCCGCCATATGTCAGTTCAAAATCCGCTTCACCAACTAAGCGCCTCTTGTTTCCGAATAAAGAAGTGGATCCCCGCCGCGCAATCTTGCCGAATGTCGTCGCAGAAATTGTCAACGCTCAACTCCTTCCCGACCTCATAACGGAGCTTTTCTAAATACGTCGGCGACTCGACAATATCAGCCGGCCCGATCAAGCTGCCGTCCGTCGCCACCATACCCACCACGCGCACCTTCGATGCTCGGCATTTTCTGCCGTTAGCACCGTTTATCCTCTGCGCATCGGCTGGGATTTCCAGCGTGATGAGCACTTTCCGCCCGTCTCGACAAACCCCCTTCTTAAATGCCGTGAAGGTTCCTACTTCCGGGCAGATTTGCGTTTCGGGTAGGTTCGCGCCTTTCAGGTTCGCGCCGTACAGGTACGCGCCTTCCAGGTACGCGCCGTACAGGTACGCGCCTTCCAGGTTCGCGCCGTACAGGTACGCGCCTTCCAGGTTCGCGCCTTTCAGGTTCGCGCCTTCCAGGTTCGCGCCGTACAGGTACGCGCCTTCCAGGTTCGCGCCTTTC
>ENA-UOWG01000853-UOWG01000853.1-activated-sludge-metagenome-genome-assembly--contig:-NODE-853-length-35188-cov-5.718043_pt1 | contig 35188 bp, 28 predicted proteins | sample MGYA00238147_ERZ761563 | MGnify/ENA primary metagenome ERZ761563 (study PRJEB28884, sample SAMN05720216) | anaerobic digester metagenome | isolation source: active sludge of municipal...
GTTGAACGCCCCCTCCTTAACTCAATGTCCCATGAGGGGTATTTGAAATTATAAATAAAAACCAAGACCAGTCTAAAGCCTGGTTGCTAACACGGCGCTAAAGCCCAAGAAGTACCGGAGATTTGAAGATCACAAAAATGACACGACGCAGATCGCTCCACCGTCAGATCAATTTTTAATATGTCTCTCACGAAATCAGATAAGGAACAAGTAGCGGATGATCATTACAGAAAGAGATTCGGAGATCCTGAAGATGTGCCTTGAGCAGAAGTTTCTGCTCCTGAGGCATATCGCCAAGAAGTTCTTCCCCGAGAGCCTGAGCATGTACAAGGTCCCGGCAAGAAGAGTGAATCTCCTGATGCGACAGGGTTATTTGAAAGCCGTGAAGCCAAGGGTCGGTCATGACACGCTTTATCTCACGACCGCCAAAGGCGTAAAGCACCTGAGGAGCCTGGATCTGTCGAACGGACTACGACCGCTGGATGGAGTGGACCTGAAAATCTACGAGCACGATGTTTGGGTCACGGATGCGCGTATTATCCTAGAGCGTTCTCCGGGGCTCATCTGGACATCTGAGCGCGTGTTGAAAAGTAAGACGGAACGGAGAAAGGTCCCGGATGGCCTGGCTGATGATGGCCGAAAACACAGTTTTGTGATCGAGATCGAACGGACGCTGAAGAGTAAGCGGTATTATGATCGGGTGCTCATAGATACCTGGGTCAAAAACGAGGGCATCAGCGCCTTTCTCTATCTCGTGGAAAGAAAATCGATGATCGAGTGGTTCAAGAAACTTGAACATTGTCCGGAGTGTTTCTATTTCGCAACGATGGAGGAACTGCTCAGACGCGAAGGAGAAACAACTTTCGTCAACAAAAAGAACAGCACACTCGTTTTGAACAATTATCTTGAGTTTGATGAGGACTTCGTTGACGAGTACGACGAAATCCACAAGGCGGAAGCAGAACTCCGCCGGTTTGAGAAAGAAGAGTTTTATAAACAGCGCTATAAACGCTACAAGGGAGGTGCTGTCTCTGATCCATCCTGCACATAAGGATCGGGATAGAGCTGATAAATCCAGAGATCTGACCATCGAAGATTTTGAGATGCCCGAGCCGCCTCCGGAATATGCCCGGAACGGCTCATTAGCTATGCTTGCGCAATGGCTGGTTCGGCATTGGATAGCAAAACAGAAAGGGCGAACGGCTTCCGTCCACTTGACGGCGGGTGTATTATTCGTTTCTCGATCAAAGCGCCGGGCTGGCGCTTTCGATCCCTGCCTGAAAGGAGGCCTGTCATCATGAAGAAAGCGGTCGGATACCTCAGACGTTCCACGGACAAACAAGAACAATCCCTCGAAGACCAGAAACGCGAGATCCTTTCTTTTGCGAAACGGGAAGGATTCGAAATGACCGGCTGGTATGCCGATGATGCGATCTCCGGAGCGTTCTCCGAAAACCGGAGCCAGTTTCAGGCCATGGTTCTGGCGGCCCAGGAAAAAACACGGCCGTTCGATCTGATCATCGCTTACGACATTGCCCGTTTTAGCCGCGGCGACAATATCGAGGTCGGCTATTACCTGCACATCTTGAGAAATGCGGGTGTCGAGGTCCTTTATGTAAAAGAAAATCTTAAAGGCGATGATATGGACGAGATCCTGCGCCCGGTTTTTCAGTTCAATGCGAATCTTTATCTGAAAAGTCTTTCAAGGGACACCATCCGCGGACAAGTCACTTGCGCGAGAGAAGCGCGATTTCTCGGCGGCCCGGTTCCTTACGGCTACAAACGGATCGTCAATGAAAACGGAAAATCCTCGCTTATCCTTGATAGCGCCGAAAAACAGGCTGTTGTTCGAAGGATCTTTGAAAGCTACGCCCGGAAAGAAATGGGCTACAGGAATATCGCGGACGCGCTGAATCAAGAGGGGATTCCTGCGCCTCGCGGCGGAACATGGACGATTTCCTGTCTCCGTTCTCTTTTGATGAACCCGATCTACTACGGCGCCTTTGTCTGGAACCGGAGGACCTTGAGCAAATTCCATTCGGTCAGGAACGGCCAGGCGGAGAAGAAGCCGAGGCTCCGGCAGGAAAAGATCGAACATAACCCGGAATCGGAATGGTTCGTAAAAGAGAATGTGTATCCTGTGATCATCAAGAAAGACTTGTGGCTTGCTGCGCAGGAGAAGCGAAAGGGCCGGAGCAAGTTCCCGAGCCAGTTCAGCGGACGGGCGACCACTTCAAATTATCTTCTTTCGGGACTGATCACTTGCGGCAGATGTGGCCACACTTATTTCGGGACCACGAGGACGAATTCGAAAAAGATCAAAACCCACTCGTACACGTGCGGCGGGTTCTGGAGCCGGGGCAATGCTGTTTGCGAAAACTTTTCTTTTGCGAGCCATCGGCTTGAGGGTCATATCCTGCAAGGGATCAAGAATCGTCTGGGTGAAGAAAATCCTTACAAGGAGCTTTTGGGCGAGATCCGGACGGAACTGGACAAGCAGTTTAAAAACCCGGCGTTGGAAATAAACGCCCTTGAGCAGCGGGTTAAGGCGATCAACCAAAAGATCGACGACCTGCTGGATACTGTGGACCCGGAGCATAAGGTCATTTTGAACCGGAAGATCACCGTCTTGAGCGAAGAGAAGAAAAGGCTTGAAGTGGAGATCGTGAGCTTGAAGGCTAATTCGAAAACGAGGATCGACCTGGAAAAGGCCTCGCGCGAGGTTTTGAGCGGGATCAGGGACTTTGATCAGATCTTCACGGAAGAAGCGTCCGTAGGCGAAAAGAAAGCGTTTATCCGCCGTTATATCGGCGCCGTGCGAATTCTCCCCAAAGAAAAAAAGGCTTTGGTCGGGTGGTACCCGATCCCAAAGCCTTCTTCTCCAGTACAGATGGTAGCGGGGGCAGGATTTGAACCTGCGACCTTTGGGTTATGCATCCTACTACGGTTTTCACCGCTCTGCCTTGCTGTTGGCAGATTTGTAGTCTGGACTATACCTTCACCTTTTCGGGTGCCTGCCGTCTAGTCTCTACGCCTTCCTCACGAACGATCCGTAAGGCTTGGTTCGGTATTCCCATCTGACAGGGTTCACCGAGTTTGACAGGTGTTGCCTTAACCGTTTCCGGTTAAGCGGCCCTTTTCAACAAATCCCAAGCTTCGCGATATTTTCCGGATCTCGGCGTTCTCTGCCTTGTGATCTTTTCTACAATTCTGATCCCGCTTTTATAAGAATCAAAAACATTCCGCGGCATCACATAGAAAATACCGAGATCCTCAATATACAACACAGCAAAATCAAAGTCGTCTTCAGCATAACGACTTCGCAACATTTTCCGCCGGTTTGTTTTGGTCCGCCGGCTGTCAACATTGTAGATGCCGTCCTTGCCCCACGCGCTTTTGACTTGGATCTTGAAAAGTTTTTTACCCATGTCCAAGGCCAGGTCGTATGGCAACCTGTCGCCTACGGGTTTAAGAACTCTAAATCCCTCTTTCAAAAGCCGGGTAAGAACGGCACTTTCTGCTATGTCTGACTTGAGTTTTGTATCCACTTGAGCCCAACGAGCTACCGAGCTGCTCCACCCCGCGCCGTAGGTTACAAAGATCGACTTCGAAGCAGGGCGGTAGTATAACAGAAGCTCGGGGGGAATTAAAGCTTGCGTTTTGACTTCTTAGGCGCGGGTTCCAGGGCGGTTTTTTCTTTTGGCATTCCTGCTTCCAGACGCCGGATCTCATCGCGGTAGCGGGCGGCCTTGTCGAATTCAAGGGCCCTGGCGCAGGATTCCATCCGCTGTTTCAAAAATGCGAGATAGTTCTTGGTTTCGTATTCCCTGCCGGACTCGTGAACGACGTCATGAACAAATTCTTCTGCTTTTTTCCATTTCTCGATCCCGTCTTTGATCTCTTTTTTGATCGAGACCGGTGTGATGCGGTTCACGAGATTGTAATGCTCCTGGATTTTGCGGCGGCGCGTAGTCTCGTCGATTGCCCGCTTCATGGAATCCGTGATCTTATCGCCGTACATGATCACCTTGCCATGAATGTGGCGCGCGGCGCGGCCCGCGATCTGAATGAGCGAAACATCGCTCCTTAAAAAACCTTCTTTGTCGGCGTCAAGCACCGCCACCAGCGACACTTCCGGAAGGTCCAGGCCTTCGCGCAACAGGTTCACGCCGATCACGCAATCGTATTTTTTAAGCCGGAAATCACGCAGGATCTCCACACGCTCAAAAGCGTCGAATTCCGAGTGAAGATAATGGACTTTGATCCCAATCTCTTTCAGATAGCGGCTCAGGTCTTCGGCCATTTTTTTGGTCAAGGTCGTTACGATCGTCCGTTCCCCCGCCTTGGCGCGCTTTTTGATCTCGGCGATCAGATCATCGATCTGGCCCTTCGTCCTGCGAACCTCGATCTCCGGGTCCATCAGCCCGGTCGGCCGGATGACTTGTTCGATCACTTCCGGCGCGCGGCCTATTTCATAAGGCCCGGGCGTGGCGGAAACATAAAGGCATTGTTTGATCTTGCTTTCAAATTCCGGGAATCGCAGCGGCCGGTTATCAAGCGCGGAAGGCAGGCGGAAACCGTGTTCAACGAGGACTTTTTTCCGGGAGATATCGCCGTTAAACATGCCGCGGATCTGCGGCACGCTTTGGTGCGACTCGTCGATGATCATGAGGAAATCCTTGGGAAAGTAATCAAGGAGCGTATAAGGCGTGGAACCGGGAGCGCGGCCGGCAAGATGGCGCGAATAATTCTCGACACCCGAACAATAACCGACCTCTTTAAGCATCTCAAGATCATACTGAGTCCTCGATTCCAAACGTTTCGCTTCAAGCTCTTTGCCCTCGCTAAGGAGTTTTTTGACCTGCTCTTTCATTTCTTGTTCGATCGAAACGACGGCGGTTTCCAAACGGTCGCCCGGCGTCACGAAATGTTTGGCCGGATAAACGGCGAGTTTTTCGATCTCCTTAATCGCGGTGAATTTCACGGGGTCAAGAAGCGTGATCCGCTCGACCGTTTCGGGACCAAGGTCGATCCGGTAAGGGTTCTGACCGTAGGATGGCAGGAGATCGATCCTGCCGCCGCGCACACGGAATGTCCCGCGCCGCAATTCCGTTTCAACCCTTTCATATTGAAGGCCGATCAGGTCCGAGAGGAATTTATCCCGGTCCGCAGGATCGCCCTTTTTGATCGTGATAAGCATCCCCTGCCAATCCTCCGGCGCGCCGAGGCCGTAGATACAGGAAACACTTGAAACGATAATGCAGTCTTTTCGCGAAAGAATGGAGCTTGTGGCTGAAAGCCGGAGACGGTCCAAATCTTCGTTGATCGAGGCGTCTTTTTCGATGTAGGTATCCGTGTGCGGGATATACGCCTCGGGCTGGTAGTAATCGTAATAAGAAACGAAATACTCGACGGCATTTCCGGGAAAGAATTCCTTGAGCTCGGCGTAAAGCTGCGCAGCAAGGGTCTTATTATGCGAGATCACAAGCGTCGGTTTGCCGAGCCCCTCGATCACATGCGCCATGGTGAAGGTTTTCCCGGAACCGGTCACGCCCATGAGGACCTGCTCTTTTTTGCCCGACCGGAAACCCGCGATCAGTTTTTCGATCGCCTGCGGCTGATCGCCTTTCGGCGTCATGGAAGAAACTAATTTAAATTCGCTCATATCATATTTTCCTTCGGTCCCAAAGCGTCCTGCTCCCGGATGATCTCCTGAAAGCTGAGCTTCTTCGGACTGCCCGTCGCAGATTCCGTTTTGCCCTCGTGGATATAATTCTCTTCTCCGGGCGCGATATGAGATTCCACGACAATATCCGCCGCGACGCCTGCGACCACGGCAGCGCCGGTGCCAAGCACCGCTCCGCCGCCGGAACTAGCCGCAGCGGCGGCGCTCGCCGGAAAAGCCGCGGCCGCGACGGCGCTTCCCGCGACTCCGAGCGTGGCGATCGTCGCGGCAAAGACATATACTTTGGTCCGGTCGCTCACGGGCCCTTCGTAAGGGATCTCGCCCGACTTCGTTTTAGGATCAAGCATCTTGTAGTCCGGCCTGATCTCGCGGCGGGTAAATCCTTTAAAAAGGTCCCGCCCCTCTTTTCCTTCGGTTCGGAGACTGACGAACGACTGGCCGGTCTGCGGATGCTCGCGGACGAATACTTTCGCGCCGCTTTCCTGCAGCACTTCGTTTTCGGCGCCACAAACCGTTCCCATCCTCCAAAAAAGGATCGTTACGATTGTCAGGACCCTTTTCATGCCGCGCCTTTCTTCCACCGGCCGCTCCGAACCGCGTCCTGGATATGAAGCACGATGCTTTCGACATTATTTTCAAGCGCGCCGTTCAAGTTGACCTGCGGGCCGCCGCGCTTGGCGAAAACTTTTTTGGAATCGCTGGTTCCCGTCGTCTGGAAACGGTCCAGGAGATTCAGATCAGCATCAAAGACGAAGGTGTCGGATTCAAATCCGACCTTCTGGCCCTTAAGCGTCACATCGTTGGTAAAGGCGCGAGGCCTGATATAGACCGCGTAAGTGATCCCGTATTGGGCCAAAACTTCCCGCCGGGGCTCATCTTCAAGAAAGAGGAATTCCCCAAACCCCCGCTGAAACCCCTCGATCACCAGAGGCACGTAGGCTTCTCCGATATAGTAGGTCTGTGGGTCCGCGAAACGGCCGCCTTTGTTCTTCGAGATCAGGTCCGAAAAAGAGGGATCAAGGTAAAGCCCGATGCGTTGGTCGAGCGGCTCGACGCGCTCATAAAACCTCTGGGAAAGAACGCCGGGTGCGTGAATATCCCATCCGAATAACGTCGCGCAACCGGAAAGAAGAAGGCTGAAGGCCAAGATCCTAAACGCGTTTTGAGGTCTCATGATGAGGTATTTTACCACACGGCAAACACGAAAAAGGAGCCTTACGCGTTTGAAAGCGCCCGTTATTTTTTGGACCGTTTGGCGGATTTTTTCTTTTTGGGAGAAGCGGCGCGCTTGGAAGGGCTGAGCGGTTTCGCCTTTTTATGCACAAGCGGCACGATCTGTTTGGGCGGGTGCATTGGCTTGACACGCTGCGTCGGGTCCTGCGGGACGTGGCCGGCTTTACGGATCGCGAAACATTCCGGGCAATAGACCGGCCGGTTTTCGCTCGGTTTAAAAGGGACTTTGCAATTTTTGAAACAATCGGAGCAAACGACTTCGTAGAGGATCTTTTCACGCGGCGCCTGGGAAGATCCGGCGTGGGGGGCCGGGAGATGGTGCTCCTTGGGGCCGGGGCGAAGATTCTGCAGGTATTGCTTGATCTCAGAGGGTAAGGACCCGACGCGGCCGGTAAGGGAATCCGTCTTTTTCTCAAGGACCTCGAGCCGCTCCACAAGTTTCGCCATCGCGGCGACGAGATCGAGCATTTCATTTTTTGTTTTTGCGCGTTTCTTCATGACCCTCTCCTCAAGTTGCTGGCTGGTTAATCCACCAAGAGCGAAAAATCGACGGCTTTAATGGAATGCGTGAGCGAGCCGACTGAAATGGTATCGACACCGGCCGCGGCGAATTTTCGGACATTTTCAAGCGTGATCCCTCCCGAGGCCTCAACGATCACTCCCGGGGCCTCTTTGCGGACGATCTCGACCGCCCGCTTGGCTTCTTTCGGCGTAAAATTATCGAGCAAAATGACCTTGGGCCGCAGGCCGATGGCCTCCCATAGCTCCCCGAGACTCCGCACTTCGATCTCGAATGCACCGGGATGACGGCGTAATTTTTTCAGGTCGCCGTGGATCCTGTGGTTTTCTTTTACGAACAGGAATTCATCGAGCCCCTGGCGGTGGTTCCGTCCGCCGCCGACCTGCACCGCGACTTTTTCAAGTTCGCGCCAGATCGGCGTGGTTTTCCGGGTATCCAGGATCAGCACCGGATATTTTTTAACCCGGTCCACGAACTGACGGGTCTTGGTCGCGACGCCGGAAAGATGGCTGATAAAATTCACCATGGTCCGTTCGGCTTTAAGGATCGAGCGGACATGGCCCCGCATTTTAAAAACGGTCTTTCCGGGGCGCAGCCGGCCGCCGTTATGAATACGGAATTCAAGTTTGACCTTGGGATCCACGATCTTGAAGAGTTCGCGCACAAGCCGCTCGCCGCAAAAAATACCCCGGGTCTTGGCGATCACCCGCGCTTCCCCTCTCGCATAGGGAGGGATAAGCAGGTTGGAAGTCATGTCCCCGCTCCCGATATCTTCTTTCAACGCTTCCTTGATAAAATTGAGCGTCCGCCGCGAAACGGGTAACGGATGGCCGTAGGCGCCGGGTTCCCGGCTAGAAACTTGCGAGCTGGGTCTTGTAGGATACGAGAAGTTTTTTGGCATCTTCGAGTTTTTCTTTCTCTTTCTCAAGGATCTCCTTCGGAGCCTTTTCGGCGAAAGAAGGATTCCCGACTTTTTTAAGGATCTGTTCGATCCACTGTTCGGTCTCCCGGATCTTTTTCTGGAGCCGCTTTTTCTCTTCCTCGGGGTCCAGGATCCCCTCGAGAGAAATGAAGACATCGAACGCGGCGAACGAATTGGCCGCCATAGCGCCTTTTTTCTGGAATTCGCGGACACACTGAAGTTCCGCCAACCGGCCGAGCGTTTTCACTTCGCGTTCAAAGGCCTTGAAAACCTCCTGGGTCCCTTTTTCTTTGCAGACGACCACCGCTTTCAATTTATCGGTCGGCGCGATCTGGAACCGGACGCGCAGGTCCCGGATCCCGGTCACGGCATCCTGCAAAAAGCCGACGGCTTTCTGGGCGGCCGCGTCATGGAATTGCTTCTTCCCGTCGTGCGGCCATGCGGCGAGCATGATGCTTTCCGGCCAAGTCTTCCCGTCCACGGCTCTTTCTTTGAATTTCTGCCAGATCTCTTCGGTGATGAACGGCACAAAAGGATGCAGAAGCCGGAGGATCCTCTCACAGACAAAGAAAAGGACTTTTTGCGTCTGGAGCTTTACCGCAGGGTCTTCGGATTGGATCATCGGTTTGGCGAGCTCGATATACCAGTCGCAAAAATCGTCCCATACGAAATGATAAAGCTCGGTCGCGGCCTGGGCGAGGCCGAATTGCGCAAGATGGCGTTCGATCCCGGCGGACTTTTCTTCCAGTCGAGAAAGGATCCAGCGGCTTGGAAGGGATAACGCTGATCTTTCGAATTGTTTTGGATCCGCTGAAGCTTCTTTGAGATCCGCGATCTGCATCAAAACAAACCGGCAGGCGTTCCAGACTTTGTTGGCAAAATTGCGGCCGACTTCAAACTTCTCCCGGGAGAGGAAAACATCCTGCGAGGAGAGCATGATCATGCTGTAACGGAGCGCGTCGGCACCCATTTCTTCGATCACTTCGAGCGGATCGATCGAGTTGCCGAGCGATTTTGACATTTTAAGACCGGTTGCCGCGCGGACCGTTCCGTGAATATAAATGCGACTGAAAGGAACTTCTCCCATGAATTCCAGACCCGCCATGATCATGCGCGCGACCCAGAAAAAGATGATCTCCGGCGCCGTGATCAGGTCCGACGTCGGATAAAACTTTTTCACATCGTCGGTTTTTTCCGGCCAACCAAGCGTTGAGAACGGCCACAACCAAGAGGAAAACCATGTATCGAGCACATCGGGGTCTTGAACGAGGTCTTTGCTGCTGCAGCGGGGACATTTTCCGGGTTTCTCGCGGGCAACGATAATCCCATCGTTGCTCGGGACTCGGGACTCGGGACTCGTTTGGATTTCTCGCTTGTCGAGCCCCGAGGTGCGAGATGCGAGTCCCGCAGCCTGGCATTGGGAACAATGCCAGGCTGGAATCTGATGCCCCCACCAAATTTGGCGGGAAATGCACCAGTCGCGGATATTGCGAAGCCAGTTGGTATAAACCTTGGTCCAGCGGTCAGGATAGAAAACGGTCTTTCCCTGTTCATGAGCTTTGAGCGCTTTCTCGGCCAGCGGCTGCATCTTGACGAACCATTGCTTGGAAAGATAAGGCTCGATCACGGTATCGCAACGATAACAATGCCCGACCGCGTGCAAATGCGAATCGCGACGGACAAAAAGCCCGCGCTCTTCGAGGTCATGGAGGATCTTCTTGCGGGCTTCGAAGCGGTCCATGCCCTTATAGGCGCCGCCGTTTTCATTGATCTTGCCGTCCGGCGTCATAACATTGACCTGTTCGAGTTTGTGGCGGTGCCCTATCGCGAAATCGTTCGGGTCATGCGCGGGCGTGACCTTGACGATCCCGGTTCCGAATTCGGGATCGACAAGTTCATCGGCGATCACAGGGATCTCGCGTTCCATTAAAGGCAGGATGACCTTTTGACCGATCAGGTGCTTGTAGCGCGGATCATCCGGATGGACTGCGACCGCGGTATCACCCAGCATGGTCTCGGGCCGGGTCGTGGCGACCACAATATGATCCTCACCCATTTTCTCATACGGTCCGCGGACTTCCGACGATAGCCTGCCGGCCGGCAGGCAGGGATACTTGATATGATAAAGGCCGCCTTGCACGTCCTTGTGCGCCGCCTCTTCGTCCGAAAGCGCGGTCTCACAGCGTGGGCACCAATTAATGATGTAATTGCCGCGATAGATCAGGCCCTTTTCATAAAGCGTGACAAAAGCCTCGCGCACGGCCTTGGAGAGCCCCTCATCCATTGTAAAACGCTCTCGCGACCAGTCGCAGGAGGCGCCAAGCCGCCTCAGCTGGCGCGTGATCGTGGAACCGTGCTCTTCTTTCCATTTCCAGACTTCTTTGAGAAACTTTTCGCGGCCAAGATCCCAGCGCGTTTTCTTTTCTTTGGCGAGTTTTTTCTCGACCACGTTCTGCGTCGCGATGCCCGCGTGGTCAACGCCCGGAACCCAGAGCGTGTCCCGGCCCTTCATACGGTTCCAGCGAACAAGGATATCCTGAATGGAATTGTTGAGCGCATGGCCCATGTGCAGGATCCCCGTCACGTTCGGTGGCGGAATCACGATCACATACGGACGTCGCTCGGGACTAGTTCCTAGGGACTCGTGAGGAACTTTTCCGAGGGACGAGTCCCGAGCCCGGAGTCCCCGTTTTTCGTCGCTCTGCGGACGGAAATAGCCCTTCGATTCCCATAGGGAATACCATTTCGTCTCGACTTCTTTGGAATTATATTGTTTGTCTAGGTCCATAATGAAAACGGGACTGGGGACTAGTTCCTAGGGACTCGTTTTGGTTCCTCGTTTTTTCGAGTCCCGCACTAAAGTACTGCACTGGCTTCCGATAAGAATTAACGAGAGCCAGGCGAGCTACGAATCCCGAGTCCCCGGCTTTATCCTTTATGCAGTTTATACTCGATCGCTTCGACGAGGGCTTTCCAGCTGGCTTCGATGATGTTCTCGTGAACGCCGACCGTGGTCCAGGTTTTTTCTTTATCCTGGAATTCAATGAAAACGCGCACTTTGGCGGCCGTGCCGGCTTCGGAATTAACGACACGCACTTTATAGTCGGTCAGATGGATCTCATGGATCACGGGATAGGACTTCTGGAGCGCTTTGCGGAGCGCCGAATCGAGCGCGTTCACCGGGCCGTCCCCTTCCGCGGACTCAAAGTGCTCCATCCCTCCGACCGAAAGTTTCACGTCAGCGATCGAGCGCGGCTCGCCCCCGCCGATCCTTTCGGTGCGCACGGAAACGGATTCCGTTTTAAAGAACGGCTTGAGTTTTCCAAGAAGCCGCTGGACGAGAAGTTCAAAACTCGCTTCCGCCGCCTCGAATTGATAGCCCTCATGTTCCAGGCGCTGGATCTCGGTCAGGATCTTCTTGGATTCCGGCGAATCCTTCTGGAAATGCAGTTCGAGCTCCTTGGCTTTGATCATGATGTTGGTCTTGCCGCCGAGTTCGGAAACAAGGTAACGGCGGTAATTGCCGACCACTTTTGGCTCGACGTGTTCATAGGTTTTGGCGTTCTTGACCATCGCGTTAATATGAACGCCGCCTTTATGCGCAAAAGCCGACCGCCCCGTGAACGGTTGGTTGTTGGCAAGCGGCATATTGCAGATCTCCGCGACATAATGTGAAAGTGAGGTCAGTTCTTTCATCTTTTTTGGCGGAAAGCACGGGATCTTCATCTTAAGCTGTAGGTCCGAGATAATACTGATAAGATTCGCGTTCCCGCAGCGTTCGCCGTAACCGTTGACGGTCCCCTGCACAAGCACGCAGCCTTCTCCTACGGCCTGGATCGAGTTCGCGACCGCAAGATCGGAATCGTTATGACAGTGGATCCCGAGCGGTGTTTTCACCGTACGCTTCACTTTGAGGATGGCGTGGCGCACCTCGTGGGGCAATGTTCCGCCGTTGGTATCGCAAAGCGTGAGATTATTCGCGCCCGCTTTGGCCGCCTGCTGCAAGGCTTTCAGCGCATATTCGGGATTCGCCTTGAAGCCGTCAAAGAAATGCTCCGCATCATAGATCACTTCGATCTTCCGGTCCTTAAGATACGCGACCGTCTCGTAGATCATGAGCAGGTTTTCTTTAAGCGCGGTCTTGAAAACTTCCGTCACATGAAAATCCCAGGATTTTCCGAAAACCGTTACAACCTTGGTGCCGGCCTCAAGTAAAGCCTTCACCTGCGGGTCTTCTTTGACTTTGGTATGCGCGCGGCGCGTGGAACCGAATGCCGCGATCTTCGACCGCCTGACCCCGGCCTTCTTGATCATTTTGAAAAATTCCATGTCTTTCGGGTTGGAGCCCGGCCATCCGCCCTCGATGTAGTGGATCCCGAACTGATCCAATCTTTTTGCGATCAAGACCTTGTCGTGGCTGGACAGGCTGATCCCCTCGGCCTGCGAGCCGTCGCGAAGCGTTGTATCGTAAAAGAGGATCCTTTTGCTTTTCATGCTTATTATTTTTTCCCGAGCCCGAACGCCTGATGGATGGCGCGGGCGGCGAGCTTGCCCTTGTCGCCGGCCACCACGACAGAGATCTTGATCTCGGAAGTGGAGATCATATCGATATTGATCTTATTTTTCGCGAGCGTTGAGAACATTTTGGACGCGATGCCGGAATGCGAGCGCATGCCGATCCCGACGATCGAGACTTTGGCGATATTTTCGTCACAGACAACGTCTTTGACGCCAAGTTTTTTGGCGTTGGCTTTAACGACTTTCATGGCCTTGGTCAGTTCGTTCTTGAAGACCGTAAAGGACACGTCCGTCGAGTTCGTCTGCGTTTTGTTCTGGATGATCATATCCACGTTCACGTTCGCGTCGGCGAGCGTTTGAAAGATCTTCGCCGCCACGCCCGGACGGTCCGGCACGCGGAACAGGGTGATCTTGGCTTCATCTTCTGCAAGGGCGACACCGCTAACGACGACTTCTTCCATTTTCTTGTTCTCCTTCGTGATAAGAGTTCCTTTAATGTCTTTATGGGAATTGCATACCCAAATGGGCATGTTGAATTTTTTACCGACCTCAATCGACCGGGAATGCATCACCTTTGCGCCGAGCGACGCCAGTTCCAGGATCTCGTCGTAGGTCGCGACATCCATTTTACTGGCTTCGGGGATCACACGCGGGTCCGCGGTATAGATCCCGTCCACATCCGTATAGATCTCGCAATGTTTCGCACGCAAAGCCACCGCGAGCGCCACGGCCGTCAGATCCGAACCGCCGCGCCCGAGCGTTGTGATCTCGCCGGAAGGCGTCTGCCCCTGGAAACCGGCCACGATCACGATCTTTCCGTCCGCTAAAGCTTTCTTGATGCGTTCCGGACTGATATTTTGAATACGGGCTTTGCTATGGAACGTGTCCGTGATAATACCAACCTGTGATCCGGTAAATGAAACTGCTTCATGCCCGAGTTTGTGGATCGCCATTGCGAGAAGCGCGATCGAAACCTGCTCCCCGGTCGAAAGAAGCATATCCATTTCGCGCTCTTCGGGATCCCTATTGATTTGGTCCGCGAGCGTGATAAGGTCGTCAGTCATATCGCCCATGGCGGAGACGACCACCACGACCTTATTTCCCGCCTGTTTCGTTTTAATGACGCGTTGAGCGACCCGCAGGATCTTTTCCGCATTGGCGACGGAAGAGCCGCCATATTTCTGAACAATAAGTGACATTTTTTAACTCCTAAGAAATAATTTGATTATGTTTGAATCTCAAAGAAACAAGCACGTTGGGGACTCGGGACTAGCTCCTCGGGACTCGTCTGCGTCCCTTGTTTTTGCGAGTCCCTAGTCCCGCACCACGGTGCTGCACTGGCTTCCAAAAAAATTAATGAGAGCCAGGCGAGGAACGAGTCCCTTTATTTAGTAATAAAAAAGGGCATCAATTCCGTGGTTTTGTTGAATTTCAATTCCGAAGTCTTGGCCGCGATCTCTGAGAAACGCTCCACTTCATCCGCCATAATGTTCTTGCCGGCGATGACGAACGGAGCGCTATCGCGGACCGTCTCTTTCATTTTCCAGAGTGTCGCATGCCCCGGCGTCACCAGAAGCCTCGCGTCCTTCGACTGTTCGAGATATTTCCGGAGTTTGGACAACACAAAAAAATCGATCCCTTCGAGAGCCGAGATCTTTCCTTTCACGTCCCCGGCCCGCGCCGCTTCTTCCGGCGTATGAAGGAAAAGGCAGACAAAATCTTTTTCGTTCGCGGCGTCGATGGCGACCTTGGAGATCTTGTCATAAAAAGCCGCCGGCTCTTCGCCCTCTTCCTTGACCTCCATGACGGTCAAGCCCGCCGTCCGCCCCAGACCTTTCGCGTATTCGCGCGCGGCGACCATGGCGCCGCCGGAAATATCAAAACATTCGCGAAACGGCTTAAGCGATGGTTTTTTGCCTTGGCCCCAAAGCCAGACCATGTTGGCCGGATTTTCCCCGAGGTCCACGCGCACCTGGTTGATCTCATGGTCCTGCAAAAGCAGTCGGGCGTCATACATCAGTTTGCGGATCAATTCCTCGCCGGGGCCTTTCGGCAGAATGTCGTCGATCTTCTCCCCGATCACGCTTTCCGGCGCCTGGGTTTTGGCGGATAAGGCTTCGAACCCGTGCGCATCCTTGATCACGGCGATGTGCCGGTGCCCGGACCCGGAAAAGAAACGGACGAAATCGCTTGCGACCTTCTTGTTAAGAAAATTCACGAGCGCTCTCGCTTCTTTGGTGCTGATGTTGCCGGCCGTCGGGTCGGCCAAGTTGCCCGCCGCCTCGGTGATAAAGTTCATGCAGAACGCGACCTCTTTATCGTCAAGCGTGAGTTCCTTATCCGCCGCCTCAAGCGGGCCACGGCCGGTATAAAGCTTGCCGGCGTCATAGCCCAAAAGATTGAAGAGACTCACATCGGGCGACGGCGGCAGGCGGTCGGAAACAAGCTTCGCGGTCCCGACCTTGCCGGTCTTCGCAAAAAAATTCAAGTTCGAGACCTTGGCCGCTTCCAAAGGGGTCTTGCCACCGAGCTCTTCGGTCGGATGATCCGCGGCGCCCGCAAGCACTACGACGATATATTTCATCGGATGACCTCCTTAACGGCCTCAAGCGTGGATTTGACTTTAAAGACCGGATCGTCAAAGCTGAGCGCGAAATCCGGGTCTTTCAGGCCCGCGCCCGTCAATGTGATCACGATCCTTGTTCCTTCCTTGAAAAATTTCTTTTGAGCAAGTTTGATCACTCCCGCGACCGGCGCGGCGCAGGCCGGCTCCGCAAAAACGCCTTCCCGCTCCGCGATAAAACGATACGCTTTGGTGATCTCTTCATCCGTCACCATATCGATCAAACCGCCCGATTCGTCGCGCGCGTTGACGGCCCCCTGCCAACTGGCGGGATTTCCGATCCGGATCGCGGTCGCGATCGTTTCGGGCTTTTCCACCGGATGGCCGAGCACGATCGGCGCGGCGCCCGCGGCCTGGAACCCGAGCATCTTGGGCAGCGTCTTGGATTTTCCCGCTTTTTGATATTCCTTGTAACCTTTCCAGTAAGCCGTGATGTTGCCGGCGTTCCCGACCGGGATCGCGTGATATTCCGGCGCGTCGCCGAGGTCATCGACGATCTCAAACGCTGCGGTTTTCTGCCCTTCGATACGGTAAGGATTGATCGAGTTTACAAGCGTGATCTTGCCGTCCTTGGTCATTTCTTTTACAAGCTCGAGGGCCTTGTCGAAATTCCCTTCGATCATGATCACTTTGGCGCCGTAACGGTATGCCTGCAAAAGTTTTCCCTTCGCGATCTTCCCTTCCGGGATCAAGACATAGCATTTGAGCCCCGAGCGGCACGCGTAAGCCGCCGCGGAAGCCGAGGTGTTCCCGGTCGAAGCGCACATCACGGCTTTCGATCCCGCTTCAACCGCTTTCGAGATCGCCATGGTCATGCCGCGATCTTTGAAAGATCCCGTCGGGTTCAAGCCTTCGAATTTGTAATAGATCCGAATATTCTTAAGGCCCAGCTCTTTAGGCAGCGCTTCCGCAAGAATGAGCGGCGTATTGCCTTCATTGAGCGAGACGATCGGAGTTTTTTCCGTAACCGGAAGATATTCCTGGTAGCGTTCGATGATCCCGATTTTCTTGACTGCGTATTTTTCCATGGATTCAGTTTTCGATCTGAAATTGCAAATCTGAAATTTGATCACGCCTCTTCGATGCGAATCACCTGAGTTTTGCCTTTGATGCAGGACAGGCCGTCGATCTCGCGGACCGCGGCTCTGAGATCTTTTTCGTGTGTAGCATGGGTTAGAAGAATGAGCGGCACCACGCGGCCGACACTACGTTCACGCTGCATCACATCCGAAATGCTGATACCGTGTTTGCCCAGGATCTTCGAGATCCCCGCCAGCACGCTGGGTCTGTCGATCACATTAAAACGAAGATAATAGCGCGATTGGATCGAAAAAATACTTTTCACCGGGATCGTTTTCCCAAGTGCGCGCACCATGAACCGGTCTTCCGCTGGCCCTTCGGCCCCGGCTTTGGCGATATCCACAAGGTCCGCGATCACGGCGCTGGCGGTCGGGTGCGGCCCGGCTCCGCGACCGTAAAAAAGCACGTCGCCCACTTCGTCGCCGCGCATCAGGATCGCGTTAAATGATCCGTTCACGCTCGCCAAAATATGCGAATTCGGCAAAAGTGTCGGCTGAACGCGCGCTTCCATGCCGCTCCCCGATTTTTTGGCGATGGCAAGCAATTTGATCGTATATCCGAATTCCTTGGCGAAAGCGATGTCGTCGCTTGAGATCTCGGTGATGCCTTCGCAGTAGATGTCTTTGAATTTCACTTTTCCGCCGAACGCAAAACGCGCAAGGATCGCGAGCTTGTGCGCGGCGTCATGCCCGCTCACATCAAGAAAAGGGTTCGCTTCCGCGTAGCCCTGCTTCTGCGCGCCGGCGAGCGCCTCCGCGAAACTCATCCCTTTGGCGGTCATTTGGGTCAGAATATAGTTCGTGGTGCCGTTGATGATGGCGTGTACGGAATCAATCCGGTTCGCCGCGAGCCCCTCGCGAAGAGCCTTGATGCAGGGGATCCCGCCGCCGACGCTCGCCTCAAAACAAAGCCAACGTTTCATCCTATGCGCGAGGGCGAAGATCTCGTCGCCGTGTTCGGCTAAAAGCGCTTTGTTGGCGGTCACCACATGCTTGCCGTTCTTGAGCGCCTCTTTGATCAGCTGGCGCGCGACCGTCGTCCCGCCGATCAACTCGACCACGACGTCGATGGACGGGTCTCTCACGACAGAGAAGGCATCTTTAGTCATGATCTTTTTGGGAGGACGGACCTTTTTATTGCGCTCCGGGTATTTTTCCGCGATACGCTTGAGCTCGAAGGACACACCCAGCTGGCACGCGAAGAGACCCTTCTTGGCGGCAAGGATCTCGTAAAGACCCGTGCCGATCTGGCCTAATCCCAGAAGCCCGATATTGATCTTTTTCATTTTCCTCCGTAAAAACGCTCTAATACCGCATAACATTAAAAATCAACGGGTCTGCGGTATAGCACTGTTAACCTTTAAAATTAAATAGAAAACAGTGCTAAGTTCAGCGATGATAAAAACTTAACAAGGGCAGGGCAGTATAACTTACCTTAGGGGAAAAATCAAACAGCCCTTGCTCGACCCCGCTGGTTTTTGTATACTACGCCCCCACGCAATAAAAGAGGTTCGTGGCATGATTCGATCTTGAAACGAGGGAACCTATTCATGAACAAAAAATTCGCCGTCACCGTCCTTTTGATGATCCTTGCCGTTTCCTTGAACCTTGGCATGAGCCGCCGCGGGCAATACGATGAGGCTGCCCGTGAACAGGAAAAACTCGAGAAACAAATGCAAAAAGAAACCGAAACGACCGAAAAACGCCATCCGGCAAAGAATTTTGCGACCGGCGTTAAGGAAATGACGGTTGACAATGTTAAAGACACTTTAAGCGACACGGCTGAAGGCACGATCACCGAAAAACCGGTGGTCGGCACGCTGGACGGATCCCAAAAAGCGGGTGAAAAAGTCGTCGATAACACGATCAAGGGCGTTAAAAAAGTCGTCTCGTTCGGCTACGCGAAAGATGACAGCTACACGATCGAAGAGCCCGAAGACAGGTCCGGCGACGCTGCCAAGATCAACCTCTTCAAATTCTAATCCCAATCTATGCAGAAAAAACTTTCCGCCCTTTCCGTATTTGGCATATTGCTCTTTTTGACTGTCATACCGGCTTCTCGTGCAACAGAGAACGCGGTTACGGAAACCGACGGCATGAGCGGGACTCCGCAGGAAATGGCCAGTCTCCAAAAGACCCTCAAAGACGAAAGAATGGATGATCTCGAACAGAGCGTTGCGGAACTTCGTCAGGAAGTGAGTTCTTTATCGGAGCGCATCCAGGACCTGGAGCGGACCGTGGATGATTTCAACAGCCGGCTTTAAAGATTTTCCCGCCTAAACATTAAATTGCAGGTCGTAAAGCTTTTTATAGATCCCGCCTAGACGCAGCAGGAATTCGTTCGTCCCCTGCTGGACAACCTTGCCTTTATCCATGACAAGGATCCGATCGGCCTTCTGGATCGTGGAAAGGCGGTGGGCGATCACAAAAACGGTGCGCGCCTTCATGAGGTTTTCAAGCGCCTTCTGCACCTCTTGTTCACTTTGCGTATCAAGATGGGAAGTCGCCTCATCCAACACAAGGATCGGCGGATCCTTCAAAAGCGCGCGGGCGATCGCGAGACGCTGGCGCTCCCCGCCTGAAAGCTTGAGACCCCGTTCCCCGAGCTGGGTGTCGTAACCCTGGGGCAGCGTTTCGATGAAATGATCCGCGTAAGCGATCGCAGCGGCCTTCTTAACGTCCTCCAGGCTCGCGTTCGGACGGCCGTAGGCGATATTGTCCCGGACGGAACAGTTAAAAAGCACGGTTTCCTGGGAGACCACGCCGATCATATCGCGAAGAGAATTAAGCGTAAGATCACGGATATCTTTTCCGTTGATCTTGATCGAACCCTGCGCGGGATCATAAAAACGCAAAAGCAGGTTCACAAGCGTGGTCTTCCCTGAACCGCTTGCCCCAACAATCGCGACGACCTCATTGTGTTTGGCCGTAATATTGATATCCTCGAGAACATAATCCCCCGCCTCATAGGCAAAAGAAACGTTCTCATACCTCACTTCGCGGACCGGCTCTGCGAAACCGACCGCATCAGCCCTGTCTTTGATGCTTGGCTGGGCGTCAAGAACCTCGAAAATGCGCTGACCCGCGGCAATGGACTGCTGGATCGTGCTGTTCACCTTGCTGATCTTTTTTAAGGGCTCGTAAAAAATAAAAAGCGAGCCCACAAACGCGACAAAACGGTCGGGCGGAAGATACTTGATGCCAAAAAGCACAGCGATCGCGGCGCCGACGGCGCCGATGACCTCGATCAAAGGCCTCTGGATGATCGTCACGCGGATAGTCCGGCGAAAATATTCGAACACGCTCCGGTTGATCTCCTCAAAACGGCTGATCTCGCGCTCTTCACGGCAGAAGGCCTTCACGATATGAAAGCCCGAAAGCGTCTCGCCGAGAAAAGCGGTAATGTCACCGGTCCGTTCCTGCATTTTTTTGGTCAGCTTGCGAAGTTGTTTTCCCAAAAGCACGATCGGGATCGCCACAAGCGGGAAGATCAGCACGGCGAAAAGCGCGTATTTGCCGCCCCAGAGAAAAACCCAGGGAATGTTGAAAAGGATCACGAGCGGCTGTTTGACAAGGTCCACGATCACGTCGGTGATCGCTCCTTGGATCTGGCCGACATCGTTCATGATGCGGGAAAGGAAATCCCCTGTCCGGCCTTTGGAGTAGAAATCATGCGAGAGATAGACAAGATGCCGGTAAAGGTCGTCCCGGACCTTGCGGATCGCGCGGATCCCGACATTCGACATCTGATAGTTCGAGACATAATCGAAAAAACCGCGCAGAAAAAAAACGCCGACCATGATGAACGGGATCCAGAAAACCGGGAACGAGATGGAGGAAAGGAAGGGCACATGCGGGAGGTCATCTAAGCGGACTTCGCTTTTATTGTGAAGGCCGTTGACGATGATGTAGAGCGTGGCCGAGACAAGCGAGTTCGCGACAGAATACGCGAACATGGCAAGGATCGCCACCATAAGACGCCACTTATGGGGCTTCACATACGCCAAGAGCCGCTTATAGATATCCATGGATCCTCCGGGAGAAACGAGGGGGCAGTCCCTCTGAGCCCGCACACTGTAACATATTCGTTGACACTGCTCAAGGTTATGATTTAAGCTCTCAAAACTTCGTTCGCTCCCTTGTTAAGCCTCGAAATACAAAGGATTTAGGATGGTAGAAGCGCTAAAAGTCGGTGTGGTCGGGGTTGGGCATCTTGGTAAGGAACACGCCCGCATTTACCGCGAACTTGCTGAATCCGAACTGGTCGGCATCTCTGACAGTGACCCCGCAAAGCAGGAAAAAGCCAGAGAGCTCGGAACTCATTATTATCAAAACCCCCTGGAATTGATCGGAAAAGTCGAGGCCGTCAGTATCGCCACCCCGACTTCGACCCATTACGCCGTCGCCAAGGAATTCCTCAAAGCCGGCATTCATACTTTGATCGAAAAACCCATCACGTTGAAGCTTGAAGAGGCGGATGAACTTCTTGCGCTGGCGCGAAAAAAAAACTGCGCGCTTCAGGTCGGCCACATCGAACGCCATAATCCCGGCTTTAAACGGATCGAGGAGATCGCCAAGAACATCCGCTTTTTTGAGATCCACCGCCTGGGCCCTTTTACCGGCCGCATCAATGACTGCGGCGTCGTGCTGGACCTCATGATCCATGATCTGGATATCGTGCTCGGGCTTGTGAAATCCCAGGTCGCCAGCTTCGACGCGATCGGCGTGAACGTGCTTACGCCCTTCGAAGATATCGCGAATGTCCGCATGAAATTCAAGAACGGCGCCGTCGCCGACATCACCGCTTCGCGCCTCACGTTCGAAAAACAGCGCAAGATCCGGATCTTCCAGGAAGACGCCTACATTTCACTCGATTACGGCGCGCAGGCCTGCAAGATCTTCCGTAAGAACGGCGCCGAGATCGTGCAGGAAACCGTCGACATCGAAAAAGCCGAGCCGCTGAAGGAAGAATTGAAATTTTTCCTTTCAAATATCCGCTCCGGGAAAAGCCTCGGCCGGCCCGATACTGCCGCCCGTGACGCACTCAAGCTTGCTCTTGAGATCGCCCGCAAAGTTCAAGCGAACCAGCCCAAGCCTTCTTCCAGCAAATGACGGCTCCTAAAAAAATCTTCCTTGTTGCTTGTGAAGCATCCGGCGATCTCCACGGCGCCCATTTGATCTCCGAGATCCGGAAACTTGCTCCCGGTACCGTTTTCTGCGGCGTCGGCGGCGCCAAAATGCAAGCGGCCGGCATGCGGGTCTTCCATGATATGACAAAGATCTCCGCGCTGGGGCTGGGCGATGTGCTCCGGAATTATTTCAAATACCTCGAGATCTTCCACGAAACGATCCGGAACATCCGGAAGGAAAAACCCGACGCCATCGTCTTGATCGATTCCCCGGCCTTTAACCTCCGGCTCGCTAAAAAGATCTCCGCGAACGCTCCTGTCCTTTACTATATTTCCCCGCAACTTTGGGCCTGGGGAAAACGCAGGATCCATATCGTTAAAAAACATATCCGTGAGATGCTTGTGATCTTGCCGTTCGAAAAGGATTTTTATGAAAAGGAAGGCGTCGCGGTGAAATTCGTGGGCCATCCCCTGCTGGATGCGATCCCGGAACTCCCCGACGCGGCCGTTTTGCGTTCTCAACTCGGGATCTCCCAAGAGCAAATGGCGATCGGGCTTTTTTCCGGCTCAAGGGAAAAAGAGGTGCGGCGCATCCTCCCGGTCATGCTGAAAGCCGCCTCCTACCTCCAAAAAGACATCCCCGAAACGGTTTTCTTTATTTCAAGATCAGCCAATGTGCGCCCCGAAATCTATGACACGCTCCTCCAGGCCTCGCCCGTAAAGGTGACATGCCCGGAAACCCCGTTCTATGAACTGGTCAAAGCTATGGATTTTGCGTTCGTGGCCTCCGGGACCGCCACGCTTGAGGCGACGCTGATCGGAACGCCGTTCTTCCTCCTTTACAAAGCAAGTTGGTCCACCTATTTGCTCGGGAAATACCTCATCAAAGTCCCCTACTTGGGCCTTGTGAACCTTCTTGCGGATACCCGCGTGGTCCCGGAGTTCATCCAGCAGGACGCCCACCCCGAAACCCTCGCCCATGAAGCGCGCGTCTTCCTCCGAAGCCCGGAACTGCATGAAAAAATGAGAGAAGAGTTCCGGGAGGTGAAAGAAAAACTCGGGGAAAAGGGCGCGAGCAGACGGGCGGCAAAAGAAATCTTCGATTTCCTAGACCGCAGACCACAGACAACAGGCCACAGCTAAAACTTTTATTTTTTTCGTCTACAGTCTCTGGTCTGACGTCTCAAGTCTTGCTTTCGGGCAAGTGCTGCCCTGATCTTATCTAAAAAACTTCGAGGAAATCAGGACTACATTTACCTTTTTATGAAGAAGCTTTTTCGGAAGGTAAATGTTGCCAGGTAAATTCGGGCTGGAGGACCGGCTTGTAATTCGCCGGATAAGGCAGCGGAAAAGTCACCATTTCGTAAACTCCCACTAAGGCCCGCCCCACCGTATAGACCGCACCGCGTCCTAATCCCGCAACCCAACTCGGCGGAAAAGTGTCGTTGCGGACTTCTTTGGCAAGTTCGTTGGAGATCTCGATCGGTGAAAGGGCGACATTGAGGAATCCGCGTTGGAGTTTCCGCTGCGGCGTCCCTTCGGCTTGGATCTCTGCTTCTTCCGCAAAAAGCGGGAAGGTAAAAATAGCAAGAAGAACCAACGCGGTTAACGCCTTGAGGGACTTTTTCATAGCGCGGATAATTTAGCACCGAACTTTTTGGAAAGCCACATTAAATTTTATGAAAAAGAAACCCGGCCCTGCCCCAATCTCTTTCGATATTCAGCAAAGTTGTTTGGGACTGGTCCGGGTTTTGTTGATCCTCTTTAAAAAGAAACCCGGCCCTGAGAAGGGGTACTTCTCGAATCACCAGGGGAGGCGATCTTGGGCCGGGACGAAACCTTTCTTTAGAACAAGTAGCTTAATTGAGCGCCGAGCGTGTTCTGCTGTTGTTTCCCGCCGAACACATGCCCGTCGTCGGCATGAGCGTAATCGATCCGGTACTCCGCCCGCGCGATCATGTTCTCGTAAGGCTTGTACTCAAGCGTGATCGTATTCGCAAGGTCCCGGGCAGCGCCGTTCACGCCCTCGCCGGTCCAGTTGCGGTAACGCCGGCTGTCATCGAAGAGCTCGAAACGGTAAGCCGCGGCCAGCTTATCGGTGAATTTGTAGCGGGCATAGGCCGCATAATCAAACCATTGAGCCGTGTCAAAATTATTATCCATGGCCGTGTCGACGCGGTTTTGATTGCCGAAATCAAATTCTCCGACAAACGAGAGCTTTGCGGTCGCGTCCCAGCTGAGAACGTTCGTGACCAGGAAACGCTTATCCCCGCTCGCGTTATTATTTTCAGGACCAAAATAGGTCGCCGTGGTCCACTTCGTGTTCTTGAATGGACTGAAGCTGAAAGCGTTCTCGAGCGTTTTATACGAGTTATTGTCGACATCGACATCCCAGCCGTTATTGACGCCGTGATAAACGGTCAGGAAATCATTAAAGAGATTGTAGGAAACGCGCACCCCGGTATGCGTGAACGGGATCGCGTAACCGAAAGAGACCGAACGGCTGATATTCCAGTTAAAAGGCCCCTCGATCACTTCATTGCCCGCCAAGGTGACCATCCGGCCGGCTTTGATGTCGATCGTATGCGGCAAGATCTTGCTGTCGGACCAGAAACAAAGCGGCGCGATGTATTGCACATAGGCCTGTTCAAAAGCGAACGCCGTGGTGGAAGTGCTTCCGTTGTCGCGTGTCAGATTGTTGAAGTAATACTGCACATCGCTTCCCATCATCAGATCGATACGGAATCCGGCGCCGCCTTCCGGGTTCGCGGCTTTTTCAAACCAAAGCTTTGCCGCGTTCATGGAGAAGGTGTCGGCGGCCTTATCGGTCAGCGAACGGCCCGTATTGCCGGTGCCACGCGGCAGATCCACTTTGTTCTGGAACTGGGCTTCCACATAACCGCCCATTTGGATGTCCTCCATCGCGCGGAGGAAGCCTTTCTTTTCATCCGGCGCGGGCGGGATATAGACCGCCTGCGTTCCCGGAGCGGGTTTTTCCATAGTCATCATCTTGCTGTCCATGGCCTCGAGCTTCCGTGTGAGTGTATCGATCTGCGCCTTCAGCGCGGCGATCTCACTGTCTTCGGCGAACGCCACCCCCGGTGATAAATACATCATGATCAAACAAAAACTCCAAAAACCGCTTCGTATATTCCTCATATGGGCTACCTCCCTTTTGAATCTCAGATCGGATCGTTCATCCGATCGCGACTTTTCCCGTTTCGCCGGTACGGATGCGGAAACATTCCGCGAGATCGAGAACAAAGATCTTTCCGTCGCCGACATGGCCGGTCCGCGCGCCTTCCTTGATCGCGTCCACGGTCGCTTTCACAAATTCTTCGTTGACGGCGATCTCGAGTTTAACCTTCTTGAGAAGCCGGCCGCCTTCTTTGTGGCCGCGGTAAACTTCCGAGATGCCCTTCTGCCGGCCCCGGCCGAGAACAGTCGAAACCGTCACAAGATGGATCTCCTTTTCTTCAAGGATCCGGAGGACCTCGTCCACCCGGTCTGGCTGAATCACTGCGACAATGTATTTCATGGTCTTCCTCCTTTTACCCCGTTAGAGATCTAACCTGTCCCTACGGGATTATTTTTATATTTTTTTCACGCCGATTTTCATACAGCCCATTTCGAGATATAAAAATCTCTAACGGGGTTAATCCAGAATGGTGTAACCAGATTCACGATGCTGCGTAAGATCAAGCCCGATGCGTTCTTCGTCCTCCGAAACGCGCAGACCCATCACGGCGTCTACGATCTTCAAGAGAACCCAAGAAATAATGAATGAATAAACGATCGTCACGGCCACGGCTTTAAGCTGGATCAGAAAAAGTCCCGGATTCCCGTAAAAAAGGCCGTCGTTGCCGGCCGGATTGACCGTCTTGGTGGCCCAAAGGCCTGTGGCTAATGCGCCCCAGATGCCGCCGATACCGTGAACGCCAAAAGCGTCGAGCGAATCGTCATAACCCAGCTTGGTTTTGACCACCGCGACAAAGAAATAGCAGATCAGGGAAACGCCGGCGCCGATCCAGATGGCATCGATCGGTGTGACGAATCCCGCAGCCGGCGTGATCGCGACTAACCCCGCGACCGCACCCGTGATCATGCCGAGCATGGTCGGCTTTGAGCTGATCTTCCATTCCAGCAGCGACCAGGTAAGTCCTGCGGCCGCAGCGGCAATGTGGGTCACCACAAGGGCGCTTGCCGCAAGGCCGTTCGCGGCCAACGAACTTCCCCCGTTGAAACCGAACCAGCCGAACCAAAGCAACCCCGCTCCCAATACGGCGAACGGAAGATTGTGTGGAGGCGACATATGTCCGGGATAACCTTTTCTTTTACCGAGCACAAGGGCGCAGACAAGCGCTGCGATGCCGGCATTGATGTGCACGACGGTACCGCCGGCAAAATCCAGAGCGCCTGAATTCCTCAAGAAACCGCCCACGCCCCAGACCCAATGGCAAACAGGATCGTAAACAAAAGTCGCCCAGAGAAGTGAAAAGACGCAAAAGGCGGAAAATTTCATGCGTTCCGCGAACGCGCCCAAAATAAGCCCTGGCGTGATGATCGCGAACATCGCCTGAAAGATCATGAACGCTTGATGCGGGATCGTGGCCGAATAATCGGCAAAGGGCTCTACGCCAACCCCATGCAGACCCGCCCAGCTTAAATTGCCGATCATTCCTTTAACGTCCGGGCCGAAGGAAAGCGTGTAGCCGATCACGACCCATTGCAAGGTCATAAGACACATCAGCATGAAACATTGCATGAGGACCGAGAGCATGTTCTTTTTACGGACCAAGCCGCCGTAGAAGAACGCGAGCCCGGGGGTCATCAAAAAAACAAGCCCCGCGGAGATCAGCACCCATGCAGTATCCCCCCCGTTCACCGCAAGTGGCGCTGTCTCCGAGGCCAACAGGATCTTGGGAAAAGCAATCATGGCAAAAATGGCGGCCATACCTTTCAGAAGCAGTGTCATTTTTTTCATATTTCCTCCATTAAATGACAATTTTGTAGTTTTATTTTAATAGCAAAAATCGCCTACAAATATGCAAGAGCCATGCCAACTTCAGCTGACAAGAGGATTAGCCAAAAATATCCTTGGGTTTGTAGAGGAAAAATAGCCTTTTTGAAAAGAGGCGGGTTAGAAGATCTTAAAGAGGAAAACGGGTATTGCGGGCCGGAAAAAGCCGGCTTTTTTTATTCAAAATAGCAGACGACTTTTTGCGACAGGACGTCGGCGGCGATCTTCAGGGCGTTCTTTTTAACATCGTAGACTTTGACAACATCTTCGTATTTTTTATAGTCCGGCGCTAATTTCCGGAGGGTTTTGGGGATAGCGTCAAAAAACTTTTGGTCCATGGACACCCCCGCTCCGGGGTCGTCTGGGAAAAGCGCCACATAGAAGATCCCGGTCTCTACCAGATCCTGGAAAAAATGGGTCCCGAAGGAGATCTCGGGGCAATTGTTCTCGGCCGTGAACGCGATCTCGCCGAGGACCGTGATATGGTTGATCTCGGCAAAAGAAACGGGGACGCCGAGAGAGGGAGTGGTCGTTCCCCACCGGCCGGGGCCTAAAAGCATCACGGCGGCCTTGTCCCGGCTTTCGATCTTGCGGTTAAGCTCTCCTACAGCGCGCGCAACGTCATAGCGCTCCGACTGTGTATCCAAACCGCAATAAGCTTTTGGGTCCACATAGATGATCTTATCGATCGCCTGGAGGATGTTCCCTCCAAGAAAATTCCCTTTGGATTGAAAAACGATCCTGTTCTTCGGGATCGTCTTGGGGATCCTGACGCGATGCCCCAGGCCTTTGGTCTGCATCGGGCGGCATTGGAGCAGGTTTACCTGGAACGCGCCGTCTTTTTTAAAATTGACCGTGAATTCGATATCCACCGGATAGCCATAGGCCGCCTCAAGGGTTTTGAGGATCTTTTGCATGGTCGCGCCGAACTTTGTTTCGGAGACCAGATTGTCAAAGGTAATGATCCAGGGTTCTTCGTCGGATCCTGACGCCCGCAATTTTTCCGCAACCTCCTCGTCCTTGATTGCGAAAAGATCCAAAGGCACGTTGATCTTTTCTCTAAGCAGTTTTCTGAAAGGGACCGTCTGCAGTGTATTTTCCTTGATATTCAGAACATCGACGTCATGCTGCGAAAACCTCTGTGTTGCGGCCATCCCGTCGTAGGCCTTGAGCAGCGGTTCATCGAGCGCTACGACTCGCGGATAATCCCCCTCGACCCGGTTGACCGCGCGCGTCCCGAGACCCAGCACCAAGCGCAGCATGCCCGCCTTGGGGTCGAGGCCTCTTTTCCAGACGAACACGTTTTGCGAGATCCCGACGCCGGCGGCATCGGGGAAAAAGTAATCTTTGTGATAAGCGCCCGAAACCCGCTGCACGAGAAGCGCCATTTGCTCGTCCATCTGGTCCAGCCCGCGTTGAAGACGGTAAGACAAAGCATCCGGGTTCATGGTGGAGGCGTAAATGCGGCGGACCGCCTCCACAAATTTGGAGTACCGTTCTTCCGGCGGACCCTGATTGACAAGAAAAACGCTTTCATATTTCCCGGCAAAGGCGTTCCCGTAACTGTCCTCGAGAAGACTGCTTGAGCGCACGATGATGGGCGACTGGCCGAAGTATTCGATCATCTGCAGGAACTGGTCTTTGATCTCCTCGGGGAAAATCCCTGTCAAAAGTCTCTCATGGAGCTTTCCGGCTTTTTCAAAAAAACCTTCCGGAGTGCGCTGGGCCATATGATCCTTCCACAGGCCGTTCTCGACGATATAGGTATAAAAAACATCGGAACCGATATAGAAGGAATCATGGGCCTCAAAGAGTTTTTCGGTCTCGAGGGACTTTGCCCTGGCGAGAATGCTTCGGGCGATCAGCATGCCGACGGATTTTCCCCCGATGAATCCCGTCCCGATCATCCTCGCTTTGATGTTCAGAAGGTCCTCAAGCGTAAGGTTCTCTTTGGCGAGGCCGAGCATCTTCTCGTCCCGAGCCAGGATGACACGGCAAAGCTGGTCCATCATCTGCTCTTTGGAGTCGCGGGAAATGCCTTTGGATCCCGCGAGATCCTCGGCCTTAAGGAAAAGCTGGTCCCAGTAGTCAAGATTCCTCTTCGCGCTTTTGGATCCTTTCTTGAAGATCTCGGAAAAGACCTTTGCGGCGTCGGCGCTGTTGGCGATCGGAACGAACTTTTCTTTCTGCTGGATATGGGGCAGGAACATGGTCGGCGAATAGCGGTTCCAGACCTTCAGAAGATGGACGTAGCAATCGCCATGATAGTGATAAACATCGATCAAGAGCTGGGTCGTGTCGCGAATGCGCGCGACCGTTTTAAAGGAGTGGCGATTCCTCAAGATGCCAAAGTAGGCGATGGTGTTAAGCTCATAGAGGTAGGGGGCAGGTGATCTTGAAGAAATTGCCGATCATGAGATCGTTGGCCCAGGCGGACAAGAGGTCGGAAAGGCAATCGAACACGTAAAAAACGCCTTCGCCTTCCTTTTTGGCGATGCTGTTGATCTGGGCGGAAAAGGGCTCAAACCCCGCGTGCGGGTCCAGCTTATAGACCGTAACGCTCTTGTCGTCCTCTTTCAGGAGGGGTTCATGGTTGGCAAAGCGAATGTAGACGACGCGCTTTTTTTCCTCAAGGGATCTCCGGACGAAGGAGGCCACAAGCTCGGCGTAATGGTGAATGGCATCGATCTGCCAGACAACATTATCGCCAAGCCGCAATCCGGTAATGACCTGGTCGAGACCCTTGACCCCGGTACTGATCATCATATTCTCCCGCGCCCCTTGCGCAAAATCCCGCCCAGTATACAAAGCGGACTGCCCGTGGGAAAGTGGTTTGTCTGGCAGATCAAAAGACGCCCAAAGCGGGTTCGTCCCGAGGATGAGAGAACCCGCTTTGGCGTTTTAAGAGTTAGAGCTTAAAAAGCATTTCCGCGTAAGTCGGCACCGGCCAGAGATCCGCCGGGGTCAAACCTTCAAGAGCGTCGATATCCTTGCGAAGATCGTTCGCAGCCACTACGACTTTGTCGCGAAACGCCTCGGCGCGTTTGATGAGGTCTTTGACCGCGTGCGCTTTTTCGATCGAGCTTTCGAGGACTTCGAGTTTGTCATTGGCCGATTCCAAAAGCTCGGTCACGCTGGACAAAAGCTGCTTTTGGACCTTGGCGGAAACGCCGGCCGTTTTAAGCTGCGCGATCGCCTTGGCAAGATGCTTGGTAAAGGCGATCACCGCGGGCAGGTACTGGCGCTTTACCATCTGGACCGCCGCCCGGGCCTCGATATTGACATGTTTCACGTAACCCTCGAGGTAGATCTCATAACGCGCGTGCAGCTCTCCTTTGGAGAGCACTTTGTATTTCTCGAAAAGCTTCACGGCTTCCGGGGTCGCCATGGACGCCAAGGCCTCGACGCCCGTCTTGATGTTGGGCAAACCGCGCTTCTTGGCCTCCGCGACCCACTCTTCGGAATAATTGTTCCCGTTAAAAATGATCTTGCCGTGTTTTTTCATGGCATCGCGCACGATCGCGGCCGCCTCCTTGTGGAGACCGCTTTTCCCGGCTTTCTCAAGCCGCGTCGCGATCTCGTCAAGAGCTTCCGAGACGATCGTATTGATCACGATGTTAGGTCCCGAGATGGACGCCGACGACCCCACCATGCGGAATTCAAACTTATTGCCGGTAAACGCAAAAGGCGATGTGCGATTCCGGTCGGTATTATCTTTCGGAAGTTGCGGCAGAGAATCGACGCCGACGTGTACAAAATGTTGCCCGCGGCTTGCTACTTTTTTTCCCGTCGCGAGCCCTTCCAGGATCTCTGTAAATTCATCCCCCATGAAGATCGAGATGATGGCCGGCGGAGCTTCGTTCGCGCCGAGGCGAAGATCATTGCCGGGATTCCCGCAACTTGCGCGCAATTTATCCGCATGACGGTCGACGGCGGTAAGAAGCGCGCTTACGAAGATAAGGAACTGTTCGTTTTCAGCCGGCGTTCTCCCCGGCTCAAGGAGGTTCTGCCCCTCATCGGTCGAAAGGGACCAATTGTTATGCTTTCCGGAACCGTTGACGCCCGCAAACGGTTTTTCGTGGAGAAGGCACACCAGGTTGTGGCGCAAAGCGACCTTCTGCATGGTCTCCATGACAAGCTGGTTGTGATCGGCCGCGATGTTGGTCGTTGAGAAAATCGGCGCCATTTCGTATTGCGACGGAGCCACCTCGTTGTGCTTGGTCTTGGAAGAAATGCCCATCTTCCAAAGCTCGATGTCCAGATCCCGCATGAAAGCCGAGATGCGGTCTTTGATCGCGCCGAAATACTGGTCTTCGAGTTCCTGCCCCTTGGGAGCCGGGGCGCCGAAGAGGGTCCGGCCCGAAACGATCAGATCGACCCGTTTTTCATAGAAGGTTTTATCGATCAGAAAATATTCCTGCTCGGGGCCGACCGTGGAGGTCACGCGCTTGGCGGTCTTGTTGCCCAACGCCCTCAAAACACGCACGGCCTGCTTCGAAACCGCTTCCATGGAACGAAGGAGCGGCGTTTTCTTATCGAGCGCTTCACTCGTGTAGGAACAGAATGCTGTCGGGATGCAAAGCGTCACATTGTCCGAGGCATCCGTCTTAAGGAACGCCGGCGAGGTACAATCCCAAGCCGTGTAGCCGCGCGCTTCAAACGTGGAGCGCAGGCCGCCGCTGGGGAAAGAAGAAGCATCCGGCTCGCCCTGCGTCAGCTGTTTGCCGGAAAATTCCATGATCACGCTCCCGTCTTCCGTCGGAGAGATAAAGGAATCGTGTTTTTCGGCCGTCCGTCCGGTCAGTGGCTGGAACCAGTGGGTGTAATGGGTCGCGCCCTTTTCGATCGCCCAGTCCTTCATGGCGCTTGCCACCACATTGGCGACCTCCAGGGAAAGCGGCAAACCTTCCTGAATGGTCTTCTTCAGGGCCCTGTAGGTATCCTTAGGAAGCCGCTCTTTCATGATGCGGTCATTAAAAACATTGCTTCCGAATATTTCTGTGACATCGATCGGTTTATGCATAGGAACCTCCCCTTTGTTTAACAAGGACAAAAGCAACTTTTATGCCAATTGCGGGTAAATAAGTTCTGGGAATTATATCGCGATAAGACAATTATGTATACAAAAATGTAGCGAATTTCGCTTGTATACAAAATTGTAGAAACTACTTAAGCCCGTAAATCTTAACCTTATAGCCCAAAATACGTTCCGTCACTCCGAGGAGCTGAGACGCTTTCCGCTGGTTCCCGCCCGTTTTTTGGAGAGCGTCCTGAATCAGTCTTTTTTCAAGCTCTTCGACGGCATCGTTAAGATTTTCGGGAACGGTTTTTGGGGCGCCAGTTTCTGCGGAATCCGTTGGATTTTTAAGATAGATGGCGGCGGGATGGTCTTTGGCGCCGGGAATCGGGAAAAGATCGGCTTCGAGCGTGTCGGACTTGCAGAGGATCACCGCCCGTTCGATGGCGTTCTCGAGTTCGCGGATATTGCCGGGCCAATCGTAGGCCATAAGGTATTCCATGGCCTGATCGGAAACATATTTTACCTTTTTCCCGTTCTCAAGGCTCGCTTTCTTAAGGAAATGCGACACCATGAGCGGGATGTCTTCGCGGCGTTCCCTTAGGGAAGGCAGAAGGATCGGAACGACGTTCAGCCGGTAATAAAGATCTTCTCGGAACTGTTTCTCGCGGATGGCTTTCTCAAGATCGCGATTCGTCGCCGCGATCACGCGAACATCCACATGCATCGTACGGGTGCCGCCGACGCGATCAAACTCTTTCTCCTGAAGCGCGCGCAAGAGCTTGACTTGCACGGAAGCCGAAATATCCCCGATCTCGTCTAAGAAAAGCGTGCCGCCATCCGCCAACTCGAAACGTCCGGGCTTGCTCGCCACGGCTCCCGTAAAGGCGCCTTTTTCATAACCAAAAAGCTCGCTTTCAAGAAGCGTTTCCGGGAGAGCCGCGCAGGAAACTTTCACAAAGGGCCCTTTGGAGCGGAGACTTGCGTAATGGATCGCGTGCGCCACAAGTTCTTTGCCGGTGCCCGTCTCTCCGCGCAAGAGCACGGTCGAACGCGTGCGACTCACCATATCAATGGCGGCATAAACTTCCTTCATGCGTTTGCTTTCGCCGATGATATTGGCGGGATGGAATTTCTTGGCGAGTTCGCGCTTCAGTTCGGTATTTTCGGACTGGAGCTGCGATTTTTCCTGCTCGCGGGCCCGGTAATCGGCCACTGCTTGGGCGATCACGAAGCTGATGATGGTCAAAAGCCGCAGGTCTTCATTTAGAGAAACATCCCCTTCAAAAAGCCGGTCCACGCTAAGAGCGCCAATGGTCTCTTGCTCGATCTTGATGGGGACGCAAAGGAACGCGATGCGGCTGCGGCGAAGGTCCTTGCGGGCGCCGGTCCGGTTGAGAAAAAGCGGCTCTTCGCCGATGTTGGGGATCGCGATCGGTTCGCCCGCTTCCACGACCTTGCCGGTGATCCCCTCACCCACCTTGTAACGGCCTTTCTTTCTCGCCTGCTCATCCAGGCCGTGCGCGATCTCGATCGTCAGGTTCTCGCCTTCGGCGTCCAAAAGCGTGAGTGTCCCGCGATGCATGCCCATTTTCTCATGGAGCACATCGAGGACTTTGCGCATCCGCTCTTCGAGCGGAAGCGCGGCGCTCATATGGCGGGTGATCTCATAAAGAACGCCGAGTTCCTGGGTCTCGCGCTGCATGCCACCCGCTGATTTTGAATTTTCCCGTTCCATGGTTTTAAAGGACCTTCCTAACTATTTTTTCCTAAATGGTGGTCAGGGCCGGTCGCTCACGCCGTAAAGAACAACGCCGGCGCGATTGGCTTTCTCCACAAAAAGGTCTTTTCCGATAAAAAGGGTCTTATGCGCCTCAAAAGCGAAGGCTTCCGCGCGTGCCTTGATCAATCCTTCCAAGGTCTTAAGCCCCACCGCCGGTACATCAAAACGCATGTCCTGGTTGGGCTTAGCCACTTTAACAACGACGATCTTTCCATTCCCGAGGGCCGCGCCGCGCGCGATCGCTTCATCGGTCCCTTCGATCGCCTCGACGGCAAGTACGGTCTTGTTCTTGACGACCACGGTCTGCCCGATATCGGCGCCGGAAATTTTTTGCGCCATCTCAAAAGCGAAATCGATGTTGTCCATCACGAACTTGGAAGGTTTCTTTTTCCCGAGAACACCGGGCCCCGGCATCATGGATTTCAGAAGGCAGGTGGAATCCTGGAGGGTGATGCCTTTTTTAAAGAGATAATCGGCGATGCCCCCGAGGAGGGAGTCGTCCTTATGGTCTTTCAGCGTCATGAGGACCGCCATCATGTCGAGATCGAGGCGCACGTTCTCTTTAAAGAAACGCACTTTTTCGATCTTGCCGGCCATAACGGCCTCGTGGGCGCCTTCCTCCTTGAGGAATTTTGAGAGCTTCTTGAGTTCGCCGACCTTGACCCAGGAAAAGGCGTCCGAGAGTTTTTCGAGCGCCGGCTCGGCTTCCTGTTCGATGCCGCAAGTCACGACGCGGTACCCGGCCCGCTTGGCTTCTTCAGCCACCAGAATGGGAAAGCGCCCGTTCCCCGCGATGATGCCCATGGTCTTCATGGTAATGTCCTTTAGCCGGAACGCCGGAAGCTATCCGCAAATGCCTCGTTCGGATTTTTCCAGAAATTCGATAATGATCTGAACGGAGGGGCTGGAGGGAATGTCCTGCCGGAGCTGTTTGACGACGTTCTTTAAGATAAGGCCGGATTTAAAGATGATCTTGAACGCTTTTTTGATGGCCGATTTCTCTTCCTTGGAGAATCCCGCGCGATCGAGGCCTACCGTGTTGATCCCGAAAGCCGTTGCCGGATGGCCGTCAACCATCATGAAGGGCGGGATATCCTGCACGACCTTGGAACAGCCGCCCGTGATCGAAAGTTTCCCGATCCGGACAAATTGATGCACCGCCGAAAGGCCTCCGATGATCGCCTTATCTTCCACGATCACATGGCCGGCCAGGGTCGCGTTGTTGGCGAGCGTGCAACCGTTATGAATGATGCAGTCATGCGCCACGTGAGCGTAGGCCATCAGAAGATTGTCGTTCCCGACCACGGTTTCGGTCCCGTTCAGGGTGCCGGGATTCAGGGTCGCGTATTCGCGGATCGTGTTGCGGTCGCCGATCTTAAGATAACTGATGCCGCCGTCGGCTTTTTTATCCTGGGTAAGACTCCCGACCACAGCGCCCGTAAAAATGATGTTATCTTCGCCGATCGTGGTATGTCCTTCGATCGTCACGCGCGGCCCAACCTTGGTGCGGGCGCCGATCTTGACCGTGCCGGCGATGATCGACCACGGACCGATCTCGACCCCTTCGCCTAAGACGGCGCCGGGGTGGACGATCGCGGAAGGATGGATCATTCCCGGTCGACCACTGCGAACTTCACATCCGCTTCGCATACAAGTTT
>ENA-UOWG01000864-UOWG01000864.1-activated-sludge-metagenome-genome-assembly--contig:-NODE-864-length-34871-cov-5.919290_pt1 | contig 34871 bp, 39 predicted proteins | sample MGYA00238147_ERZ761563 | MGnify/ENA primary metagenome ERZ761563 (study PRJEB28884, sample SAMN05720216) | anaerobic digester metagenome | isolation source: active sludge of municipal...
TTCGCGTACCGCGCGTCCAGGAATCGGTCAGTGACCTTGATCCGCGCCGGCGCCCACTGGTTCCATCCCCGCACCATCTCTCCCGTCGCCCCCTCTGACTCAGGCATCAGGTTCTTGCCCGGCATAGCCTTGGCGACGCCGGGTCCGGTTTCATCCCTCTCCTCGTAGTCCTTCCACCCCTCCAGCCGTGCGATCTCGGCCTTGTATTGCAGCAGCGACCATCCCAGGTTGTTCTGTCCCGGCCCCGGAACTCCGTCCATCCGGCGCCCGTCCGTCAGCGCCCAGGGCCCCAGCACGCCGTATCCGGGGATCGGGTATACCGCGCTCGGCCATTCCGCGAACACGTAGTGTCGGCCGTCCTCGGTCGACCGCACGTACAGCATGAAGAAATTTCGGCCCCCGTGCGGATCCACGTACTGGTAGTTCGTGCCTTCCCGCGGCACTTGGTCGTCCGGAATGATGTGTCGCTCACAGAACGCCGGGAACATCACCCGCGCCTTGTTCGTCGCCACCCCGTAGAACCGCATCTTGTGTTCATCCCGCGATCCTCGGGCCCACCGCTGCCACACTCCCAGCGGATTCCCGAACGGGTTGTCGCTAGAGTGTACGAACACCACCGCCTGGCTCTCCTCCGGGTCCGCCACCTTCATCACCCGCGGCACCCGCTCGAATTCCCTCCCCGCCGGCACCGGCGGCTGACTCCTCCCCGTCCCCACCCCCCACTCCTCTCCGGTGCTTCCTCCCTCGGCACTTGGCACTTTCTCCCTCGGCACTTCCCAGATCCATTCCCCGCACTCCTCCGGCCGGCTCCATACGCTCACCGGCTCGTGCGTCTTCGGTTCCAGTGTCCAGGCCCGCAGCCGCTCGTACTCGCGCGCGGAAAGTCCCAGTGCCCGCGCAACGTCCGGCTCGCCCCCGTCCTTCGGCAGCATGAATCCAGTGCTCCACTTCGTAACTCGCGCACCGTCCTGCATCAGCCGCACCGTCTCCGTGTAGCCAGACACCGGCGTGAACGTGATCAGCATCCGTCCCCGCTTCTCCGCGATTCGTGAGAGCATTGTCTTCACCCAGTCCGCCGGCACCTCCTCGTCCGCGTTGATCCAGTGCACGTTCCCGCCCTCGATCCGCTTCATGTCCATCTCGTAGGCCATAAAGCTGCAGTCGCTCAGGTTCGGCAGCACGAATCTGCCCTCGGTGAACCCTTCCTTCACGCTGTACTTGATGTACGTTGTCCGCGTCCGGATATCCTTCAGCCGCAGGTGGGCCGGCAGGTACTTCCACATCAACGGCTGCTGGTACTGCTTGCTCATGTCCATGTTCGTGTGCAGCATCCAGATCCGCGTCTGGGCATACTCCTGCATCAGCCGGCTGCCCCGCTTCGCCCCGTACTCGCTCTTCGATCCCCGCTGTCCTCCGTTCACCAGCACCACGCTCACCGGGTGCGGGAACCCCAGGTGCAGCCGCATTCTCTCCGCCCAGTGCTCATCGACCCACGGCATCCCGAACAGCGCGTCGATCACTCGCCAGATCGACGGCTCCCAGCCGTGCGTCATCGGGTTTTCCCGCGCCTTGCGGATCGCCTCTTCGCGGTGACGGTAGATCTGCCCGAACGCCGCGTCCGGCGAGATCTTCCACCGTTCCGCGGCCAGCGTGATGTCCGCCGGCGTCGGTTCCGCAATCACCGGGTCTGCAGTCCACAACCCCCTCATGATCTCGGTTCTCCCGTCTTCTCAGCCGGCGCTCCCAGTCGGCTCCCCTTCAGCAGGCGCTTGATCAGCAGGCTGCATCCATTTGCCGCTTCCAGGCTCCCCGTCACCGCCACGATCATCTCCTCCGGCTCCCGGCCCGCTGCCAGCTCCTCGTTGATCTGGCGCAGCGCCTCCACGATCGGCGCAGCCCGGAACGACCACGTTCTCCGGTTCCACGTGGAGCACCACAGCCGTTCCAGCAGCTCGTCCATGTCAGCCCTTCATCCTCCCGAACAGCATGTCCGCCAGCACCCGCTTGACCCCAGCCAGCGAGCGCGGCCTCCGGTGCGTCCCGTCCACCGTGATCGCCACCGCCCGAGCCTCCCCCGGATACGCCAGCAGCCGCACCGTGTGAACGCCCAGCACCCCGTCAGTCACCAGCCCGCCTACGTCCCTCAGCGCCTCGGCCTCGGCCAGTCGTTTGCGTTCCTTCGCGGCACGCATCACGGCGCACTTGGCAACCTTGCGCTCGTACAGTTTGCGGCGTAGTGATTTACGGTACATCCGATCACTTTCCGGTTTCGGCTATGCTGTTGTTCGGCTTCAAGAACGCGATCCAGTGCGTCTTGCTCTGTTTCCCGCTGCGGTGCCCGTACAGCGGCTTTTCCGGCGTCAGCGCCAGCACCTCGGCAACCGGAACGTCGTATTCGCACCACTTGAAGACCAACGTGCCTTCCGGCCTCAGCACCCGGAAGCACTCGGCAAACCCCTTGCGGAGCATGTCCCGCCAGTCCCCCGTCAGGCGTCCGTAGCACTTCGCCATGTAGCTGTTCTGCCCCAGCGTCGTCATGTGTGGCGGGTCAAAGACGACGTGCGCGAACGTGTCCGAGGGGAACGGCAACGCGGTGAAGTCGGCCACCTTGTCGGGCGCGATCTCCAGCACGCGGAACCCCTTGCGGTTGCTGCTGTCATTCCTCACAATGGTCTCGGCCCGGTTGTCCACAAACAGAGTCCTTTCGTCTCGCGGGTCAAACCAGAACGCCCGCTTGGAGCAACACGCATCCAGGACCGGAGGAAGCCGAACAAGAGCGTCGAGGTTACGGCCATTCGCTGCGCTCATGTCCGAACCTCACGCTCGCCGTTGGACAGACGAAGGGTTGGACTGCGGCTGCCCTTCATGGTCACAGTTCCAGTTCTTCGTTGGCCGACTGGATGCGTCCGTTCAGTTCATCGACCGCCCGCGTCATGGCGTTCAGGTCGCCAACGAGAGGGATGGGCTCCGGTTCCTGCTTGATGCCGGCACTCGCCGCGCACGGCCTCGGGCACATGACCGGAACGAGCCGCGTCCGCAGCAACGCGAAAGACTCTGTTGCCCTGGCGATGGCCTTGTCCAGTCGCTGTTTTGCTGACTCGACTTCACTCATTCTTTTGGGGGCGGTATCTGTCATCATGGTTCCTCTTTCTGGCCTATTGGCCGTTTTTTAATTTAGACTGTCCAACAAGGGGCTCGACCGTACCGTCCACAAGGTGGCCGGTCCGGTCAGCCCCGGTGTTGGGGCTACATGCGTTTCGGGTCATTCATCCTTCCCGGATCGTTGCGCGTACCGTGGCGGCGCGGGGCAGGCGCGACCGGTTCGGAGGGCGGCGCAACCTGCGGAGGCTGCACGACACCCTTCTTCACTAAGTCGAGCTGCGGCTCGTCCACGACAAACGTGTCGGCGGGCTTGCCGTCCTTGCCTTCCTCGGGTTGGATGACGAAGCGTCGGCAACCGTACAGCCAGTACGTCACGCCCACAGCAACGCCCTTCAACCCGCTGATCTTATCCTTCACCCGGTCGCCTAGTTCGATCTTCTCGTTCATGTCTCTGTCTCCTCGCTTGTGTTTCTGAACTCGGAGCCCCAACAAGAGGCTCCAAACTACGTCGCTACGCGCCGAGTTTGAGCCTCGGCGTTGGAACTACGCATCGAGTGTCCGTCCTTGGCACGTGATCGTCGGGAACGTCGGCGGCAACGGATCGTGCGTTGACGGTCCCCACGTAACTTGCGGCAACACCGGATACGTCGGCCATCGTTCAATCACAATCGGCGCGGCGGGGATCGTGATGACCTTCTCCCCGAACAACTCGTGAAGCTGGCGATACAACGCCTTGGCCTCTTCAATCGTCAACTTCGTCTTTCCGCTCTCTGTCTCGATCTCAATCCCTGTCAGTTCTACTTTCATGTTTCCTCCGTTTCGGTTCCAACCAGTGCAGTCAGCCTATTCGCGTTCCGCAGCGGCCCGCTCAAGGCTGCTGCTTTTGTTGGCAGTACAAATCATCCTCATCAACTCCGCCGCGACTTGCGGGACGATTGCGTTTCCGAGTCCTCGCAGTCTGTCCACCCGAGCGGGTATCCCTGTAGCCACTCGACCCACGTCGGGTTCAGGCTCCCACCAAGCCGCGTCCTGTTCTCCGCGCTCGACGCGCCCCGTCCCTTGGCGGCCCCGGCGTCCGGCGTCGGGTACATCTTCACCGCCAGCGTCAGCGGCGGTGTGGACACCTGCCCCTTGTCCTTCCGTGCCTGCCACGCTTCCGGTTCCTCGTCCGTCACCTTTCCGGCCCTCGGCGTCGGCCAGAGAGCCGCAGCAGTCGGCAGACTCATGCCCGTCTTGCTCCGGTTCAGCTTGGCAAAGTCCGCACCTGCTTCCGCCGCTCGCGGAGTCGGCCACATTGCAACCGCGTTCGGAAGTCCGTCCATCGGCGCGTGTTGGCCGCGTTGCGTCTGTCCCTTCCAGTCCCGGCTTCTCGCGGTGGGCCACAATCCACACTCGGTCTCGGCGGTGGAAGGCGCCGACGGCGCAAGCTGGAACAATGACCGGCCAGACGGCGTAGCCTTGTGCTTCCAGGTCAGCAGCACAACGGTCGAGTTCCATCGAGACGATGCCAGGCACATTCTCGCCAATGATCCAAGCGGGCCGGACAGCTTCAATAACGGCAACCATCGCCGGCCAGAGGAAGCGGTCATCTCCCGCGCCTGCGCGCTTCCCGGCAAGACTGAAAGGCTGGCACGGGAATCCTCCGGTGAGAAGAGTAGCCCCTGCGTAGCGTTCGCCGGGGAAGGTTCGCACGTCGTCATGGATTGGCACGTCGGGCCAGTGTTTCCGCAAAACTCGCTGTGCGTATGGTTCGCACTCGCAGAAGGCAACCGTTTTGAATCCGGTCCACCTTGCGGCGATGGCAAAGCCTCCGATGCCGCTGAACAGGTCAATGTGTGTTCCTTGCTCATTCATGCCCCGAATCCAGACTGCCAACAACCCCATCGAGCGCGACGCCGCTATCGCGTCGCGGCTCATGGGGAGCGTTCGGCCCCTGCCACCCTTCCGCCAGACGCGACAGCAGCACCGTGTCTGCATCGCCGCGCAGCATGCGGTCGTGGACGCTGGTGCAGAGGTCTATCAGTCTGGCGATCTCCGCCGTTGCCGCGACGTACAGCCTGCCGGTCTCCCGGTCCTTCTGGTGCGGTGCCATCATGGCCTCGTGCTCACGCAGGCGACGGAGAAGGGCCGAACCAGCCAGTGCAGCGCTACCGGCGGCTAGGTCTGCGGCGTCCACATCGTCAACCACGATGATCTCATCGTCATCAGTGTATCCCATCGTTGTCTCCTATTCTGGCCGCCGGAGTCTGACCGGAGGCGTTGGGAGAAAGCGTGTCAGTCGCCAACTCCGCAAGGGCCGCAATGATTTCCTGCCTGCCTCTGACCCGCTGCGCGACGCCAAGCGCCCCCAGGATCGCGTCCGCCTGGATTGTCCGGATCGACTCCAGGCTGGTTTCTCCCGCCAGTTCCTCTTGCCACTTCTCAGCCGTTCTCATTGTCCCTCCCAACCACGCCGTTCGAGGCGACGGGTTCCCCGCGCCTCAACGCGGCGTTGGCGGTACTCATGGCCAGCAGCGCGTCAATGCGCTGGTCCGTCTTCGCGATCTTGTCCGCCTGTTCCTTGGCAAATGAGTCGAAGTGCATCCATGATCGGTTTGTCTCCTTCAGTTCCTTCACCAGCAGGCTGCGGTCCCGCGCCAGTCCGCGCACGGCCTCAGCGATAGGGTTTACCGCTGGCGCTTCGATGTGCTGCCCGAGTTGTGTCACGTTCATTTCCCGTCCTCCTGATTCAGACCGCCAACAACGGACTCGTGCGTACCGCTGTCCCGCGGCTGGCCATCGGTCCGCACAGGCCGAGCGTTCGGCTTACGCCTCCTGCGCTCCCACCACTCCAGCAGTTTGACCCACGCGACCAGCAGCCCGACCAGCGCGAATCCCAGAAGCACCACGCCAAGCGCGATTGCCTCCATGACCCCGTGAAACGTCCACACGAAAACAGCCATCACGTTGCACCTCCTTGCCGAACATCTCCCTGCGCGCTATCGGCACTCCGCTCCTCGGATAGAACGCGAGGGTTTGCACTCCGGTATTCGTACTCGCGGTTCATCAGCGTTTTCTCTGGGCGTCCCTCGATCCACTTTGACCATGCCCCCTCTAGTCCAATGGACCCAGTCAGCACACGCTCGCGGTACTCCTGCGCTTCCGACCGTTCGCATCGTCTCCAAATCTGGGGTTTAGTGCTCGGGGTAGCACGATCAATGCACTCGATCATCGCCATCGCGACGGCGGCGCACTGCACGCCCCACTTCGCGTCCTGCCGGTCGCGCTCCTCGTCAATCGACCGGGCAGCAGTCAGCGCCGTCAGCGTCCCGTCTGAAGATCTGCTCACACCGTCTCGCGTCAGCATCGGGGTTCCTCCGTCTGGTTCTCTGACTTCATCTGTTTCACTGCTTCACCGCACGCCTTGATAAACTCTGCATTCCCCTCGTCAGCCGGAATGTACTCGGGCCTCTTCCGCATCAGCCCCTCGTCAGCATCGGATTCGCCCGGCAGCTCGTCGTCCGCAAAGTCGCCGCTCTGGTCCTGGGCCACCTCGAACCGAAAGTAGGCCGGGTACATCCACAGCGCAACCTTCTGCGTGTCGCCACCCTTGTGCTTCAGCACGTTCGCCCACACGGGCCGCTTGTGCTTCGTCGCCCCCGGCCGGCCCTCCTCCATCAGCCTCCTCTTCTTTGCGTCCACGTACAGGAACAGCACCTTGTGGGCGTCCTGCTCGAGCCCGCCGGAATCTTTCAGGTCGCTCAACTGCGGCTCGCGCTTCTCCTGCTCCACGAGCCGATTCAACTGGCACAGCACCATGATCGGGATCTTCAGCTCCTGGACCGCCAGCCGCTTCAGGCGCTGGCTCACATACGTCACCCGCGCGGTGACGTCCCAGTTCTGCCGACCCATCTCCTCCGCCATGATCAGCTGCGCGTAGTCCACCGTCGCCAGCTCCATGCCCAGCCGCCGGCGCAGCAGCCGCCACCAGGTCGAGATGGCCGTGATGTCGGTGTCCCAGTCGTTGATCGACATGGGCGCCTCCCGGAAGTGCGTCGCCGCCTTCTCCATCTCGTCGATCTGGCTCTCCCGCGCGTACCCAAACTTCAGCTTAGGCAAGGACACGCCGGCGCGCCGGCACATCGTCCGCTCCAGCAGCTCCTCCCGCGTCGAGTCCATGGTCGCCCGTCCGACCCGCACTCCCTTCCCGGTGACGTAGTCCGCCACCTGGTCCTCGAACGTCGTCTTGCCGCTCGAGGGCCGCCCAGCCACGATGAAGATCCCCGGCTCGAGTCCGCACGTGACGGACGTCAGCTTCCCCCACGGCAGCTCGATCCCGATCGCCGGCGCGATCCCAGCCTTCGCATCCCGGAACCGTTTGATACGCTGCATCGCAAGGTCGAAGTTCGAGCCCCGCGCGTCCTGGTAGCCAAGCAGCGACGAAAGTTTCTCGATCGCCTTGCCCACCAGCTCGTTTCCGTCCTCGTCCCCATACGCCTCGGACTCCGTTTCCCGCGCCGTCTCGATCACGCCCCGCGCCCGCCACTTGCTCAACACGATCTCGGCGTAGTGCTCGCAGTGCTCCTGCGTCGGCGTGGCGTCCACGAACTTGTCCAGCGCCGTGGGACCACCGATCCGGTCCATGACTCCGCGCGATCGCAGCTCCTCCCCGATCGTCAGCAGGTCCACCGGACGGCCGCGCCCGGTAACCGCCAGCATCGCTTCGAAGACTTCCCGGTGCGCCGGCACATAGAACGCCTCGGGCCTGATGCCCTTCAACACGGCCAGCCCCATGTTGGCCTCGCCATCCAGCAGGATAGAACCCAGCAGCCCGCCCTCGGCCTCCTCGCTGTGCGGCGCAATTCTTTGTGCAATTCCGCTCACAGCCTCGCCTCCACCTGGATCAGACGCACCGGACCCGGCATCACGAATCCGTTTGGGAACACCTTCGCCGGCCCATGTTTCTTCTCGAACGCGAATCCGCAGCCCGGGCACTGGTACGTGTTTCGCGGAAGCGGCCCGCTCACCGGCCGGTTCGTCCAGCGGTCGATGTCGGCCTCGATCCCACACTTTTCGCAGGTCAGCGTCATCCCGCTCGCTGTTTCAGCCAGGCTCAATACTCACCCCACTTCTTCTTTTCGCCGGCCTTCTCCGCCTCGTCCCGAACCGGCACGTGTGGTTTGGGCGGATCCCAAGCCGCTCCGCCAGATTTCAGCTCGTCCATCTCGAGCCGGCCGAACGCCTTCCGTAGCACCCCCATGATCGAGCCCGCCTTCCCGCACAGCCCCTTGACCTCCACCACGATCTCCCGCCACCTCGCGGCGGCGTTCGCCCTTGGATTCCCCTGCGCTGCCAGGCAGAGCATCTCCACCGTCAAGCCGTTCATCTTCCCAGTCTCGAGCAAAGCCGCATGGAGTTCTCGAACCCACCCATCAACCTTCACCGCGCCATCCCCCCCGCCGGGGGGTAAGGGGGGAAAGGCAGAGGCATAGGCAGAGGCAGAGGTAGGGCCAATCATGATTGTCCGTGGACAATCATTGTCTGTCCGTGTCCGTTCAATATCCTTCCGTGGACAATCATGATTGTCCGTGGATGGACATGGAATGACATGAGTGGCAAACGTCAATCCATTGCGTTCCAGTTTCTTCCTTACTGACGTCTCGCAATGGTCGTGCCAGTCGTGGACGTAAAGCCTTATGGCTTCATCGTCTACGCGGTCTAGCCATCTTGACTCAACAAGGGCTCCGATAAGCTTGTCTGGATCGCGCTTTCCCCAGTCACAAGTACGGGCTATCGCCTCATTGGTGTGACGGCCTATATCCCCCCTGGGACAAGTCTGGGCGGTAAACTCCCAAAGGAGGGTAAGTATACCTATCACCCCCCTGCGCGGCTCTGATGTCAGTCTCATCAGCTCGTAGACCTTAGGATGGCTGGTTGTTCCTTTTTTCACAGGTGTCCCTTTCTCACCCGTTTTTGACGTACTTCAGCCACGTCCAGGAGCCGGTTCTGTCGTCAAATTCAGCGTCGCGCAGCACCTGCCCGCGGTGCATCATCCTGCTGTTTCTGACGCGGACGTTGACGGTCTTTACGCTCGCCATTTTGCCCTGCACCCAGGTCGGATTCGGGTACAGTTTGACGATCGTGATCGTATCCTTCTGGCGAGCTGGAGCCACCCCTCCGTGATCGGGTGCAGGAGTCTCTGTCCTGGCCACTTCCGGGATAGTCACCTGCACAGATTCAAGCACCTTATCGAGGGCGCTCGTGGCGAACATCATTACACCCCTGATGACCCGCCAGTCCTCACCCTCTGACAGGTTCTGCTTTCGGATCTCCTCCACCCTCGCCTGGCTCAATCCCGTCACGCTTGCCACCTTCTGCAGCGTCATCCCGTAGTGCACGTGCGTCTCCTTCCGGTTGCGTTCCTTCCGTCAGCTCCTTGCTGGCTTCGGTCTTCAGCGCCCCTCGCTTCATCCACTCCCTGAACTCGTCCGCGGCCGGCACGGCCTCGCCCTGCTCCGTCCCCGGCTGAATGGCTCCCGCCTCGATCTCCTGCAGCCGCTCGCTCAGGATCCCGAACACCACCGCCTTGTCCCGCGGGTTGATCGCCCTTCGCCGGCTGCGTTCCTCCACGTCCTCCTGCAGCCCCTCCAGGTACAGCCTCCGCACCTGTTTGGCTCTCCGCACCAGGTCGGACGTCTCGCGCGCCCCGGCGTCCTTCTGCGGCAGCTCAACGTCCAGCACCGCCCGCACCGTGTGCACGCTCATGTTCAGCAGTTCGGAAATCTTGATCTGCCCGAACCCTTCGCTGTGGAGCTTCACCACCAGGTAGTACCGTTCCGGGTCCTTCGACTTCAGCATCGTCCCGGTGTGCTCGCCCCGCTCCACCAGCACCCGCTCGACCTGCTGGGCCGGCGGCAGAGCCATCAATGGGAGCTGTGTGTCTTCGTCGTTCATTTCACCGTTCCGCGCATCCATGCCCCGTTTCGAATCATTATCCAGTGCCCATCCGGCCGCGCCTCGGTGAAGTATTCCCGTCGCTGGTATGGGTCCGGGTCTAGCTTCGCGAGGCGCTTATTGCGGCGCCTGCGCTTCAGCGCCAGCATCAGCTTCCAGCTCGCGCTCGCCTGTCCATTGGCCGGCATGTCACTTCACCCGCCACGGTTCGGTGTGCAGCGTCACAGGCGGCTCGAGCGCGGCGCCCATTCCCGCGCTTACCCCCGACCTGAATCCGCTCATCCACGCCGCCACCACCACCGCCAGAACCACGGCCACTATCCCGATCGCTTCCATGGTTGCCTCCTATGCTCGACGCCCGCAGCAGAACACTTCCACCGTGCTCGCCGGGATCCGGATCGCCCGGCCCAGCACCTCGACCGGCCTCAGCTCCCCGCGGCTGATCCAGTTGTCCACCGTCCGCAGCGAGACCCGCAGCCGTGCGGCCACCTCCTGCCGCGTGTACCGCTGTTCAACCTCTTTGTGCCGCGTCACAGGTACTTCTCCCGCAGGATTCGCACCGCGTCTTTTTGGGTTGCAGGGATTCCGTCCAGCATCCGGCCGCGTTCCAGCATGAAGTGAAGCTGATACACTAGGCACCGCTCCCAGCCGGGCTCGAGCTTGGCGTTGCCCAGCAGGGACTCGATCAGCCACTCGTCCGTGCCGTAGGTGTATCGCTCAGGATGCCCTACGATTGGTCGCGGGGATGGGGGTGTTCCGGTGTAGGCCGGGCCGTTGGTCGTGGCAGGCGCGCAGCGTGGGCCGTGGCGCCAGTCGTTTCGGAGTGTGTTACCCCAGTGTCGGTTCGGCAGCATGTTCCCTCCGCGTCTGTTTCCACGGCAGAGCGACGTCTCCGCGCTCTATGGACTCAACGGCGGTGATCACGGCCAACTTCACAAGAACGGACCGCTTCAAACCAATTCGTTCAGCGGCTGTTTTTATTCTGAGAGCATCAGTCTGCGCGAATCGCACCGGGATTGGTACTGAAGTCATGGGCGGGAATGTAGCGGAATGCGCTACGATAGCGCAACATCAATCTGTAAGAATTTTACACTTTTTTCACGTTGACTTCATTCGACGGCTAACGTATATCGATTGCCATGAAAGCGAAGCCTCTCTCGATCCGATTCTTGGATGACATCGTGAGGCGCCTGGACGAGGTGGCGAGATCGTCTGGGCTCTCGCAAAGGGCGTCGGTGATCAAGTTCGCGGTCGCCCTTTTTTTGGACAACTTGGACAAGACTGACGATCGGCAGCTTCAGCGCCTGCTTCCGGTCTGGATGGCCACCATCAAGAACCTCGATGGCCGCACGCACCGCTACCACCCCATCGTGGTCAACGGCCACCACAACAAGGTCATGGTCGCCAAGGACGGATCGCAGGCCTACTCCACCAAGAAGACGGCTGGCCGCGCCAACAAGTAGACCCCATTTGATCCTGCCGCTCCCGCGCACACCCAACGCTGTAAACGGCCCCAGCTCGGAGCGGCGACCCCCTCCCCCCCTGGGTGTCGATTGCGCGTTCGCGTTTCGGGCGGCCGGCGCGGATGCGGAACGCGATCGCCCCAGCGCCACCCGCTCCGCGCCCAGCACCTCCGCAACCCGCTCCGGTTGATGGGCGGTCAAGTGTTTGCCTTGGGATTCATTAGGAAACACGCGCCTGCTGCCGATTGTGTGACACAACGGGTGCGCCACTGGGCCCTGCTCGAGCGGTCCCGGGGATCCCGCCGGAGACCCACCTGGTCCAGCCGATCCGCACGCGGCTCCGGGCGCCAGGCCCACGTCTACCAGCGGATCCTCGGGCCAGCGGCCGGGCGCTCGCCGGGGCCCCTTTGCCAGCGCCTTCCCCTCATCAACCCATTGCCGGTGGTCCTCGCGTGCGCGCGCGTCTTTAAGCTATTGCCGCTGCTGGGCTTGCTCTGGAGTCACATTCTCTCCTGCAATTCTCGGCCGATTGTGATTCTGATTTTCCAAAAGAAAAAGCGAGTTGCTGAAAAGAAACGGGCCCACGAGCACTGCGGTTGTTCGACCTATGAATCAGAGCTGGTCGTATCCACTGCCGCGCCCAGAGCATCCACGGTGCCATCCGATTCCGGTAGGCCGCTTCGTCAATCTCATCCGGCCCTCGGTACACCATCGCCATTGGCGTGCATCCTGCCGCCATAGCCGTGCGGCACCGCTTGTCTGCATCGGCCTGCGTGTCGCCGTCGTAGCCCGCCAGAACGTAGCACCGCAGCCGGTGGCTCTCTCGCGTCCATCCGGCAGCCAGAAGCATCCGGCACGCCTGGTGCAACGGCTCAAGGTCTCGGTCCTCGTCATAGGCCAGCCAGACCGCCGGACGTGGCCTCAGCCCACACAGCAAGTCAACATGCCACTGAGCGAGGCGCGCTGCGTGCAGTCCCCCGGTGAGGCGGGTCCGGCGGAAGGCTCCTCTCAGGGGCGCGTTATGTGTCTGTGATCGCCGGACCGCGCCTTTACTCGGAAGGCGCGACAACCGGCGTAGCCGATGCTACAGATCGTGTAGCATCAGGTCTTGGAGGTCGGCTTGGTGGACCAGGATAGGTCCGCGCGAGGAATGTAACAGATTGAGTGCCCGAGGTTTAGGACGGGCCGTTGCAGATGATCGAAGAGCGTCTTGTCATATTGCTTAATCTTCTTCAGGGCGCGCTGGATGGCGTTGCAGACTCGGTTTCTGACACGATTTCTGTCGTCATCCAGCTTCCGAACCTTGCCGCCCAGGCCGTGCGCGTTGGTCAGTTCGGTGCTGATCCAGTCCTTTTCCTTCTCCAGCTCCTCGACCTTGCCGAGATCGTTGTTCTTCCGGGCCTTCTCGGGGCGTGCTCTTGGCGATCCTACGCGGGAAAACCCTGAGTGTTCGTTTCATCGTCCAGAATCCGGGAGCGAACCAAGCCGTGCAGCGTACGCCGCTTATCCGAGACCCTGACCGCAATAGCTGGGCTATGGCTTGCAGTGCATCACGCTGGCCGCAGCGCGTGAGATCGGGTCGGTGTAGTGCCTGCGGGTGACGTTGGTGCTGGCGTGGCGTGCCCACAGGCTGGCGATCGCCTCACCGTGGGCCTCTGCCCACTCGTTGATTCGCCACGCCCGCAGCTCGTGCGCCGCGTGTCGGCGCGTCCAGCCGCAGGACCTCATCCAGCCGGAGAATTCTCGCTCCACAAGGTTCTCGCGTTCAATTGGGCTGGTTCCAGAAAGAACAAAGACGGCGCCCGGTGCCCGCATGGCCTCCAGCTTCTTCCAGGCATCGTCTGGGATTGGCGTCCATCCTGCCGATCCGCTCTTGGGCGTGAAGGTCGCATCGCCCACCATCACGCCCATGACGCCGTTGTGCGGGACAAACCAATCCCACTTGGCGGCGGCGATCTCGCCGGCGCGCAAGGCCGCCCAGCGCGCCAGCGCCCACACCTTGGCCAGATCGCCCTCGAGGCGCTCCCCGGCATCGAGCACCGGACCAATTTCGGCGGCAGCCGGCACGGCCCACTGCACCGCCGGCGTTCTGGTAACCTTGGCCGACTTGAATCCGGACAGGTCCGGCAGTGTCAGTCCGCGGTCCCGGTATTCCTGCAGCATGGCATCCGTGAAAAGAGACCGCGCCATTCTGAGGTTGCTGGCCACCGATCGCCGCGCGCTGTCGTTGCGCGGGTCCACGATCACGGCCTCCGCGTAGGAACTGGCCAGGCGGCTCGTCAGGACGTCCAGGCTGCACGAGGTGCAGTCCTCCCGGCCGGTTGCGGTTCTCAGGATGCGCCAGAACGCGGCCACGTTCTGCACCACGGTGCCACGCCGCGGCTCGCCCATCCGCTCGCACACGGCCTCGTAGGCGTCCACAGCGTGCCCGCAGGTCGAATACGCCGTGCGCCGCATAGATTGCCTCAGCACGTCGATCCTGTTCTGTGCCACGGCCTGCAGTTTCAGCCTGGCAACCGTCTCGGCCTGCGCCCTCGACCGCCTTGTCCCGTCGTCGCGGATCCCAAGCGAGTGGTTGATCTGCACCCCGGCCCGGCGGACCCGCAGGTAGAACATCCCGGACCTGGTCATGATGCCCTTCATGGGAGCACGTGATCGCGACTCCTGTACATCTTCCACGATTTTCAGCTCTGGCAATGTGCTCATTTTGGTCCTCCAGTTGCTATCGTATCACGTTTGGACTCGTTATGGACACATAATGGACTCACTCTCGTTGCATGTCAATGCATCTCGGTGCATCTCGACTACTGCTGCCAGTGCATGGAAAGACCTGATGGATTCTCTAGCAAACAAGGGGGAAAACACTTAACAGCCAATAGCCATGCGGGTTTGGTGAGTGGTAGGCCGTCCGGGGCTCGAACCCGGGACCACTTGATTAAAAGGCTACTGGCTCAATAAAAAAGTCTGTTGTTGTTCAAGAGGTTGCGACATATGCAATGAACAGTGCTCAAGTTTTGGACTCACAACGTCACATCATTGGGAGTCTGCTCACGGTTCAGCGCCTCCTGCAGCCGTTTCACAACGGCCGCCCCGCGTTCGCGCTGATCCTTGTACCAAACCGCTTTTCCGATCTCAAGCCCTCTCTCCCATGCCGCCCCTAAGAGCTTGGCCTTCATGTCGGGGTGCTGTTTCTGGTACTCGCTCGATTGCACCAGCGCGCGGTAGATGGTCATCCGGTGCTGGCCTACATAGCGCAGCAGTTCGTTGTACTCGTCCGGGTCTATGGGCACCCGCACGCTCTTCCCCAACTTGGGCCCGCTCGTGACCGGCTGCGCCAGGTATCGTTCCGGGTGCCCCGGTATGGCCCTGGCGTTCTGGCTGGCGTCGAACACCTTCCGCACCTCGCGCCACGCCTCACCGTTTGGTACCTCCTGGGCCGGCTTGCCGGCGTCCAGCAGGTGGTATAGGTGCCACGGCGCCCCAGCCGGCGTTCTCAACACGTTCCCGCCCAGCGGGTCGACCTTATAAGGGTACGCCTCGTCCCAGTTGATCAGCGGGTTCGCCTGCCTGATCACGTTCCGGACCGTACTTGCGTCCGTTGCCGTCCGCATGTCGGGAACGTACAACTGGCGGGCCCTGGCCAGCGTCGACAGCTCGCCCGGGATCGCCACGGCCGTCAGCGCCTGCCAGTAGCTCCGCAGCCACCCCTCCCACGCATCCCGCTCGATCGCCTGCAGCAGCGCCATGGTCCCGCGCATCATCGGAAGCTCCAGCGCCGCGTTGGCCATGTGCGGCACCGTAGACGCGAATCCGTTCGCCACCTTGTCCAGCGTCGTCAGGTCGTCCGCTTCCACCCCGGCGCGCTTGTAGTCCTCAAATCGGCTGGCCACCGTGCCGGCGTTGAGGGCGAACACTCCGCTCCCCAGCAGGCTCCGCCACGTATCCCCCTCACGCTCCTCGGGCTGTTCCCGGAATCCGCTTGCCAGCCACCGGCGCAATCCGCTTACGTTCACCGTCATCGGACGCTTCCCGGCCTGATAGAACAGCTCCCGCTCCTTGTCGTCCTTCGGCGCCGCCCCCCGCATCAGCCCGGCCTGGTACAGCATGGCTGCCGCCACATTCATCATCGCCCCGATCGAGGCATATCCAACCCCGTCCCGCCACGCCTGCCGCTCGTACCGCAGTTGCGCCGCCCGGTGCTTCTCGGCCGCCACCTGGTTCCCGCCCGACTCTGCCTGCCGCGCTGCCTTGCCCTCAGCCTGCGCCTTGTAGAGGTCTCCCACCGCCCAAGCCCAGGCATACGTCGGGTTGTTCAACTTCAGGCCGCTCTTGAAGATATTTGCCAGCGTCACGAAATACGGCACATTCGGCGTGATCACCACAGCATCGAACCATTCCCCCGGCGTGCCGTCCCCGCCGAACAGGGTTCGCAGGGATCCAAACTTCTTCGTAACTTTTCCCTGACCTTGGTACACTCCAGCCAACGCCTCCGCAGTGGCGATTCCACGCGCACCATCGTCCGGCGCCCGCACAAACACTTCCAGTTGGTTCCCCTTCAGGCCCATCCGCTTTCCCAGCTCTCTCAGCACCGCATTATAGCGCGGCTCTCTGAACATCAGGTCTTCCGCCCCCAGCAGCCGGAAGTTCAGTGTCGGGTGTATCCCCAGGAATCCCTCCATCAGCTTCTTCCAGCGGTCCCCAAACGGCACCCGCCCAGTCTCCGCGTCCACCAGCATGTCCAGGTCCCATCCCCGCGACACCATCTGCTTCAGAGCCCTGAACGGGTACAGCTCTCGCGCTCCGATCTCCCCCTTAACCGCCGGCTGCGTCTCGTCTTGCCCCTGCAGCAGCATCCGCGGCAACTTCGCCGCCGCCGCTCCCACCCGCGCCGCCGGACGCCGAAAGCCGAGCGACGGCTCGCCCGCCGCATACCGCTTCGCCGCCTCGCCTGGCAGCACCCTGGCCCCGAACCGCACCATCCGCTGCGCCACTGCCGCCAGTGTGTCCGCGCTGTAGTCGCCTCCAGCCTGGATCAGGTTGCTGAACGTATTGATCTCGTGCGTCGTCGGGATCCGGATCAGGTTGCCCTGGATGAATCCCCGCACCAGGTCATATCCCTTCCGCGGCGTCAGCGCCCCCATCTCCCGCGCCAGCCCGTTGTTCGCCTTCTGCCACGCCGTCTCAGCCGCGTCGTAGGCCGCGATCGCCTCCGGCGATTCCTCCGCCTCCATCCGCTTCCGGGCCGCCTCCAGGTCACCCTTAGCGTCCACCGCCGCTTCCGCCAGCGCCGTCACCCGCCGCTTCACCCTCTCCGTCGCCCGGTACCCCATCCGCCCCCATACCCGCTCAAGCCAACTCACGATCGACTGCGGGTTCCGCCCCCTGATCTCCTGCATGAACCGCATGAACTGCCCCGCCCGCGTCGCGTCCTTCGCCAGGTCGTCCACGAAGTTCATCGTCCGCTTCTCGGCCGCCTCTAGGGCCGCCGTGTTCCCCGTTTTCCGCGCCTCCCGCAGCGCCCCCTCCAGCCGGTTGTAGTATTCCGCCGCGTCCAGTGCCCGGTAGTCGTTATTCTGGTCCCGCCAGGCCGCCAGCAACCCGTCATCCGTCATCCCCGCCTGCTGCTGGTTCCGCGTCTCGATGTTCAGCGCCGTCCGCCAGCTCCCCGGCCTCAGCAGGATCTGCTCGCCCGGTCCCGCCGGCCTGTTCGCCAGCCGCTCCGAGGTCCCCCGCGCCTTCTGCCCCCGCTCCTTCATCTTAGCCCGTACCGCTGCTACCTTCTCTGCCGTCGTCAACGTGGGCGCGCCGGATGGCATGGCAAGCCCGCCTAGTTCCTCGGCAAACTCCAGGTTGCTTCCAGACAAGTTGTGCATGGCGACCAGTGGAGTGTTCGCGGCGTTACTCTCCTTGCTCCGCGCCATCCTCACCTGTTCAGCCCCGCCGGCCCCCCGCGCCGCCCCCGGCCGGCTCATCCGCCGCCGCGCCCGCTCGATCAGCCCCTCGATGTCGCTTTCCGTCCACTCGACCCTGAACCCCATCGTCCGCAGGATGTCCCGCAGCCGTGTCACCAGCCGCTTCCACGGGCCCGGCTGCGCCGCCTGGCGCTCCGCAATCAGGGCGATCAGTTCCTCCGTCGCCTCCCGCCGGCCTGCCTCGGTGTTCAGGTCCAGCCCATCCCGCTTCGCAATCCCCTGCAGCTCTGCATCCTGTTCCCGACCGCTGTACACCCCGTCCAGCACGGTGTCCATCCGCGCACCCAGCACGCCTCTCAGCCCCTCGTGTGCCACCGCCTCGTGCACCACCGTCCGCGTCACGTCCTCGGCTGATTTGTGGGCCTCCAGGAACACGTAGCTCGTCCGCGTCCCGTCATCCCGCTCAACCATCACGCCCCGGTCGCCCCGCCGCATCTTGCCTTTCGCCGCCTCACGGTCTTCCGCCGGCATGGCGTCCGCATTCGCCACTACTTTCACGTTCGCCCCCGGAAGCCCCGCCGCCGCCTCCTCTCCTGCCGCCCGCTTGCGCGCCCCCGCGAACTCCGGATCCAGATCCTCGATCAGCGCGGCGTCCGTCTCGTCGTTCGGATCCAGCACCCCCTCGCTGCCATCCTCGAACCGTACCCGCCAGGCACCCGCCTTGTCCCGGTAGCCCCGAACCCCGTTGCCCAGGTCACCCACCAGCGCGGCTTGCACCTCTGCGCCCGCCGCCTCGCCCGCTCCGCTCGCCGCCGCCTCGCCGCCCTCGCCCTGTCCAGCAACCTTACGGGCCTGTTCGAACGCCTTGTCCACCTCGCCCAGTTGCCGCTCCGTCAGCGCCTCGCCCGCTAGAAACTTCTCCAGCGCCGCAGTCGTGTCCTGGTTCATGCCCTCCGGATACACCCGGCCCCGGTTCTGCCAGTCGCTGATCTCCCCCCGTTCGTTCTTCACCGGCGCCAGCCCGGCCAGCCCGTCCTGCGCGTCTTCTCCCGCCCGCCGCAGGTCCGCCAGTAAGCCCTCCAGGCTCCCCCGCATACCCTCCGCGTCCATCTGCTGCCGCAGCTCCGCCTCAGTCGCCGGACCCTTCGGCACCGTTCCCGCCGCCGCGCCCGCCGGCATGGGTGGCGGCTTCGCAAACGCCTCCCGCTGCCACTGCGCCCAGATCGCCGCCGCCTCGTCCCGGTTCCGCGCATTCTCCAGCGCGTCCACCACCGTAGTGGGCACCCCGCTGTCCTGCAGTTCGCTCGCGATCCGGTACGCCCGTGACTGGCTGTAGACCGTGCCGCCTCCTGCAAACAGCCAGCTTGCAAACACCGTAGCCGGGATCGACGCCACGGACACCTTCCCGAAGTCTTCCGCCTGCATCCCCAGTTCCCGCTTCAGCCACTCCGTCGGCTCTCCCTGCACCACGTTCTCGGCCATTTCCACGGCTGTCGTCTTCGCCGCCCGCGCCGCATAGTCCCGCGCCAGCGCAAACGCCGTCCGCTTGATCTTGTTCTGGATCACCCGCTCCGCGGCATTCGCCGGGTTCTTCCTGCCCATGAAGCCCAGGATCCGCGCCTCGATCCATGAACTCAGCGCCTCCACCCCGCCCTGCAGGGCCCCCACTCCCAGTCCCGCAACCCGTGCCACTGCCGGGTCAATCTCCTGCTCCAGCGCCTCCTGCACAAAGTCGTTGTAGGCCTCGGCCCCATACGTCGCCGCCATGCCCACCGGCCCGGGCCCAGCCATATCCAGCACGTTGCGACCGGCGCTTCGAATGCCTCCGTACACCCCCTGCGCCACCAGGCTGCCCTTGGCGCCCTCCTGGCTGGGCTGCAGGACGCTCGAGCCCGCCTTGTCCCCCTCCACTGTGGCCCTCAGCCGGGCCGGCACGTCCAGGGCGTTCCTCAAAGCCCCGTAGGACGTCGACCGCACATCCCGCCACCAGTTCGGCGCCACCAGTGCCTTCGGTTCCAGCCGCTTCCGTCCATCCGTCTCCTGTCCCGGCGCCACTCCAAGCGCAGTCCCCACCAGGTCAGCCAGCGCCGCCGGCAACTGCACCGCATACCCAGTCCCCCAGTCATACAGCGCCCCCACGGCCCCCGCCCCGAACTCCTGCGCCAGGTTCCGCGACGGCAGTTTCCGGATCGCTTCCGCCCGCGCGTTCTCACCCGCGATCGTCGCCATCAGGTTGTCCACCGCCCGCCGCTGTCGCCCCTCGGCTCCCCGCGCGCCGCCTCCCACCGCCGCCGGCCGGTATTCCACCAGGTCCTCCGGATGGAACTCGGGCGCCTCTGCGGTTGCCGCCAGGTCTGCTGGATCGAACTCTGGCTCTGCCGTGGCCGCTGCTGCCGGCGTCACCAGGTCCTCCGGGTCGAAGTCGCCAGATCCTGCCGCGTCTGTCACCGCCGCCGCGCCACCCGCCACGTCCGCCTCGTCGAAGTCCTGCATGGTGCTCCTGGTGTTTACGTCCATCCGACCCAACTACTTCGCCAGCGTGTATCCCGGTCGCGCCAGGTATTTCTCCGCCGCCTCCCGCCGCATGGTTGCCGTCGCCCCCGACGGCCCCTGCACCACCACCAGATCGTCCGCCGCTCCCGCCTTCTCTGACTCAGGTTTCAGGTTCTTGCCCGGAATAGCCTTGGCGACGCCGGGTCCGCCTTCCCCCTTCCCCTTGCCATCTGACTCAGGTTTCAGGTCCCAGGTTTCAGCCCTCTCCATGTAGTCGTTCAGCCGGTCTTCCCACACCGGATCGACTGCGGCCCCCTCCTTCGGCGTGCCGTCCTCGTTACGGGTTCGCGCCATGTAGCTCCGCAGCGTGCCCTTGATGCCCGGGACCAGCTCGAACTCTCGGTCCAGCATCCGCATCAGCACCGCATCCCGCTTGTCCCTGGTTGTTGCCTCCCGCGCCTCCCTGCGCTCTTCGTCCCTGGCCGCCTGCAGTTGCAGTCTCGCCTTATCCCGGGCGTCCTGCGCTGCCAGCCGCTGATCCAGTTCCGCCTGCCGCTGCCGGCTCTTCTCCAGCTCCGCCTGCAGGCGCTGGTCCGCCGCGTAGTCCCGCGATCCGGCTCGGATGCTTTCCACTGCCGCCGCGGCCTCCCCCTTCGCCGCCTCCCCGCTCGCTTCCATCAGCGTTCGGCGTTCCCCGCTCGCTCGCCCCAGCGCCCCCTCGTCACCAGCCGCCCGCTCCCCAAAGAACCGCCGCGCGTTCGCCACGGTCTGCGTGTCCCGGCTGTTCAGCAGGTCGTCCAGAAACTTCTGCTGGTTGAAGTCGTTGCGGCTCGCCCGCAGTCCCGCCCGCGTGTTCCAGTCCCGCGGGTCAGCCCCCGCCGCCGGCTCCGGGGCCCCGCTGCCACTGTCCGCGTCCAGCATCGCGTAGTCCCGCGGCCGCTGCGCCTCCGCCGGCACCGGCTGCATTCCATCCTCCATCACCCGCCGGTGCTCCCAGCTCGCCCGCACCGTCCGCGGCGGCGCCCCCGGCCGTTCGTCCCGCTCCATCACCGTTACCGTCGCCCCGTCCGGCACGTCGTCCAGGATCGACCGCACTCCACTCCGCCTGTCATTGATGATTGCCATAGTTGTTTCTCCGTTCTTCTCTCACGCCTCACTGCTCACGTTTCACGCCTCACGTTTTACTGCTTCACGAAATTCCACTCGATCAGATGTGGGCCGCCCTCCACGCTGTTCAGCAGCAGGTAGTTCCGCGAGTCTTCCTGCTTCGCCTGCACTTCCCGCCGGATCTTCACCATCGTATTCGAGGCATACGCCTCAAAATAGAAGCCCGTATCGCTCGTGTTGGTCGTCCCGCTGATGTACCACTCCCCGTTCGCCGCATCCTGTTCCGCCGTGATCCGGCTGCTCCGGTTCGTCGCGTCGTAGTTCCAATCCCCCACCTCATGCCGGTGCCTCGGTGTGGCCACGTTCGTGATCGGCGGCGTCGGGTTGTACCCCAGGCTGCCGTCGTTCCGCGTGTAGAAGTGCGAACGGTGTTGCCGTCCCGTCCACAAGTCCCGCACCTCGATCACGCTGCTCGTGCTCGCCCCCTGCACCTCCAGCGTGGAATACTTGTCCTGCTGGGCAAAGTCCCACAGCAGGTAGTAGGTGGTCCCGAACACGCTGTTGCTCACCTGGTTCGCCAGGAAGTCCTCGATCACATCCGGATCGTTCGCCACCCCAGCCGGGTCCGTCATCAGGTACGCGATCCCCTCGAAGAAGTAGATGTTAGGGGCCAGCGTCAGCCGCCCCACCGGCGCCTTCGCGTCTCCCACGTCCGTCGTCGCGCTGCCCGCCGAGTAGTAGTAGTCCGCCGAATCCACCCAGAACCCGGCGACGTAGGGCGTGTTCCCCGTCGGCACCCACCACCAGATGATGTCCTCCGGCGGAAACACGTTCGTCCACACGTCCTCCGTGATATTCGTCTGGTAGTGCGTCTCCGTAACGTTTGTGATCGTCAGGCTGTTCGTCACGCACAGCCCGTCCACCCAGCCCCAGTCCTCCGCAACCGTGTACCGCATCAAGTCCAGGAACTTCCAGCGGGCGTCCAGCGCCTCCTTGAACAAGTCCGCGTCCCACCCCTCGCTGTCCTCCCACGTCGTGAACTGCGGCGCCTGCCACACCAGCACCAGGCGGTCGCCGTTGGTCCCGGTACCGGCGACCACTGGCGCGTTCCACCAGTGAACAAAGGCTTGTGACGCCGCCTGATTTGTGCCGCTCACCGTCTCGGTGTAGCTGGTGTCGTAGAACGTGTCCAAGTCGTATAGCTTGTTGGTCTGGTCATAGACTGTAACGGCGGCAAGGTCTGGCCCAAACTCAACGGTAATCGTGCTGAACGTGCTGTTGGTCTTGCCGGCATACCATCGCCACTTGGGGGTTCCGACATTTCCAAACAGGCGCGATTCAAGGCGCGTTAGGGCTGCTGGACCATAGTTGTAGTTGAACGTCACAGACCCGCCCCACAGGCTCGCCTTGTAGGTTGACTGCCAGAACGTCCGCTCCGTCCAGTTGCTTCCACCCGTGCAAGTCCACTCGGCCAGCGGCAGGAACATCGGCCGGTTCCACCGCTTCACCCACACGCCCACCCCGTTGGTCGCCTGCCCGTAGTCGTTCGTCGTCTGCCCGATGGCCTGCGCGTAGTGCTGCCCGCCCGCACGGCCGTACTTGTCCGCCAGGTCCACCTTGCTCATCAGCGGGAACATCGTCGGCCACACCCCCGCCCCGTTCGTCCGCGCAAACCAGTCGTTGTACCGCCCGTCCACGCCGATGTCGTCGTAGTAGGGCATCACGTAGCCCGCCAGCGCCGTCAGGATTGCGTCGTCGAGCTGGTTCAGGAACTCCACCCGCACGTCCGGGCTGCCCGTCACGCCCCCAGCCGTCAGCGCGTCGAACTGGTTTGTCACCGTCACCGTGCCGTACACCGGGAACCAGTTCGTGACCCAGGCCGTCGTCGCCGTTCCGTGGTTCGTCCAGACCACCGCCCAGGTCGCCGCCGTGCGCCCCACCTCGCCGGTCATACTGTAGACGAAGTTGAACCCATAGGCGTCGTAGCTCTCCTGGCTCGCCGGCCCCAGCGCCCGCAGCCGCTCGTCGGCGGCCCGCCACAAGTCCTTGGCGATCCAGTTGGTATAGATGCTCACGTTCGTGTTGCCTTCAATCGGCCACGCCGGATTCCAGCCCTCGACCGCATCCTGCCCGTAGGCCAGGTAGCACAGCAGGCCCAGCAGGACCGCCGCCAGCACGCACGCCATAATCAGCGCCTTCATGGGCCGACTGGACTCCCCATGCGAATGTCATAGCGCCAGTCGAAGTCCTTCACCGCGTTGTTCGACCCGTCCAGGTAGAACGTGTAGAGCAGGAAGTACCACCACGTGTCGTTCTCAGCCTCCTCGACGGCCGACGTGACGATCTCGGCGGTCATGGTCCCGCTCTTCGGCAGGCGCACATAGACCCGTGTGGGCGCCCCGGACGTCCCCGCAATCGTCACCCCGGTCTCCGCCGCCAGGTAGGTGCCCTTCCCGGAGTAGTGGATGTTCCCCTTGGCGATCGTCACGCTGGGGCCGCCGGCCAGGGTAAACGCGAACGAGCGCAGCTTGTCCTCACCCCCGCTCCCATCACCCGTGGGCACCACGCTGCTCACCGGTTGGTCATGGAACACCCGGAAGCCCGGCCCCGTCGGAGTCGCCGCCTCCAGCTCCAGGATCCTCCGCTCCAGCGCAGCCACCCTCGCCTCTATGATTCCATCCCCCATTGCTTCCCGTCTCGTCCTCTTACGTCTTACGCTTCACGTCTTCTCTTCTCTGACTCAGGTTTCCGGTCTCAGGTTTCAGGTCTCTCTGCTCACTCCGGCAGCACCGCCCCGTCCGCCGTCCAACTCGTCGGCGTGCCCGTCCCGCTCTTCAGCGTGATCTTGATTGCCCGGTACTGGAAGTTCGCCAGCGGCTCCACCCGGCTGCTCCCAGCCTCCGTGCCCGTCAATCCACCGTCGATGTGGCTGTAGGCTGCCGCCTTGCTGTTCGTCTGGATCACATTCACCGTGAACGTCAGCGTCCGCTGGTAGAACTGCGTCCCCCTCAGCACCCGCTGCACGTGTTCAAGGTCATAGGTTGTGCTTCCCAGCGCCCAGCCCGCGATCGTCACCGTTTCGTTGTAGCTGTCGATCGTCCGCTGCCCGTCGTAGCGCCCGAATCGGTTCTTCTCGTAGCTCACCCGCCCGTAGACCCCGGCCCCCAGCGGGGACGGCGCCGCCGTCGCCCCCCTGAACAGCGCCGTCAGCGACGTCACCCGCGGGCTCACGTCCATGTTCCCAGCGTCCGTCACCGCCGCCGGCGCCGTGATGCTCGTATTGTTCTGAGTCAGCTTCTCCAGCACGCAGCTCCAGGTGCCCCGGTCCTCGCTGAACGCCACCTCGCTCAACCGGTAGATCGTGCCCGCCGCATACGCCGGCTTTGCCGGCCGGGTCGTCATGGCGTAGTACGTCTGCCGCTCGACCTTGATCAGCGCGTCTTCCTCCACCGTCTCGTAGGCGACATAGTGCTCGCCCTTCCGCAGCGCCTGGTGGATGTTGAGCGTCAGCTCCTTGTTGTCCCGGAACCGCCCCCACTCATGCCACACCTCCGCCCCGTACCAGATCCCCGAGATGGCCCTGCTGTCCCCCTTCGGGCTGTCCACAAACGTAGCCGCCGCCGACGCTTCCGAGGTCCAGTTCTTCGTCGACGTGTACTTCTTCAGGAAGGCCAGCTTGTCGTTCAGCCCGTCCGGCGTCACCCCCACCCACACCAGCTCCAGCGTCTCAACCCCCGAGATCGCTGAAAGCCGCCGCCGCGCCACTTTCGCCCGGTCATACGCAAGGTCTACCGCGCATGTCGCTTCATTCATCCCGCGTTCCCCTGGGTTTTGCTGCCGATCTTGCGCCAGTTCTTCCACGGCCCGCCCGAGAACCACGAAACCGTGGCGAAGATCCGCGCCGAGTCCAGTTCCCGCTGCGCCTGGCTGCGGTGCGCCGATCTCTGGCCGTCTGCCCCAAACTGGTCAGGATGCACCAGCACCAGTTGCCGCAGCAGCTCGTCAATCTCGTCCCGGCGGCAGGCCCGGAAGTGGTACTCCGAGTGGCACGGCTCCCGGACCCACAGCCCGCCCTCCGGTCCGCCGCCGTCCGCGCCCTGATATCCGGAGTCGTGCATCAGGTAGGCCAGCAGGTAGTAGGACCATGCGAGGGTGGCGAACAGCCATTGGACGGTGAACGGGACGCTTCCCCCGTCCGTCTTGGACATGACGGGCATCATTCTAGCGCACACCCCATCCGGCCACATGACCGTCATCGGGTGTTCCGCATCCAGCTCCGCCCGCCAGATCGGGACCGGAACCAGGCGCGGATACGGCAGCAGGGCGAACCGACGCTCATGCCCGATCAGCGTCAGGTGCACCCCGTCCGGGTTCAGGATTGTCGGCAATCCGCCCCTGGTCGTGACATCGAAGAAGTTGTAGCTTTCCGTGCTCACAGCACTTCCTCCACCAGTACATCGACCGTCCGGGCCATTCGTCCCAGCTCGTTCGTCGCCGCCTCGTTCGCCCTTCTCGCCTCGCGGCTTTCCGTCTTCGCCTCAACCGCCAGCGCCGTCAGCTTGGCGTCCCGCTGCTCGCCGCGGACCCAGAACGCGATCACCACGATGGCCACCAGGCCGCTCATCGTCCCCTGCTTGAGATTGACTCCCCCAACCAGCGCCCGCAACCACCCCCAGGAGTCGCGCTTCCCCGGCTTGTCCCGGTCCCGGTAGCCCCTCGTCGCCTCAAAGGCCGCCCGCGGCAGGTTGTGCTTCGCCAGCGCCTCCACGTCGCGCTGGATCGTGTCCAGCACCCCGCCGTGCATGGCCACCGCCGCCTGCGCCGTCTTGAGTTCCATCAGCGTGATCGCGCTCAACTGCGCCGTCGCCACCCCCAGGTCCGCCAGGCTCGGGTGCGCCGGGCATAGCGCCTTGGCTTTCGCCCTGTCGACCTCTCCCACCCGCTCCTCCAGCGTCGTCAGCGCCAGCGCCGTCATGCCGTTGGTCCCTTTCGGCAGGTTGTCGTGCAGGTGTTTGAAGAAGATGGCGTTCTCGCTCATAGCAGTTTCAGCTCCTTTGCCGTGTTCCGTAAGATGTCAACGATGACCGGCGGGATCTTGAACCGCTCCGCGTTGATCTCGATGCTCCACGCCAGATCCCCGTCCGCGTGCCGCTCCGTCGCCGCCTTCCAGTCGCACAGCATCTCCACGAGGTCGATCAGGGTCATCCCCTCGACCCCCGCCGCGTAGAACTCCGGGTGATGCCGGTTCGTCCGGTAGTGGTGTTCCAGCGCCTCCCGCATGTGCGCCAGTTGCCCCATGTATTCCGGGCTCCCGTAGGTCAGCGCCTTCAGCTTCGGCGTCACCGCATCGAATACGCTTTTCTCCGGCTCCTTCAGCTTCGAGGCGTCGTGCATCAGGGATCGAAACGCCAGCTCCGTCGCCACCTTCGTCAGCAGCTCGTTCACCCGCTCGATGTGCGCCTGCGTGTCCGCCGTGCTGTCGTAGGGGGTGTCGCTCATGCTACCTCGGATTTCTCCCCGTGTTCGGGATGCTGAACTTGTTCGTGATCCAGCGTGTCATATCCGACTCGTCGCCAAGCGCATTGAGAGCGGTCAGTCCCAGCACGATCTTGCTGGTGGTGATGTTCGTGAACACCGTGGCCTGCGGCGGGTGCAACAGCGTCGGAGCCGCATAGTCGGACGGCACCTCGCGCAGCCTGACAACTTCCCCGTTGTCGGTCAGTTGGTAAACCCTGTAGGCAGCGAGGTTCGTCAGCACCGTCCCGTCCGTGTTGTCGTAGGGGTGATTCCACGTCAGAATTGCCGTTTTCGGCCTGCGCTCCGGCGTCCACTCGGCGCGGATGGTCGGCCCAGCCGGGACAACCGGCGCGGTCTTCGCTCTATTGTCGATCAGCCTGTTCCGAAAGGCGTCCGTAACCGGGCCGCCCTCGACGTACATCGGCTCTTGGTTCGGGGGCATCTCCTCCTTGCCAGATGGGAACCACGTCGCCACGGTCATGCCGTCCCGATACTCACGGAGAAAGGTCTGAGTCATCACCCCGCCATCGCTGCCGCCCAATGAGAAATTGTCCCATCTGCATCCCGCGTACTGGCAGACCTGAACCACAAGATCATCCAGTCTCACCGCCCGCGGGCGCATAGTGCGCGGCTTTCCGTAGGTTCCGAGCGTCACCGTGCGAGTCACAGCGCGTGCCGCTGGCCTGATCCACGTCGGCACGTACCGAAAGTTCCCCTGCGAGTGGCACTGATCCGACCATATGTGGACCCTCCTGCCCGGCCTCATCTTGTTCAGCATCGCCTTGACCCTATCGTCGCGCACTTGCTGATCGTGGAAGCAGAGCGTGGAGTCCTGATCGCTCTGAGGTGCCTCGTCTCCGTTGTCGTCGGCAAACTGCCCGCCGTGGGAGGACATCATCAGCACAAGCACCGCGTCGGCAGGCATCCGTGCGTCGGCCGCCAGCGCCGCGGCCTCCGTGTTGGCCCACGTCGCTTTTTCATTCAACAGAAGCGTAACGCGGTAGCCCCGCGCCTCGTAGAACTTCGCCATGTCCTTGGCGTCCTTGGCCGCACCGGGACACTCGCCTGTCCATCCCCCGTACCCGATTGGCGACACGTACTCCACGCCGACGCAGACCGCCTCGTCGCCGGTCAGCACGTCGACGATCGGCGGATCGACCGGGACATCTCCGCCAGCGGGTGGAGTGACAATCGGACTGGTCGCGCACGACGCGCACCCCAGCACGATCGCCATGAGGATCACCAGCAGCGCCACTCCTCGCATCGCCCGCCACAACCCCGCCGCCATCCCATCCATCGCCTGCAGCATCTCGTTCACGACCCACCTCCTGTTGTGGTTACCGATTCACTCCCACCAACGCGAAGAACGCACCCAGCAGGATCGTCACCGCCAGCACCGCACCGATCAGCGCGAAGGGTAGCGCAACCATCCGGTTGCGGAGCATGTAGGCTGTGTCCCGCACGTTCATCACTCCCCCTTCATGCCCTTGCAGTACCGCACCCACTTCTTGATGGCTCGCGTGACAGCCTGCGTCCATTTGCGGTCATCCTGCAAGAGGTCGCGCTCCGCTTTCCGGTTGTTGATCTCGTAGGTGCGCCACGTCCGCCACCGCCCTACGCATCCCCTCGTAGTAGTCGCCGTACATGGTCACTTACCCTCCGGCACCGTGCCAGTAAGCGTCCCGCCGCCCGTCGTGATAGCGTCCGCGTTACCGCCCGTCTGTCCGGCTGGTGCGCCCGCTTCTGTGCGCGACTGGGCGCTGCGCCAGTTAAGGTTCGCGGACAATTCGACGTTGGAGTTTACACACCCGCCGCAGAGTAGCGCGGCGAGTATGGTAACGAGTCGCAGCGCCTTCACTCCGCACGCTCGCTTTCCGTGCGGGCGGTGACGGCGTTTGTACCCTCAGCGTGTACGATTGTATCAGTTTCGCTCACCTGCTCGTAAGTCTCGGTCTTTATCCTGTGCGGCCCGTCAATAAACCAGTCCCAGCCAATGATCACCGCCCGCTTCTCCACGATCCGCGCCGCCTGCCCCGCAATGTAGTCCACCTGCGGGAACTCCGCGTGGAGGTCAGCCGCAACGGCATCGCGGAACCGCACAAGCGCCTCAGCCTCGTCGCGCTCTGTCATCGCGCCCACCTCGCCCATGCCCACAACGCCGCGAACACCACCGCCGTCGTCACCGCCAGCACCGCACCGATCAGCGCGAAGGGTAGCGCAACCATCCGGTTGCGGAGCATGTAGGCTGTGTCCCGCACGTTCATCACTCCCCCTTCATGCCCTTGCAGTACCGCACCCACTTCTTGATGGCTCTCCGCACGGAGTTGGCCCAGTCGCGCTCGTCCTTGCGCCTGTCGATCTCGTAGTCGCGCCAGTTCTGCCAGCGCCGGTCGTTGATCTTCACCCACGCCTGTAGGGTGGCCCAGTTGGTGATGGCGGCGGCGTGGGCGTTGATCGTAGCGGTCGTCTCGTTGGTGACGATGGTATCGACCTCGGCTTGGAGCTGCGTGTTGACGAGGTCATCGAAGTTGGTCAGCACCACCCAGTTCGCGGATGCCTTGTAGTTCGTCGCCCACCCGTAGAGGTCTATCTTGTCGGCACGGACGACACGATTCGGAATGCTGACGGTCGTGCCGAGGTCGGCGGCTGACGCCAGCAGCGGACACAGACACGCGAGCAGGATTGCCTTTTTCATTCGTTCACCCCCAGCACCCATCCGGTCACCCTGAGTTTGGGCGGGACACCATTGGTCGCATCGACCCCCACCATGACATTGGAGCAGGCCGCGTTCGCGTACTCTCCGGTGACCGTGTACCGCGCCGAGTTGCTGCTGCCGAAGTACGAGATCGCCTGCGCCACGCTCGCGCTCCAGTTGGTGCCGCCGTTGCGGCTGGTCTTGAGGACGAGCGCATCGTTGGGCAAGTTGGAGCCGATGCCCTGCGCGGTTACGTCGAGCCGGTACGCGGACGGGATGATGTCGAGAATCTTGCCGGGGCTGTGAACGGTGAAGACGCAGGCGGTGCCGCCGTAGTTGGTGGTCCATGCCCCACCTCCTCCACCCACGGAATCCGCGAAGTTGGTTCCCGTGCCTTCCTCGAACTCCCATTGCCCGATTAGTCCCTCGGACACCGTCCCATTGGTGACGATGCTGGCGATCTCCGCTGCACTCAGCGCCCTGTTGAACATGCGAACGTCGTCCATGACGACATCACCAACGGTACCATTATGAGTTCCGAATCCCATGTAGCGAGACGGAGAGCATCCGTCAACGCCAGACTGTTCGGTGCCTGCGTAGGCCGAGCTGACATCGACTCCGTTGGTGTAGACCAGCAGCGAGCCCACTTGGAAGGTGCCGGCGATGTGATACCACTCTCCCGCCACGATGGCGCTGGCCGCAGACTTGACTTGCCAGACCCCGCCGCTGCAGACCTCGAACTGGATAGAGCCGTCCGAGTTAACCTGAAGCTCCCACCCCTTGTAGCCCTCGTCGTTGTACAGGTCGCCAAGAGTGCGCTCGTAGCTGTCGAGATTGCTGTACTTCACCCACGCGCATATCGTAATTCCGGTTGGCGTCCACAGCGATTCAGTCCATGGAACGTAACCGTAGACCGAGTCAACGCCAGCATCAACATTGCTGATGGCGTAACTGCCCCTGTATCCCGTGACCCAGTTCGGGCCATTAGCGATGGCACCGTTGTTGCTCCCGCCGGAACTGCCGCCGCTGATGCTCCAGTTTGTGTTCCAGTTGCGCCAGCCGTTGGTCGCTGAATCGTAGACGGCATTGGTCGCCCACGCCGCCGTCACCCCGGCCTCGTCGTCGTGGTAGTAGGCCAGCCCATCGCTCATCCCGTAGCTGCCCAAGATGTCGAGCTTGGCCCAGCGCAATTCAGACAGCACCACGTTGTCGGCAATCCAATCGGCAACCCGAGCCACGCCAGCCGCGTTCGTGACGATGGTGATCTTGTCCACCTTCATGGGGGTGCTGGCGGTCGGCCACGCGGTGCGACGCTCGCCTCCGAGCACGATTGAGGTTGACTCGACGTGTGGTATGGCCTGCGTCTCCGTCGTGCTGTTGATGCGGGCGAAGTTGCCGCTCACCGCCGCACCGGTGATAAATGGAGCCACCAGCCCATTGGTGTCAACCTTCGCCACGAATGCGTTGCTCACGGCAGCTCCTTCGATGAACGGCGCGACCAGCGCCTGCGTGGCAGACTTGCCCACGAACTCGTTGCTGGCCGTCGCTCCGCTGATGTAGGGGGCGAGGCTATCAGCGTAAATCGGAGTGCCGGTGGCAAATGCCGTCGAGCTCAGGCCATCCAAAAGGTCGGCGTCAAGTCCGCTTCCGGCCCCGTCGTTGCCCTTGTACCAGATGGGGCTGTCTGGATCGCCGCCGCCGTCTGCCGCGTTCAGGTGCAGACTTCCGTCCGTCCACGCCTCAAGGTGTGCCGCTGGCCCCACCGATGGGTTCATGTAGAGGTCACCGAGATTAGTGATCGCCACCTTGCCTGCATCGTTGCCCCTCGCAATAACGCTTCCAAGCGTATCGCTTTCAGCGTAAAGCGGGGTGCCGGTCGCAGACGCCGTCGTCTGCCGCGTTCCATCGCTGAACACCACCGCCGCCACGTTGCTCACCTCTCCGTCGTTCAGGTCCGCCCAGTAGTTCGAGAATATCACCCACCCGTAGCCACCGCGTCCCAGCGACGGGTTTCCGATCAGGCTTTCCAGGATCAGGTTTCCGCCCGGGCCCGAGTAGCCGCCAAACGGGGCACCGCCGCGGATGGTCAGGTCATTCGCCGCGCCGACTGACGGAGAGGCCGCCAAGGTGGCCAACGCGAGCGTCTGTACGTTCGTGATGGTGAAGCTGGCCAGATCAACGTCCTGTGTGGCCGCGTACCCGGACCAGCCGGACGCATCCGCGCTTCCCGTCCCCCCCGCGTTCGTCACGCACCCCCGCAGGCCCCGCGCCGCCACGTCCACGTCCAGCCAGTTAGTCCCGCTCGGAACATGCGTGTAGTTCGTCAGCGTCTTCAGCACGTCCGCCGGCAGCGCCAGCAGGGCCGCCTCGTTCGCCGTCCAGTTCGTCCAGTGTGCGTTCGAGGCATAGACCACCCCGCCGCTCGCCGCGGTCCACAGCGGCTCATTGGTGCCGGCGCTGGTCGTCCAGCTAGAGATCTGCGTCTGTAACGCCTGGGTGGCTGAGTTCAGCGTGTTCGTCGCCGTCTGCAGCGTCTGGATCGACTGGTTAAGTGTGTTCGTCGCCGTCTGTAGCGCGGCGATCTGGCTCGTCGCGCTGCCAAGCCCAAGCTGGTTTGCCGTCACCACGTGCGGGTTGTTCGTGTTCGCCATGTGCGCCGTGTAGCTCGCGCTCGGCGGGCCCGGGATCGCATCGCTCGGCGTCGGCGGATTCGTCCACTGCCCCCATGCCAATCCAGCCGCCAGCGCCACTGTAGCCATTATCGGTTTCATCGCTCTCCCCTTACTCGTGCGCCACAAATCGCACCCCCGCCGGCGCGATCCCCGCCTTCCGCGCCTCGTCGTTCAGAATCTGGTAGGCTCGCCCCTCCAGTTCCATCCGCAGCTCCGGACGCCCCTGCGACTGTGCCACGTCCGCCGCCGTCGCCAGCGTCACGAACTGCGCCAGCACCCGCGGCATGTCGATCTTCAGGTAGATCGCGTTCCCGCTCGCATCCAGCTCGCACTGGTAGACCTCGCCCCGGTTCGGGAATATCCCCGATGCTTCGTCCCCCGGGTAGTACACCAGGTCGTAGCGGCTGTACTGCGTGCCCGGAGCCGTCCACACCTTCGCCGTGAACTGTGGCGCGCGCTTCCCGTACATCGTCCACACCGTCGCCAGCGCGCAGTCCAGCACCGTCACCCCGTTCGTCGTCTCCGTGAACGAGTAGTCCCGCCAGTCCGTGTACCGCTGCAGGTCCTTGTTCCCGATGTGCCAGATTCGACCGATCTTCGTCTTCGCATACTGTTCCCAGGCGATCTCGTGGCGGTAGCTGGTCGACAGCACCCAGGCCGCCGCCGTGTCTGGCGGGATCTCGTTGAGCGTCGTCTTCAGCGCCTCGTAGTAGAGCCCGTCTGTCGCGTAGTACACCAGGTCGCCTTCGACAAACGTCCGCGTCGCGTCCCAGTCGTCGGCAAAGGCCCGCTCCTCGCACACCGTCCATTCCGGCCACTTCCCCCACGCCCAGGCCTCAGCCACGCGCAGGTTCAGCAGCGCCACCACCTGGTCCAGTTGCCCGGTCATGCTCGAGTCATACGCCTGCCCCACCATCGCCAAAATGCTCTCGAGCACCGTTCTGAACGCTACCGTCTGCATGTGTCTCCCCCGTCGCTTCGTTCCTGGTCAGCCCTGAATCACGATCGCCGCCCCGTCCGGGTAGCTCACGTTCCCGTAGAGGATCCACCGCTTCCGCAGCAGCTTCCAAGTCGGGTAGCGGCATTCCGCCCCCAGCGCCTCGGCCTCCGCCAGCGAGTCAACCGCCGTGATCGCGTCAAACTGTGCCCGCGTCCGCCTGATCCTCGTCCAAATCATCGTCTCTTCTCCGTTTCGTCCGTTCCTGTCTGAATCCTGTCTTCCGTCTTCTCTGACTCAGGTCTCAGGTTTCAGGCTTCATCCTTTATTTCAGCGTCCGTCTTCCCCGTGTCCACTCCCAGCCGGCCCGTCACCGCGTTCTCGCCCTGCTGCACCTGGAACCGCAAATACTTCACCCGCTCCCCGATCAGCAGCATCGCCGCCTGCGTCATGGGTGCGAACGCCTGCGGGTTGGCCCGCCGCGGCTCCAGTTCGCCCATCAATGTTTCCAGCCGCAGTTGCGCGTTGATCCCGCCCTCCGGCATCTCCGGGCGGATCCCGTTCAGCATCTGCGCCAGCGCGGCCTTCTCCTCCATCACTTCCCGCTCGTCAGCCCGCTCCGCCGGCATCACGAACTCGTCCGCCCAGCTTGGGTCGATCGCCTGCATCATCCGGGCCGACACCCCGTCCCACTGCACGCGGGCCCGCGTGTCCATGACCTTGACGTACTCGATCATCATCTTGCCCTTGGCGACCAGCTTCTCCCAGTCGAGGTCCCGGACGTCGAAGGCCATGATCAAGTCGAAGCTACCCGCGATCTCCTGCCGGCTCCTGGCGATCGGCAGCCCGTTCCCGCCCGCAATCCGCATCAGCATCCGCGTCGGCATCTTCTGCTGGCACAGTTGCACCGCCAGCTTCACCACCCGGCCCACGTTCCCCAGGAACCCGTCGATCCTGTCCTGCTGGCGGATCTGCGTCACCACCTCCGGCACCTCCGGGTGCGCCCGCCCGTGATAGCGCGCCACCCAGGCGTCCAGCCGCTTCAGGTACGCATCCGCCGCCCGCGGGTACTCCGGCGGACGCATGAACTCGGTGGGATTCGACGGCGTGCTCTCGATCGAGCCCATCGGTTCGAAGTCGATCGTGAAGTTCGGGCGGTTCGGCGGGCGCCGGATCGGCGGCAGCGTCGCCACCTGCGTGTGGTCCTCGAACGTGTCCCGGTGCAGCTTGTAGCTCTTCTGGTCGGTGCCCGTGACTTCCGGCACACCCCGCGTGTCCATCAGCCGCTCCGTCAGGTCCTCCCGCGTAAACCACACGATCGGGTACTTCCCGTGGCTGCGCGTGTAGGGCTTGGGGCCCGTCGCCGGCGCATCGCAGAACGCGCTGAACGCCTGCGTCACCAGCGTCACCACCCCGTCCGCATTCGTGGCCGGGTAGAGCGCCACGATCAGTTCCCACAGCCCCCGCCGCCGGTCGGCCTCCCCGTAGAAGTCAGTCACCGGCGTGCTCGTGTTCAGGTCCTCGAACCCGCTCCGCCCCTCGTGTCCTCGCGGGCCCCCGCCGGCGCCACCCGTCTCCCGGCGCCCACCCTCCTCGTCGCCCAGCAGCTCCGCCGTGAAGTCTGGATTCCAGCTTTCCCGCGCCGCCCGCTCGCGCACCTCGTATTCCTGCAGCCAGAACCGCAGGTAGGTAACCCGCGGCATTGCCGCGTGGATCTTAAGCGTATTCGGGGGCACGAACACGTCCTGATAGATTCGCAGCGGCAGGATCTCCGGACCCTCCTTCGCCAGGTACGGAAGCGGCAGCGTCGTTTCGCCCTGCAGGATCAGCTCCCGCGCCGCTTTCCGGGCCCGCGCCGCGTTCAGGGTTGGCGCCAGCGTTTGGATCACCCCTCCCAGCGCCTCCTCCTGCAGCGGGTCGTTCAGCAGGTCCACGATCCCCTGGGCCACCATCTCGTCCGGATCCCGGCCGGCTGCCGTCTCCTGCTCGAGGTAGAGGTCCACCCGCTCGGTACCCTTCACCTGCCGGTACTCCATGTGC
>ENA-UOWG01000865-UOWG01000865.1-activated-sludge-metagenome-genome-assembly--contig:-NODE-865-length-34866-cov-8.442102_pt1 | contig 34866 bp, 48 predicted proteins | sample MGYA00238147_ERZ761563 | MGnify/ENA primary metagenome ERZ761563 (study PRJEB28884, sample SAMN05720216) | anaerobic digester metagenome | isolation source: active sludge of municipal...
CCCATCACGGCTGATCTGGCCAACACCATCCCCCGGTTCAAGTTCAGCGGAGTCTGCAACCACGTCCTGTATGATTCGGCCTGCACGGTCGCCCAGTCCCTCTTCCGCTACCAGGATGAAGTCACAGGTGTCGCTGGTACGACGATCTCCGTCCAGGGCCTCGCCGCCAAGGGCACCGGCTGGGCAAACGGCGGGTACGTCGCCCTCCCGTCCGGCGAGTTCAGGCAGATTGCGGATCACACTGGCGACGACATCCGCGTGCTGATACCATTCCCCAGCAGCCCGTTGGGGCAGACGGTTGAGGTGTTCGCCGGATGCGACCACTCCATCGCCACCTGTAAGAGCAAGTTCAACAACGTCACGAACTTCGGAGGCTTCGCGTGGGTGCCCTTGAAGAATCCGTTCAACACCGGACTGAACAACGCATGAGAACGCGCATCCGTCGCATCGTCGCACTGGTCGCTCTCATCGCCGTCATGGTGGTGCCGCGATTCATTGACCTGCCCCAGTTGCCCATGACTCTGCCCGAGCCACCGCCCACGGTGGAGATCGAGGGCATGAGGTTCTACATCGAGCCTGCCCAGGTCAAGCAGGTGGAACCTCAGAAGGCCGAGTTCTTCACGCTGCTGATCCTCTTCGCCATCACCTTCGTGTTGTCGGAGTTGCTGAAGCCGAAGCCGAAGATCGAGAACGCCCGGCCCGCTGGCCTGGGTGACTTCAAGTTCCCCACCGCGACCGAGGGCCGTCCCGTCCCGCTCATCTGGGGCACGGTCAAGCAGGAGGGGCCGAACGTCGTTTGGTACGGCGCTCTGCGTTCGCAGGCCATCACCGATAAGGTCAAGACCGGCCTCTTCAGCAGCAAGAAGGTCACGAAAGGCTACCGCTACTACCTCGGCGTCCAGGCGGCGCTCTGCCGTGGCGGAACCACGCCGGTCGGCAACATCCTTCGCATCTGGGTCGGTGACGTGGTGCTCTGGACCGGCAACGTCTCCGCTGACGGCGGCACCATCGACATCAACGACCCTGACTTCTTCGGCGGCGACGACCAGGGCCAAGGCGGTATGGTCGGCACGTTCCGATTCTTCTCCGGCTCGATGACGCAGAACGTGTCTTCGTACCTTGCTCAGTTCCAGCAGGTCGGCGGCGACACCCCGGCATACCGTGGCACCTGCTACGTCGTCTGGGAGGGCGGCTATCTCGGCAATAGCGAGAACATCAAGCAGTGGGCCTTCGAGTTGCGGCGCATCCCCAACGGCCTCGCCCTGGGCACGCCGACCGTGAACGGCGGCAACGACTGTAACCCGATGAATGCCATCTTCGAGATTCTGACCAACGGTGAGTGGGGCCTTGGCCAGCCCTCCGCCGACGTGAACACGTCCAACTTCACCACCGCTGCCGACACACTCCGTACCGAAGGCAACGGCTTCTCCTTCCTGCTGGACTCCGAGATCGAGGCTCAGGAGTTGCTGAAGCAGATCGAGCAGCAGGTGGACGGTGTGGTGTACATGAACCGCACCACCGGCAAGTGGGAGATGAATCTTGCTCGCGGCGGCTACGTCCTCAGCAGCAAGCGGGCCATCACCTCCGCAAACATCCTGAAGATCAACAACTACAGCCGTGGCTCCTGGTCGGACACCAGCAACAACGTCCTCATCAAGTTCAACTCCCGTGCCCTGGACTACAAGGAGACTTACGCCGGTGCCCAGGACATGGCCAATGTCAAGACGCAGGGCAATCGCATCGTGAGCGTGGAGTCCTTCTACCCTGGCGTCAAAGACCCGGCCTTGGCCAACACCATCGCATGGCGATACCTGCGAACCCTGTCCTTCCCCCTGGCCCGCGCGGAAGTGGTGACAAACCGTGATCTCTGGGATCACAACGTCGGGGATGTCGTCCGCTGGACGGACACGAACCTCGGCTTCACTGACCTTCCCATGCGCATCACCAAGATCGACCTGGGGAAGTTGCAGGACGGCCAGATCACCGTCACGCTCGTGCAGGACATCTTCGTGTACGACACCGGCGTGTTTGCTGCCCCTGGGCAGACGCAGTGGACGCCTCCGCCTCAGACCGTGGTGGCTATCCCAACCGCCGACTCGGTGGTGTTCGAGGCCCCCCGCAAGTTCTGCGTGCTGGACGTGGAGACGCCCGGCGTACTCAACCGCATCTGGGCAGGTGCTCGGTTCCAGAATGACGCCGCCACGCTCATCGACATCGCCACGCGGCCCGGTGCTGGCTCGTACACGGATGGCGGCGACATCGCTGGGTTCATGGTCGCGGGTGAACTCGCGTCCAGTATCACGGCGGCGGGCACCCAGGGCAGCATCGCCTTCAACGTCGATCCTGACCTGGATAGCCTCGTGCTGCTTCAGAATGCGATGGAGGCCGCGGCGCTCGCTGAGGATTGCGGCACGCGGCTGGCGAACCTCGTGCTCATCGGCAACGAGTTCTTCCTGTTCCGCACTGTCACCACCGGCGGCGGTCAGTTGCAACTCAGCAACGGCTATCGCGGCGTCCTGGATTCGGTGCCCGAGGCCCATGCCGCGAATGACCGCGTGTGGATTCTCTTCGGCAATCTGACCGAGCGCACGTTCACCCCGGCGGCGACGGTCAACGTCAAGTTGCTGCCCAAGAACGGCTCCACGCAGTTGTCCGAACCCTCGGCCACGGCCATCAACCTCACGTTCGGCAATCGTGTCGATCAGCCGTATCCTCCTGTGGCCCTTCGCTTCAACTCTACGCTTTACCCGACTGGCACGGTTGACATCGACAGCAGCGGCTCCGGCGGTCCTGGCTCCACCCTGGATGACCGTGGCATCGCAACCTCCTTCGTGCGGCGTGACTTCCGTAACATGGATGAGGTGAAGGCGGTGGTTGATGAGACGAGCCTGCCCCCGGACTTCCCGGCTGCCAACACCACCGAGTACGCCATCGAGGTTCGCAACGACCCGAACGGTACGAACACCCTGCTGTTCACTACCGCGTACCAGAGCACGGTTCCTATCGAGATCAGCCGCACCCGCATTCTCCGCAACACGGCGGGCGTCGTCCCGACTCGGATGCGATTCACTGTCCTGACGCGGCACACCATCAACGGCTCCGTTCGCAACAGCCTCTACACCCCTCGTTGGGACTTCGACATCGTGAGCGCCCTGTTGTCCGGCGACACGAACATGGGCGTCCGTGCGTTCAACGTCACGTCCGCCGCTCACGTCACCGGGACGACCGGCACCCACACGCTCAACATCGGCTCGGCCTTCGGCACCGGCAACGTCCAGGTGTCTCTGAACGGGGGCGCGTTCTCCACCGTCATCGCGGCGGGCAACACCACCGGCACCTTCGCCGCCACCTCGGGCGACTCGATCACCGTCCGCCATACGGAGAACTCCGCCCTGGGCTTGGAGAAGTTCATGGAACTCACCGTGGGCGGCGTGTCGGCGGCTTACTGCATCTTCACCTACTAGCCCGGACGTTCGGAGAGTGATATGATTGTGCATGGACTGGACCCCCTTCTTGAAGTTCGCCGAATCAGCCGGTTCGGTCCTGGTGGCTATGGTGGTGATCTGCCTTGTCATCTACCTGGGACACCGCTTCATCTGGCTTCCCAGCCAGAAGGTGAACAAGTCCATCGCGGACGCCCAGGCCGAGGCCGCGAAGTCCAACGCCACGGCTGCCACGGCTCACGCTGCCGCCGCCGAAGCGAACAAGGCGGCTGCCGAGTTCAACAGCTCCACGAGCGAGTCCAACGCTCGGACTGCTGGACACCTGGAACGTCTCACCGTCATTCTGCTGGAACGGGCCGCGTCCGGCAAGTAACCTGTCTCAACCAATCCACGTTCGTTCGAGGAGCATACTGAATCATGCCGACGCCATCACTCTCTGAAGCCAAGATCAGTGCCATCCTCGAAGCCAAGTCTCGGGGTCTGACCAACCAGCAGATCGCCAAGGAGACGCGGACTGCGATGGGGACGGTCAGCAAGGTGCTGAAGGACTACGGCAAGAACCGCGACACCAACCTCCCCGGCGGCGTGAACATGCCGGTGGACGGTCGCGGCGACGTGGACGGTGACACGGTGATCGTGACTACGAAGCCCCTGTCCGTTGAAGACATGGTGAAACTCTTCAAGATCGACACCAAGCGGTGGGTCTGCACGAACTTCAAGACGAACATCTGGCAGGGCTTCTACAAGGCTAGCAAGATCACTCATCGCACCAAGGATGGTACGAACACCCAGGCCGCTCACGAGAAGGTCGCTCTCTTCCAGACGACGTGCTCGTGGAAGCGGGTGATGACGGAGACGATGGAACTGGCCCTGCTGGACTTCCTCCGCGCCGAGGTGCGTCCCCTGCCGAAGCCTCGTCTCGCCACCCCCAAGAAGGGCGACAAGATCGGCACCGGCGCGATGGCGGTGTGGGGCCTGTGGGACGCTCACCTGGGCATGTACGCATGGCACGCCGAGGTGGGCGAGTCGATGGACCTGACCAAGGCCGTCTCCCGCGTCACGAACAACCTGGACGACATGGCCGCGAAACTGCTGGCGTGGCCGGATCGAGTCGAGAAGATCGTCATGCCGGTCGGCAATGACTTCATGCACTACGACAATGCCCGCCAGCGCACGACCTACGGCGAGCACCACCTGGACGCGGACGGTCGCTACGGCAAGGTGTTCCAGGCGGGCCTGAAGTGCCTGATCTACTCCGTGGAGCGTGCCCTGGATGTCTGTGAGGACATCGAGGTGGTCTTCGTCCCCGGCAACCACGACATGCACTCCGGCTACGCTCTGTGCGTCGCCCTCAGCCAGCGGTTCATCAACGATCCGCGCGTGAAGTTCAACCTCAGCCCCAACCCCCGCAAGCGGTTCGTCTACGGCGAGACGCTGGTGGTGTTCGACCACGGCCAGAAGGCCACGCCCGTTCAACTCGCCAGGATCATCAGCGAGGAGAACCGCGACGTGTGGGGCCAGTGCCGCTTCCGCGAAGTCCACGTCGGCCATATCCATCAGGCCCGCGTCCGCGAGTACGAGAGCGTCACCCCCACCAACGGCGTGAAGGTTTGTGTGAACCCCGCGCTGTGCAACATTGATATGTACCACCACGAGTCCGGCTTGATCGGCGAACCCGTCAAGTCCGTGGAGGCACGCCTGTACAGCAAGACCGGCCCCTCGGGGATGCTCGTCGCCTGGGCACGCGACGATCACTCCGACGCCATCAAAGACGTGCGGCTTGCGTGAGCACCACTTCCCCCTCCCAGTGCGTTACCATCGACGGGTGTGACCGCCGCTGGTGGTTCGAGAAGGTGGCCAAACTCCGGCTGCCCGACTCGAAGCCCCAGCACTACGGTCACGCCCTGCACTTCGTCTGTGGTGCTCACCTGGGCGGACAGCCGTTGCCCAAAGATTGGGCGGAGCACCTGACGAATGACGAGGTGGAGCGGTGCCTGGAACTCCGAGATCGCGGCATCAGGAAGGGCGTGCTTCGCGCCCGCGAAGGCTTGCTCATCGAGCACGACTTCACCATGCGCATCAAGGACGACGACATGCACGGCGTCATCGACGTGTACGACGCCGCCGGGGTGATTGAGGATCACAAGGGCGTGTCCGCCGCGAAGTGGGCCAAGACTGAGACTGATCTGCGTGACGACATCCCCATGATGATCTACGGCGGCTACGCCCTCAGCCAGAATCCCGCGCTCGCCGAGGTGACGCTGAGGCACAACCAGTTCATTGAGGACATTCTGGACGCCCGCGCCGTGGAAGTCACCGTGTCCCGCGCCGAGGTGAAGGCGTTCTGGGGACGCCGCGTCATGCCTCTGCTGGCCCGCATGGACAAGACGCGGGGGATCGAGCAGTGGGAGAACGTCCCCGGCCAGCCGCGTCTCTCCGCCGCCTGCACGAAGTACAAGGGTTGCCCGTTCGCCGCCATCTGCCACGGCGGGCTGCCGATGGACCAGTTCGCCCTCCCGGAGACGGGCCAGAATGGAGCGCCGTTCTGATGGACGCTGACCGCCTGCGCCGCCTCGTGGCTCAACACGCACAGACCAGCCTGCTGTTCGGCGTGGACTTCGTGCCCCTGGGCAAGGCCCCAGAGGTGGAGATCGAGCAGGACATCGGGCGCAAGGGCATCTTCGGCAACCCCTTCCGGCCCGCGCCGGGGGAGGAACGCCAGGGGAAGACGCTCGAACCCTACCGCGCGTGGCTGTTCGCCGCCATCCAGCGCCAGCCCTGGGCAATCGCCCAGTACAAGGAGGCCACGGGGATCGACCTTCCCAGTGACTTCGCGGCTCGCGTGCAGGGCCTCCACGGACTACGATTCTGGTGCCCAGGGTGCAAGGAGCAGACCGAAGCCGAAGGCGTGTGCCACGGCTCCGTGCTCCGCAAGGCCGTCGCCTACCTGAACACGCCCGAAGGAGCCAAGCATGTTCATTGATGCGTGTCCAGTGAAGCGTGAGCCGTTCGAGCACCAGTTGGACCGCTGGCGTCGCACGCGAGACAAGAAGGCATGGGGCACGCTCTGGGAGCAAGGCACCGGCAAGTCGTGCAAGACGATCATGGAAGCCGCGTGGAACTACACCCGTGGCGAGATCGACGCCATGCTCGTGCTCGCGCCCAACGGCGTCCACCGCAACTGGATCACCGACGAGATTCCCACGCACTGGCCTGACGAACTCGGACGCCCAGGCGTGTGCTGGATGCGGTCCAAGTCTCTCGAAACGAAGTGGCACCAGCAGGAGTTGAACGCCTGCCTCAACCATGAGGGCTTCGCGGTGCTGGCCATGTCCTACGACGCCCTGGACACCGACGACAAGCCGGTGAAGCCCGGCGTCCGCTCGGAGGTGTGTCGCGGTGGCAAGTCGTGGGCCAAGGAGTTCCTGCTGCGCCGCAAGGTGCTGATCGTCGCTGACGAGTCGTCCCGCATCAAGGGCTACGGCACGCGACGCACTGTCCTCTCGTGCAAGGCCGCTCTGCTGGCCCGCCTGCGCCGCATCTGCAACGGCACGCCGGTGAGCACAGGGCCGTTCGACATCTACACCCAGATATGCTTCCTGGACCCGGTGATCGGCAACCGGGACAAGTTGCAGTCGAACTTCTGGATCAGCAAGGGCATCACCTCCTACGAAGGCTTCAAGACGCAGTTCGGCGTCTGGGAGACGGGCTACGTCTGGCGGAAGAACCCGAAGACCGGAGCCGACGAGAAGAAGCCCTTCCCCAAGTTGGTCGGCTTCAAGAACCTCGAACTGCTGAACAAGTGGCTGGACGAGATCACCGACCGCATCACCAAGGAAGACGCGGGGCTGAACCTCCCCGAGAAGTTGTACAAGACCCTCCGGTTCGACCTGTCCGGTGCTCAGCGGAAGGTGTACGAAGCCCTGAAGGAGGAGTCCATCGCCTTCCTGGACTCCGGCGAACTCATCACCACGCCGCTGATGCTCACCAAGATGCTTCGCCTGCAACAGGTGTGCCAGGGCTACGTCGCCGTGGACGACCCCGAGGGCGAGCCGATCATCGACATCGGGTCGGAGAATCCGAGGTTGGACCTGCTGATGGAGGTGTGCGAAGACACGCCCCATAAGGCCATCATCTGGACCCGCTTCAGGCGGGACGTTGATCTCATCATGGCGAGGCTGAAGGACATGGACCGGGTGGCCGTCCGATACGACGGCGAGACGGACGATGACGAACGGAGGGCTAACGTCGTGGCCTTCCAGAAGGGGGACGCCCAGTTCTTCGTCTCCAACCCCGCCGCCGGGGGCGAGGGCCTGACCCTCCTGGGCGACCAGTCAGAGGGTGCAGCCGAGGCCCTGGCCTGCAAGACGGTCATCTACTACGCCAACGGCTATAACCTCCACCACCGGCTTCAGTCCGAGGATCGTGCGCACCGCATTGGGCAGAGGTGGCCCGTCCAGTACATCGACATCGTGGCGTCCGATACGGTGGACGATCAGGTGACGGCCAACCTGAAGAACAAGTTCAACGTCGCCCAGCAGATCACCGGCGACAAACTCCGCGCCTGGCTCGCTTGACCAGGCGCGGCCAGACCGCTAGGCTTTCGCAGGAGTACATATGACCACACCTCAACCGCCCGCCAACGAGTACGCCGAGTTCGCACCCACCGCCCAGGACAAGGCGGCACAACTCGGCACGGCGATGGCTGGCCTGAAGTCCCTCGTGGATGAGGCCCAGCAGTACGAACGCGAGATCGTTGAGGCCGAGGAACTGCTGAAGGCCAAGAAGGACCGCCTCCGCGCCGTGGTTGAGACAGCCCTGCCCACCGCGATGCGGTCGGCTGGCATGAACACCGGCGACAGCATCAAGGTCGGCGAGGTGGAAGTCACCCTCCGCGACAAGATCGAGAACAGCATCCCCGCCGACCGTCGCCAGGAGGCGATGGACTGGCTCGAAGCGAACGGCCACTCTGACATCGTGAAGCGCACCGTCAGCATCGCCTTCGCGGTCGGTGAGACGGAACTGGCGGCGAAGACCAAGGCGGAGTTGGAGAAGGCCCACGGTCGCACCGTCATCTGTGAACGCAAGGCCGAACCTGCCACGGTGAAGTCCATCCTCACCCAACTCATCGTCGCCCAGAAGTCGGTCCCCCGCGACCTCTTCGGCGTCCGCGAGTTCAGTGTGGCGGCGTTCAAGAACAAGAAGAAGTGATCGCTGACAGTGGCGGCGCGTGCCGTCCCGAGCGTTTGCGAGAAGGTTGAACCTTGAAGGAGTACAGCAGAATGTCCGACGAGCAGAACAAAGTCACCGCCATCGAAGTCAAGAACAAGGCGGGCCAGATGGTCGCCCTTGACTACGGCGAGTTCGCGGGCGCGGGGTCGGTGAACCTCCCGACCAGCGGGCGCATCCAGTTCATCACCATCCTTCAGTCCAACAGCAAGGCCCTGAAGCCCGGCCACGAGAAGTTCGTGGACGGGGCCAAGATGGGCGACTTCCTGATGGGAGGCGAAGTCATCGGCGGCGCGAGCGGCTTCTACTTCGTCGGCATCGAGAAGGAGCACGTCCTGGTCGAGATGACCAAGATCGACGGCACCGGCGAGAAGGTCGGCGAGCATGACCCCAACGGCCCGGTCGCTCAGAAGGCCCGCGCCCAGTTCGGCAGCAACCGCAACAACTGGCGGAGCGAGAAGGGCAACTTCCTGGTGGACTCGATCCGTCTCTACGGCGTCGTGTTCGCCTCGAAGGAGGACATGGACAACCTGAAGCCCAAGGGCGCGGCGGTCATCGACTTCCAGAAGACCAAGATGCGGGCCTGGGAATACTACACCAGCCCCTTCAACAAGATTCCCGAGAACGGGCGTCCGCCCCTCTTCGCGTGCCGCATCCACGTCACGACGAAGATGGAGAACCGCAAGGGCCACGACTACTACAACATCGACATCAAGTTCGCCAACGGCAACGACTTCCTCACGTCGCTGTACGGCATGAAGACGGCGGACGGCCAGCCGAACACCGCCTTCATTGAGTTCGGGCGCGAGTGCCTGAAGGTCGCCCAGAGCGTCAAGTCCGGCAGCCTGAAGACCGAGGAGGGCGGCGAGGACGACGGCGGCGACGGTGCTGGCGAGGGCGCTGGCGGCTCGAAGATTCCCTTCTAAGCCTCTCCTGACTGGGGGCCGGGTGTTGATCTCCCACCCGGCCCCTGGATTGTGACGCCACCCCCTACCCGCGTCGGGGATACTCAAAGGTCAGCGGGCATCCGGCTGGAAGGCCGGGGCACTCTCCTGGGCGAAAGCCCTGGGCAGTGCTTCAACTCAGGAGCAGGCACGATGCAATGGTCCCCTATCCAGGTCCAGGCGCTAGACGCCGTGGGCCGGTGGTTGAAAACTGGTTCGGACGGTCAGCAGGTGTTTCGTCTGTTCGGCTACGCCGGAACGGGCAAGACGACGCTGGCCAAGCACCTCGCGGAGTCGGCGGGCCGTGTTGGGTTCGCAACCTTCACCGGCAAGGCTGCCCACGTCCTTCGCTCGAAGGGCTGCCTGGGTGCTCAGACGATTCACAGCCTCATCTACCAGCCCCGCGAGCGCGGAACGATGCGGCTGGACGACCTGAAGAAGCAGTTGGAGGCCCTACAGGAGGGTCTGATGGAGGAAGCAGCCGAGCGCCGGGCCGAGGGCCAAGACGTTCCGGCCAACTTCATCTCCGCGAACGACAACGTGCGTGACCTTCAGCGGCAGATCATCGAAGAGGGCAAGTCGAACCGCAAGCCTCTCTTCGAGTTGAAGGCCGAGACTTCGGCGCTCCGCGAGATGGACCTGCTGGTGGTTGACGAATGTTCGATGGTCGGCGATGAGATGGCCCACGACCTGCTGTCGTTCGGCGTCAAGATTCTCGTGCTCGGCGACCCCATGCAGTTGCCGCCGATCAGCGGCTCCGGCTACTTCGTCAATGCGAAGCCTGACGTGCTACTGACCGAGATTCACCGTCAGGCCGAGGGCAATCCCATCATCGCTCTGGCCACTCGCATCCGCAACGGCCACGCCCTGACCATCGGCAAGTACGGCGCGACAGAGATCATCCACCGAAGCGAGGCCGTTGGGCGACGCGAGGAACTGTACCTCGGCCACGACCAGATTCTCGTCGGCACCAACAAGATGCGGCGAGGGTGCAACGATGAGTGCCGCCGTCTCCTGGGCAGGCCCTCCGCCCCGTACCCGGTGAAGGACGACAAACTGGTGTGCCTCCGCAACAACGGCCTCCTGGGGCTGCTGAACGGCTCCCTGTGGAAGGTCCGCGACGCCCAGCCGCCGGTCATGCAGCGGATCGCCCTGGGCATCGACCCGGCAGACGGTGTAGGACTGCCCATGACCTGCGCCGCTCACGAGCAATACTTCCTCGGCAAGGAAGACGAGATTCCCTTCTACGAACGCAAGGAGGCCGAGGCGTTCGACTTCGGCTACGCCCTGACCACCCACAAGGCCCAGGGTTCGCAGTGGGGTTCCGTCCTCGTGCTCGATGAGTCGGGCGTCTTCAAGGAGAACGCTGATCGGTGGCTCTATACCGCCGTCACTCGCGCCGCTGAGCGGGTCACGGTGGTGAAGTTATGAGTTCGGAACTCATCCTCCTCAACGACCGGGACGCTAAGCGATTCTGGGCCAAGGTCCGGCTACCTGACACTGCCCAGGAGTGTTGGGTGTGGACCGCCTCCACTCGCGGGTGGGACAGCCAGAAGCGATACGGGCAGTTCCGCGTCCGCAACAACATCTTCTACGCCCACCGCGTCGCCTACTGCCTTGCCCGAGGCTTCCCGCTGGACTATCTTACTGATGAACTCGCAATCCTCCATGATTGCGACAACCCGCTGTGCTGCAATCCATGCCACCTCACGTTGGGGACGCAGTTGCAGAACATCGTTGACATGATCCGCAAGGGCCGCAACCGCTCCGGCTCTCGCAAAGGACGTTCCAGGAGAGCGGTTCAGGAGATTCCCGTATGAAGTTCCGTCCCGTGATCGTCAACCCCGCCCGCCGCACTGAAGTCTTCCACAACGTCGTCCGCGCCCTCGGCATCACCGATGCCTGCGTGCAGGAAGACCTTCGCCGCCGCATGACGCCTCCGGCGCTCCGGCATCTGCCCGACCACGCGGGCCGGGGCCAGAAGTCCCTGGGCCGCATCCAGCAGATCAACAACCGCCGCCGCTTCAAGCAGCGTCCCGTCGCCTCCCGATGAACCCCTTCCTGACCATGATCGAAGTGCTCCGGCTCCTCTTGCAGGGGCAGGAAGCAACCGCGCGACTCGATTGCTCGCCGTGTGCGGGCGAGTCGTGCGGCGTGTGCAACGGCCAAGGCTCGGTGCCGCTGTCCTCCTTGCGAGGCAGCGGCCCGACCTGGGCAGACGAAGCCGCGATGATCGTGGAAGGGTGTGTTCCCATCGGCTGCCAAGACCCACTGGTTCGTGCTGTGCTCATCCCTATGATCCAGGCAAGCAAGGCCCTGGCTGACGAAGAGGGGTGCAAGGTGCAGCGTCGGTGTGAGCGGGCGCGGCTGGCCCTGGCTCGCTGTGCCGCCGAGGATTGGCGGCGTGTCTGCTTGAACTTCGTTGACTGTGTTGAGAAGGGCGTCGTCTGATGGCTAAGAACCAGATTGGCAAGAACGACGTTCAGGTTCCGCTCTGGCACGCGATGGAGCCGGATTGGACACCGCCCAGTCTCAGCAGCCTCCCCGAGTGGCCGGAACATGGCCGCGTCTGCATCGACATTGAGACACGCGACGAGCAGTTGCGGACCCTGGGTCCAGGTGTTCGTAGAGGGGCATACATCGTCGGCTACTCCGTGGCCATCGAAGACGGGCCATCGTTCTACATCCCTATGCGGCATGGTGGGGGCGACAACGTAGAGAACCCCGCCGCCGCGATGCAGTACCTCCGCGACCAAGCCGCTCGCTTCAAGGGCGTGCTGGTCGGGGCGAACATGCAGTACGACCTGGACTTCCTCGAAGAGGCCGGGGTCAAGTTCAACCCGAAGTGGTTCCGCGACATCCAGGTGGCCGACCCGCTCATCTGGGAACTGCATGAGTCCTACAGCCTCAACGCCATCGCCGAGCGTCGCGGCCTGGGCGGGAAGACTGAAGAGAAGTTGCAGCAGGCCGCGCGTGACTGGGGAGTGGACCCGAAGAAGGAACTCTGGAAGTTGCCTGGGCGACACGTCAGTGCCTACGCCATCGGCGACGTGCTGCTGCCGCTTCAGATTCTCCGCAAGCAGGAACGCGACATTGAGGAGCAGGAACTTCAGGGCATCTTCGACCTTGAATCTCGGCTCCTTCCGGTGCTGCTGAAGATGCGGCGTCGCGGCGTGCTGATCGACCAGCCCCACCTTCAGAAGGTCGAAGACTTCGCCATCGCCGAGTGCAACGTCTCCCTCGCTGAGGTGAAGTCGCACACTCAGCGGACGCTGGCGATGGATGACGTGATGAAGCCCGGCGCAGTGGCCCCGGTGCTCAACCTCATCGGCGTCCGGCTGGACGAAACGTCCCTGGGCAAGCCCTCCATCGACAAAGACCTGCTGGACAAGTTGGACCATCCCGTGGCGAAGGCCCTGGCCCGCGCCCGCCGTCTGTACAAGTTGAAGAACACGTTCGTCGCCTCGATCCGCGAGCATATGACGAACGGTCGCATCCACTGCACCTTCAACCAGTTGCGAGGGTCGTCTGCCCAGGACAGCGAGATTGAAGGGGCCGAGGATGAGAAGGGCGCTCGCTACGGGCGTCTCTCCTCGTGTGACCCGAACCTTCAGCAGCAGCCCGCGCGTGACCCTGAGTTCGCCAAACTCTGGCGGAGCATCTACATCCCCGATGCTGGGATGCTGTGGGCCGCGTGCGACTTCAGCCAGCAGGAACCCCGCGTCCTCACCCACTACGCCGAGTTGTGCGGCTGTCACAAGGCCAAGGAGTTCGGCGACGGCTACCGTGCGCCTCCGAAGATCGGGCCGGACGGCAAGTTGATCCTCTTCGATACCTACGACGGCCTGTCAGCCATGACCAGGACCAAGCGTAAGGACACGAAGATCATCTACCTCGGGCTTTCGTACTCGATGGGTGGAGCGAAGTTGTGCAAGTCCCTGAAGTTGCCCACGGTCTGGCGACCGGGCCGCGACGGGAAGTTGCGAGAGTTCGCTGGCCCCGAGGGTGAAGCACTGTTCAAGGCGTTCCACTCCGGCGCTCCGTTCATCCGCGACCTGAACTACAAGATTCAGGACGCCATCCAGGAGCGGGGCTACATCAAGACCCTGCTGGGCCGTCGCATTCACTTCCCGCCGAAGCCGGTGCCGACTCCGAACCCCGTGACCGGCAAGATGGAGCCTTACGACTGGGCACACAAGGGCCTCAATCGTCTGATCCAAGGCAGCAGCGCCGATCAGGTCAAGAAGTCCGTCGTTGACCTGGATGACGACGGCCACTATCTGCAACTCCAAGTCCACGACGAAGTGGACGGCAGCGTTCCGAACCCCGAGGCCGGGCATCGCATGGGTGAAGTCATGCGGAACTCGGTGAAGTTGACAGTCCCCATGCGTGTTGACGTTGAGATCGGCACGTCCTGGGGCGGGAGCATGACATGACGACGAACCCGTTCACACGAGACAACTGGGACATCACTGGCCAGATGAACCTTGGCGACAAGGCTGATCTGTTCGCCCAGGCAGCGGCCATCCGCTACCGCCGCATCTGCTTCTTCGCTGGCCCCGGCGCGGGCAAGTCCACGTCCGCGTTCTGGACCATGTGGCGGCTGAAGTCCCTGGGCATCCAGGCCGACATGAGCCGCGAGTGGATCAAGCGTTGGGCGTTCGCCAAGCGCCCGATGGACCGGCTGACGGATCAGGTGATTGTGATGGGTGCCCAGGTCAACGAGGAGTGCGAGGCCCTGGCCACCGGCGCGATCGTCGTGACCGACTCTCCCGTGCTTCTTCAGGCCGCGTACAGCGAATACCCGAGCGACGTGGAGCGAGCCATCATCATCGAGAAGGGGTTGCAGGCGAAGTTCCCCACCTGCAACATCTTCATCGACCGATACCAGCGTGGCTTCGATGGGCGCGGGCGATGGGAGGGGGAAGGGGCAGCCGTCGCCAAGGACGCCGCTATCCTGGACCTGATGAACAGGGCCGGGTTGGAGTGGGTCAACTGCCGCCATGACGACTACGCCACCCTCTGGAAGGCCCTGACGACGTGATTGACCGGGCCGCGTGGCTCGGATAGAGTGACTTGTTCCCGTCCCCTTAGAGGAGCACCCGATGCGGCGTTTCTACCTGTCCGGCCCCATGCGGGGCTACCCGAAGTTCAACTTCCCGGCGTTCGACGCGGCCACGGCTGCCGGACGTGCCAGGGGATACGGCGTCATGTCCCCGGCGGACATGGACCGCGAACTCGGGCACAGCGAGGACGACGATCTGGCCACGGTCAACACGCACGAGAACCAGCGACGCTTCGCTGGCCGCGACTGCGCCGCCATCCTCGCACTGAAGGCTGAGAACGGCGACGGCATCGCCCTCCTCCCTGGGTGGGAACGCTCAACCGGCGCTCTGGCCGAACTCTTCCTGGGCCGCTGGGTGGGCCTGTGCGTCGTTGACGCCGAGACATGGGAGCCATTCACCCGCGCCAAGATGACCCGCCTCTGCCTCACCGCCGTCATCCACGCTCTCCGCAAGTTCGTCGGGGACTCCAACTACGAGGCATACGAAGAGACGCGGAAGGCGGTCTAATGGCGAAGAAGCCGGAGACAGTCTTCTGGGAGGCCGTTCGGCCTCTGCTGGCTGGCCTGCATCCTGTGCGCATCGAGAACGCGGCAGGAATGGGCACGCCGGACGTGAACTGCGCTCTCGGCTGGATTGAACTGAAGCAAGTCCAGGAGAAGGACATCCCCAAGCGTCCTACCACCGTGCTCGGCCTCGATCACTACACGCCGGAGCAGCGCATCTTCCAGTTGAAGCGGTCCCTTTGTGGCGGACCCTGCTGGCTGCTGCTACGATTGGGTCAAGAGTGGCTGCTGTTCACCTCGAAGGTCGCTGCCGAGCGACTGGGCAAGATGACCGTGGCCGAAACCCGCGACGCCGCGACCCGCCTCTGGGCAGGCCCGCCGAGCAAGGAAGAGTTCCAGAAGGCACTTCGTGAGACGGCCTTCTGTCAGGTGTTGGACAGTAAAGCATGAAGACCTGCACGAAGTGCCAAACCGAGAAGCCTTTGTCATCCTTCCACAAGGATGTTCATGGTGCTATGGGCGTGAAGTCTCGGTGCAAAGACTGCTTGCGGGAATCGTTCAAGCAAAACTATCAGGCTAAGAAGTCGGAGTACGCGGCTCGCAATCGTCAGTTCCGTATCGACAATCCTGACTACGAACGCTCGCGGCATCGTCTCTATACACACGGAGTTACCGATCAACAGTTCACTGAACTTCTGACCCGTCAAGAATATCGGTGCGCGATCTGTAAGAAGCCTGTGGACAAGTCTGCACACCTTGACCATAACCACGAGACAGGAAAGATTCGCGGCGTTCTTTGCTCGAACTGCAATCGAGGAATAGGCCATATGCAGGAATGTCCGAGCATCCTGTCATCCGCGATTCAGTACCTGGAGGCACACGCCCAATGAGTGACCTTCAACCCAACTACGAACTCGCGTGGGACTGGCTCCAGAAGTTCCACCCTGGCCGACCCATCGTCGTCACCGGCATCACGCTGGACAAGAAGTCGATCCCCACAGAGACGTTCGGACCCGGCGACAAGGCGAAGTTCCTGAAGTGGGTGGCCGCGTGTGCGATGATGCCCGCGAACATTTACTTCAGCGTGGGCGAGCCGCTGCGGGCCGTCTCGAAGAAGATGGAGCGGGCCGACATCAAGGCCGTCCACTACTTCCACGTTGACCTGGACCCCCGCGCTGGCGAAGACCTGGGCAAGGAGCAGGATCGAATCCTGGCCCTGCTGCGGAACCCTCCGGCTCCGATTCCCCCGGCCACCGGCATCGTCTACTCGGGCGGCGGCTACCAGGGCTATTGGCTCCTGTCCGAACCCATCACTGTCGATGGGGCCGAGGGCATCGCCGAAGAACTGAAACTCTACAACATCAGCATCGAGCGTGCGCTGGGCGGTGATAACTGTCACGATATAAGTCGGATAATGCGAGTGCCCGGCACGATCAACGTGCCCGACGCGAAGAAGGTCAAGAAGGGCCGCGTCCCGGCGCTCGCCAAGGAGATCGAATGGCACACGGATCGGGTCTACCCGATCACGCAGTTCCAGAAGGCCGTCCAGGTCCAAGGCCCAGGCGTCGCGGGCGGGGCTGGCATCGGCGCGGCTCCGAAGATCAAGGCCCCCGGCAACATCCGGCAGTTTGGCCACGTCGATGAACTCGGCGCTGGCATCTCCGATCAGGTGAAGGTCTACATCGTCAACGGTGAAGACCCGAACGCTCCCGGCCACTTCCCCAGCCGCAGCGAGATGCTGTTCTGGGTGACGTGCGAGATGGTCCGCGCCGGGATGGACGACGAGACGATCTACGCAGTGCTGATGAACCGCGACTGGAAGATCAGCGACTCCATCCTGGAGAAGGGCGGCGGTGCCGAGCGGTACGCCCTGCGGCAGATCGAGCGTGCGAAGGAAGACGCGGTTGATCCCATGCTCCGCGAGTTCAACGACCGCCACGCGGTCATCGAGAACTTCGGCGGCAAGTGCGTGGTGATCGAGGAGATGATGGACGAGGTGCTGCTGCGAAGCCGCCTCACGAAGCAGGGCTTCGACCACTTCCGCAACCGCTACATGAACCGCACGATCAACCTGGGCGACAAGAAGGACAAGAAGGGCAACGTCGTCGGCTCGATTGAGATGCCTGCCGGTGAGTGGTGGCTTCGCAACCCCCAGCGCCGCCAGTATTCCAAGATCGTCTTCGCTCCGGGCAAGGACGTGCCGGGAGCCTACAACCTCTGGCGTGGGTTCGGGTGCGAAGCCCGTCCCGGCGATTGCTCCCTGCTGCTGAACCATATCCGTGACATCGTGTGCGGCGGCAACGAGGGTTACTACAACTACTTCATCACCTGGATGGCGAACTGCGTGCAGAACCCGAGCGACCAGGGCCACAGCGCCATCGTCATGCGGGGCAAGCAGGGCTGCGGCAAGTCCATCGTGCCCACGCTGTTCGGCCTGCTGTTCGGGCGTCACTACCTCATGGTGAACCGCTCCGAGCACCTCGTGGGCCACTTCAACTACCACCTGCGTGACGTGGTGCTCCTCTTCGCTGACGAGGCATTCTTCGCGGGCGACAAGGCCAACGAGTCCACGCTGAAGACCATTGTGACCGAGCGCAGTCTGACCATCGAATCGAAGGGCGTTGACGCCGAGATGTCGGCCAACTGCGTCCACCTGATGATGGCCTCGAACGAGAAGTGGGTCGTGCCCGCTGGCCCAGACGACCGCCGCTACTTCGTGCTGGACTGCCTGCCCGACAAGATCGGCGACCGGGCGTACTTCACGTCGATGGTCCGGCAGATGGAAGTAGAAGGCGGCAAGGAAGCGTTGCTCTACTACCTGCTGAACTACGACATCAAGGGCAGCGGTGTGGACATCCGTGACGTGCCGAAGACCGAGGCACTGAAGCAGCAGAAGGCGCTCAGCATGGACGTGGACACCGAGTGGTGGCTGAACGTGCTGAAGCGCGGCACGCTGCTGGTGGAGTCCGATGAGTGGCTGGACTTCGTGGTGTGTGACCTGCTGACACTGGACTACTGGAACTACACGAAGGGCTACAACATGAGTCGTCGCGGCAACGCGACCCGCATGGGCCTCGCCCTGAAGGAGTTCGTACCTGGGCTGAAGCGGTTCCAGCGAAGCAGCCCCGTGGACATCCCGCAGGCTGATGGGTCTACGAAGACCGTGGGTCGGCCCTGGTGCTACCGTATTCCCTCCCTGGAGGAATGCCGGTCCCACTTCGATAAGAACTTCGGCGGGCCGTACCAGTGGGACGGGGACGAACCCCCGGAGGAACTGCCGGATTATTCGGACGTGCTCACCTGACCAATAACTAGAATCTCTGCAAAGAGCGAACGATCTCCTTGACGGCGAGGGGTTCGTATGCGATACTGTGGGTGTTCCAGTCACTCATTCATCAGGAGTATCGCAGATGGCACACGAGATCACGAGCACCGACCGTTTCGGGTACGTTGGGGACAAAGCATGGCACGGCCTGGGCAAGCGCCTGGAAGCCGGTCTGACCGCCCAGGAAGCGTTCACGCAGTTGGGCCTCGGCTGGGAGACGGGCCTGTACGAGGTTCCCGCCCTGGTCCTCCCGGATGGCCGTCGCGTCACCGCTGACGACAACCGGATGCACGTCCGCATGGACACCGCCACCTGCCTCGGCATGGTCGGCAAGGACTACCAGCCCATCAGCAACCAGGAGATGGCGAAGTTCGCCGACGCCCTGGCCGGTGAGGACGCCGCGATTCAGGTGGAGACGGGCGGCTCGCTCCGTGGCGGCAAGCGTGTGTTCGTCCTGGTCAAGTTGCCCAAGGACACCGAGGTGCTGGACGCGGACGTGGTGAAGAACTACATCTGCATCAGCAACGGGCACGACGGCCTGAACTCCTTCCGCGTCTTCTACACCCCCATCCGCGTCGTCTGTGCGAACACCCTGGGCATGGCCGAGGGCACGTTGACCGGGGCACGCTTCGCTCACGATGGCGACGTGACCAAGAAGATCGAACTCGCCCGCACCGCCCTGGGCATCCTCTCCCGCCGCTCCGAGCAGTTTGTGGACAACGCTCGCAAGATGGCCAAGGTCAGCCTGACCAAGGAGAAGATCAACGACTACTTCGACATCGTGTACGGTCGCACCTTCGGCGACGAGATGACCGAGAAGCACACGAATGACACCCTCGGCCTCTGGCGCGGCAACCTCTCCGAGGCCAAGAACACCGTCCGCTCCACCGAGGGCACGGCTTGGCACGCGATGAACGCCGTCACCTTCTATCACGACCACCAGCGGGGTCGGTTCAAGGAGGTGGCTGAGTCCGAGGGCCGCGTCCACTCCAACCTCTTCGGGGCCTCCGCCAACGCCAAACAGATCGCCTACAACGAGGCGATGAAGTTGGTCACGGCCTGAACGATCTGATGATGGGCACCCGCCCAGGCTCGCAAGGGCCTGGGTGCGGTTTGGCCACGGGGCCGCGAAGTGTCCGCGAGCGGTTGCCTCTGCTGTGCCCTGTCGGGACGCAAGCAACGACGCAGCGGGAGCCTGGGCAGGGCCGGACCTTCGACAGGGGGTCCGAACCCTTTACGCGAGGCCGGAACCCTCGCTTGGAGTGTGAGCGATGAACGATCAAGCCGGATCAGTGAGCGGTGGGGATGGACCCACAGCGACAACAACTAGCACCGAGACGAAAGTAGAGGTTGACCGTACAACAGGTGACGCTGTTGCGGAAGACTCTCGGCAGGGCGGAGGAAACGAAGCCCCCGCTGATCCTGGCTCCAAGAAGATCAAGTTCACCTCGAAGATCAAGCGGGGCCTTGCCCTGATTCGGATGGTGAACATCACCGCCCTTGACGAGACGGGCGACATGGGCACACCCTCCTCCCCTCAGCGCCTCATCAAGGCGATGACCAAGAAGCAGCAGGAAGAGTACAACGCCGCGTTGGACTGGATCGACCAAGAAGAGGACTGGGACGCCGTGGCGAAGGTGTGGACCGAGGCGGGTGGTCGATGAGCAACTACACCATCACCCGCAACGTCTGGGGCCACGACACTGTGTACACCATCCGGCTGAAGAAGCCGCACGCCCCACTCAACATCGAGCAGCGTCAGGCCCCATTCGCCGTTCCCCACGTCCACTGGCTGAAGGGCGGCGTCAAGCCGAAATCTGACTGGATGCGGCAGCGTTCGTATCGGGCCGAGACGAACTTGTGCAACTCAGAGCAGAAGCGGTGGGATGACTTCCTGCAAGTCGCTCACTACCTCGGCACTCTGATGGAGACGGAATGGTTCGGGCGTCGCTGGCCGGACTTCCGCGAACTCCGCGTCATCTACCGCAAGAAGAAGCGGAACGCCTGCGCGGGGCCAAAGTTGTCGGCGTCCACCGGCGTCATGGAAGGGTCAATGACCCTCTCCCGCTGGGCAATCGGCGACAACCCAGGCAAGCGGAAGGACGGCGGTGAGGCCGTGATCCTTCACGAACTGGCACACGCCATCTGCCCAAGGGCACACCAGCACTCCCCGCTGTGGGCGCGGACCTATCTCGAACTCGTACACTTCCGCATGGGCGCGGCGTCGGCGGACTTGCTGAAGAAGGGATACGACGAGCACAAGGTTCGTTACCGCCCCTATCGACAGTTGACCGAAGCGCAACGTCAAGCACTGCGCGATCGGTTTGTGAATCGTGGCTTGAACCGGAAGCCCGACCCGGCTACGGTTGCGTCAGAAGGAGTTGTCATCAATGCCCAAGACTGAGCGTGACCTGCGTGAGTTGGAGTTCGACCTGGACAGCATCTACGACCCGCTGAACAGCGAGGGCGGAGATGACGACGAGGGGTTCGACCCCGAGCCGGAAGAGGATGACGACTTCCTGGATGACGACGAGTTCGAGGAGGATGACTACGAAGACGAGGAGGAGTTCGACGACGAAGACGACGACTTCGGCGACGACTTCGAGGACGAGGAGGACGAAGACTTCTAAACATCGCCTCATTCGCCGTTCATGTTCTTATCATTCACCCCTGTGAGAACCCTATGACCGACCCAATCGAGATCGGAATGCTTGCACTCATCGCCATCGCCGCCTTCTGCATCCCGGCCAAGGAACGCATCCTGACTTGGATCATCCTGGCCTACACCGTCGCCTGGGCACTCGTCTACCACAAGGCCCCGGAACTCTGGACCGTCGCCCTGCTGGGCTTCGTACAGAACGTGGCCTTCACCTTCGTCAGCCGGGGCCGGAACTCCGGCAGCCTGGGCTACCACTTCGCGGCCAGCATCTTCAGCAACGGCATCTATGCGGCGCTGCTGTTCGTCAGCATCGACCAAGTGTCGCAGGCCAAGTCCATGCCGCTGCTGTTCCTGGCCATCTACACCCTGGCAACCATGAGCGGCAGCATCTTCGCTCACTGGTTCGCTCTGAAGATCGAGAAGGGCAAGGGCAAGAATGTCCAGGAGGACAAGTTCACCAAGTTGCAGACCGCGATGGTGAACCTCGAACGTCGCCTGGGCGTCGGCCCTGTGTCCGAGTCTCTGTTCGAGGGCGTACTGCCGGACGGTCGCACCTACCGCGTGTGGGGCGACATCGAGCAGCACGAGGGCACGGAGTTCCGCCTGAGCGGGCTGCTGAAAGACCCGTCTCCGGTGGATGATGTCCCCTCCTGCGAACTCGCCCGACAGTGGTGCGAGGCGCTGCGTGCCAACGCCGTCCAGATCGGCGGCGGTGCGAAGGGCGGCAGCGTCTACTACCGCGACTGGCCGTAACCACAACTCTCTCCCGGCGCTGGGGCTTGACGGCCCCGGCGACCGCTTTATGAACGAAGTGACCATCCCGACGTGGCCGTGCCGTCTCATCCGGCATGACTACCTGAACGACAACCCCGTGGGCATGAACGTCAAGGCCGATCTGGTCTTCGCAGACCCGCCGTACAACCAGGGCGTGAAGTACAAGAACGATCCGACGAAGGATCGAATGACGCCGGAGGAGTACCGCGAGTTCACGCGGCTGTCCATCGCTCACCTTCGTGGCATGGCCCGGCCCGGCGCGACATTCTGGTGGATGACCACCGAGGAGCACGCCGACTGGACTGGGCATATGCTCACCGAGATGGTCGGGCAGCGACTCTACCGCATCGTCTGGCACGAAGCGTTCGCCCAGTACCAAGGCAACAAGGGACTGACGAAGGACTATCGGTTCATCTTCTGCCACGTCGTCCGCCCAGAGGTGACGACGGCGAAGGACTGGGGCCGCGACCTGCTGACGTGGAATCCCGACAACATCCGCATTCCCTCGGCGCGGCAAACGGTCTACAAGGACAAGCGTGCGAACGGCAAGGGCCGCGTGCCTGGGTGCGTGTGGAACATCCGTCGTCTTCAGGGCACGAGCGTCGATCACGTCGATTGGCACCCGTGCCAGTTGCCGCCGGAGTTGCTGGCGCGTATTGTTCATGGATGGAGCAACGAGGGCGATGTCGTCCTTGACGGCTTCGCGGGGAGCGGTTCCCTGGCGAAGGTCTGCCGACAGTTCAAGAGAGGGTTCGTCGGCATCGACCGCTCCGAGACGTACCTGACCGAGATGGAACGAGAACTACAATGACCGAGGCGCAGCGACAGCACTGGGAACTTCTACTCGAAGTCGATGACCGTGGACGACGGCTGACGCAGCGAGAGAAGGACTTCGTGGCTGGCCTGATCGACGCCAAGCCGTCCAAGGAAGGGCGGCTGACCGTGGGCGAGATGAACACCATCCGGGGCCTGCACCGCGTCCGTGTCGAGGGGATCAAGGACGATGAGGACGACCTGTGAGCCTCGCATCTCGGCCTCACGAATCGGCCCGATCAACTGGGCACACGGCTTGACCGATCCGCCGCGACGCCTACACTTTGTCGCACGAACCGCCCGTTGGTTCCGCCCCATCATCAAACGACTTGCCGTCAGGAGTTGGCTATGGCCCTGAAGTTGGAAGCAGTGACCGTCTGCATGGGGTATGCGGACTTCCTGCGCGAGATCATCCCCCACAACATCCCGGTGCTGGACCGCTGGCTGATCGTCACGACCGACGAGGACGAAGAGACGCGCGACCTGTGCCGCCGCCACTCGATCCAGACTCTCCTGACCGCCGACCAGCACCGCAAGGGCGAGGACTTCAACAAGGGCCGCGTGATCGAGCGAGCGTTGCAGCAGTTGTCCGGCAACAATGCGTGGCGTCTTCACCTGGACGCCGACATTGCCCTGCCGTCGAAGACGCGGCTCCTCCTCGAAGCGGCGGACCTGGAAGAGACGAACATCTACGGCGCTGACCGCATCATGGTCCGCGACTACGAGTCCTGGAAGAAGTTGGAGTCCTCGGGCTGGCTTGCCCACAACTGGCACTGCCTGAGCACGCCGCCCAAGGGGTTCGACATCGGCACCCGCTGGGTTCACCACGCGATGGGCTACGTTCCCATCGGGTTCTTCCAGTTGTGGCACTCCTCCGCCGATCAGTACAAGGGGAGCCGCAACCGGCCTTACCCCAGCGAGCACAACGACGCCTGCCGTACCGACGTGCAGCACGCCCTTCAGTGGGATCGCTCGTGCCGCGAACTCATCCCGGAACTCCTGGTCGTTCACCTCGAATCCGATCCGAAGGCGAAGAACGGCGCGAACTGGAAGGGACGCACCACTCCCCGCTTCGGACCCGCTCCCAACCCTGGGCAGACCAATCAGAGCGTTTCCTGATCGGCTCGCACCAACACACAAGGTTTCGTACCATGACCACTGCACCCGCGTCTCCTCTCACTGACCTGTTCGAGAAGTTGTTCGGCGTCGATGATCCCCGCAAGGCGGGCCTCCGGCGCGGACTCTGCCAGTTGACGAATGAGCAACTGTGTGAGGCCCTTGCGGTGCCAAACGTGGTCGTGGACACCTTCAACTTCTGCGACGGCAACTTCTGTCCGCTCGCCGTGGGCGCTGGCCTGCACAAGACCATGACGGACCCCACGCACGAGAAGGTGCTGGCCGAACTCACCCGTCGCGGCTTCAAGGTCAACAACACCAAGGGCATCCACGGCAAGTTCTACATGAACGACCGGGACCGCGACTGGCGGCTCCTGTCGCACGAGATCATCCTGGCCCGTGGGAAGCGGCGGCTGATTCCGGTCATCGTCGCCTTCCACCAGAACGACATCACCAAGCCGCCGCGTGTGCTCATGCTGCAACGGGCGAACGACAGCAAGTTCCCGAGCCAGTGGTGCATCCCCGGCGGCAAGATCGAGGCCGGTGAGTCAGTCGCCGAGGCCGTTCACCGTGAATGGACCGAAGAGACGGGCATCGCCGTTGACTTCACGAAGGATCGGCACGGGCGTCTGTTCTTCCACCAGGAGGTGGACAGCGATACGAACCCTGAACTCCGCTTCTCCGTGTGGACTGTTCAGTACGGCCTCAGCCGACCGCCCAGGGTGACGATTGAGGACGGCTTCCAGGGCTACGGCTGGTTCACCCCGTCCGACTGTCAGACGCTCACCGGCGTCATGTCTCCGGCCGCGCTGATGGCGGCTGGCCTCTTCCGCAAGACCGGAGCCTGATTCCAATGAGCACACGCCTTCGTATGGTTGTCGGCCTTCACTTCGACCTGAGCCGTCAGTTCGTGGCGATGGTCCACAAGTTGTCCGGCCCCCAGTGCGTCATCGGCAACTGGAACGGAGTCGGCGGCAAGGTCGATCCCGGCGAAGAACCGCTGGATGCGATGGTCCGCGAGTTCGGCGAAGAGACTGGACTGGCCACGTTCCCCCAGGACTGGCACCCCTTCGCCGAACTCAACGCCAACCACTACGACCTGTTCTTCTTCTGGGCCGCATCCAGCGCCGTGTTCCAGTGCCGCACGATGGAGAAGGAGCCGATCAAGGTCTGGGCGGTGGCCGATCTCCTGGGCGAGTCCAACGTCATGCACAACATGCGGTGGATGATCCCCTTCCTCCAAGACGCCGACATGATTCCCCACAACCTGGGCGTCATGTCAATCCGCCGCTGATTGTGGTTGATCGACTGTCCCGGACGGCCTATGGTTCTGGTGAACCAGGAGTACACCCATGCGCACCGCTTCCGTCGTTGTCCTCGCCGCCGTCGCTCTCGCCCTGGGCGGGTGTGCCATGTCCCCGCGCCCGGCCCGAACCGAGGTGACGCCGGGGGAGAGCGAGTTCAGGAGTGAGCGTGAGGAGCGACGGCCCAGTGAGTCCCGCCTGAGAATCCGGGCAAGCACGCCCGCGCCCGAGGCTCCCCCGGAGCCGCCTGTCCGCATCCGCATCACCATCCCCCGGCAGCCCGCCCCGGAGCCGGACGCGGGAGGTGGCGAGTGAGAAACCGCGTCGCCTATCCACTCATCGCCGTGGCATTCGTGGCCGGTTGCACCAGCAATCGGCCCGTTGTCCTTCCAAGGGACCAGGGCTACGTCGGCGTCGAAGACAACGGCTGGCAGTCCATCTTCCGCGTGGGGAACGACTACGATCCGTTCGTTGGCTCGTGCTGGGCCGTCGCTCCTGGCCTGTTCGCCACCGCCGCGCACGTTCCCGAGGGTGAGAAGTCGTTGAGGATCAACGGCTGTGAGGCCGACCTGATCTACTTCGACAAGGGGAATGATATCGCGGTCCTGCGATGCCCGTCCGTCGTCGTACCGCCGCTGGCGATGAACACCCAGCCGGTGGTCGGCATCCGTGCCCGTGCCCGTGGCTACACCAACGGCGGAGGCCGTCCAGTCCAGACGAGCGGCAGTGTCTCCTGCGTCGCCTGGGCCGATGGCTTCGTAGGCTACGACGGCGGCATTCAGCCGGGCATGTCCGGCTCGCCTGTCCTGGATGATGAAGGTCGCGTGCTCGGCGTTGTCTCATCGGCCTACTCCTGGCACGAACTCAGTACGTTCTCGCCGCCGAACCCGACGATGGGTCGGCTGGTCCCCGCGTCAGTTGTCATGCAAGTCCTGGCCACGCTTTCGCCGGATGCTCCGGCGATTCCGTTGCCTCATCCCACGCCGCCACCGGCGGCAGTCTCAGAGGAGCCGTTGCAATGAATCAGGTTCTCGTCGGAGCAATCTCAACCCTCGTGACGCTCGCCGGAATCGGCGTCGTCGCTGGTGACAAGTCGCCGCCCAGGGCGAATACGCAGCCGCCCACGCGGTTTGTCGTCAACTATGCCGACAAGGGCGACAAGCCGAAGTCATCCTCACCCCAGCCGTCCGCTCAGCCTCCTGCGCCGAGCCTCACGCCGGATCAGCAGGCCGCGTTGGAGCGTGCGTTCAACCTTCCGCCCGGCTCCACGCTGGACGTGGAGATCGTCAACCGCGACCTGGGCAGCGTGACCAACCGCAATGAAGGACGCGGCGTCGGCGCGGGTGCCGTCGCGGAGGGCGACAAACTCGATCAGCGGTTCAACGGCACACCGCCCAGCGTCGGCATGGGCGGCGACGGCTCGATCACCGCCGATGGTGGCTCGGCTGACGTGGATCAGAAGGGCGAGGCCGTGAAGATTCCGCCGCTGCCGTGGAAGAACCCGCTGTTCTGGGTCGGCCTTCTGTGCCTCGGCGGATGCGGCTTCGGTGTCTACGCTGGCCTGCGTCGTCTCGTCCTGATCCTCGGTGTCGCCGGTGTCGGCTTGATCGCTACCGCGTTCTTCCCCTTCATCCTTCTCTTCGCCGTCGCGGGCATCGTCCTGGTCATCGCCGGGCCGTACATCTACGCCGAGTTCAAGAAGAAGAAGGCGGAGAAGGACGACAACGAGTCCTACGAAGCCCTGCGTGCTGTGGTCGCGGGCGTTGAGCACCGCACCCTTCCCGGCGAGATGAGGAAGACCATCCTCGCGGCGCTCCCCGCTGGAACGACCGTGGACATGGACAAACTCGTGAACGCCCTGGGTCGCAACGTGAAGGAGGCCATCGCCAAGGAAGCCGATGGCCGCGACAAGGAAGTGATTGACGAGGTGAAGCGCGAGGATGGCGTCGGCAAGTACGCCGACTGATCGTCAGCAACAACCGAGCCTCCTCTACAGCGGCCTGGGTCTTCGGACCTGGGCCGTTGTTCTTTGGCGCAGGCGCAATGAAGAAGCCCAGAGGAAGGCCCCTGGGCTTGAATCACTGAGTCAGGTTGTCCTGGTCAGTTTCCTTCGGGAACCGGGGGAATCCATCCCCAGCAGCGGAGGAGTTCGATCAGGGCCTCCTTCCGCATCCGCTCACCCTCGGTTGAACAGCACTCGGGCCAGTCGAAGCACGGCACCGGGCCGGGGATCGGGGCGCTGATGCAGTCCTGCACCCAGCGGTCGATCTCCTTCAGACGATCCTTGTAGGCTTCGTAGCACGGGTCCACGGCAGGCTGGGCCAGGGACAGAACGAACGAGGCAACGATTCCGAGCATAAGAGTCTCCAAACGGAAACAGGTATGCCCCACCGCCCCCTAGTAAGTCGATCAGCGGTAGTAGTACCGAGCCGTGAACCGGCTGGCGAACCGCTTGCGGGTCTTCGCACTCCGAATCTCCTTCGCCTTGGCTTCGAGCCAGGAGGCGATGCGGCGAGCGCCCGCCGGGGAGAAGTCGGCAGCATTCAGGACGACGAGCCGGGCCGCAACCTTGTCGCGGACGGGCTTCTTCTTCGCGGTCTTCTTCAGCGGCATAGCAGGACTCCAATGATGACGCCCAGCGCCAGCGCTGAGCCGATGACCCAGCATCCTACGCGGAACGCCCGCGCCCGGCAACCTGGGCAGTAGGTGACGATTCCGGCCATACTAACACGGTCCTCACAGCGGCAGTAGGGGTCTGGGCGGTCCCTCATCCGAACAGACTCCCTTCTGGCTCGCGGCCCTGGACGGTCCATACAGGCACGCCCTGGGCCTTCGCCTGGGCGACCATGTTGGCGGTGCCCGCTCCGCCGGGGAAGGCGTACACGCCATCGGCGCGGCCTTCCGCGAGCATCTGAGCGTTGCGGATCGGCCCGGCTGACTTGCCGTGCAAGTCCCAGTTCGCGGGGAACCGAGCGACGGGGACGTTCCGGGCGGCTGCCCAGAGTTCGCCGAGCGTGTCGGCCCCTCGCGCCGCGCCGGAGATGACACAACTGACACCTTCGGCCTTGTGGAAGGCGTCAAGGTGCCGGAATAGGCACTCCTGGTCCGCGTAGTCACGGCCACCACAGACGATGAGTCGCATCATGGAAACACCCGGCGAGGCGTTGGCCGTCAGCCGGGTGTGCGGGGTGGGAGGCTCAGAGAGTCGTGTCGGGGGCCGGATCGAACAGGCCGGGGTCATTGGGCCGGACCAGAGCGGCGGGAATGCGGGGGAGCAGGTCTTCCATCAGCGCCTTGGCCAGCAGCAGGCCGAACTCGGTGCTGATCTGTGCCTGGACCTGTTCCGGCGTGCGCCCTTCCTCCGGCACGTTGATCTCGCCGATGCGCTTGAGTTCGTCGGCGATGACCCGCTTGACCCGCTCCTCCGCGAGAAGGGCCAGGCGCTCACGCTCAGCCACGTCAGTCGGGTAGCCCGCCAGCGCGATCTCCACACCGACATGGACGCTGCCCAGGGTGTTGCCGAGGTTGGCCATGATGACGCCGAGCACGTCGGTGTCGGTGTCGGCCTTCATCGACGCGGGGAGGTGCCCCGACAGCGACGGGTCGATCTGGATGGCCTCACCCTCAACCTGCGTCAGGCGCAGCGGAGTCGGCTCGGGGGACGTGGGGGAAGGCTGTGTCGGGTCGCTCACGGTATTGCTCCTGATAATGCGCCAGCATACGCAGTTCGATCTGGCTGGTGTCGATGGACAGGTCCGGCTTGCCGCCGTACATGCGCTTGAAGAACTCGGCCTTGCCGCATCCGGTGGCGGACGCCGGGGTGATGATGGACTTGGCGAGTTGCCGGTCACTGCGAATCTCGCGTCCGGTGGGACTGACGCCGTAGCAGGACTCCTTGACGTAGGAGAGTCCGACCGGAGGCTTGACCACGCCGCCGGTGGCGAAGCCGCCCTTCGGCATCTTCTGGATGTTCGGGATCAGGCACTCCATCGCACCGCGAACCACCTTGCGGAGGATCAGGGCGGACACCTCTTCCATGATGATCTTCACGGCCTCACCGTCGTCATCGACGGAGAACAACCGCTCCTCGATCCGCTCGGCCATCTCCTCGATCTCGTGCTCGGGATAGCCAGCCGCTTCCAGGTCAGCGAGCCGCTTCTGTCGTTCGTTGACCTTCGCCGCCGTCTCCATCTCTTCCAGGTGGTCGGCGACGCGGGCCGCGTCCCACCCGGCGCGGAGGCCAGCATGTACGAAGTCCACGGCAGCCTTGGACAGGCCGGTGAACGTGCGAATGTCGCCGCCGACATCGACTTCGAGGGTGAAGGTTGAGCCGGGGGCCATCGCCGCGACCAGTTCCTCCGACCGCTTCAGAGGATCGGGGCTGACCGTCTCGATGTCGAAGGCGATGGGCTGGCTAAGCGTGACGCCGTTGATCGTACCGAAGCACGCCTCATCCTGCTTGACGCTGCGACACTTGCACGGCACCGTGCTGGTCAGCAGTTCGATCACTCCCTTGTCGTTGCAGTCAGGGCACTTGGGCATGTCAATCTCCGTCCGGCATGAAGTGGTTGATGAGCGTTCCGACCAGGAAGCATAGGCTGCCGAGACAGTACAAGATGGTCACGAGCCAACGCTTCACTTCTTGACGATCTCCGCCACGACCACCTTGGTCAGTTCCAGGGCATCGACCGGATCGAGGCCCTGGGCTTTCAACGCACGGAACAGATCAGCCACGGGCTTCGCAGCGTGTGCTGTGAAGGCTTCAAGACGAGCCGCCGCTGCTTTCGCTTCCTGTTCCATAAACAAGCCGGGCGGGTGCCCCCGTTCCGGCCTGCGTTTCGCAACCGCGAGCGCTCACGGTTGATACTGCCTGAGTCAACCAACAGTACAGACGCCTGGACCACTCGCTACCCACCCCTGATTGACGCTCTGGACCACAGATTGCTGTGGCACCCCAGCACGTTGACCCGCCCCGAAGGGCTGTCGTTCGGGCCTAAGCCTTGTCCGTCCGGCGTCCGACTACTTCTTCACCTTCCCGTTCTTCAGCCTCCACCGCCGCTGGGCGACGGACCAGTAGGTGCGGCCAGTCTTCGCAGCCGCGTCACGGAAGGAGAGTTCCATCACAGCCTTGTCGTCCGACGCCGACCACGGCTCACCCTTCCGCTTGGCCTGCTTGATGCTGTCGGCGTGTGCCCCGGCGCGGACGGCGTTGATCTGCTTCCTGCGCTTCGGAGTGTGCTTGCAGTCCTTGCACTGGGCGTACAGCCCGTCCGGGCGGGTGGAGTCCTTGTCGAACCGGCTCACCCGACGCCGCTTGTTGCACTTCGTACACACCTTCATCTGGCTCATTCGTTTCTCCAAGAGTCTGTTGTACGAACACTGTACCACTCATTCCTCAGTTTGTCAAGCGCCTTGGCCTCAATCTGCCGCACTCTTTCCTTCGAGACGGCAGGCTTCAGCCGACGCCCGATCTCTTCCAAGATCAGTGGTTCGTCGTCCAGATAACGCATCTGGATCACCGCCCGCTCCTTGTCGTCCAGGGGAGCGTCAAAGAGAACCTGCCCCAGTTCGAGGAGATCGGTGTTGGTCTGACCACCGCTGCCCAGGTCGGGATCGGGCACCGTGGGGAGTTCCCGCGCCTTCTTTCGCCAGCGCCGGAAGATGATGTTGCAGATCGAGTGACAGGCGTAGGTGCTGAACTTGTAGCCCTTCCCGATGTCGAAGAGTTCGACCGAGCGGAGGAGGCTGAGGTTGCCTTCGCACACCAGATCATCGTAGTCCGGCGACCCGACGTTGCAGAACTTGCTCACCATGCTGATGACCAGAGCAAGGTTGTACTCCGTCAGCACCTCCTTCAGACGGGCCGCTTGTTCTACCCACTCGCCGCCGTCGCGGTGTGCCCGCCACCGGCAGTAGTTGAACTGAAGGAACAGCACCCGCTCCTGTTCCGTCGTCAGGAGTTGCGACGAGTCCTCCGTCGTCGGGGCGTCGCTGAAGTACCACCTGATGTTGGCTCGGGGAACGGGGGCGGGGTCGCGCATGATCCGCTGTTCGGCATGTTTGCCTCCGAAGGAGGGGTGGTATACGAACTCTGACATTGACACTCCTCGATCAATCAAGTTCCCAGGACCAGATGGCGTCCTTCTTGTGCATCACGGCGATGCTGGTGACTTCCAGCGTCATCGGTGCGTCCTCGGTTGTGACGTGCGGGTTCCACTGGTAAGCATCCTGGACGCTCACCGGAACGATCAGGCGAAGCGACTCCAACCACGTCGGACACTCGCCCGTGGCCTTCAACACCGGGATGTTCCGGCGCGGGCCGAACATGGCTCGCTCGGTCAGTTCGAGCAGGAAGCGACGGGGCCGGGCGTTCGCCCAGAAGATGCCGACCGCCTGGACCAACTCAACCTCGAACTGACCGCGTACCTCCACCTTGGGATAGTAACGGAGGGTCAGGTGCAGGTCGGGCCGCGAGGCGAACCGGAGGGCGGTGTAGAGGTTACGAACGTCGGCCTTTGCCATTCTTCCTCCTTCCACTGAACTGCTTGATCGTCGGCTCAATGATGTAGAACCACGCCAGACCCACCAAGGTGACAAGGATCATCAGTGCGAGGACGATCAGGCCAACAATGTCAGACAGGGTGTACACAAACATAGGTGCTCCTATTTATTGTACCAGACGACGTGGGTGAACTTCGCCGGTGGTGGATACTGAAGCACCCGCGACGGCACGGCTGGGCAGTCGGTCATCACGGCCTCGGACTCGGCGAAGTATCCTACGCCGTCATCATCAGTGAAGGCGTTGACCTGACAGGCAGCCAGAAACTCTTTCACTGTCATCACGTCAGCGCCGTCGAAGTCAGGAATGGGCTTCGCATCCCACCAGTCTTCATGCTTGGCGATGACGCGGATGGACATGACCACCATATCATCCGGCAGGCCGAAGGCTCCGCCCCTGGTGATATACGTCGGCACCGCGAAGATGGTGCGACCGCTGTACCGTTGCAGCGGCGCGTGGTACTCACGCAAGATGAGCAGGTCGTTGGTGGTGTAGCCTCTATCATTCTTCCGCAACTCGTGGAACTTCTTGCCATCCCATACAGCCTGGAACGGCTCGTGCCATGTCTTCAGTTGATGCGTGGGGCCGTCGCTCACGACTTATCTCCTAGAAGTCCCTGCTTCCACTTCGGCCACGTCTTCACGACGCGGCTGGCGGTCTTGCAGTGTTCCTTCAGGCTAGGCTGCGCCCGCTGCTTTGCCGCGTAGTCGGCCCGGCGTGCGATTCGCTGTTCAGCCTGCTTCTCCGCGTGTGAAGTCAGCCACAGTTGGCCAAGAATCTCCCGGCAGGTGGATTGGTTCGTCACCTCAGTACGATACCACTTGCCGCCTGACTCGAACTCCACGAAGATCGGGCCGTGCGGCTTCTTCTCCCGGAACCGAGCCGAGTAGAGTTTACCCACCAGGGCGAACAACGGCAAGACATGGCGAACGAAGGAGAAGTCATCAATCTTCAGGATGCGGGGCGTCGGGTTCTTCATGCCTTGTGCTCCTGAGTCTTCGTATCGCAGAACTCGGCCAGTTCCTTCAAGCACGACGCATCGAACAGCGTGCCGGTGCTGAGCGTGGGGAAGAAGCAGTAGCGACGCCAGCCCGCATACCACTTCACGGTGCCCAGAGGGTGTCCTTTGCAGGACACGCCCCAGGAGTCAGTCTTCCGGCTCGGGGGCCGGAGCAGTTGGGTGAAGGTCAGCACTTCGTCTGCACCACGGCCTGGGCGACGGCAGCCGGGACGCCGAGGATGGCAGGCATGGCCCAGTCACCTTCCGGCTCGCCCTCGGGCTTGTCCTTCCCGACCCAGACCTGGACGACGATCTCGGCGTTGCGTCCGCGACCCTCCTGCCACGCACGAACGTAGTCCGTGCGGTCAGGGGAGCCTTCCTTGCGGAAGAGGCGGATGCCGTCGTGCAGGTACTTGGGCTTCTTCGGGTTCGTACTCATTGCCTGATCTCCTTAGCGGCTCGCCGCGCCTCAGCGGGCGTCTTGCCGATGACGTTACTTCCGGGAATGGTGCTGGCGTAGTTGTCCGACATCCTCACGCACAGCACGGACAACTCTCGATCCTTGCAGACAGACGCCACCTTGCCGCGACGCCAGGGGCCGGTCATCCTGCCGCACCATTGCATGTAGAACACGTCGCCAGGGCTTGCGGCGGAGAGCATCATGCCGTCACCCGCTCTCTCGGGTGGAACTGTTCGATGCAGCGACGCTTGGACCGCGTGTCCAACTGCATGTAGCCCGCCGTCGTGCAGAGTGATTCGTGACCCATCATCTGGCTGATGGCGTTGATCGGGCAGCCACCGATGAGCAGGTGCGTCGCAAACGAGTGGCGCAACTGGTGGGGGTGAACGTCCACCCCGACGCGAGCAGCGGCGCGGTACACGACGTTGTTGATCGTGCGGCGGCAAGGGCGATGCGTGACCTTGGGCAGCCACTCGGCTACGAAGGCCGTAGCAGGGACGAACCGATCCTTGGACCCCTTGCCGGTCACGCGGACCATTCCGTTCTCCATCTTGGCCGTGGCGAGTTCGCTGGCGCGGAGGCCGCAATCGTACAGCAGGGCCAGGACAAGACGCTCGCCGATGTCCTCGGTGCCGTCGATCATCTGACGCAGCACGTCCACCGAGACAGGCTTGGGCAGCCGCTTCTCCTGCTTGGGCACCTCAACCTGAGCCGCCGCCGGATTGCCCCAGTGCTTGAAGAACTGGCGGTAGCAGGCGAGCCGGCGCTTCACGGTCGCGGCACAGTCATCGCTCTGAGCGATGAAGCCGCTGATGTCCTGGGCGGTCACGGCCTTCGGGTCGTTCGTCTTCACCACCTTGAACAGGCTCTCCAAGTCGTTCCGGTACGCCGCGATGGTGTTGGGCGAGAGGCCCGCTTCCACGCGGAGCGTTGAGAGGAACGAGGTGATGAGAGCGGTGATGAGCATGACGAGAGTATACTGTACGAACCCGTGGCTGTCAAGGAATCAGGCGAGCGCCCACCACAATAATCCGCCAGCGATTGCCCAGAGGAGGGCGGCGACGAGGACCGCGCCGATTATGCCGCCTGTGAAGCGTGGCTGGTCCGGGTGGTCATCACCGATAACTTCGATGAGGGGCTGACGACGGTTGATGTTCATGCTATCTTCTCCCAGTTGAGTTCCTTGTGGAGTTCCCGCGACGACATCGGCCTGACCTTGTGGTTCCACCTGTAGCCGGGCCGGACGACGATCAACATGCAGTCGGTCGTGTCGGAGTCAGTGAAGCATCGCTCCTGGACGATCAGGCAGGCGATGCCGAGCAACGGGTGCTCCATGCTGTCCTTGACGCTCCGCCAGTACGCCCCCGAGTCCTTCCCCATCCGGCGAATGGTGCTCAACTTCTGGGCGAGGTTGAAGACGACCGTGAGTCCGGCGCGTTGCTCCAACTCCTTGATCTTGGCGTCCCGCTCCTTCGCCTCTCGCTTCAGGCACTCGTTGTCCCAGGCGAGGTACTTCATGTTCACCCGCACCGTGTCCAACTGATCGTTGATCTCGGCCATCCCCTTGTCCACCTGCGCCTTGATCGTCTGCTTCAACGCCTGTTCGCGGCGGGCGATGGCGATGAGCAGCGCCGGAGGAATCGGGCCATACTCACCCAGACCGAGGGCGTC
>ENA-UOWG01000866-UOWG01000866.1-activated-sludge-metagenome-genome-assembly--contig:-NODE-866-length-34829-cov-6.808679_pt1 | contig 34829 bp, 27 predicted proteins | sample MGYA00238147_ERZ761563 | MGnify/ENA primary metagenome ERZ761563 (study PRJEB28884, sample SAMN05720216) | anaerobic digester metagenome | isolation source: active sludge of municipal...
TGATCGCGCCGCGCACCGCGACGACCTCGCCGCGGCTGCCGTCGGCCATGACGACCTCGTGATAGCCGATGAGCTCGCCGCGCGAATTATACCCCATGCCCTCTTCATCGAGCGCGGACCATTCCTTCATCTGCGCCAATCCCTGGCTGTCGACGATCTTCTCATAGTAAGACGTGAGGTTGTGGCGCTTGTCGTAGGTCCCGGCGGTAAAGATCTTCTGGCGGGTCTGGCCGGCTTCGGTGGTGGTCTCGCGGTAGCTCACCATGTCGTCGTGTTTGTTGTATTCGACGTTCGAGAGCTCCACCACCTGGATGTTGCCGAAGGTGTCGGCGGTGGTCTGTTTGTAGGAGGTCATCCGGTCGTGCTTGTCGTAGGTGGCGGACCAGCTGATCTTCGTGACCTTGTCCTGATAATCCGTCACCGATTTCTCGTAGGAGATCATGTTGTCGAACTCGTCATACCCCATGTTCCGCCAGGTCTCCCGCTGTTCCAGTCCGTCGCTGGTGCGGGTCAGCTTGTTGTAACCGGTCAGGAGATAATCCGAATGTCCGTCGTCCTCGTTGTCTTTTTTCTTGATCTTGTCCCGGTGGGGGTTCTCGACGTAGGTCCCGCCGGTCCACTCCACGTAGGTGTCCAGGTCGTTGCTTCGGGAGACCTCTTTGTAGCTCATGAGGTTTTTGTTTTCGTCATACGTGGCGCCCCACCACCAACGCTCGGTCTTCTTGCCGTTCTCATCGGAGGATTTCTCGTAGAAGTCGGTGAGGTTGTGGTTGGCGTCGTATTTCATGTTCTTGCGGTGCATCTCTTTGGTGGCTCCGGTGGTGGTCGTGGTCTTCTCCCCCATCTCTTCGACGAGCTGGGAGTCCTGGTCGTAGAACTTCGCGCCCTCCTGGTAGACGAACGTCCGTTCCAGGGTGGTCTCGCGGCCTTGCGAATCTTTCTTGCGGGTCACCGTTTTCTCCAGGAGACCGGACTGGTTGTATTCCATGGAGTCCACGTCTTCCCGCAGGTAATTCCCGTGCGCGTCGATGTTCACCCGGTTCTCGATGCGGGACGTGTTCCCGTTTTTGAAATACGTCGTGCCGATGGATCCGTCCTTGTTCACGAAGATCTTGTATTTGAATTCACCGCCCTCGCTGAGCAGTTTCTTCATCTTGCCGCCGACCTGTTCGATGATGCGTTGGATCTCGTCGGCCGCTTCGGAGCCGGGGGTCGGTCCTTGGTCCACCGCTTTGATCTGCCCCAGCGCTCCTTCGGGGGACACCTTCCCGGGGGCCTCCTGCATCGTCGGAAGCTGTGTCCCGCGGTTCTGTATGTTCTGTTGCTGGATGTCCATGCGGTCCTGCTGGCGCTGTTCTTGTTTCAGGATGCTGTCCGGCGTGGATCCGCGTCCGCCGAGGACTTTGTCGCGGTCTTCCCAGATGTTCGAGTGGAACACGTAGAGGAGGCGGTCGCGCCCTTGTCCGGTCAGTTTCATCAGGCGGTCCAGCAGGGGCGTCACTTTCTGAGCCACCGGCAGGTTCATCAACGGGAACGTCCCGGTTCCGGCGCAGAGGACCTGCGTGTGGAACGTGATCAGGGCGATGGCCAATGCGAGAGTCCTCTTCAGTTGTACCAACGTGGGGGTAAATTTTTTAAGGCTGGGCGTATACGGAATCCGGGTGCTCAGCGCTTCCCAGGCTGACATCGTCAGCCACCTCCTCCAGTTCGATTCCTGCTCAGTCCTCTCCATTGTTACCACCCCCTGACATGTGTCTGTCGTAGAATATGATTCGCCGTCGGAATGGAGCTGTTTCCCCACCCCGGCGTTCTCATGCTCGGTTTGCTCGTTCATTTCGGTCATTGGAGACATGTGCGAATCAGGTATTTCTTTCATTGCTCTACAGTATATACCAGGCCCCGTAACACCCGCCTTAAGAACACGTAAAGTCGGCGCAAATAAAGTGAAAATATCCTGTAAATAGATCAACAATTCCAAGTAAATGACTTGTAATAAAACTGTAACAGGACTTGAAAAATAAACGCACATTTGGGATGATATTCGAATTGCAGGGAGGCATTTCAACCACCATATGTTCTTAATCGGCGCAAAAATCGTCTTGTTGGCCTATCTCCTCGTCTTGTTGCTCCTGACCTTGTTCGGCCTCCACAGATACTGGATCCTCTACTTGTACTGGCGTTTCTACAAGAAGGCGCCGCCCCTCGCTGTTCCCCCGGAACCGGAGCAGTGGCCGTTCGTCACCGTTCAGCTTCCCGTCTACAACGAGATCTACGTCATCGAACGACTGATCGAGTCCGTCACCCGATTGGACTATCCGAAGGACCGATTGGAGATCCAGATATTGGATGATTCCACCGACGAAACCAGCGCGTTGGCGGAGCAGTGGGTCCGGCAAAAGTCCGGCGACGGATACTGCATCCGTCATCTCCGCCGGCCCAACCGGTCCGGCTTCAAGGCCGGCGCGTTGGCCCACGGGCTCCAGCAGGCGCGCGGCGAGTTCCTCGCCATTTTCGACGCCGATTTTCTCCCCCCGCCGGATTTCCTGAAGAAGGTCATCCCCTATTTTTCAGACGGAAAAGTCGGAATGGTCCAAGCCCGTTGGGGGCATTTGAACTCCTCCTATTCGCTTCTGACCCGGCTCCAATCGTTGTTCCTGGACGGCCATTTCGTGCTGGAACACACGGCGCGGAACCGGTCCGGCGCGTTCTTCAATTTCAACGGGACGGCGGGGATCTGGCGACGGGAGACCATTGATCAGGCCGGCGGCTGGATGACGGATACTCTCACCGAGGACCTGGACCTGTCTTATCGCGCGCAGTTGCGCGGATGGCGGTTCCTCTACCTTCCCCACGTGGTGTGCCCGGCGGAACTTCCCGTCGATATGAATGCTTTCCGCACTCAACAATACCGATGGACGAAAGGCGCGTTGGAGGTGGCGAGAAAAGTCCTCCCGGATATCTGGCGGAGCGGTTTTCCGTCCCTGGTTAAATTGGAGAGCACCATCCACTTGACCGCCAATCTCGGTTATCTCCTGGTGTCGATCCTCTCCATCCTTTTGTTGCCCAGCCTGGTGGCGCGTTGTTATCTGCAGTGGCCCGGAGTGGAATATTTGGAGGGGATCGCTTTTGCCCTGACGCTGATCTCCATCGGGTTGTTCTACTACGTGGCGCATCGGGAGGCCCATCCGTCGGAACCGTTGGAGTGGAGGCATCTCCCGGCGTTGGTGGCTTTGGGGATCGGCATGGGATTCAACAACCTGCGGGCGGCGCTGGAGGCTTTCCTGGACATCAAGACGGAATTCAGCCGGACGGCGAAACTGAACATCCGGAACCGTGAGGAGTCATGGAGGCAGAAACGGTATAAGGGACGCACCGGATCCGTCGGCGCGATCGAGATGGGTTTGGCGGTCTACTTTGTTTTCACGTTCCTCTACAGCCTGGAACTTTCCTTTTGGTGGTCGGTCCCGTTCATTCTTCTTTTTTTCTTCGGATATTTTTACGTCGGGATGATGACCCTGTCCCACACTCTTCAAAAAACCTGACCGATCTGTCCGTCGGCCGGCCTCATTCCGTCACCGGCTTCTTCCAAATCCTATTTCTTCTCAAGTTCCTTCCTCACCGCGGAGGCCATCGGTGATCCGGGATCCATGGTCAGGAATCGGTCAAGGGACCGGCGCGCGTTGTCCCGGTCTCCGGCCGCCGAATACGATGCCCCCAACATGTAGAACGCTTCCGGCCAGTCGGGCCGAACGCGGACCAGGCTCTCGAATATACGGCACGCCTCGGCGGCGTTGTTCTTCTGCAGATTCACATATCCCCAGCCATACAATCCCGACGGAAAATAGGGGTCCGAACGGACCGCCGTCCGGAACGCCTTCTCAGCCAGGGTCGCGTCCCCTTCACGGCTCCAGATCGCTCCCAGGTTGCTCTGAAGCCATTCCATGTGCCGGCCGCCGGCCGAGGTCCGGGCGGATATGAGTTTTGCGACTCCGATCTTTCCAGCTTCCAACAGCTCTTTCGTCTTAAGATAGGGGTAATGGACCAAGATGAGTTGGGTCGGGTAATCGTCTGGGAGCCGGTCCCCGAGATCCCTCCGGATGTAAAAGAGGTCGAGTTCCTGCCTCGGTCCGTCGGCCAGATAAGCCAGCCCGTTCAGACGGAACGGGCGATCCGGCAGGTTCTCTTTCACGAAGGCCAGCGCGCCCAGAGGTCTGTCCGATCGCTTCAAGAATTCCGCTTCCAGCCGGTCGGCCCGGTCGATCCGTTTGTCCCTCGGAAGTTCAAGGAAATCCTCCCCATAAAACAGTTCGAACAAGGTTCCCGGACGATAGATCACCCGCACGTCGGGGCGTTTTTTCTGGACGAGTTTCGCGTTCAGAAGGCATGACGTGGGTTCGTCGAAAAAGACGCGGTCGATGATCAAAAGCCCGTTTTGCCGGATGGAACAACAGAGGTTCCGGCCGAAGTCGTGGAACGCCAGGTTCCATCGGAACCAAGGACGCTGAACGAAAAAAAGAGATTCCACGGCGAGCGCCAGGGATATCAAAAGGAGGATCGTCTTCCGTCGGATAAGGATCCGGAGGGCGGCCAGACCCGGGATGACGAATAGAACGAGCGGGAGAAGGAGGAAACGTTCCAGTCGCCAGTTCGCCAGAGTGTTGTGAGGAGACATGTTGGACAGGAGATAAAAAAAGGGTCCGCAGAAGAACCACATGATCAGATAGGGGCGCAGACGCCGGTGCCGGATCGCGCACGCGATCCCCACGGTTCCGGCCACGAGCAGGATCCCTCCCAACTGGCCGGCGTATTGATGGACCATCATCTGGATCTGGGCGGAGACGGATTCCCACGTGCGGAACGGGAGTGCCGTCGGATGGAGGTCCAATGTCCCGAACTCTTTCCGTGTGAGGACGGCCCACAGCCGGTTCCAGGTGTGCGGGTCTCCGAAATTGATGGCGGGATGTCGCATCGCTCTCAGCGGCAGGTAGAGGTAGAGACCGGCCCCCAGGGTTCCCGCACCGACGGCCGTCGGTGCCAGGGGCGTGATGAAGCGGAGCGTGCTCCGGACCCTGTCGGAGAAAGAGCCATCCAGCGAGTCCCACCAGCCGAAGAGGAAGCCGGGGGCCAAGAGGAGGAGCGTGTGATGGTTCCCCATTCCCAACGCGAACACAAAAACAAAAAGGGTGGCCCATCGGGCGCGCGTCACGCCGTCGCTTGTCAGTGTTTTCTGGAAAAGTTTGAGGCAGGCGCACGCCATGAGGAGGTTGAGCGAGAACACTTCGGCCAACTGCGCCTGGTCCCACAGGATCGGGATGAAGGCCGTGCAGAGGGCCCCGATCCAGGACAGTGCGGTCGCGCGGGGTCCTCCCTCCCCGTCCTCGAAGATGTCGGTCAGTATCGAATGGATCAGCAGGACCGAGAGGGCCGTCACCATCGACGAAAGGAGACTGATCCGGTAGGCGTCGGCTCCCCACGGGATGATCACCGAAAAGAGTTTTCCGAGGAGGACATAGAGCGGATAGCCGGGGGCATGGGGTATGCCGAGGAGGGAGGAGGAGACGGAGAGTTCGCCGGTGTCTCCTCCGTAGATGGACGGAGAGGCTCCCGCGAGATAAAGTCCCCCCGTGATCAGGAAGAGGAGTGAAGCAGGTGTCTTCTTTAGAAATTCTCTGACCATCGAAGGATGCGGTCCGGATTCCAATGGAGCGCTTTGGCCCAGGGCTGTTGGGCCTCTTCCTTCATGCCGGCATGTGTCAGGAGGAGGCCCGCGTTGAACGCGGAAGACGAGGCGATTCGGAGGAGTTCCCGGCTGTAATAATCGTCGGCCAGCGTCAGGTGAGGAGGGATCCGCCGGTTGTAGAAGGACCAGATCGTCTGCCGGTCGATGATCGAGGCGAGATGCCCGTCGGTCCGTTTCGGCCAGACGGCGCGGGCGGCGATCCCGTCGGGAACGAGAACCTCCACGAGTTTGGACTGCATCCCGTCCGTCAGGATCCTGTTCTTCGCGCCCTGCACGCGGATCAAGTCCAATCCGCCGTCAGACTGCCCGGGCTCGAAGAGCGAAGGATATTTTTTCCGGCTCTGCGCCCATCGCCAAGACTGGTCGGCGTCCACCAGAAGGCGGATGTCCGGCCTCTGGCGGAGGGCGTGTTGGAGATAGGATATCGAAAACATGGATTGGTCGGTGATGACCAGAAAGACGGATTGGGGAGGCAGGGTCCTGGCCGCGTTCCGCGCATAGTCCGTCGCCAGAAAATTGGAACGTTGGGTGTGGGCCAAGAGGGACGGCAGTCCTTGCGTCGCCAGCGCGATGCCCCAAAGGGCGACGGAGGTGGTCCTGAAAAACGTCCCTTTGAAGCCCGTGTGATGTTTGGAAAAAGACCAGTGAAGCAAGACCGCGACGGCGGCGGCGCTCAAGAGTCCGGGCCAGACCAGAGACGGAATCAGGATCGCTTTGGTGAGAGCCGACGGTTCAAGTCTGGCGAGATAGGCGAACAGGGGTCCCGTCAGCGCCCAGAGAAACCACAGGGGGTTCCCGAGCGAACGCCGATAGCGCGCCGTGAGGAGGAGGACGCTCCCCCACAGAAGGGCGATCGTGCCGGCAATCCCCCATTGTCCGGCCCACACGTTGGCCCAGAAGAGAAGCCCTTGACCATGGGACGCGTTGGAATGGCGGGTGGACAACGTGCCTGTCCCGTAATCGGCCCGGGTGAGGATATCCCACAGCCCTTTGAGAGAATGGGTGTCACCCCAAAGATAATCCGGCGAGGCGGAAGCGCGGATCGGGATGAACGAATAGATCGAAAACCCGGCGATCCCCGCCCCGATCAATCCGACGATCAGGCGCGAGTCCCATCCCATCCGATGACGTTCTCTCCCGAGGAAGACGATGAAGAGGAAACCGCAGAAGATGAGGGAGTGATGGTTCCCCAGGCCGAGTCCCAACAGAAAAGCCAGCAACAGCCAACCGCGTTTTTGGACGGGAACAGGCCGGTCCTGAAGAAAGAAGAAACCTCCCAGGAGCCCCATGCCCCAGAGCGCGTTCAGAGAATAGACTTCCGACAGGGTGATCTGAGACAGTGCGGGACCGAAACACGTGGCCAACAGGACGGCCCCGAGCATGCTTCGCTGATCGACGACCCGCGCCAGGATCATCCCGAGGATCAGGAGGGTGAGGGCTCCCTGAAAAGCAGAAAAGACGTTGAGTCGATAAGCGGGGTTTCCCAGCGGGAGGGCTGATCCGAAAAGACGGGACGAGAGGATGTAGAGCGGATAGCCCGGCGGATGGGCAATGCCCATCGTGACGGACGCGGTCGCCAGATCGCCCGAATCCCGAAAACAGGAAAGGGCCGGGTGTCCCATACAGACATAGAGTCCGAACGCGCAGAGGAACAGCGTGGCACCGAGGAACCGATTCATGTCCCAGATTTTAGCACGTAACAACCACTATTGGAACGAGTTACAGTCCCCCTGACCAATCGTATTTGGGACGTCCCAACGACAATTAGAACTAGGGACTGTCCCACTATTTTATGTGGATGGGACGTAACAACCACTATTGGAACGAGTTACAGTCCCCCCGACCAATTGTATTTGGGACGTCCCGACGACAATGAGAACTAGGGACTGCCCCACTATTTTATGTGGATGGGACGTAACAACCACTATTGGAACGAGTTACAGTCCCCCCGACCAATCGTATTTGGGACGTCCCAACGACAATGAGAACGAGGGACTGTCCCTCTCGTGTCTGATAATGGTTCATCTCTTCAAATATGATCGTTCGGGATGGTATAATGGGGTCATGGATCCAACAGTCAGGAAATGCATCCTTTGTGACGGGACGTCCCATCGCGTCGTCTTTGAGGAATTCGGCACGCCGATACTTCGATGCCGGACCTGCGGGCACGTGTTCTCGTCCCATAAGGCCGAGCCTCACTATGACGGTTATTTTGGAGAGGAACAATTGGATCCCGCGAAGAATTTCTGGTGGAACGAAGCCCACGGAAAGATGTATGACGGATTCTCTAAGATTTTTTTGGAAGGGAAAACAGGGAACATCCTCGACGTCGGATGCGGCCTGGGTTATTTCCTGAAGAGGGTGTCCTCGGTCCCCGGCTGGACTCCCTACGGTTCTGAGATCTCGAAACCCGCCGTCGATTTCGCGAAGATCCACCTTCGACTGTCCAACGTCTACAGCGGGCGATTGGAAGACGCGCCCCTCCACGATATCGCGTTCGATGTGGTCACGCTGTGGGACGTGATCGAACACCTTCCGGAACCCTACCCGCTGTTGGACCGGATCTTCCATCTGTTGAAGCCGCGGGGCATCCTGTTCCTCCATACGCCCAACGTGAGGGTCCAGTTGGCCAAGGCGCGGTTGAAGAGGGCGATCAAGGGGATGGACCCGTCGACCCATTATCTCGAAGCGAAGGACCACGTGCATCTTTATTCCCCCCGCACCTTGCCGCTCCTCCTGAACCGGTGCGGATTCTTCGATGTGCGTTTCATCCATCTCCCCCCCATCCAGAGCGTGTCCGGAAGTCAGAACAGGCTCTTCAAGGCGGCGAAGAACGCGTGGTATCAGTCGGCGAAGACGCTCGACGCGCTCAGCTTCGGCCGTCTCAACATCGACAACCTCTTTGCCGTGGCGAACAAGAGATGAGGCGGATGTTTCCTTTCCGGACTGAAAGCGCTAGAATGGTTCATCCATCATGAGATACGGAATCTTCGCAGACATCCATTCCAACCTGGAAGCCCTTCAGAACGTCCTGAAACAGCTTAAATTGCTCGGCATGGACCGGTATTGTTGTCTCGGCGATCTGGTCGGTTACGGTCCCCATCCCAACGACGTCGTCGAAAAGATACGGTCATTGGAGAACGTGACGGTGGTGGCCGGGAACCATGATTATGGTTCCGTGGACAAAATCAGCGTCGCCAACTTCAATCAATACGCCCAGGAAGCCATCGCCTTCACGAAAAAGCAGCTGAAACCCGAGAACGCGGCGTATCTGGCGTCGTTGCCGGAACGGTTTGTGGGAGACGATTTCATGATGGTGCATGGGTCTCCCCTCGATCCTCTCAACGAATACTTGCTGACGCCCGAACAATACGCGGCCAACGAAGGGGCCTTCACGAAGGACATCTGTTTCATCGGTCATAGCCACATCGTCTTCAACATGTCGAAGAAGGAAACGGGACCCGTGGAGGTCCACCGTCTCATCGAGGGCGAGAGTATCCGCGTGGAGAAGGGCGTTCGCCTGGTGGTGAACGTCGGTTCCGTCGGCCAGCCGCGGGATGGAGACCCCCGGGCCGCCTGCGCCGTCTACGACACGGACATGAGGCGCATCACCATCTACCGTTTTTCATATGCCATCCCGGCGGTGCAATTCGACATGAAGCGGAACAACCTTCCGCATTTCCTGGTCGAACGGCTCGCGTTCGGGCATTGAGACGATTCTGATATCCCTGGGAGGAACACCATGAGCGATGTGAAGAAGAGAATACTGGTCGTGGACGATGAGCCGATGCTGCTGAGCATGCTGGTGGATTTTTGCGAGGATCTCGACGTCGTCTCCATCCCCGCCGAGAACGGGACGCAGGCCCTGGAAAAAGCGGCCAGCGAAAAGCCGGATGCGGTCACCGTGGACTATCGGATGCCCGACATGACCGGCATGGACGTGATCATGAAACTCAAGGCCAATGAAGCGACGAAAGGTATTCCGGTGATCCTGCTCTCCGCCGACGCGAAGATGCACGAGGTCGAGGCCAAGAAACAGGGGGCTTTCGGCGTTTTGCAGAAACCCGTCACACGGGCGGGTCTTCGTCAGATGTTGGAGGGTTGCGTCGGAACTTGGTGAAGCGGTTCAGCGCGGCGACGGCTCCGCGCTTTTTTCGGGTGGGGCCGTCGATGAGATGGATCCATCCTCCTGTTCCTTCCAGATGTGAACCCGCCGGTAGATGTCCGAATAGTCCAGTCCTCTGTCTTCCGCCAGTTGTTTGAGCGTCTTGCCTTTCTCCCGTTCCTTCACCAGACGGTCCCATCCGGTTTTTCCAGATCCCGAGTAGATCAGCGACAGCGTCATCAGTTCGTGGTCCCCGAAGCCCTTTCGGATCAGCTCCCCATATTTTTTGAGTTCCACACCCGTTTGGACCGATAGGGCCCGGGCTGTGGAAAGGCGTTCCTCATCGGAGGTGGTGTCCGTCGAGGAGAGAACCTCGGTCGGGTCGGGTTCCATCGAAAAGAGGGGTTGAGAGAGGGTCGTCAACGCGGCTCCGGCGAGGAGGACGGCGACGCGGCGGATCATGGCTTTTTTTCTGCGGCGGGCTGTTCTTTGTCGGGGCCGGCCGGTTCTTTCCGGGTATCGCCCTGAAAATAGGCCATGACGAACTGAGGTTTCCCTTTCGGCCCCCTGACGCGCGCGGCGACGAAGGCCCGGTTGGCCCTCGCGGCGGAACTCGCTCCCGGGGTCCACGTGAGGGAGGCGGAAATCTTCCCCGGCGCCATCGGCGCTTTCGTTTCCGACGGGGTCACGGTGACGTCCGGCGACGAATGGAATTCGATCGTGAGTTCCTCTGGCTTCTGCGATTTTGTCGCGGGGGCGGTCACCGTCAGCGTGATCGCGTATGTTTTCCCCGCCCGGACCTGTTCGGGCGCGGAAAGGGAGACAGTGTAAGGCAGGACCCCGTGTTTCTGTCGGAGAGACGTGATGGCAGCGCCGCCGGCAATCATCCATTCCCTCATCCCATACGGGGCCGTGCGGCCTCTCCAGGCCCGGTAGAAATCGTGTATGAAGATACCGCGGGTCGGTTTGTCCGAGTGGAAATCCGTCGCGGCGGCCAGGTTCCGACGGTAGAATTCCTCCGGCCCGGCCGGATTGGTCGTGCGCTGATGAAGAGGCCAATCCACCACGTCGCCCACCAGCAGGTTGACGTCTTTTTGTCGGACGTAATCGTTCCATTGTTTCAGCAGACTGTCGAACTGGGGCCGGTCGGCCTCATAGAGCATGATGGCGTCCATATCGGCTCCCGCGTCCCGCATCATGACCGGGTCCTGCCCGTGCTGCCATCCTTTCTCCCATGACAGAGTGAAAGTCCACAGGGGTTTCTTCGACCCCACTCCCGCCCGGATCTTCTGGACGAGCTGGCCGGTCCGGTGGGCCCGGTACCAGAACCATTTGTCGATGAACGGGAATCGGGAGGATTTCGCCACGTCGATGTTCCGTGGAAGGAGGCGCCCCTTCGCCAGCCACAGCATCTTCTCCTGTTTTGAAAGCTTCTCCCACGTCGCCGGTTTTTCCACCGGCATCTCCCGCGCGAAATCCTCGACGAGCTCATACCCGCCGAACACGGGACGGATATAGTCCAATCCGAGGAAATCCACTTCGGGAAGGTCCGCCCACTTCTTGAGGAGGATGGTGATGTCTTTCATCCGTTTGGGGTCGGTGATGGAGATCCCGCGCCGTTTTTTCATCTCCAATCCGTTGACCATCTTTCCATCTTTATAATCCCATCCGTATTGATAATCCGGAGAATAGACCGGCGGACCGCCGATGAGGTATGACATCACGTAGACGCCGAACTTGATGCCCCGTTGGTGGCAGGCGGCCCCCAACGTCTTCAGGTGTTTCAGCGGCTGGCAATACCACGGAAAATTCTCAGGCAACTTGTTGCTGTAACCTCCGGATTCCCCTCCCTGGATCCAGAGCGCGTCCGCGCCCAGATATTCGGTCCATTCCGCGAGGGCTTCCATGCCCTTCTTGGTTCCGTCGGGAGCCGGAAACACCTTGCTTCCCAGCGGCACGATGTTCTCGCAGGTCAGGACGGCGAACCCGGGTGGGATGAAGTCGATCGGCCGGTAGGCGATCCGGAACGGACGGATTTCCAGCGGAGGACATCGGTCGAACGACGCGGTGTCCAGCCGGACCTCGTAGTTTCCTTCGGGAGCGTTCCAAGGGCACGGCCATCGGCCTCTCCATGCCTTTTCCTGCGGGACATAATCCAAAGAGATTTTCTCGATGTTCCCGACGGTCTTGACGGGTTTTCCGTCTTTCCAGACGGTGAGCGTGAGGGTTTTCTGTTTTTTGAGGGTTTGATAGAGAGAAGAGACCGGCGTGCTCAGTTTCCATTCGATGAACTCGTGATGATAGAAAGGGGTTTTGACCGGTTCGAGGACGATGACGTTCCGGGGTTTCTGACGTCGGACATGGAAGAACCAACCAAGTCCACCCAGCACGAGGATGAGTCCCGTGAGGCCGAGGATCCCCCACAGACGGCGGCGCTTGAAAAACGGGATCTTCGGGGCTGGATCAGCGGGTGGAGAAACGTCGGGAGTCCCTTCGGCGGTCTTTTCTTTTTCGGGAGTCGGTTCGCCGGTCATGGTGTCGGGGTGTCGAGCAGGAGCGTGACGGGGCCTTGATTGTGGATCTTGACGAGCATGGTGGCTTGGAACTCGCCCGTTGTCACTCTTGGAAAACGCTGTGTCAATAGTTCCACGAAACGGTCATAAAGTTTCCTCGCATCGGCCGTTCCGGCGGCGTCTGAAAAGTCGGGCCGACGTCCTTTCCGGACGTTCCCGTAGAGGGTGAATTGTGATACCACCAGGATCTCGCCGCCCACATCCTCCACGGATCTGTCGAACTCGCTCGTCCTGTCATCCGACGGGAAAATGCGGAGGGTGAGTATCTTTTCAATCAGCCACGTGACCTCTTTTTCCGAGTCGGTCCCGGTGATACCCAGCAGGACGACGATCCCTTTGCCGATGGAACGCTCGGAGAGACCCTCGATGCTGACGGAGGCCTCGGTGACGCGTTGGATCAGGGCACGCATGGGGATTTCGCCGGAAGGTGGATCGTCATGGGGATGGGACTCTAAATCCGGGAGGAATCCGGAGAGAGGGAGGATTTGATCTTTTGTTCGATCTTATCCAGGGCTTCGGCCGGTGACTTGACGGGGACCACGCCGCGGATGGACCAGGTTCGAAGTCCGAAGACGGGTTTGTTGATGGACATCGCCAATCCGATCTCGGAGAGCGTGCCGTATTTTCCGCCGACGGCGATCACGGCGTCGGCGGTGCGCACGATGACGGCGTTCCGTGCGTGGCTCATGGCGGTCAGGATGGGATAGTCGATGAACGGGTTCGCGTCTTTCTTGTCTTTCCCGGGAAGGATCCCGAGGGTGACGCCGCCGGCCTCTTTGGCCCCGCGGCAAGCCGCTTCCATCACCCCGCCCATTCCCCCGCAGACGAGGGTATGGCCCCTGCGGGCGATCTCTTTCCCCACGTTCTCCGCCAGACGGGCGAGAGCGGGAGGGCACTGACTTTGACCGATGACGGCGATGATCATGGGGATTCAGGTCTCATAAATCTTCGCGCCCGCCGGGACTTGAACCCGGAATAGAAGCTTCGGAGGCTTCCGTGATATCCAATTTCACTACAGGCGCATTAAAATCGAGAGAACGGATAGGTCGGCTCTCAGAGTGTATCTTATTTTTTGATGACCGACGACAGATCTTTCAAAAGCATATCGATGGTCTTATCGAACTTTCCGCCGCCCTGGGCGAAATCAGGCCGTCCGCCGCCCTTCCCCATGATTCTTTGCGCCACGTTCTGGGCGATCTTCCCGGCGTGCCATCCTTCTTTTTGCCGGTCCGCGGTCAGCGCGACGATGTAGGACAATATTCCGTCCGATTGGGTCAACAGAAGAACGAGTCCTGACTTCAAAGACGTTTTTAATCGGTCTGCCAGCGTTCTGAGAGAGGCCATATCCAAATTGTCGACTGTTTTGACGAGACAAGGGATTCCGTTGATGTTCTGTATTTCTGTTTCCGATGGATCGCTCTTCCCCTGGGCTTTGTCGAGTTGGGCCTGTTTCAGGTCATGTTCCAGTTGCCGTTGTTTCTGAATCAATTTGTCGATCTTCTGGGGTAATTCCGCCGGGGTGGATTTCAATTTCTCTGCAGACTCTTCCATGGTTTTTTCGATGGACCGGATATAATCCAAGACGGCCAATCCCGCGACGGCTTCGATGCGGCGGACTCCCGCCCCGATGGACGTTTCAGAGATTATTTTGATAGCGCCCACTTCGCCAGTCGAGAGGCAATGGGTCCCCCCGCACACTTCGGTGCTGGCCGGTCCGTAGCCGACCATATACACGCGGGCCCCATACTTATCTCCGAAAAAGGCCAAGGCCCCTTTCTTCTGAGCTTCCTCCAAAGTCAGGTCCAGCCGTTCCCGTTCATAGTCGGCTAGCACGTTCTTGTTGGCGTCCTGTTCGATGAGCGCGAGTTCTTCCACCGTGGGCGCACCGGTATGGGTGTAATCGAACCGGAGCCGTTTCGGCGTGACCAAAGAACCCGCTTGGGTCACGTGTTTGCCGAGCACTCGCCGCAAGGCCGCATGGAGCAGATGGGTGGCGGTGTGGTGGCGCATGATGGCCCTCCGACGGTCTTCGTCCACGATCGCTTCGATGGGCTCGCCTTTCTTGAAAATACCTTTTTTCACGCGCACTCTGTGGACGATGAACCCCTCCACCGGTTTCTGCGCGTCGAGCACTTCCGCCACGGCTCCCTGGGAACCCCGGAGTATCCCGGTGTCTCCGGCTTGTCCGCCGGATTCAGCGTAGAAAGGCGTCTCCTTCAGAATGATCTCCCCCTCCATACCTTCAGTGAGGGAATCGGTCTCCAGGGGGCCTTTCAAAAGACTGGCGATCACGGTCTTCGGGACGGACATCGTCTCATACCCCTTGAAAGCTATTTGTCCGACGGATTTTGACAGCGTCCCATAATGGCTCACGTCTTGCGCGCCGGACCCTTTCCACCCTTCCCGGGCGATGTTCTGGGCCTGTTTCTGCGCCGCGTCGAAATCTTCCTGTCGGAATGTCAGTCCGTGTCCTTTCAGTATCTCCCGGGTGAGGTCGGGCGGAAAACCGTGGGTGTCGTAGAGCCGGAAGACCTGATCCCCGGAGATCTCGACGGACTTCGATCCTTTGGCGGTCTTGATGAGCGCGTCGAGGAACGGTTCCGCCTGTTCCACTTTCTCCAGAAAATGTTCCTCTTCCTGTTTGACGATGGAGGCGATGCTCTCCAATTTGGTCCGCAGGTCCGGGTAAGCGGACTTCATCTGGTCGACGACCGTCCCCGCGAGCTGGTAGAGGAACGGTTCCTTGTAACCCAGCGTGCATCCTTGGCGGGTGGCCCGCCGGATGAGACGGCGCAGGATATATCCGCGTCCCTCGTTGGAAGGGACGATGCCGTCCGCCACCAAAAACGTGGCCGCGCGGGCATGGTCGGCGATGATCCTGAACGCCGGGTGAGTGGACGCGACCTTCACTCCGTCCGGCAACCCCAGGATATCGACGGCATGTTTGATGTAGGGTTGGAACAGGTCCGTGTCGAAACTGCTGGAGACGTTCTGCATGACGACCGTGAGGCGTTCCAAGCCCATGCCGGTATCGATGTTCTTCTGGGGAAGAGGGATCAGTTTCCCGTCGGTCTGGCGGTCGAACTGGGTGAAGACCAGGTTCCAGACTTCCAGCCAACGGTCGCAGTCGGCTTCGGGAGTACATTTCCCCTTGGCGCCGCAGGTGCAGGCGGCGGGTCCGCGGTCCACCAATATTTCGGAGCAAGGGCCACAGGGGCCGGTCGGCCCCATGTTCCAAAAGTTCGTGTCTTCCCCCATTCTCACGATGCGCGATTCGGGCACGATCTTCTTCCAATAATCGAAGGCCTCGTCGTCGTCCTTGTAGACCGTGGCCAACAGCTTGTCCGCCGGAAGTCCCGCTTCCTTCGTGAGGAATTCCCATCCCCAGGCGATGGCGTCTTTCTTGAAATAGTCGCCGAAGGAAAAATTCCCGAGCATCTCGAAAAAGGTCAGGTGTCGGTGGGTGAACCCCACGCGTTCGATGTCGGAGGTGCGGAGGCACTTCTGTGACGACGCCGCGCGCGTGTATTCCAATTTGATCTGTCCGAGGAACTGGCGCTTGAACTGCACCATGCCAGCCGAGGTGAACAGCAGTGTCGGGTCGCTGGACGGGATGAGCGAATCCGAGGGCACGACGGTATGGGCGCGGGGCGCCTTCTTGAAATAGTCCAAGAAAAGTTGTCGGATCTCGTTTCCTGTCTTCATCGGGATAGTCTGATGGTCTTTCCTTCCGCGCGAGCGACGGCGACGCCGTCTTCGCGGATCATTTCGGCTTTCGCCGACACCAGTTTCTTCGACGCGTCCACGATCTCCCCGCGCACGGTGAATTTCTCTCCGATCATGGCCGGGGCCAGATACCGCACGGTCATCTCGGCGGTGACGGCGGGTCCCACGTGCTCCCAGATGAGGCGCGTCATGGCCTCGTCCAACAGGGTGGCGATGATGCCTCCATGGAGGATGTCTTTCCATCCCTGCAGGTGTTTCGGCGCCACGAACTCGGCGACGGTCTCTTTTCCGTTCGACTTCCAATCCATCCGCAGTCCCAGGGTGTTCTTGGATCCACAGACGAAACACATCTGGTCGTCGCTGAGGTCCGTCGCCGACAGTCTCATCGGATCAATGCTTGAAATGGCGGATGCTGGTGAACAGCATGGCCATATTGTGCTCGTTCGCGGCGGCGATGCTGTCCGCGTCCTTCACGCTCCCGCCGGGCTGGATGACGGCGGTCACGCCGATCTTGGCGGCCTCGTCGACGGTGTCCCGGAACGGGAAGAACGCGTCGGAGGCCAGGACGAGAGGGCTCTTCGAATCCAATCCGGTCGCCTGGTTCATCTTCATGACGGCCACGCGCAATGCGTCCACGCGCGACATTTGTCCCGCGCCGATCCCGTAGGTCTGCAGTTCCCGCGTCAAGACGATGGCATTGGATTTTACATGTTTCGCCACCCTCCACGCAAAAAGCAGGGAATCCTTTTCCTCGGCGGTCGGTTCCCGCTTGGTGACCAATTTGATCTCGTTGATGATGGTGCTGTCGGTGGACTGGACCAGGACTCCCCCCGACACGCGGCGGATGTCGTATTCGGCATCGTCCAGGATGGAGTCCGGCTGTTCCAGAAGGCGCAGGTTCTGTTTGGCGGAGAAGAGGGTTCTGGCCTCGTCGGAAAAAGCCGGGGCGATCACGCATTCCGTGAAGATCTTGGTGATCTCGCGGGCGGTGTCGCCGTCCACGGGCCCGTTGAACGCGACCACCCCTCCGAAGGCCGAGACCGGATCGCATGCCAGCGCTTTTCTGTAGGCGTCGGCCGGCTTGGTCCCTTCCGCCACTCCGCAGGGATTGTTGTGTTTCACGATCACGCAGACGGTTTTGGTGAACGACAGGGCGAGCCGCCACGCCGCGTCGATATCCAGATAGTTGTTGTAGGAGAGTTCCTTGCCCTGAAGCACGCGGGCTCCCAGGACGCCGCGGTCTTGATAGCCGGCCTGTCCATACACGGCCGCCTTCTGGTGCGGGTTTTCCCCGTATCGGAGGTCCTGTTTCTTCCGGAGGGCGATCGGGAACAGTGTCGGGAACGAGACCTGGTCGAACGATTTCAGGAACGTCTGGGCGATGACGGCGTCATAATGGGCGGTCATGCGGAACGCTTTGGCGGCCAGGTGTTGTCTGAGTTCAAGGCGGACCGAACCGGTCTGCTTGTAATCGTCGAGGAAGGGGATGTAATCGTCGGGGTCGCAGACCACGGTCACGTGCGCGAAGTTCTTGGCGGCGGCGCGGATGAGCGTGTTCCCGCCGATGTCGATGTTCTCGATCAACTCTTCGTCGGGCACGCCGGTCTTGGCGCACACCTGCTCGAACGGATAAAGGTTCACCACTACCAAGTCCACACCCTTCAACGCCTGACGGGTCATGTCCTCCGTGTGGGCGGGATCGTTCCGTTTGGCCAGGATGCCGCCGAATATCTTGGGATGCAGCGTTTTGACCCGCCCGCCGAGGATCTCCGGAAAACCGGTCTCTTCGGACACGTCTTTGACGGGGATGTCCAACTGACGCAGGAACTGGGCCGTTCCGCCGGTGGAGAGGATCTCCACGCCCTTTTCGGCCAACGATTTGGCCAGCAGGTCCAATCCGCGTTTATCGGACACGGAGATGAGGGCGCGTTTAATCTGAATCGCTGTCGTCATTGGTCAACGTCCTTTTCCTTTCGGATAAAAATTCTTTCAACACGTCATGGATGCAATCGGGCGAAAACCCGCGCCGGGCGAGGGCGGAACCCAGTCGGTGATAGAGGGTCTTCTCGTTCCCCCGTCCCATCGTCTTGAACTTCTTCGCCAGAAACTCCCGGGCCGCTTCGTCTTCTTGTCCGCGGTCTTTGTGGTTTTTGAGGGTCTCATCCACCACGCCCTTGTCCAACCCTCTGGACAACAGTTTTTGCCTGACCCGGTAGGGGCCTTCACCGGCCCGAAGGCGGCTGTCCACCCACGTTTCCGCCAGCGCCGCGTCGTTCAGAAGACCGACTTCCATCAGCCGGGTCACCGTCTGGCCGATGATGTCATCTGGGAACTTTTTCCGTCGGAGACGGCTCCTGATCTCTTTTTCCGCCCGTCCCCGGTATTTCAGCAGGAGCAGGGCGTAATCCATGGCCGCTTGCGGATCTTTTGCGGTCGACGGTTTCCTGGAACGGTCTTCTTTTTTTGAATCGTTGTTGAAAAAAGGTCCCAAGGATTCCCCTTCCGGACTGAACTGTTTCGGTATCGGATGCCGGGTTCTCTGAAAGACGGGTCTATTTTAACAAAAACGAGGAATTTTTTCTCTCTAATCTATGGTAGTTGGACTGAAGCGGTGATGTGTGTTACTCGTAGTGCGTCCAAAGGAGGAGGACTTATCTTAATCTGTCATCCCCAAATGCTTGTATCGTCCCAACCACTGAACATAGAGGGGTAGTCCCTGTTTCTACTGATGATTGGGACGGGGATCTAGCCAGGGAATATCATTTCATTTTTTAAACGATTGTTGTTTATTAGAATTGCCTCTTATGCTCAGTCTAGATTCCCGCTTTCGCGGGAATGACGGATAAAAAAAGTAGCGTCAAAAAGTATTATTTTGTGATTCGTTTCTTGAATTCTTCCTCACTGATCACTTCCACTCCGAGCTTTTGGGCTTTCTGAAATTTAGAGCCGGGTTCGGCGCCCACGACGACGAAACTGGTATTTTTTGAGACCGACGACGTGACGTTGGCTCCGTGTTCCCGGGCCAGCCGTTCGGCTTCGGATCGGGAGAACGATTTAAGTTCGCCGGTGAAGACGATCGTTTTACCGGACAGAATAGTCGATTTTATCTTGGATTTTTCTTCTTTCGGGTTTATTCCCAGCTCTTTGAACTTTTTTATCAGCTTTTTGACCAGTGGTTGTTTGAAGAAATTAACAACGGATTCCGCCATCACCGGCCCCACTTCATGGAGCGCCGTCAGATCTTCGGTGGTCGCCTCCATGAGCTTGTCCAACGAGCCGAAATGCGACGCCAAAATCATCGCGCCTTTTTCCCCTACGTCGCGGATGCCGAGCCCGAACAGGAAACGGGACAGGTTCCTGCCTCGTGAGGTTTCGATGGATTTTAAAAGGTTCTCCGCTTTTTTGTCCTTGAACCCTTCCAGTTCGAGCAGATCGTCTTTTTTAAGACGGTAAACGTCCGCAAGGTCGGCGATCTTCTTCTTTCTAAAAAGTTCCTGAACGACGGCTTCTCCCATCCCTTCGATGTCCATGCAGTCGCGCGCCGCGAAATGGATCAGGATTTTTTCCAGTTGGGCGGGACACGCCGGATTGGTGCACCGATAGATGACTTCCTCTTCTTTGACTTTGGAAATTGTTTCGTGGCACGCGGGACACTCTGTGGGGCGAACGAAGGGCTGTTCGACCCCGGTGCGTTTGGTGGTGATGGCCTTGATCACTTTCGGGATGACGTCGCCGGCGCGTTCGATCAGGACCCAGTCCCCCGCGCGGACGTCGAGCCGTTGGATCTCGTCGAAATTGTGGAGCGTCGCATTGGAGATGGTGACGCCCGCGCATTCCACCGGTTCCAGTTTGGCCACCGGGGTGATGGCGCCCGTCCTTCCGACGGAAATGTCGATGTTGAGGAGCCGGGTGGTGGCTTGCTGTGCCGGAAATTTGTAGGCCACACCCCACCGGGGCGATTTCATGGTGAACCCCAGCGATCTTTGTTGGGCGCGGTCGTCCACTTTGACCACGCATCCGTCGGCTTCATGGGCGAGCGAATCGCGTTTGTCCTGAAGGGCGAGGCACCGGGCGATGACGCCGTCGATGTCCTTGAAGCTTTTGGTGTGTTCTTCGATCGTCAGACCCAACTCACGGCAATGGTCCAAAAATTCCGAATGGGTTTTGTATTCGGCGCCGTCCACCCGTCCGAAAGAATGCACGAAGAACCGGAGGGGCCGTCGGGCGGTCACGCGGGGGTCTTTCTGGCGAAGACTGCCGGCGGCGGCGTTCCGCGCGTTGGCGAAGGGTTCTTCCCCGTCGGCGACGGCTCTTTTGTTGAACGCGGCGAAATCATTCTTGGAAATGTAGACTTCCCCTCTCACTTCCAAAACCTTCGGAGGTTTGCCGACCAGTTTCAACGGCACGTTTCGGATGGTGCGGGCGTTGAGGGTGATGTCTTCTCCGGTCTCCCCGTCGCCGCGCGTGGCCGCTTTGACCAGGCGTCCGTCTTCGTAATGAAGGGCCATCCCCACGCCGTCGATCTTCAGCTCCACGATATAGTCCCGCGCCTTGCCGTCGAGTCCCTTGTCCACCCGGGCATCCCAATCGCGCAGGTCCTCGGCGGAATAGGTGTTGTCGAGGGAGAGCATCGGGACGGCGTGTTTGACCGTCGGGAACCCTTCCACGGGCTGGCCTCCCACGCGCTGGGTGGGCGAGTCGGGCGTGATCCGTTCGGGGTGTTTCTGTTCGAGGGCTTCGAGCCGTTTCAGGAGGGCGTCGTATTCCGAGTCGGATATCTCCGGTTGGGCTTTGACGTAATAGAGATATTCGTGTTTCCGGATCTCGGTCCGCAGGTTTTCGATCTCTTTGTGGACGGACGGCGGCATGGAACGGCGGGAAAGGGGGCCCCTCGTCAGGGTTTGGTCCGGCGTTCGGATTTCATCTTGTCGAGGATGCCGTTCACGAACTTGCCGGAGTCTTCGGTGGAATAGGTCTTGACGATCTCGAGGGCTTCGTCGATGATGACGGAGATGGGCGTTTCGGGATGGTTGATGATCTCGAAGGTGCCGATGCGCAGGACGTTCCGGTCGATGGCGGCCATGCGGGCGATCTCCCAGTTCTCGGCGTAACGGGTGATGAGTTCATCCAGCCGGGTCCTCTGTTCGACGACCCCGTCGATGATCGTTTTCGAGAATTCGGCCACTTTCGGAGGAGCCTCGATGTTCTGGTTGACCGCGATCAACGCCTCATCGACGGATAAAGAGGTGATGTCCAGCAGATAAAGGACCTGCAGGGCCGTCTCGCGGGATTGTCGCCGGCCGCCCATGGGTTATTTCAACTCCTTCATCAGGTTGACCATGGCGAGAGCCGCCAGGGCGGCCTCGTGTCCCTTGTTGTGCGAATCGTTCCCGGCGCGGGCTCGGGCCTGTTCGAGGGTCAGCGTCGTCAGGACGCCGAACGTGATCGGGATGCCCGTCTGAAGGGAGGCCTGTCCGATGCCGCGGGCGGTCTCGGCGGCGATGTATCGGTCGTGGGGCGTCTCTCCCCGGATGATGCATCCGAGGCAGATGACCGCGTCATATTCTTTCGTCTGGGCGAGTTTCTGGGCGGTGAGGGCCAGTTCGAACGCTCCCGGCACCCACACCACGCGGACGTTCTTCTCCGTCACACCGCGGTTTCGGAGCGTGTCCGTGCAGGCGTTGAGCAGGGACGAGGTGATGTCTTCGTTGAACTTGGCCACCACGACGGCGACGCTCGCTTTTTTTCCGTCGAGCGTTTTCTCCGAGAAGGTGTCATATCTGTTGTTTTTCAGTGGCATCGGGATCCTCGTATCATCGAATTCAGTAAAACTTTTTTCAAATCCTCCCCCTGTTCCCCCGTCGAGGGGCAGAGGGGAGGGCTCAAATCAATGCACGCATTTCAGCAGATGGCCGAGTTTCCTCTTCTTTGTCCGCAGGTATCTCAGGTTGCTCTTCGTGGGCGGGATCTCCAGCGGGATCCGGTTCACGATGGTGAGTCCGTATCCCTTGATCCCGACGATCTTCCGCGGGTTGTTCGTCAACAATGAGATCCGTTTCAGTCCCAGGTCGGCCAATATCTGGGCGCCGATGCCGTATTCGCGCAGGTCGGCCGGGAACCCCAGTTGGAGGTTCGCCTCGACGGTATCGAGCCCTTTGTCCTGCAGGGCGTAGGCCTGGAGTTTGTTGGCCAGTCCGATGCCGCGCCCTTCCTGGTGCATGTAGAGGATGACGCCCTGCCCTTTGGACTCCACATACTTCATGGCGGCGCGGAGTTGTTCGCCGCAATCGCACCGGAGGGAATGGAGGACGTCCCCGGTGAAGCAGGAGGAGTGCACCCGCACGGGCACGGTCTGGCCCCCGGACACACGGCCTTTGACGAGCGCCAGGTGGTGTTCCCCCGTCGGCATGTCTTCGTAGAGATGGAGCTGGAAAGCGCCGTAGTCGGTCGGCAGCGACGTGGTGACGACGCGTCGCACCATCTTCTCGTGTTTGCGGCGATAGTGGATGAGGTCCTGGATGGTGACCAGTTTCAGGTCGTGCTTTTTGGCGAATTGGGCCAAGGCCGGAAGGCGCGACATGGAGCCGTCTTCGTTCATGATCTCCACCAGGACTCCGGCGGGATAAAGCCCGGCCAGACGGGCCAGATCGACGGTGGCTTCGGTGTGCCCCGCGCGGACGAGCACGCCCTTCTGTTTGGCGATGAGAGGGAAGATGTGTCCCGGTCGGCCCAGTTCCTCGGGTTTCGTCTTGGGGTTGCAAAGGGCGTGGACGGTTTTGGCCCGGTCCGTCGCCGAGATGCCCGTGGTGCATCCGTGGCCCAGCAGGTCGACGGAGACGGTGAACGGTGTGTCGTGAAGGGAGGTGTTCTTGTTCACCATCGGATCCAGCTCGAGTTCACGGCACCGTTCCTCGGTGATGGGGGCGCAGATGAGGCCCCGGCCCTGTTTGGCCATGAAATTGATGTGGTCGGGGGTCACCTTCTCCGCCGCGACGATCAGGTCCCCCTCGTTCTCGCGGTCGGGGTCGTCCACCACGACGATGAAATGGCCTTTCTGGAGTTCCCGGAGCGCTTCGGGGATGGTGGCGAATTGGATGTTCATGGGGTCATTCTACACTTCTTTGACGGAGTCCGACAGGGCTAAATTGGGGCCGGCCGGTCCGGCTCATTGTTCGCTGGAGATCTCCTCCCAGGACAGTTCGCGTTTCATGAAAAGGTCGTCGGTCGTTCCCTGCCACGCGTGGATCATGTTGACCATGTGCTTGGAGAGGATGTCGGCTTCCAGGTTGACCGGGTCCCCGGCTTTTTTCCGGCCCAGGGTGGTGTTCTGTTCCGTGAACGGGATGATGGCCACGGTGAACGATCCGGGCAGGATCTTGACGATGGTCAGGCTGATGCCGTCCACCGCGATGGACCCTTTGGGGACCAGGTATTTCCGCAGGGAGGAGGGGTAGGCGAATTCGTAGATCTTGGATTCCCCGTCCGGCGTCACGGATGCCACCGAACCGGTCCCATCCACATGGCCCAGCACGAAATGGCCTCCCAGAGGGTCCCCCATCCGGGCGGATGGTTCCAGGTTCACGGTCTGGCCGGGTTTCAGGGACCCCAAGGTCGTTTTACTGAGGGTTTCCGGGGAGACGTCAAAGCTCAAAACGGTGGCTTTGCCAGCCGCCTTGGCGGCCCCCTTTTTGGATCTTTTTGGGGCTGTTTTAGGGGTGTCCGGTCTGGACTTGGTCACGGTCAGGCAGACCCCCTCTATGGCCACAGAATGCCCCGTTTTGAGGCCTTCTAAAGTAGTGCTGATTTCGATCTTGGATCCTTCCTGGAAGACCACGTTCCCCATGGACTGGATGATGCCTGTGAACATTGGAAAACCCCCGCTTTTAGTGTTTTATGAAGCCGTGGATCAGGAAGTCATTACCGACCCGGCTGATGGATGCTCCGGTGAGCCGCCAAGCGCTGGAAATGGCCGAGATTCCTGTCCCGGAAACCCATGATGGCGCCGCCTGTCCGCCGAATATCAACGGTGAAACAAACAGGTATAGCTCATCGATCATGTCTTGTGATAGAGCTATTTCAGTCAATTTTCCACCAGACTCTAAAAGAACATGATTTATACCAATTTTAAACAAACTATTCATATAATGTTTAATGCTTTTTTCGCCATTCTTAATACTTAACTTTAATATTTGCGCACCATTTTGTTCCATGTTATATTGCGTTTTTTTGCTGATCGATGAGCTGGTGACGATCCATGTAGGAGCTTTTGAATTGAAAATATTCAGGTCTTTTCGGAAGCCAAAGGCGTTCGAAAAAACGACCCGGATGGGGTCTCTTCCAAGGCCATGGCTGGTCAGGGAAGGGTCATCCCTGCGAACCGTCTCCCCCCCCACCAGAATCGCGTCTACTTGAGTCCTGAGGCGGTATCCGAAGGCCCTTGCTTCGGGCCCTGTGATCCACCTGGATTGGCCTGTCCGGGTGGCTGTCTTGCCATCCAGCGTGACCGCCGCCTTAAGGGTCACATAGGGTCTCTTTTTACGCTGGGCGGTCAGGAATACCCGGTTCAGGGATTCGGCCTCTTTTTGGAGTATCCCGGTGGTCACCCGGATACCGGCTTTTTGAAGGAGTCGGACACCCCTTCCGGACACGGCCGGGTTAGGGTCTTTGACGGCCGCCACGACCCGGCGGATGCCGGACCCGATGACCAGATCGGTGCAGGGTGGGGTCTTCCCCCAGATGTTGCAGGGTTCCAGGTTGACGTAGAGGGTGGCTCCGCGGCTTTTGGCCCCGGCTTTTCGGATGGCTTCCACTTCGGCATGGGGTCCGCCGAACTGATGGTGGTATCCTTCTCCGATGATCCGGCCATCCTTGACCAGGACGCAGCCGACCAGGGGGTTGGGATTGGCCCATCCGAGGCCTTTTTGGGCCAGGGAGAGGGCGCGCGCCATATAATGTTCGTCCGAATGGTTGTTCATCGTGCGATCGTGTCTTGGAGATTCTCGGAAAGCGCCAAAATTCTATCTAATCCGGCCGTCGAAATCAACGAGAAGGGCGGGTCAATACTTTCCAGACGAAGAGAGGCAGGTGGGATATCCGGACGATGCGCCAGGGTTGCTGGAGGAAACGGAACATCCATTCGAGTCCCATCCGTCTCATCCAGACGGGGGCCCGGCGGAGCCGGCCGGAGATCACGTCGAAACTCCCCCCCACGCCCATGGCCGCGTTGACGTTCAGCTGTGTCAGATGCCGACGGATCCATTTCTCCTGACGAGGCACGTCGAGTCCCACGAACAGCAGTTGGGCGCCGGATGAGGAGATGTCCTTGAGGACGCCGGGCAGGTCATCGTCTGAAAAATAACCGGACCGGTTCCCCGCGATCCGGAGCCCCGGATACCGTCGGGCGAGTTCTCTCGCCGTCTCTGCCGCAACCCCCGGCGCCGCGCCCAGGAGATAGACGGACCATCCCTTTCGGGCGGCGTCGTCGCAGAGCCGTAACATCAGGTCGATCCCCGGGATCTGTTCGGGCAGGGGGTTCCCCTGCCACCGGCCGGCCCAGAGGATCCCGGCGGAATCCGGGACCACGAGTTCGGCCCGACGGAACACGTCGGCCAGTTCCGGGTCCTTTTCCGCTTCCAGCAACATCAAGGAGTTGGCGGTGATGATCTGATCAGAGCGTTTCAGGAGGATGGATTCTTCGATCCGCGCGACCACGCGGTCGAACGGGATCGCATCGACGGCAAAACCGAGGATGGCGGTGCGGTGATGATCGGGGGTCATGCGCGGCCTGAAAAAGAGGGACGGAGGCCTTTCAAGGGAGACAGCGGCGGCGAAAGATTAGACGGAGGCTTTCTCCTCCGATTTTTTCGCCAAGGACGCTTCCGTGCGGGCGATCCGCTGGGCTTCCGCTTCGGCGGCGGCGCCTTCCCGTTTGAACCGGGCCGACAGGATTTTGGAGACCCCGACGGTCTCCATGGTCACGCCGTAGAAGACGTCGGCGGCTTCCATGGACCGCTTGTTGTGCGTCAGCATGAGGAACTGCGATTTCTGGGAGAACACCTTGACCATGTTGACGAACCTCAACACGTTGTTGTCGTCGAGCGGGGCGTCCACCTCGTCCATGATGGCGAACGGCGACGGACGCACCATGAAGAACGCGAACAGCAGGGCGACGGCCGACATGGCTTTCTCTCCTCCCGACAGGAGGCTGATGTTCTGCAGTTTCTTTCCCGGCGGCTGGGCGAAGATGTCGATGCCGGTGTTCAGTAGGTCGGTTTCGTCGGTGAAACGCAGGTCCGCCTCGCCCCCTTCGAACAGTTGGGCGAAGATGGTCTTGAAGTTCTCCCGGACCCGGTCGAACGTCTCGCGGAAGCTTTCCCGCGTGGTGCCGTTGATCTTCTGGATGACCTGCTGAAGGTCGTCTTTCGCCTTCAGGATGTCCTGTTGTTGGGACAGGAGGAAGTTGTAACGTTCCTCCAATTGGGTGTGCTCTTCCGGGGCGGCCAGGTTGATGGGGCCCATGCTCTCGATCCGGCGTCGCAGGCGTTCCAGCTCCTGCACGTTGACGTCGGCGGTGGGCATGCCGTACAGGTTCTGGGCCTCCAGCGGTTCCACGCTGTATTTCGTCTTCATCTGGGAGGAGCAGGTGTCCCGGCGGATGTCGGAATGGGACCGCGTCAGTTTCTTCTCGTGCAGCTGGTTCTGGAGGTTTTCCCTCTCCTCGCGCAGCTGGTTGAGCGCGGTCTCTTCCTGTGTCAGCCGGTCCTGAAGGGCCTGCCGTTCCCGATGCAGGGCTTCGAGGTCCTGGTCCATGACCTTCCGTTGATCCAATTCGGCCTTGATGTCCTGCTCGCCCTGGGTTTCGATGGCGCGTTGTTCCTCCACGCGTTCGCCGGAGGTGGCCCGTTCCTGTCTCTTCGCCGTGAGGGATGACTGCAGGGTGTCGAGGTCGGACCGGCAGGCGGACAACTGTTTCTCGTTCCACTGGACCCGTTCCTGCTGCCCCGCGGCGCGTTCTTTCACGACGGCCAATTCCGAGGCGGCTTGGGAGGTCTTCTGTTGTTGTTCGGCCAGAGCGGCTTGGAGGACCTGCCATTCGTCCCGCACGCTCTGCGTGTCGGTCTCCAGGGTCTGCAGGTCCCGGATCATGGCGGTCACTTTCTCCTCGGCGGATCTCTGGTCCCCTTCGATGGTGCGGATGTCGTTGTCGGTCAGGGCCAGTCCGTCGGTGAGGAGCGTGATCTCCCGTTGAGAGTTCTCAAGGTTCTGACGGGTGACTCCCGCCTCGATCTTCAGCGGATCGTGGGTGTTCTTGAGGGCGTCGAATTCCGCGGTCAGGGCCTGTTTCTGTCCGGCGAGTTCGGTCCGGCGGTTCTGGATGTTCTCCATCTCTTGTCGGAGCCGCGAGATCTCGTCCTCGATGTTCTTCCGTTGGAACGGATCCGTGTAATCGGTGGCGGTCTGTCCCGCGGGAGAGGAGAGGGACGCTCCTCCCTCGATGATGCCTTCGCCGTAGAGCGCGTTGCCGGCCACCAGCCAGTCGCTGACCAGCAGGCGGAGCGCAGGTTCGAAATGAGGGTCGCACTGGATCAGATTCATCACCGGGCGTTCACCCTGCAGTCCGGACTGTCTGAACTGGTCGGTGCGCGGAGGGATGCGGTCCAACACCAGGAACCGCACGCGGCCGTTGTTCTGTTCTTCGAGGAAACGGATGGCGGCCTGGGCGTCTTCCAGCGTGTCGGCGATGAGGTCGGTCAGGTGGGCGCCGAGCACTTGGCGGACCACCGGCTGGTCCGGTTCCGAGACTTGGATGATCTTCCCGAGAGGTCCGTGGATGCCGCGGAAATTGGACGAGATCAGCGTGCGCGCTCCCAAGGCGTAGGGGTCGTTCTGTTCCCGTTCCAGATGCGCGTCCAGCGTGGCTTTCGTTTGAAAATAGCGTTCCTGCCCCTGGGCGTAGGCGCGTTGGGCCTCCTCTTCCTGCCGGGAGACGTCCTGGATCTGGTCCGAGAGATTCTTCTGTTGTTCCCCCACTTTCTGCAGGAGCTGGTCTTTGTCGACCAGGTCTCGCTGAAGGGTTTCGATCGTGGGGAGGAGGGCCGCTTTCTTCTCCTCGGATTTCGCCTTTTCCTTGAGGAGCGATTTCAGGTCGCTGTCGAGGCGGGTCAGCCGCGACTGTTCCGCGGCGATGTCGTTCTGCAGTTTCATGTGCTGCTGGGTCTTTTCCCAGACGCGCGTGTCGAAGGCCTTGTTCTGCTGGGCCATCTCGTTCTGCCGGTTGAGCAGTTCCTGATGGCACTGTTCCGCCCGGCCCAAGACCTGTTGGATCTCGTCGGCCGTCTTCTTCTCGGCGTCGAGGGCTCCCTGGAGTTGGACGGCGCTCTGTTCCAGTCCCTGGATGCGGGTCTCCGACTGGGCGATCTCCTGGTCCAGCGTCACGTCGCGGGAGAGGATCTCCTGGACCCGTTCGCGCGCGGTCTGGATGCGGTGTTCGGCCAGCTTGATGCGCCCGTCCACTTCGGAGATCTGGCTGTTGAGGGCCACCAGGCGTTTTTCCTGGTCGGTGTCGGTCACTTTCAATTCGGACAGGGAGACTTCGTGCTGGGTGAGGGAGGTGGATTTCTGCTGGACCGTGTCTTCCAGCCCGTGGATCTCTCCGTCCAGGACTTTGATCTGTTCGTCGAGCTGGTTGATGTCCCAGAGCCAGTGGGCGATCTCCATGTTCTTCAGGTCGTCCTGCATCTTCTGATATTGGCGGGCTTTGCGCACGGCGGCTTCCAATTTGTCCATCTGGTCGCGGGTCATGGTGATGACGTCGGCCAGGCGGTCCATGTCGATCTGGATGCGTTCGAGTTTCCGCAGGGCTTCTTCGCGCCGGGCCTTGTATTTGGAGACGCCCGCCGCTTCTTCGAAAAGTTCACGCCGTTCTTCCGGTTTGGCCTCCATGATGTAGGCCACGCGGCCCTGTTCCATGATGGAGTAGCCGGAATCGCCGATGCCGGTGTCCAGGAACAGGTCGCGGATGTCTTTGAGACGGCACGGGGTGCCGTTGAGATAATATTCGGATTCCCCCGACCGGAACAGCCGGCGGGTCACGGTGACTTCGGAATAATCGATGGGGAGCGTGTTGGTGGAATTGTCGAAGGTCAACGACACTTCCGACAGGTTGGTGGCCGGGCGGTTGGCGGACCCGTTGAAGATGACGTCGAGCAGGACGCGTGAGCGGAGTGACTTGGCAGACATCTCCCCCAGGCACCATCGGATCGCATCGACGATATTGGATTTTCCGCATCCGTTCGGTCCGACGATCGCCGCGATGCCCGGCTCGAACTCCAAACGAGTCTTATCCGCAAATGATTTGAAACCAACCATTTCAAGTCGTTTTAAGTACATCTTTTGCCATCCTTTTACATATAAGGTTATCTTCTGCCAAGCGTTATATTGTATAAAAAGATATCAATTTGTCAACAATGTATTTTATCCACATCAACTCACAGGGGCTTTAAATCGATTAAAAACGGTTTAAACGGAGTGGGCGAGCAATAAAAAACCCCCTCTCAATGACGGATCATTAAGAGGGGGTCTGAAGGATGGAGATGCTTATTCTTTGTTGGCGGCGAGTTCCTTCGTCACCATCGCGCCGATCTCGTTGCGCTGGATGTGGTTGGCGCCTTCGTAGATCTGCGTGATCTTGGCGTCGCGCATGTATTTCTCCACCGGGAAATCGCGCATGTAGCCGATCCCCCCGCAGAGTTGCACGGCGTCCGTGGACACTTTCATGGCCATGTCGGAACAGTAGAGTTTCACCATGGCGGATTCTTTCGTCCACCGTTTGTCGGAGACTTTCTTCAGCTCCTCATACACCGACTTGCCGGATTTCTCGGAGTTCTGCATGGCGGGCACGAGGTCCTTGTCCATGGCGCGGGTGACGGAGTAGAGCAGGGCGCGGCCCGCTTCGATGGCGGTGGCCATGTCGGCCACCAGATGCTGGGACGATTGGAACGACAGGATCGTCTGTCCGAACTGGCGTCGGATGTGGGCGTAATGGACGGCTTCGTCATACGCTCCCTGGGCGATGCCCAGGGCCTGCGCGGCCACGCCGGGACGGGAGATGTCGAAGGTGGCCTGCGCCACGAAGAGTCCCTGCCCTTCTTTTCCGAGGATGTTGGCCTTCGGGATTCGGCAATTGTCGAACACCAGTTCATACGTGTGGCTGGCGCGGATGCCCATCTTGGTCTCTTTCTTGCCGAAGGTGAACCCCTTGGTCCCTTTTTCAACCACGAAGCAGGACACGCCGCGGGCGCCGCGGGACGGGTTGGTGGTGGCGAAGATGGAATAGATCTCGGCCACTTCCCCGTTGCTGCAGAAGGATTTCACCCCGTTGAGCACGTAATGGTCTCCGTCCAGTTTGGCGGTCGCTTTCATGGACGTGGCGTCGGACCCGGCTTCCGGTTCCGTGATGGCGAAGGCGGCCAGTTTCTTGCCGGTGGCGATGTCGGTGAGCCATTTTTTCTTCTGTTCGGGGTTTCCGAAAAGAAGGATCGGGAAGGTTCCCAGCGCGGTGGCCGCCAGGGAGAGCGAGATGCCTCCACAGGCGCGGGACAGTTCTTCAACGGCCAGCACCAGTTCGAATCCGCCGCCGCCCAGCCCGCCGTATTCCGTCGGGAGGTAGACGCCGAACAGGTCCGCCTTGCGGATCTCGTCGACGACGGGCCACGGGAACTCTTCGGTGGCGTCATAATGTTCGCGCACGGGTTTGATCTTCTTGACTGCCACTTCGCGGGCCGTGTCGATGATGGCCTGCTGTTCTTCGGTGAGAAAGTAATTCACGGTATCCTCCCTGAGTTATTGCAATTCCGATTTCGGAATCCGCTTGTTTTTTAACTGCCGGACCGCCATCAGCGCGGCGGCCTGTTCTGCCTGTTTCTTGGAGTGTCCCTCGCCCTGTCCCAATACGAACCGGCGGAGGCGCACTTCCATCAGAAAAGTCTTGTCGTGGTCGGGGCCGGATTCGGAGATGAGCACATACTGCGGCGGGATCTTGTACTTTTTCTGGATGATCTCCTGCAGCTTGCTCTTGTAGTCCGTCTCGACGATGCGTTTCTTCTTGGCCAAGCGCCGCACGATGAACCGCTGGGCGATCGGGAATCCGGCGTCGAGGAAGATGGCCCCCAGGATCGATTCGAACGCGTTGGCCAGGATGCTGTCCCTCGTGCGTCCGCCGGTGGCTTCTTCCCCGGAACTCATCTTGACGTATTTCCCCAGATCCAGTTCCTTGGCCCAGGTCACCAGGGTGGCCCGCGAGACCAACAGGGACTTCAGCTTGGAGAGGCGCCCCTCGTCGTCGTCCTCATACCGCTTGAAGAGGTAATGGGCCACGGCCAGGGCCAACACGCTGTCTCCGAGGAACTCCAACCGCTCGTTATGGCTCTTCCCCGGGTTCTCGACGGCGCAAGATTTGTGCGTCAGCGCCTCTTCGAGCCACTTCTTGTTCTTGAAATGGAGCCGTATCCGTCTCTCGAAAGCTTCCGGCGATTCGGCGGTCTCCATGGGGTTTATGCGGTGTATTTTTTGACGACCACGGCGGCGTTGTGTCCGCCGAAACCCAGCGAGTTGGAGAGCGCGCAGGTGATCTTTCCCGGCCGCGCCTTGTTGGGCACGTAGTCCAGGTCGCATTCCGGATCGGGGGTCTCGTAGTTGATGGTCGGGTGGATGAGGTCGTTCTCCATGGACAACAGCGTGGCGATCAGTTCCACGGCTCCCGCGGCGCCGAGCAGGTGGCCCGTCATGGATTTGGTCGACGAGATCGGGATGCGTTTGGCATGCTCTCCGAAGACGATCTTGATGGCCAGCGTCTCCGTCTTGTCGTTGAGCTGGGTGGAGGTGCCGTGCGCGTTGATGTAGTCGACTTCCGTGGGTTTCACGCCGGCGTCTTCCAGGGCCATGCGCATGGCGCGCGTGGCGGAAAGCGCTTCCGGATGGGGCGCCGTGATGTGATAGGCGTCGTCGGTGGCGCCGAACCCGGCCAGCTCTCCGTAAATGTGAGCGCCGCGGGCTTTGGCGTGTTCTTCAGTTTCGAGCACGAGCACTCCGGCCCCTTCTCCCATCACGAATCCGGACCGTTTGGCGTCGAAGGGACGGCTGGATTTCTCGGGGCAGTCGTTGAAATCGGCCGTCAGGGCGCGGGCCTGGCAGAACCCGGCCACGCCCAGGGGCGTGGTGGCGGATTCGGTCCCCCCCGCCAGGATGACGTCGGCGTCTCCGTAACGCAGATGCCGGAGCGCGGCTCCCAACGCATGGTTGGAGGTGGCGCAGGCGGACGACACGGAGTAGTTGATGCCCATCAGTCCGTGTTCGATGGCGATCTCTCCCGGCGCGATGTTCGTGATCAGCATGGGGATGAGGAACGGGGAAACCCGCTTGGGGCCTTTCTCGAGGAGCACTTTGTGTTCCGCTTCGATGGTCGGCAGTCCGCCGATCCCGGAACCGACGATGACGCCGATGCGCTCCCGGTTCTCCTTGGTGAAATCCAGCTTGGCGTCTTCCACCGCCATCTTGGCGGCCGCCAGGGCGAAATGGGTGAACCGGTCCATCCGCCGCGCTTTCTTCTTGTCGACATAGAGTTCGGGATTGAAGTTCTTGACCTCGGCGTCGATCTGCGTCGGATACGCCGACGGGTCGAAGAAGGTGATGCGGCCGAATCCGGGCCGCCCGTTCTTCAGCCCGTCCCAATACTCGTCCTTGCCGATGCCGATGGGGGTGACAGGTCCCATGCCCGTGATGACAATGCGATTTTTATTCATGGTCGTGTGTGAGTGAAATTGGAACCCCAAACAGAAGAGGATGTCTCCTGTTTGGGGTTATATGTGTCTGTCGGATTATTTCTTGTGCGACTTGATGTAATCGACAGCCTGTCCGACGGTCTGGATCTTCTCCGCGTCTTCGTCCGGGATCTCCATGTCGAAGGCCTCTTCCAAGGCCATGACCAGTTCCACGGTGTCCAGAGAATCGGCTCCCAGATCGTTCACAAAGGATGCCTCTATTTTGACTTCATCGGCATTCACGCCGAGTTGTTCCACGATGATTCCTTTTACTTTGGTCTCAATGTCGTCAGCCACGATACAACCTCCTTGTGTTTTGCTAGATAGAGCCAGTGGCCAGAAGCCGCTTGTTGCGTGCCGATGCGTCGCTGAACAAGCTTCTCGCCGCAGACTCCTGTTACATGTACATCCCGCCGTTCACGGAAATGACGTGCCCCGTGATGTACGACGAATCTTCCGTTGATAGGAAAAGAACCGAGTTGGCCACGTCCTGCGCTTCGCCCAGGCGTGTCAACGGGATGAGGTCGGACAGTTTCTTCTTCTGCTCATCCGTGAGTTTGTCCGTCATGGCGGTCCGGATGAATCCGGGAGCCACGGCGTTGACCAGGATGTTGCGGCTGGCGAATTCCCGCGCGCAGGTCTTGGTCATGGCGATGAGTCCGCCCTTCGACGCCGAATAGTTTGCCTGTCCCGCGTTACCCATCAGCCCGACGATGGAACAGATGTTGATGATGCGGCCCTTCCGCTGCTTCATCATGGGACGGCACACCGCTTTGGTGCAGTTGAACGCGCCCTTCAGGTTGACCGCCAGGACGGCGTCCCATTCCGCGTCGGACATGCGCATCACCAGGTTGTCTTTCGTGATGCCGGCGTTGTTAACTAATACATCAATTTGACCGAACTTGTCAATGGCCGCGTTGACCATCTTGTCGCAATCCTCGAAGGAAGTGACGTTCACCTTGAACGCCAGCGTGTCCACCTTGAACTGGGTCTGGATCTCCTTGGCCGTGGCCTGGGCCAGTTCTTCGTTGACGTCGCAAATGACGATCCTGGCGCCTTCCCGGGCCAGCGATTCGGCGATGGATTTCCCGATTCCCTGGGCTCCCCCCGTGACGATTGCCACCTGATCTTTCAGTTTCATCGTTCTCCTCCGGATTGAATTATTGTGCGGTCAGGCCGCACTGTTGCAAAAGGGATTCGACGCTCTTCCTGTCTTCCACGTTGGCCGCTTTCTTCGTTTTGTCGATCCGGCGCAGGAGGCCGCTCAGCACCCGTCCGGGTCCGGCTTCCAGGAACAGGTCCGGCGATTGTCCGGCGAGTTGACGGATCCCGTCTTCCCAGAGCACGGCGTGGTCGATCTGCAGGGCCAGTTTCTGGCGGATCTCCGAGGCCGACCGGGTCGGTTGTCCGTCCACGTTGGTGGTGACGGGGACCGCCGCGTCGACGATGGCCGCGGATTCCAGAACGGGGCGCATCTTGTCCGCGGCCGGTTTCATCAGAGAGGAATGGAAAGGTCCCGAGACGTTCAATAAGATCGATTTGGTCGCCCCGGCCTGCTGGGCCAGCGCGATGGCCTCTTTCACGGCGTCCACGGCCCCGGCGATGACGATCTGTCCGGGACAGTTGTAGTTGACCGGTTCGCACACGCCTTTGGCGGAGGCGGTCTTGCAGAGGTCGACGACCTGAGCCCGTTCCAGGCCGATCAGCGCGGCCATGGTGCCGGGGATCTTCTCGGAGGCTTCCTGGATGGCTTCCCCGCGGGCTTTGACCAACAGGAGCCCGGTGTCGAGATCGAAAGCGCCGGCGGCATGGAGGGCCGAATATTCGCCCAGGCTGTGCCCGGCGGTCCATTGGGGGACGATCCCCTT
>ENA-UOWG01000869-UOWG01000869.1-activated-sludge-metagenome-genome-assembly--contig:-NODE-869-length-34696-cov-10.449006_pt1 | contig 34696 bp, 24 predicted proteins | sample MGYA00238147_ERZ761563 | MGnify/ENA primary metagenome ERZ761563 (study PRJEB28884, sample SAMN05720216) | anaerobic digester metagenome | isolation source: active sludge of municipal...
GCGGCCACCGTTTCTGCCGCTATGCGGATGACTGTAACATCTATGTTCGCAGTCAGCGCGCGGGTGAACGCCTCATGGCCAGCATCTGTCGCTTTCTGACCACCCAGCTTCGGCTGAAGGTGAACGAGTCGAAAAGCGCGGTCGCTCGACCCGCGGAGCGGAAGTTCCTGGGCTTTAGCATCTCGAACGACGGGAGCGAACGGCGGATAGCGCCAAAGGCACTCGAGCGATTCAAGACGCGAGTCCGGGAACTTACTCGCCGGACGCTGGGAACCAGTTTGCCGAAGCTGATTGAGAAGTTAGCGCCTTACCTGCTTGGCTGGCGCGGCTACTTTGGCTTCTGCCAAACTCCACGGGTGCTCTCAAACCTGGACGCGTGGATTCGCCGGAGGCTACGCATGTACCTTTGGCGGCAGTGGAAGAACGGGCGGAACCGCTTCAAGGAACTGCGCCGTCGAGGCGTGCCCGAGTTCAACGCAGCGGTCGCCGCCGGCTCTCCGACCGGGTTCTGGCGGATGTCAGGCCACCCGGCGGTTCAACAAGCACTGCGAAACCGCTATTTCGACTCGATCGACCTTCCCCGAGTAGCCGCGCCTTCCGACGCTTAACCCGGTCGAACCGCCGTGGTACGTGACCCGTACGCCCGGTGGTGTGACAGGGACAGCCCGCGAGGGCCTACCTATGTCGATCAATGGTCGGCCTTTGGGGCGGGGACTGCCACCGCTTGGCTGTCGGGCGAAGATCGCAGCCTTACGGTAAAAACGCAGATTCTCGGAGTTGAGATAGGCGCGAAAGGGGCGCGCTGGTACACTGCAGGGGATTGTCTCGGAGGGAGGTTTAGCGACCTTCCACCAGAGACGCACATCGACACGAGGAGGAGAACATGACAGCTCTCAAGGCGATGGTATCGGTTTGTGTGGTGACTGGGCTCCTGGTCGGCACGGCGTTTGCGGTGAACATCGAGACCGTGCCCGTGGGTAATCCGGGGAGCGCTGCTGATATACGGTATAGGCTGGACCAGCGTCCGGAAGGGTTTGGCCGCGTGGACTACACCTACAACATCGGCAAATACGAGGTGACGGCCGCTCAGTACACGGCATTCCTGAACGCCGTGGCGGTTACCGATCCGTACGGGCTCTACAACACGAACATGTGGACGAGCACCCATGGCTGCAAGATCCAGCGCAGCGGCACGCCGGGCAACTACACGTACAGCGTGGCGAGCGACTACGCCGACCGCCCAGTGAACTTGGTAAGTTGGGGCGACTCGGCGCGTTTCGCCAACTGGCTGCACAATGGCCAACCAACGGGCGCACAGGGCTCCGGTACCACGGAAACGGGTGCCTACGCACTGAACGGCGCATTGACAAACACGGATCTTCAAGCCGTCAGCCGTAACGCCGACTGGAAATGGGCAATCCCAAGTGAGGATGAGTGGTACAAGGCGGCGTATCACAAGAACGACGGCGTGACGGGCAACTACTGGGACTACCCTACAGGATCCGATACGATACCCAGCCACACTGTTCTTAATCCTGACCCTGGCAATAACGCGAATTTCTTTGAGTATGAAAGTGGTTACCCTGTTTACTCGATCGGTAGTCCATACTGGCGTACGCAGGTCGGTGAATTCGAGAACAGCGGAAGCCCCTATGGCACATTCGACCAAGGTGGTAACGTGGATGAATGGAATGAGGCTGTGCTGAGCGATTCACTTCGCGGAGTCAGAGGCGGGGCTTACACGGGCCGGCACTTCGATTTGCATCCACTGAATCGCTTCTGGTCGTATCAGTCGACACAGGAGTTCACCAGTATCGGTTTCCGCGTCGTCGCGGTTCCTGAGCCCGCTGTGATGGCGCTGCTGGCATTCGGTGGGATAGGCATGCTGATCAGGCGAAGGCGGCTCGAAAAATAGCCCCTTGCGTGCTTGGACCTCCCCATGTCCCTCGCCTCTCCCACTGCGCAAGGCGGCAGACAACTCACCGCGATTTTTGGGGCAGGGTCTTTGGGCGGATCAAAGTCCGGTCACCAGAGCCAGTAGTTTTCCACTGGAACATTCTCTCTTCTCTCTCCTCTCTCTCCTCTTTATTTACTAACTACTACTACCTACTACTTACTATTACTACGGGACGACGCTTATAAACCCCGCCCGGGCTACCGGCCCCGGGACCTTCTGGGAAAAACCCAGAATGCATGGAACCTGCTCCGGCCCGCGGGGAGGTTCCATCGGAACACCACTCTCACTGGCGGGCGGAAGATTTATATACCGGTGCTTCCACTGGAGCATCTCGGAGGTGCTTTTCCAATGGAACCGACAACCGTACGATCAAGGATGGCCAGCCGCATCCAGCACATGGTCGGCAACGCCATCATCAAGGACCGGCGATTCCTGGATGACGAACAGCTCATTCGCTCCGAGCAGCTCGCGGTGCTCGAGGAGATCTTCAACGCCAACGTCCGCGATGCCGAGATCCAGGAGCTCAGCAGCCACTTCGCCGGCGTGCTGCGCGGCGATCACCCCTGTCATCTGGCCATCTGGGGCAAGACCGGCACCGGCAAGACGCTCACCCTGAGCTTCTTCCTCAACCTGCTGGCCGAAATGGCCCGGGCCAAGAACGTGCCCGTCCGCCACGAACACCTCGACCTGTCCACACCCCGGCCGTGCTTCCGGGCCCTCAACGACCTCGCCTGCATGCTCGGCGCCAGCCGGCGCTACAAGAAGGGCATCTCCCTCGAGGAGCTCATGCTCCGCATCGAGGCCGAACTTGCCAGCTACCCGGGATACCTGATCCTGTTCATCGACGAGGTCGACAACGTCCGGCGCGACCGCGACGCCTTCATGACCTTCCTGGTCCGCCGCCTGCCGCAGCGCATCCAGGCGAAGCTGATTCTCGTGTTCGTGTCGAACCGACTGAACTGGCCGGATCACCTCGACCCGCGCGTCAAGTCGTTCCTGAAGCTCAACGAGCTCATCTTCAAACCCTACGACGCCGTGGACCTCCAGCACATCCTGCGCATCCGCGTCGAGAAGGCCCTCTTACCCGGCAGCGTCCAGCCCGGCGTGGTGGAGAAGATCGCCGCCATGGCCAGCCAGGATCACGGCGACGCCCGCCAGGCCGTCGCCTTGCTGGGCAAGAGTGCCTACCTGGCCGAGAAGGCCGGGAGCACGATCACCCTGGCCCTGGTGGATAACGCCGCCCTGGAACTCGACCGCGACCGTTATCTCACCCTGCTGCGCTCGGCCCCCGTGCAGCTCCAGGCGGCCATGGCCGCCGTGATCGAGGCCACCAGCCGAGCCAAGGGCGCGCCCATCGGCACCGGCGACGCCTACGACGCCTACCAGGGCTTCTGCGACCGGACCGGCCTGCGGGCCATGACCGGCCGGGCCTTCGGCGACCTGCTCGACGAACTGGACATGTACTCCCTGGTCCGCAGCCGCGTCCTCTCCCGCGGTCGCTACGGCCGGACACGCGAGATCATCCTCGACCTGTCCGAGGAACTGATCCAGAAGATCTACGGGGCGATCCGGATGAACTTCGAACTGAGGGGCTGAGCTTCCTCGCCCTACGAGCGACACAGCTTCAGTTCGCACAAGTCGGGTCCGCAGGGACTGCCGGCCCATTGCTGCACCGCAGGAAGATGTCCACATCTGCCCGATTGACACTTCCGTTGTGATCGAGATCGGCCCAGTGGCAGGTCGAGGACACAGGAGACTCGCCGAAGCAGACCTGCATGGAACCGAAGTCCTGCTGATCGACGTCGCCGTCCAGATCATCATCAGCCTGAGACGCCGGGCACCCAAGGCTCGAGACCGTGATTCCCAACGTTGTCCCAGGGCAGTGATCGCAGACGTCCCCGACACCATCGCCGTCAGTGTCGGCCTGGTCCGGATTGGGATTCTGCGGGCAGTTGTCGAGGACGCCGATGAAGCCGTCCAGATCAGGATCCTCACTGCCTAACCCGCTGACAGTATGGCACCAGTTCCCGAAATCCGCGCCCATCGTCGGCCAGTGAAGGGGATCGAGCCATCGTGCCCCCGCCTGCAACTCGCCGAGCCTGGGTCCGGCGAAAACCGGTCCGACGGGCCCGCTGTCGCCTGCGTCATCGTTTCCTTCGCCCGGCGCATCCGGAAGGTCCGGCTGACCCCAGTTTCCCGGGTAGACGAGCCACCCTTGGCCGCTGACTCTTGCCTCGGTCACCCGACTCAGCAGAATGACACGAGACTCAGCCGCAGGCAGACGGCCATTGAACTCCTCAACGAACTTATCGAGCCCCACGCGGTATTCCCTCTCACCGGCCTGAAAGTAACTCGCGTGGCCGCCGCGCCCCACATAAAGGTAAGGGTGGGTCCAGTGGGGCGTCCCGCATACACGATTGTGCTGAATCAGGCAGCCCCAGTTCGCGTACTCGCCACCTGAAGTCTGCCATAGGGGGCTAAGGTTGAACATCCATTTCTCATGCTGCGAGTACGCCACACGGAACGGCCGGTACGGCGCACCGGGAGCCGTCTGGTCCTGCTTCAGGTATACAAAACCCCCTTCCCAGTCGCATTCGTGGTTGTTGTAGCCGCCGTGCTGCTTCCAGTTGCTGTATCCATAATGGAGTAGATAGCTGATCACGACGTATCGTCCGGTTGCGTCCTCCTCTTGGACCACGGTTGCGTACATCAGCGGATTCGCCGGTGTTCCATTCACGGTCCCGAGCGCGTTGGGCCCCGTGCCTGGAAGATCCAACCACCGTTTGTCAAGGTCTCCGCCGCTGCCGAAACGGCGAGCAGCCAGCAACAGGTCATCGGTGGTATGTACGTGCATCAGCACATCCTGGGGACCGTCCCGCGGTTCCACAAGATCCGCGCCTGCGCTCAGCGTGTCCTCCACGGTCTGAGGAAAGTAATTCTCTCGCGCGTCAAAGAACAGCCGGGGAGAGAAAGTCTGCGCCAGTTCGAGTACGGACCCTATGCTGAGGATGTTGCCGGCATGATCCTCAAACGAGATTCCCTGGATATCGCCATCGGTCAGTCCTGGCCGGTCGGCGATGAACACCGCGAAATAGGAATACTCCTTCGACGGCCCATCGAGGATGAACCGGACCTGCCCCATCGAAGGCTCCGTGCTTGGCCTCAGGTCGTAGACCTGTATCGTATGGAGCCCGGCAGACAGCCGACCCAGCGTTGCCGTATACAGGGTGCCTTGCTGGAGAAACTCACGTTCAACGCTGTCGTGGTCGACAGTTGCGTAGGGGTAATCTCCCATGACCCAGTAGTCGCTCGGCGTCCCATCGCCAGGCATCACCAAGCTGAGCGTGTATGATTCGTCGTTCTCGATTCCGACCTCGAGTTCCACGTTCATGGGGCCGGTCCCTGCGTACGCCCACCAGCGGTCCAGTGAGATACCGGCCGCGGGGTGCGGCTTCCGCCACAAACAGAATGCCTGCGTCTGGTCGCCGCTGCTGCCGACCAGGATGATGCGTTCGTAGTCTCCATCGGAGGCCGGCACCAGGTTGTACGTGGCGCTGACGACATCCGAGAGGCCCGAGGTCGTCTCGACCACGCCGCCGGCCGTATCCAGCGTCGCGACCGACCAGAGGAAATCGCCCGCGTTGATCGCGTCATGAACGGCCGCCTTGTCCTCGTTACTCAGATCCGTCGCATCCGCGATGTTGTGGGCCCCTTGAACGACGGCCGTCTTGGCCACGGAGGTCGACAGGATCGTGATACCGATCGGGCACAGGGTCGCCTGCGTGACACCTGTCGGGATGAAGCAGCCAGCCGTACCCACAACACCCACCCATGTCATCGGGTCGGAGACCACCCCTTCCACAACATCTCGACCATAATCCCCGATCTTCCCGATGAACGCCGCTGCCCCATTGGTTCGCTGCTCACTCGTCAGTCGCGGTATGTACCCGTTCGCAGTCCGGCGGTTCAACAGTTGGCCAGCGGGTTCGAGCGGCTGCACACCATTCACACCGACCGTGAGTTCATAACCGCCCAAGACAACATCCGGCTCGTGAGCGGGCAACACCACGACCGTCACCGTGCTGTAACAGTGTCCTGACCAGCCTGCATAGAACACAAAGGAGTAGTTGCCTGAGGTTGTCGCTGGCACGGTGTTGATCGTGTATGTAAACCAGCCTGTCTCGTCTGTGGTTGCGGCCTGCTGGATGGATTGCATGAGGAGAGGATCCTCAACCCCGATGTCCACGCCTTCCAGGGGCACGTGGCCCGAATCGTAGACTTGGCCGACGACTGTCAGCGAGGCCCCCGACACGATGCGCCAGTCGTTCGGACCAATCTCGATGCTCTCCGGCACCCTGCGCGTATCGACGTCAAGATCCGCGCTTCCCCATGTCCGCGCGATCGGCGTCAGCGTCAACTCCGTATCCTGGGAACTCTCCCCGTAAGATGGCTGGCCGAGCCTAGCATCGAGCCCAAACTCATCGCTTTCCTTGTATGCCAGGTTGCCCATCTGAGCCACCACCGGGGACACCACAATTGCCGACACGGCAATCGTCAGCACTTGTGCAGGTCTGACGAAACGCCCCAACGGCCAGCAGTGTGATTTGCTTCTCATGCTGCTGTTTCTCCCATGCCCTCGCAAAACAGCCGGGTGGGACCGTCGGCTCGCTGCCTACTAGCCCCACCTGGCTGCACTGCGTAGATTTGGCCGGCTTCGAGAATACCCTCCGAAGCCAGCACAGGAACAGGGCCAGGACTTTCAAGACCACCCTCGCACGATCCGTGAACCATGTGATTCTGGGTCGGGCGCCCGCGAGCACCTTCTGAAGGTGCAGGACCGACCGGAACCCGATGTTGTTGTTCCGGCCACAGCGTGAAATCATAGAAGTCAGCGATGACCTTCAGTTCCTGCGCCATCTCTCAAATCCAAAACAACGCGACGCTCGCTTCGCTCGCGGCAAAGAGTAAGGGAACAAAGAGCAAAGCGTTACTCCTCCAAGTCCAGGACCAAGCGGAACCCTAAGCTGCCGTTCCGAGCGGACGGCGCGTCGTCGTCGCGGTTCGAGCAAGCGCAGCCGTTCGCGTTGTGGTACCAACCGCCGCCGCGGATAACCCGATAGGAGCCGGACAACTGGCTGGTCCATTCCCACAGGTTGCCGGACATGTCATAGCAGCCGTAGTAGCTTCTAGCGTCGTTTCGCCCGTCCTTTCCGTTGAAGTACCCCACAACGCGTGGGCCGTTGTTTCCGCAACTCGTTCCGTTGTATACGCACCAGTCGCAGTCGATCGTGTCGCGCTGAAACCCGTAGGTCCAGTGCTTCTTGGCCACCGGGTCCCAGGCCGCGGCCTTGTACCACTCGTCCGCTGAGGGAAGGCGATAGGTCCGACCTTCGCGTTGGCTGAGCCAGAGCGCGAAATCGACGGCGTCGTTATAGCTGACGTAGCGTAGCGGGTAGTTCTGCCGGCCCTCGTTCACGGTGTAGACCGATCCCTTCTTGGTGATCTCCATCTGGCTGTCGTAGTGGGCCGTCGCCCTCGCCGCGTCTACGCTGTTGAGGTACTCGCAGTAGCGCTGATTGGTCACCTCGTACTTGTCGATCCAGTAACCCCCAAGCGAGTACTGGGCATCCTGAGCGACGAAGACCATATTGGCCATGCCGTTGCCATCGTCCGCGTACACGCGGATCCGAAAGCGACCCGCGATCCCCGGAATGTCCGCTCCCGCGTCCCAGATGACGGTCTTTCGGACCGGTGTTGGCGTGGTCGTAACGTTGGGCCCGATGCTGTTCGTGCCCGTCAGCGTGATGGCCGGAATGTCCCACGCCGGAACCTCGTCGTCCACTACCCGCCCAGCCAGCACCCACACCGTGCACAGTCCCGAGTCTGCATCAGAGATGTCATACTGAATCTGCACCCGCCGCTCCGCCCCCGGCATCTGGACGGCCGTCACGTTCTCCACTCGCGGACCTTCCTGGGCCCACGCTTGCCCGCTCACTCCCGCCAGAGGTACCATCCACAGCACGATACCTTTCGTCCGAATGTGTCTCATCCGTCGTCCTCCTCATCTAACGTGTTCTTCCGCGCGTAAGCTGAACTCCCGCTATGGTTTCGGCGTCGAACCGCTTCTCGCGCGACGTCTTGACTGACCAGTTGTCTGAAGCGAGCCACATGAGTGTCTCGAGCCGCAACAGAGGCTCCGTACTTCGCAACCCGTACACCTTCAGTTCGCGCACGCCGGGTCGGCGGATCTGTTCTCGCCGCTGTAGCAGCGCTGAAAGATACCGAAGTCAGATTGATCCACGTCGCCGTCGGCGTCGAAGTCCTTCCCTCCGCAACCAGCGGCCAGCGGAATTGCCGTCCCAGAAGCACAGCCCTGGAAAGCGACGTAATCATCTTTGTCAACGTCGCCGTCGTGGTCCAGGTCTGCCGCGACGAAATGCACGAGTAGAACGTTGAATGTGGTTGAGTTGTTGTTAGGATCCACATCGTTGGCCACGTTCGCGTCATCAGCCGTCGCGGTAAACAGGTTGTTGCCCGGCTGCAGGATAGCCGCGGGGAGATCCACAGCCACTTGGCTGGACAGGCCCGCTCCGAGGGCCGGAGCTTCGACCGTGGCAATCGGAGTCTCCGTTCCGCCCGCTGGTCTGAGCGCCACGGAGGTCGCCGGCGCGCCGACCCCGCGATTCACCACCGACAGGATGATGCGGGCGGAGCCATCCTGCCGAGCCTCAGAAGAAACCAGCATCAGGGATAAATCCGTGCCGCCGACTGTAACGGCTGCGGTGTTGTTCTCGTCGTCGATTTCGGTGTGAGCCCCATCAAGATCGGCGACAGCATACAGCGCGTGCACCGCCGCCGGTTCCGGCACAGTCCACCTGACCTCTGCCGTGGCAGCCGCTCCGCCGTCCAGCCATCCGCTGATTGTCTTCCTTGCGATCTCCGCGCCACCGCTCGCAGGATCACCATCATAGAATGCCACCACGGCATTCTCAACGGCCAGGTTGCCGACGTTGTGGACTGTGGCCGAGAGCTTTAGTTCAGCCGGCGGGAGATAGCTGCTGCCTTCCACCAGAAAGTCGCTTGTGCCAATCATCAGGTCTTTTCCAACCGGGCATTTGAGCACGCCGAGATCTACGCGGCCCTGCTCCGGCACGTTTTCAATCTCAAGCTGTTGCCCACCCTCCAAGGTGACGGTCCTGGTAACGTACTGAAGCTCGATCCGGTTGTAGGCCAGTGTCAGGTTGCCGGAGTCGTCCCAGACGGCAGAAAACGCTCGCTCCGAAGCGGCGTCGCTGAACAATGGAATATCCTTGCTCCAGCGGCCGGAAATGGGGTCGTACACGGTGCAGTTGGCATCAGGGCCATCCTCGCTTTGCTCCTGCCAGATGAGCACGAGGTTCCCCGCCGGCCCCAGTGTCATCTCCAGGTCGGCGAAGCCTGCGGTCTGCGAGTCGGCCCGCACGGTCGAGGGAGCGCCAGCGAAGTTCGTATCCATCACCAGATCCTCGCCCTGCAGCCACGCGAGGTAGACCATCCCGTCAGGCGATACCGCCGCGTGGGCGTAGCGGTCGGGCAGACTGTTGTCGGTTCGCTGCACCGGGGGCCCCCAGCCCGAGCCGGTGTACGTGCAGGTCCAAAGCTCCTGGTCACCCGTCGTACCCAGATCGCTGTCCATGTCCTGCGTCCAGGCGTAGACCGCGGTGTCGCCGTTGCCTGCCAGGCTCGCGGATAGTTGGCAGGTCATGTTGCCCACCAGCGCCGCCAGCGCCCCCCATGCCTGGCTGGCCGGATCCCATCGTGACCAGTAGACCGTGCTGTTCGAAGCCGTCCCGGGCAAGCCGTAGCCCAGGAAGAGGTTCTGCGTGTTCCCCGTCCACACCAGCAACAGGCTGCCGTCTTGCAGCGGTCCGCAAATCTGCGGGCCGTGGTCGAGGTAGTCGTTGTTTGTCAGTGCCGCCGGACTGGTCCATGCCTGGGTCGCGTGATCCCATCGTGCCCAGACGATCTCCAGTTCGGCGGCCATCGCCGGAAGCTCGGGGGTGTCGAAAGCAGGGTCCTTTACGCGCTCCCAGGCCGCGATGGCGTCGCCGTTGCCGTCGAATGCCACCTGAGGCCCGAACTCGGCCCGGCTATCCGGGAGGATCGGCACCGGGGTGGACCAGGAGCCGCCGTCGAAACGGGTCCAGTGGATGTCCGTGAACTGCAGATCGTTGGGTAATCCGTTGTCCTCGACATAAAGCAGCATCAGGCTGTTTCCGGATGCCGCGATAGCAGGGGCACTATTCGGGAAGACGTTTTCCACGAGCATCTGCTCGGACGGACCGTTGGGTTGAGGCGGCCGATCCGCCGTCCTCGACGATTGTTTTCCCGTGCCCGGTTTGTCGGTGCCCTGGCCCACGAATCGCGCAGGGCCCGCTGCCCGGTAGTCGCGAGACATCGGGCGTGGGCAATTGACTTCCAGGGGATCATTCGAGTACGCCGGCAGCCTGTCGGCCGTCTTTGGCGCCGGTTCCGCACTGGCCGTCGGCCATGTCTTGTTGACAAACACGTATTCGACCGGCCCGATCGTGAAGGATGCGATTTCGAACGAAGCCCCGGCATACGCCCAGAATCGCATCTCCTCCAAGTGCAAGCCGCCCTCCCTCGGAATGACGAGCGTGGCCCCAGGCTTTCCGCCAACGTACAGCCGCATCTGGCAGGAGCCCATCTTGGGTTCATAGGCGGCCTCAAGCCCCAGGTCGCCCGCGATTCGCAGCTCGTCGAATTTGAAGGCCGGGCTGACTGCAAACACGGCATCGCCTTCGATCGAGGGTATCAGGTAGATCTTCGCTGCGAAGTTGGACACCACTCCGCTCAGCCCGGGAATCGCCCCAAGAGAGGTGGACAGCCCCGGGCCCAGCAGATCAGCCAGGCCAACCTTGCCCAATTCAAAACGGCCGGCGATAGCCGCATGGCCCTGCAGACTCTCGAGGGCAATCCCATCACGCCAGTCGGCGGTCCCGTCCAGTTTGGCCGAGACCTCGCCCGTGATCTCCCGGTTACCCACGTAGAGCTTCATCTTCGGATGACGTGTCAGTCCCGGAATCGTGGGTCGTCGCCCGCGCTTGCCCTGCCGACCTTCGGCTGTAACGCCAATGGCGATCTCAAACTCGCCGTCGCTGAGTGTGTAGTCAAAACTGGCATTTACCCCGAAAGAGGCCCCGAACTTCCCGAGCGGTCCCAGATTGAGATCGATCGGTTGAGACAGAGGCAGGCCAGAAGGCGGGAACTCGTAGTCCACATGCACAAACAGTTCGCCCTCCCGCTCCGCCGAAGTCTCCGCGATCAGCAGGTCGGCAAATGCCCTGAGAGCGTCGGGAATGGCGATCAACCGAATCGGCTGCTCAAACAGGGGGGATGGTTGTCCCTCCGAGCTCGTAGCCCGGATTCGAATCGTGTGCTGTCCAGGGGTAAGCCTCTTGTCGCCCATGTCCAGCTCGTAGGATGCTCCGGCAAAGCTGCCGGCGACCTCGTCCAGTTGTTGCGTGTCATTGTCCAGGTAGAACGCAACCATGCCCGGCTGGCCGTTCCAGTCCACGCCCACCGTACAGCGGTTCTTCAATGCGAGGCCCGACAGGAACAAGCCATTGAGCTGAAGTCTGGCAGTGGTCACCACCGGGCCGGTTCCGACTGCAGGGGTCATGGCCACGTCCTGCACGAGCTGTTGGCACGGTGCGGGCGGCTCCAGGAGGATCGCCGTTGTGGCGTAGCCGCTCTTCGAGGCGACCAACGTCGTGGCCGCGGCTCGCGTCACGCCCTTGAGTTCATACCGGCCGCCGTCGTGCGTCGTGTCCGACACGCCGCCGGCCGTAACCGCTACGCCATCCAATCGGGACTTTGTCACGGCGTCGATCACCTGCCCTGAAACACCGAATTGCGCGGCGACGGTGAATGTGGCGCTGGCGGTCCCCCGGCGGTTGTGAGGCGTTGTGAGTAAGAAGTCCACTCGATACGAACCGGTCGGCAGGGGGGCCACCAGCGTGTGACGGTCGGTGCAGGGAACGAACTGGGTCGAGGACTGACAAGCCAGCGACCCAGCCGCCAGAGTCGTCTCGCTTGCGTCTTTCAGCGACCAGGTGATGGTAGCCCCGTCGACCGGCTCCTGCTGCTCCGGTGATGGCCCCTCCGTGGGCCACGCGGAGAGGTTGAGCGTGTTGGTGGCGGTCGAGTAGCTGGCCGCCGGCCAGAGACACACGGTACCCGGGGCCGTGCCGACAGTCAGCGCTCCGATCGTCACCCGCTGCCCGGCATGGTTCAGTTCGTATGCGGTCACCGCCGCGTCGAGGTCCGTCTCCTGGGTCAGAACGGCCAGCAGTTCATACGATCCCGGTTCCAGCTTGGATAGATCGATCCCGTTCCGCAGGTCCGCGGTCCGGACCACCCCCGGGCACGAGCCGGGCCGGCCATCGTAAAGCGGGGCCAGCACCTTCCCGCCCGCGGCCAGCAGCAGCTGCACGTTCTCGCCCAGGGTTGCCCCACGATCCACGAGCTGGAAGCGGGCGAAGAACTCCAGCAGCCCCTGGTCAGAGACGTGGGAGGAGATCTGGTCCACAGCGGTGAAGAACTCGTCGCTCTGCACGATGGTGTGTTGCGTTACGCTCGGCACACAGGTGGGAATCGTGAACGACCCGACAAGAACTCGCCATCCATAAGTTGGCGTTGCCTCATACAACGCCTGGCCGACCGCCGCGTCGGTCGCCGCCGTGCGGACCAGCACCAGCCGATAAGTCCCCGCCGCCAGGGGCAGGGCCACGGACTGGTTCGACCACCAGGAGATCACGCCAGGCGATAGCCCTGGAAAACCGTCGTACAATACGGCCAGCACCTTTCGGTTGCTGCCGTCCCCGGTTTCCGCCGCCAGGAAGATCTGGTCCCGATCGGTGTCCGGCGTGGTCGTGCTGAATACCTGATATCGCAGGTCTACCCTGAGCACGCCTTGCTCGTAGCGGGCTTCGATCTTCTCCGCCGCCGCATACGAGCCGCTGTCTCGGGGGCTGATGACCTTCTCGTCGATGGCCGGCACACTGGCGTTCAGTTCTCCGTCCGCCCAGGAGCGGCTGACCGGGGTCAGGGTGAGTGGAAACGAATCGCTGTCATACTCCCGCGGATCATTGAGTTGAAGGTCGACCGTCAGATCCGGAGTGTCGCCCGTCGCGGGCCGGTTGACCCGGGCGTCGATCCACACATCAACGCTCTCGTCCTCGGCGGGGTTGTTGACGCGCAGCTCAACCGCGAGGTCCTCTGAATCGCTGTAACTGATCTCGGCCAGCGCTGGGGAGAACCTGCCGATCACCAACAGGCCGGCAAGAGCAGCAGCAAGGTCGTGATGATGATCTCTCATAGCAGACCCCAGGCAGCTCCATATTCGGGGATGATCATCTTCACCACTGTCTTATGAAACCGGGAGGGGCGTTCGGCCCGCAGCCTACCAGCCCCTTCCGGCCCCACCACACAGGTTTGGCCGCAGATCCCGCCCGCGGGATCCTGCAGCACAGGAGCAGAACCAGGACTCTCACCACCACACCCTCGCGATCCGTGAACCGCGAGATTCCCGGCGTCTGGCGACACGTAGTCACCTGAGAGTGCAGGACCAAGCGGAACCCTATGTTGTTGTTCCGATTGGACGGCGTGTTGTTGTTGCGGTTCGTGCACGCACAGTTGGCTGCGTTGTTGTTCCAACTGCCGCCGCGGAGAACCCGACGCCTGTTCGGCTCTGCCCCTTGAGAACCTCCATTCCCGGCTCAACCGTCGAACGAGCCGGTTGCTGTCCGCGCGTTTGGCATGTCCCAACCAACTGGCTAAGCGGGCCTTCACATCCCTCCAGTCAATCTCCCCCTGAGCATAGGCTTTTCGCATCCATCGCACGCGGCGACGGAAAGCCCTGATGTTCTGCTTCCGAAGCAACCGGTAGCTCGGCCAGATCCGGTAGCCGATGAAAGTCAGCCCGGTATCCACTGGCCGCACGAAAACCTTGTGCTCGTGCAGTTTCAACCGCACTGCCGCCAGCTTCTCGCGGATGGCCCTCAGGGCATTCCTGAGCACCCGTCGGTCGTTTTGCAGCAGAATGAAGTCGTCGCAGTACCGCACGTACGCCCCTATCCCCAAGCCGCCCGTGACGTAGTGATCCAGGCCGTTCAGCATCCAGTTGGCGAACCACTGGCTGGTTAAATTGCCGATCGGCAAGCCGCGGCGGCGCTCCAGCGGGGTGAACAGATCGTCGCCCCTGAACCAGCACGTAGCCTGCGGCTGCTCATTGGAGGCATTGACAATCAGGTTCATCAGCCCCAGCACCCGGCGATCTTTGATCAACCTGCGGAACGTACCCTTGAGGATCTCGTGGTCGATGCTCGGAAAAAACTTCTGAATGTCACATTGCAGGGCATACCGGTGCTTTCGCATCAGCGTCTGAAGCCGGTCGGCGGCCCCGTGTGTTCCCTTACCTTTGCGGCAGGCGTAGCTATCCGGATGGAAATGCCGATCCAGTATCGGCTCCATGACGTTCATCAGAGCGTGATGCGCAACCCGGTCGCGATACGGTGCCGCCGAGACTAACCTCGGCTTCGGAAGCGTGATCCACCGCGTGCGGAATGCTCCGGGCTTGTAGCTCCCGTCCATCAACTCGGTACGCAGGCGAAGCAACTCCTCCTCCAGGTCGAAGTTGAATGCCTGCACGGCGGACCGACCGCGCTTGCCCCGTTGGGCCTTCCTCGCCGCCAGGACGAGATTTTCCCAACAGACCAGGGTCTCCCAGAGTCCGCCGTACCGTTTCACGCCGTTGGCCTCCTGTCTTTCACCCATCCGCCGACCTGCGATCCAATCGACTGCATGGTCTGAGCGGCAAACCCGTGGCTCTTGACCGGTAACACTCCGAGATCCTTGGCCAACCGAACCTGAAACCGCAGGACCTCCATCTCCAGATTCGCCTTGTTCAGAGCTTCCACCTTCTCCCGGGAGTACTTGGCGGTCAGCAGCAACGTTAGGATGGTCTGCAGCCGATTCTCCATCGCCAGACCAAGGCTGTACCGGTGGTGACGCGGAAACTCCTCTGTGTGCTGGATCATCCACAGCATAAAGTCGTAGAAGTCCGCGATTACCTTCAACTCTTCTGCCATCGCTCTTCTCTTTTCACTCGCGACCAGGGGCTTCGCCCCTGGACCCCACGAGGGGCAAGGGGACAAAGAGCAAAGAACAAAGGGTTCCTATGGGTCCAGGACCAAGCGGAACCCTATGAAGTTGATCCGACCGGACGGCGTGCCGATGCTGCGGTCCGTGCACGCACAGAGGGCCGCGTCGCTGAGCCAACTGCCGCCGCGGATAACCCGATACTGATTCACCGTGTACCAGCTACTTGTCCATTCCCACAGATTGCCACTCATGTCGTAGCAGCCGTAGGGGCTCTCGGCTTTGTTTCGGCCGCCTGTTCCGTCGTAGTAGCCCACAGGTGTTGGCCCCCCGACGCAGTAGGCGGTACCGTTATGATAGTTGCACCAGGAGCAGTCGATCGTGTCTTGCTGGAACCCGTACACATAGCGCCTTTGAAGCTGCGGATTCCAGGACGCCGCTTTCTCCCACTCCTGTTCAGTGGGCAGTCGGTAACTGCGGCCTTCCCTCGCACTCAGCCACGCGGCAAAGGCCGCGGCATCGTCGTAGCTCACGTAGTACACGGGGTAGTTCTCCCACCCGCCCATGACGGCGTAGACCGACCCGTTCTTGGTGATCTTCATGGTGTCGACCCAGTGGGTGCCGACAGGATCGGCGGCGTTCAAGTACTCGCAGTACCGCTGGTTGGTCACCTCGCACTTGTCGATCCAGAAGGCGTTGACCTGGATATTGCTGCCGCCCTGGTAAGGGAACGGGCCGGAGCCCACGTAGGCCATCCTGGCCATGCCGTTGCCGTCGTCGGCGTAGACGCGGATGCGGATGCTGCCCGACAAACCCGGGGCGTCGGCCCCGGCATTCCAGACGATCGACTTGTCTTGACCGGGGGTGACATTCGGCCCCGCGGCGCTGCCGCTGTTGAAGGTCCGAGCCGGAATACTCCAGGTGGAGCCGCCGTTATTGCTGACCAGCACCCAGACAGTGCACAGGCTGTTGTCCGGATCGGTCAGGTTGTACAGGATGTCGATGAGCTTCGAGTCTGTCGGTCGCTGGACGGCCCTGACCTGGCTGACGGTGGGTGCGCCGGCGAGCGCCAGATTGCAGAAGGCCAGCAGGCCGGCCGCCGCTGACAGCGCGGGCATCTTCGTTGGCATGATCGTCGTCTCCGGTCGTTTTTTTCGTGTCTTGATTGCCATGGTTCACCCCTCTCCTTCGATCACCACTGGTCCACGGGTATGGCCACGCGGAAGCCCACTAAGCCCGAAAGAGAACCGTCCAGGGATTGGGCCTTAGACCATTCGTCTGAACTGGCCGCCCGGCAGGTCACACCCATACGGGTGCTCAGCCAGGCGAGATACGCGGTCTGATCGCCGCCGGCGAGCCCCTCGGCCGGGGTGTCCGCGTACTCCGCCATAACCATATACGCGTAGGGAGTCACCGAGCCGTGCCGGGTGATCTTCATGTTCGAGTTCCAGTGGGCGCCGGTCGGGTCGAACTGGTTCAGGTAGTCGCAGTATCGACGGTTCGTCGCCTGCTCACGGTCGATCCACACCGCGTTGACCGATGAGGGCGGTGGGCCGGCCGGGACAAGCACCGAGTTTCCAAGTTGACTGGCCAGACCGCCGCCGATCCCGTCGTCAGCCCGGACGCGGATCCGCATCGTGCCGCTGATGCCCGGGATGTCGGCGGCCGCATCCCAGGTGATCCGCTTGCCGTTTCCGGGCGTGACGCCCACCCCAATCGCGCTGCCGTTGACGAAGCTGCGGGCCGGCAGGGTCCACGGCCCGCCCTCCTTGCTGACCAGGATCCACACGGCACAAGGGTCGTTCTGCGGCTCAGTGAGATCGTACCAGATGTCGATCAGGTGCGAGTTGTCCGCCCGGGGTTGTACCTGCACGTTGCTCACCGTGGGTTCCGTATTCGCAGACCCAGGACCCTTGGAGGGCGGATCACCCGCGAGAACAATCCCGACGAGCGTCACCACGATCACGGCCAGCGCCGCACCCATCGCAATCGTCACAATTCGCCTCGTCATATGGCTATACTCCTTCCAGCCGAAGGGCCACACGCATCCGCGACAGACTTGACCTGACGAGCCAGGCATCGCGGCCCGGCCGTGTATGAAGTGCTTCCCCGCCATTCTCTCTACGCCGCCTTGACCGACGTGTCTCCGCTGGCCAGGAAGCTCGCAGGATGCGTGCATCTTCCAGGGGAGCGATGATCGCTTCGCGGCGACGAGCTCGCAGAACCTAACGAGCATTGTACCTTTACAGTATGAATACAAGCAAGCGTAAATGCCGCACGATAGGGCGAATGTGGCACGGACGGCCAGTGAGCAGTGGAATGATATGGATCCCCCGCTTCCCGGTTTTCCACTCCCCCCCGCACCTCGTCGACAGACCACACCGACCGACCGGCCGGGCCTTCGGCGACCTGCTCGATGAATTGGACATGTACTCGCTGGTCCGCAGCCGGGTCCTGTCCCGGGGTCGCTACGGCCGGACACGCGAGATCATCCTCGACCTGTCCGAGGAACTCATCGAGAAGATCCATGCAGCCGTCCGGATGAACTTCGAGATGCGGCAGTAGAGGGGTTTCCGGGGACGACATCCCCGGCGCTTCGGCTGTAGCCATCGTTCCGATCTCATCGCTCGCACGCCCGGCATCAATACTCCACCATGAGATTCAGGCACGAGCTGCTCTGCTTCCACTTCACTCATTTGCGTAACCGGCTCCATCTTCATCACCTCCAAGCCATTGCCGGTCCCTTCGGCAGCGCAGCTTCCCGCCGCAGCAGCCTGACAATCCCATCCCTCAGCCTGTCCCACTCGGGCATACACAGGGCAAGGTCGCTCGTGGCCCTTGCGGAAACCACGGACGGTACCTTGATGTGATGATAGTCCAAGACCTCCTCAAGCTCCTCGATGATCCGAAACGCCATATCGCGCGCCTGCGGTGTCCTGCCAGTCCGCTCGCTGCCCTTCACCAGAATGTCCGTACCCGCGTCTTCAAGCAGGTAGTATTCAGTACCGTAGATACACGCTTCTTCCTCGCGACCCTCGCGGTCCGCCGACGGAATCCTGATGTCGTTCTCCGCCAATAGCTCCTCGAAGTCCCCGATGATGGCGAAGGCCAATTCCCGAGCGTCCCCTTCTTTCATGGTCCCACCTCCGGCAGCCAGAACCACTCGATCGCAACGCCTCTGCCAATCTCCCTGTTGACCAATACCTCGGTCCGATCCTCAGGGCAGCCGAACTCATGATCGGACTCGTATCCCTGCTTCCTGAGCTTCTCATGGATGCTCATCTTTGCCACCTCCGTGCCCACAGGCACCGCTCGCGGCTGGGCGGTGCCAAGGGCCTCGATGCCCCGGCGGGCGATGGCCCTTTCTCGCCCACTTGGCCCGCTCAATCTCGTCAACCTACTGCTGCGCAGGCACGGATGCCCTCAGATCACCCGCTCCTCGTCGACCGGCTCAACGCGATCCTGCTCGTCGGACTGCGCCAGCATCGACTCAAACGCCTGGAACAGCACGAAGATCGCGAGCGGAATCTCGTTCCGCAAAAAACTCGTCGACGTCTGCCAGGCCCCGTCGCGGTCCTTGTACCGCCTGCTCACCGAGGCCTTCAGCACCTTCTGCGTCTGGCCCTGCACCGTGATCTCGTTGGCCCAGATGGCGCAGGACACCTGGCCTGCACGGAACTTCTCAACTGGTTTTGTCTTATCCATTTTCACACCTTGGGCTCACCGTCTTACGCGGCGAGCCTCTTCACATCTACCGGAAGAGGCTCGATCGCCTCTCCCGTCTCGCGCCCGCCGGATCTATCCGGCCCCAGGACGCCGCGGATGATCGTCGCGGCCGTCCGCTGAACGCGCTCCAGCGACGCCAGCAGCGTCTCCCTGTTGCCCTGGTAAAGCTGGATGTAGTCGCTCGCGGCTCCGTTCGCGTCCAGCCCGACGGCCTGGCACACGACGAAGGCCACCGCCTCCGCCTCGGTCTCGCGAACCGTCCTGCTGGCCGGACGGTTTCGGGCGTCGCTGTGCAACAACTCGTGAGCGGCCTCGTGCGCGAGCACCGCGAACTCCTCCGCCGGCTCCAACCCGGCCCTCAGCACGATCCTGCCGCCCACGGACATCCCCTCGGCCCCGCCGAGCCGGTCCGAATGCTCCAGCGCGATTCCCTGCTCCCGCACGAAACCCTCGAGTCGCGTTAGGTGTATCCCCGGATCGCCGGACGGCCGGGCGAACTCTGGCAGCGGCCGTCCATCCGTCATGCTGATATCGAAGACCACCGCCGTCCGGAAAGCGACCACCCGCTCCCGCTCCGGCAGGTTCGGGTCCCGAACCACCACCGGGGCCAGGATGCGAATGCCCCTGGCCCCACGCCGCACCTGCCGGCCCAGCCTCTGCCAGGCCCGGTACCCGGCGACATGCGAGGCCTGCGGGCACGCCCAGTGGATCAGCAGCACGTTGCCCCAGCTATATCTCGGGAAGCGCGCCAGCATAGCCAGGTAAGCCTTGAGCCGATCGCTCTGCCCGGCCTCCAGGGCGGCGACCAGCTCATCGACCGCCCGCCGGATGATTTGCTGTGTCTGGGAAGCGTTCGTTTTCACCACCCCCGGTAAACCGGCTGGGCCACCGAATCGAGTCGGAGCGGCGGGATCGCGCCCGCGTCCACTGATATCCAGCTCAACGCCCTCGGGGCTGATTCGTTCGCCGGACGCCGTGAGGTAGTGCCCCTGCACGGCAAACCTGTCCGGGAAACGCCTGATGAACGCCCGCGCCTCTGCCAGCATCAATAGCTCCGGGTGGGCCAGTATCGCGTCGGTCACGTTGTAGACCAGGAAGCGCCGGCTACCCGCCCTTGTGCCTGCCGAAACCGATGCCTGTGAAGTCCTTCGCGTCTTCATCTCGACCGCCTCACACCGCCGATGGCTCGGAACCCCATCGTCGCCGACGACTGAACTCGCGCAGCTCGTGGATCTCCTGCGAGAGGCGTCTGACCCGTCGAAGCCACTTGGCATACGCACGCTGGTCCGCATCCGCGAAGTCGTCGAGGTCCACCTCCGGGCGGGAAGCCCTGGTGCGCACCTGCTCGCGGGCCTCGGAACTGAGCCTCTCGCGGACCGTGTCCAGCATGAACAGGTCGTTCCTGAGTTGCTCCCGGAGCTTGTCCGCCTTGTAGCGGGCCGCGTCGAAGGGTCCCCTTAGTCTCTCGAAGTCCCATGTGCCGAACGCCCCCCAATCGAGGTGGCCCCACTCGTCGATCGCCGGCCGGATGCCGCCCCTCCTGCTCCTGCACGGCAAAGCCAAGATCGGTCCCCACTCCTGGGCGAAGACCTGGCGCTCCAGTTCCGCTGGGTCCGCCAGCTCCTCGTCCTCCAGACCGGGCACGCTGCCATAGCCCCTCTGTCTCTGCAACTTCAAAACCGCCGGTGCCGGCAGCTCGATCTCCTCGGACTCCTTCCTCCCGGCCAGCCCCGGGTCATCGACCCCTGGGATGCCCCCGTGCCTGCTCGGGTGTGGCACACTCGGCCACACCAACTCCAGAAGCCCGATGTACTCCCGGTCCCCGAATACGACTTGATGTTCGTCTGTTTCCATGCTGATTACCTCCGAGCTGCAACCGCTCACGCGTCGGTTCGCCCAATCCTGAGCGAAACGACCGGGACCCGCTCATGTCCGGCCGTCGCTCACGCCGTGGTGACAGAGGATCACGCCGCGTCTCTCCATCCCCTCCGAGCGGGCAGGTTCTTAGCCGACCCCTCGATAAAGGTCTAGGCCCGCAGGCCGACCCCCCAGGGGACAACATTTACGATCAGGCGTCTGCGTGGACCCGAAGCGGACCTGTCCTCGATCAGATCGTGCGCAGGGTCCGTCGAGCGGACGCCTCGATAAATGTTGAGGCGAACCGACCACGCAGGGGGAAAACATTTACGATAAGGGCGTCGGCGTCCTTGCCGCTCGGAGGGGATCCCGCTCGGTTGGATGCCCAATCCATCATTGTCGACCCATTGACCAGCCGCGATTCTGGGAGGCGGACGCGCTTCGCTCCGTTTCGAGCCATGGTCGGGTCACCGTGGTTTGTCTCGGCGACCGTGTCCCACAATCGCGGGCGGTCACGCGGGTCGATCCAGGCGTAGCCACCCGGCGGCTGTCTCCACCCCTGCAGCCCCACTCCCCGCGTGGCTTCCCGGTCATGCAGAAGCACCGTCTCGCTCGGTTCCCACCACAACTGGTTGCGAGACTGAGATATCCGCGTCTTCTTCGTGTCTCGTCGTGTTGACTGCCTTCAAGTTGCAGCCCCTCACGTGTCCGTTCGCCCACCTCCTCGGCGAACCGACTCGTCAGCCCTCCAGTTCGCGGAGACCCCAACGAGCGGACCCCTCGATAAAGCTTTCGGCCGCAGCCGTGAGCTTTACGACAAGGGGTCTGCGGGGGTTGGAGCGAAAAGCGGTTCGTCGCGCACGACGAATCCGCGCCCATCGGCGAAGCCGATCAGAGCACCTTGCAGTGCAGCCGATCCATGAACATCTCCGCCTCGGCCATCAACGCAAGTTCATCTCTCACCACCAGCCTTTCCCCGGCGTCCAATCGGTCCGCCAGGCCGATCCAGACCAGCAGATCATCCGGACTGAGCACCTGGCCCCATTCATCTGTCGGCAGCCGCCACCGGCTGCGGATCATGTCCAGGATCGCGCGAAGTTTGTATGGATTCATGTTGATACCTCCGAACGACCACCGCCCAGGTGGCGGCTCGCTCGGTCCTGTGCGAGCCGACACCACACCCTTGCCCGGAGACCGGTTCACACCCCTCGATGGGTTCCTCGTCTGAAGGCCGACCCGGCCGCCGGCCGCGAAAGCCCTACGATCACACGCATCTCCGTCCGCCCGTCGCCACCGTCCGCGCCGCCTTCCCGCCTGACCCGTGCAGATCAGCCGATTTAGGTGTAACTCGCCGCCCGCTATGCAACTTTCCTACGTTTCCGGCGTACGAGCGGCAAGTACGGATATAGCCTGTGGCGTTCCGCTTGGATGCGGTGATCCTGGAACGCATCCCAGTCATCGTTGAGATACACGGCCCGCAGGTTCAGCATGGCTTGGGCTCCCGAAATGCACCAGCGCATCCCGGTCCGCTCCATCCGGTCCTTCACCAGGTGCCGACAGGCGCCCTCGGCCACGCCGCTGCCGATCGGATATCCTGCCGCCAGGTATTCATCGTAGCGCATCAGCCGTCGGTTCCCTTCCAGGTAGCCGATCACAGCGGATGGTTGTCGCCCGCGCGAACCGCGCAACGCCTGTTTGGTGGCCATCTGCTTCAGGCCGCCGATCACATATCCCACCTCGCCACGTAGCAGCCGGAAGAGCCGATCGGTCACGAACTCCTTGGCTTGGGCGCTGCCCTCCGGGTGAAAGCAATGCGCCGCCTGCCACAGATACTCCAGGACGTGGAACAGATCCAGGATGCAGACGATCCCAGGCGCCAATGCCCGCAGCTTCTTCCACAGCGCCCGCTCCCCGTCCATCACGCAGACCACCTTCTTGCGTCCGGTCGGGTTGCGGACCTTCACCTGCTCGGCAAACCAGGAAAAGATCCGATCCTTGGCGTTCACCTCCACCCCGGCGATCTCCCGGGTCAGTTCGGCACGCAATTGCTTGTGGCGGGGCTTCGGCCGATCTGGCCTGCGGGCATCACGTAATACTTCGTCCACCACGTCCTCAGGCGTCCGCACGAACGGATCGATGGTATACACCCCGCCCACGCAGGCCATCCGCTTCTTGTTGGCCTTCTCGCCTTTCTTGCGACGACCGCGAACCGCTGGCGGAGCTTGCCCGGCGTTCCGACGCATGGGGACGCCCTTGCCGTCGGCGGTCAGTACCAGAATCGATCCTTCTTCCTGGGCCGGTGGCTTGGGCGCGGATTCCTGGAACACCGATACGCCCTCGGCCATCGACAGGCTCATCTGCTCCAGACTGCGCACCGACTGGCCGATCCCCAGGATCTTCTCCACCTTGCGCCGTGACTCTTCGTAGGAGTCCTCCACGCAGAAGGATTGGTCCCACTCCTGCAACACATACGAAAACTCGCTGTCCGGCAGGCCCAACAGCGCGTCCGTCGGGACCGCCTCCTGCTTCTGCGTCTCCCGCGTGCCGTACACGTAACGGGAGATGTCCAGCTCTCCGAACACCGACACGTACCGCCGATCATGCGGCACCTCCAGCCGCCGCAGCTCTCGCCCCTCAAGGATCAGTGTGTCACCTATGTCTCCGGGACCTACGCCCTCCACATAACCCCTCAGCAGTGTGTGCCCCAGGGCCAGCAGCGAGGACCACAAACCACGCTCCACCTGGTCCATCGGCCGCCCGTCGCGCGCGCACCGCCGAACAAACGCAGCCATCTCCTCCAACTGCGCCTGGCCCTTGAGAATCATCCGTTCCTGTGCCATGATCATGCCTGGGTCTCCTTACCAAGAGGGCGAACATCGTCCTTGATCAGCAATGTTCCACCTCTGGAGACCCTTTATATCACTCGCAAAGCACATGTAAATGTTTATATTATAGGACCTTACGAGGGCGCGCCCGGCGAGTTACACCCAGCCGATTTCCATCCCTGCCAACAACATCAGATCTTATTCATAGTCGGTTTTCGGTGCAGGCTAGAACTCTCGCCGCGGTCAGGAGTTACGGTTCCGCGCCGGCACCATAAATGCATCGCTTGCGTGTGACTGGTTCCGGTTATTGGTGCAATCTCTGGGCCCGACGGTTCGCCACTTTCGCGGAACCCTGGTTTGCCCCGCCTTCGAGCCTGAAGACGTAAAGATGGTCGTTTGCCGCCCCCGCCCATGCTCGGCCTGATGGATGCGCAGCGATGTGGTCGATGGCGATTGGGAACCAAGCCACGGCCTCACCGGTGATGACATCCTCGATCACCGTTTCCACTCCCCGTCGCATCGCCCGGAATCGGAATCGCGTCGGCCCGGCCGCAATCGCCCGGACATCACCGTACCCCTGAAGCGCGCCGCGATATCGGCCTGTTCTCGATGACCAGAGGTGAACCGTATCATCGTAGGCTCCGGCGACGACGGTTCTCCCGTCAGGCGAGAAAGCCATTTCCCGGATTGAACTGACGGGGCCATGAAGGGAGCGGAGCCGGCGTCCGTTGCCTATGTCCCAAAGTCGCACGATGTGATCCGCGGCCCCGGTGGCTATGCGGCGTCCATTTGGGGAGAACGCCATCCCGGTCACGCCGCCCTTGTGCCCACCCAGAGAGCAGCGCCGGTGTCCGGTTTCCGTATTCCATATTCGGACCGTTTCATCGGTCGAACCGGAGGCGAGATCCTGGCCATCAGGGGAGAAGACGACACAGTTCACGAGAGACCGGTGGCCGCGGAGAACGCGCGGCGGACCTCCGTCCCGCAGATTCCAGATACAGACGCTTGCATCCCAGGTTCCCGCGGCGACCCAATCGCCGGTCGGTGAAATCGCAAGCGCCTCAATTGATCCTCGTTCAGCTCGGAGGCAGTGGATCTCGCCACCTGTCTTGACGTCCCATATCCGTACCGCTCTATCGTGGGAACCGGCGGCGACCGAACTGCCGTCGGGCGAGTATGCCAAGGCCACAACAAATTTCTTCGGGCCGCGGAGGCACCTCAGCTCCTGGCCACTGCCCGCGTCCAGGATTCGAACTGATTTATCTGAACTGACGGCGAAGGTCTGGCCATCCGGTGCGCAGGCAATACCGCTCACAGTCTCTCCCCGCCCCGGAAACGGTTGCGCCCCCAACCTGCCGTGCTTTCTCCAGAACCGCACCGTGCCGTCAAGGGCCCCGCTGGCCAGGCGGGAGCCGTCTGGGGAAAACGCCACACAGGTCACGACATCAGCATGTCGGCCGACGGTGCGAAGCGGTCGGCCGGTTGTGGCATCCCAGAGTCGGATGGTTCGATCGTAGGACCCACTGACGATCATCCTGCCGTCCGACGAAACCGCAACGGCGGTCACAGCGTTCTGGTGGCCACGGAGGCATCGCACCTCTCGGCCGGTGCGTACATCCCAGACTCGTACCGTCCGATCCACGGACCCGCTCGCAAGCCAACGGCCGTCCGCGAAGAAGGCAACACCTTCAACACCCCGTAGATGTCCGCGAAGGCATCGAAGCTGCCGGCCGGACGAGGCGTCCCAGATGCGAATCGTGCCGTCTGCCGAGCCGCTGGCTATCCGGCAACCGTCGGGAGAGAACACGGCGCTCTTTGCAGCATCCGCGTGTCCCCGAAGGCACAGCAACTGCCGTCCGGAACCAGCATCCCACACTCGAACCGTCGTGTCCTCGGCGCCACTCACTATCCGTGTCCCGTTCGGAGAGAACGAGACCGCTCGTACGCACCCCCTGTGTCGCATTGATCGAGGCAAGAACGTCTCGTGTCCACCCTGAGTGCTGTGTATTCGAATAGACCAATCGTCCGATCCTGTGGCAAGCCAACGGCCGTCCGGAGAAAGCGACACGCAGGACGGCGAGCCGTACCCACTGATGCACAGCAGATCTTGCCCGTTCTCACAGTTCCAGACGCGGGTGGTCCCGTCCTTGTAGGAGCTGCTGCAACTGACGATCCGCCGACCGTCCGGGAAGAAGCCGATCCCAGTTACGCCTCCCTCGTGTCCCCAGAGGACTGCGCATGCGGCACTGTCCACCCCAGATGCAGGTGGACGTAACGAGCGCAGCCAGGCGAAACCCGGCGTAAGTTTCCGCTTCTGACTCAGCCAATCCTCCAGCAAACCATGCAAGGAAGGGGCAGGTGGGCCGCAAGTCCTCGGCCCTTGGTGCCGATCCCTGCGAGCCGGACCAGGATGGTGCGGCGCCGCTCGTTGAGGATCGTACCACCAGCAAGTGCTCCACAAACACTGGAAGAGGCTCTGCGGATGGCGATGGATGAAGTGGAGATCCCTTCGAAGGGCCTGCTCGAGCAACCGGAGCCTGACAGCTGTCGGATGGCGTGACGGCAGAAGGGGGAGGACACGTCCGTAGTCGGTGACAAGCTCGAAGATTAAACCCGCCTGAACCATGGCCTCGAAAAAATGCGGGGCCATCAGGGTCCACGCCGCCATCCGCAGCCGCCCGCCCTTGATGAGGTCTCCGACGAAGTAATGCAGCTCCTCGGTCTCATCAAGGTCGGCGTACGAGTTCATTAGCGCCATCGGGTTTCATCTTCTCCTGCGCCTGCGGACACGGGCGAGCATCGAGTCGGCGATCATCCGGTGATAGCGCCTCAGATCTACATCGATCTCTTCCTGAAGGAAATCCTGAAATGCCTTGTGGTAGATCCGGTAGGTGGGGTTTCTCGTCCCAACGCCGTCCTTGCGCAGAAAAGCCGACCACTGGCAAAGTGCCCGCCTCACCTCCGCGACGGGCACATCCGTCCACCTGGCAACAGCCTCCGCCGATACGGGTCGCTCTGCAGCGGCGAGAACGCATACGACTCGCTCGTACACGCGGCGGAACGCCTCCCGATCAAGGCTACGCATCTGGGCCCAGTGGGCGCGGTAATAAGCCCGCAAGCCCTGCGGAAGATCGTCCGCGCGACCAGTGGTGAAGCCCCCTTTCTCGATGGCGGGAAGGACGTGACGGAGATACATGAAATTGCCATCGCTCCTTTGCGACATCAGATTCACAAACCCTGCCGCGCTGATCCTCTGCTTGGCCATCCATTTCTTCACGCCATTCCGGGGCAGGTAGGAGCGAACGTAGGTTATCACATCTCGGCGATTGGCCTCTTTGTACTCCCCCAACTCAAACGGCCTGATACAGCTGGCAGGGACGGGTCCATCCTGCGTGCGCCTTGAGGTGACCACAAAATAAACACCCCGTGGGAGCGCCAGCGGCAGGCACAACGGGTTACGCAGATCGTGCTGGGTATCATGTCGGACCTCATCGAGGGCGTCGACCGCAACGATGAGTTTCTCGTCGCGCACGCCCACGGCTTGGCGAAGCAGTTTGTTGAGAAACGCGCTGCTCTCGTCAAAACCGTCGGGCAGCCCGTCGTATCCGAGGCCACACCGTACGATGAGCTGGGCACAGATGTTACCGAGAAACTGCCTTCTACTGGCTATGGCCTCGGACGCGATGTTAAAGTGATGCGCGCCGGCCTTGTTATCTTTGACCAGCTTCGCCAGGATGGATGACTTGCCAACTCCCGGGTCGCCTGTAATCCAGAAGTACCCAGATGGTTCGTCCCCATCGTTCACGAAGGCGTCCAATGCGGCGAAGACGTACTCGCGGCTGCCTTCCTGAAATTCCCGGAGACGATCTTCGATAAAGGCCTCGAATGAAATCTGATGCGTGGCCAGCCCAGGTGGAGCTGACGCCAACTCCGCTCGATCAGCCTGGCGCGGGCCGGCCCGGTGCTTTGTCCTGCTACCAGCGACACACCCATCTGACGACCCCTGATTCTCCACGCGCGACGAGCCGAGCCTCCTACCACGGGTGGATCCGGGCGGATGCCTGCAATTCAAAATGCCGTTTACTTCTCGGATGAGTCTGCCGAGGTGTTCCTCGACGCCCGGCGAATTGGGTGGGCTGGGATTCCCGAGAGTCGTTGTGCCGCAGACTGAGCTCAGCTTCTTGCAGAGAGCTTCTTTGTGTGTCCAGAAGTGAAATGTGCCCCGCCTGTTGCCAGCCACTGAGAGCTGGATCCGTGCCTTCCTGCCGCCTTCGGATGGAGCGGGGAAAAGATCCTGTACACCTTCGCGAAGTCTCTTGTCGAGGCCTGTGTAGGGCTTTGATAAATCCCTGCGAAGATAATAATGCCGTACCAGGGTACCGTACGTTTGGTCAGAAGACGCGAGCTCCGCCGGCGCGTAAGTGTCTTCCGCGGTCTGCGATGTGCCTGGAAATGCTCCTTTCTGTCGACGATGGGCAAGGACGCTGAGAATGAGCAAGCAGCTGAAGTAACCCCAGGATGTCTCCCCATCGCGAACCTCGTAGTAGTGCCAGATGTCGTCATCCCCGCTGTAGTGTACGAGGATGTATCGCAGCGCGTCCTCCGGGGCTGCCGCGAGGTTCAGGATCACGCCCAGCTCGTCAGCTTTGTGCTTCGGAAGGGACCTCTTGTTCTTGCCTTGGGGGTTCGCCATGCGGCCTCTCCACGATTAGTTGACCGCCATCTTCGTAAGCTCCCTTCGTAAGTTCCCCGGAGCTCGGCCCGAGGCCGGTCCCACCGGAGTTTACGTGCATGATAGCCATACCCGGCTCATTTCGTAAGTGACTTCGTAAGTCCTTGTCTCGTAAGTACTTATTGCTGTTTCCTTCTTGCCTTTTGGCTTTTCCTGGAGTAGGAAGATCATGTGATGAAGATGTTAGCGGCAGGATTGCCCCGAGCATCTTCCGGGTATGCGGCAACCCGAGCGTCGATCTGCCTTTCGCAGAGTTTAGGCGGCATCGTAACGGAATGTCACCAGATAGAGCTGTACACATGAGAAAGGACGGAAATCCCATGATGTTCCCATTCCCGCGCAGATCACGAAGGAACTCCCAATCGGCGCAAGGTGTGGACTTACCAGACGAGGCCGCGCCTGATTCGACGGCCGCACCCGGAGCCGAGGATACGAGGGAGCTCGTGCGTGATCCCACTGGTCCGACCGAGCCGGTCCGGAGAGTGTCGGTGGGTGCAGCCGCCAGATCCGGCAAGGACAATGGAGCATATGGCACCGCCGTGTCCTCGATCGTGGAGGAGAACGCGAACCGGCCGATCTGCGTGCCGGCTCGATTCGCGCACGAGGTACTCACCTTTCTCCTGCTCGTGTACTGCGCTGAGAGTTGGCGCGGGGCTCCACAGATCTTCACGGCCGTGGGGCCCCCGGGATCGGGCAAGACCGTCACGCTGCGTGAAATCTGCCAGCGCTTCGGGGCGGTCCTCGAGATCGTGGATGCCTCGATGTGCGAGGATGAAATGGCCGGCAAGACCGTTGATAAACTCCAGGCACTTTACATCAAGGCCTCAGAGGACCAGGTCAGGTCTGGAATCCCACGCGTCATATTCTGGAACGAGGTCGCGCTGGGTATTGGCAATCGCGACAGGCGCATATACATCACAGTCAATACCCAGTTGCTCGTCAGTGCCATCATGGAGATCACCGACCAGCCCACGCGCGTGAGAGGTCGAGACACGGTCCTGGTGCCCTTCATCATGACGTCCAACGACATGTCGCCACTGTACGCGCCTCTGCGGCGTTTTGGGCGCATGCGGGTTGTTCGCTGGGAGCTGACGCCGGAGGAGACTCATACCATCGGTCGCCACATTCTGCGTGGCTACCTCGCCGCAGAGCAGTTTGACTGGCTGGCGGCCAGGGCCGGTTCGTGGACACCGGCCCATTATCAGGAGCTGAAGACGGCCATTCTGCGATTGCGGGTCAGGCAGGCGGTAGAAGGGCTGTCGGCCCGCGAGGCACTCCTCGCGGCCGTGCAGGGCAAGGGGGCACGTCTGATCGACGCTCAAGGGGTTGCTTGGGAAACCCTCAAGGCCGCCGTCGCCGACGTAGAGCGTGGCGTGGAGGCGGCCCGAACTGATTACACCATACAAACAAAAGGAGGTAAGTCATGATTCGGACTCAGACCGTCACGCAGGTGACCGTCCGGCTGAAAGTGGTGGTGCTCAACATATGTTACGTAGTCCAAAGGACGGTCAAGGACGCCCGGTTGGAGGAGATCATCGCCTATTGCGTGCCCGAGAAGCTCCTGAAACAGACCACCATCTGGGGTGGGCACGGCAAACAGGCGGATGCCAGGCTGGATACGGAGGTCGACTATAACCTAGCCGACGGGTCACCCCGGCTGAGGACCATGTTCAGTGGCGGGGGCAGTTTCAACGGGCCGGAAAGGTGGCCGGGCGATCCGCCGTTCGCTGCGGCCTCCGAGGGTGACATCTGCAAGATCTGGAAGGAGGCGGTGGAGTGGTTCGTCGATATCTGCCAGCAGAACGGACTGGATCTGTTCTGGACCGTATCGTTCCTCGACAAAGACGAGGAAATGTGTCGGAAGTTCAACCTGGTCCACGTCAGAATCGATGATCGGACCGTGGATGCCCCGGCACATACCATCCCGAATTCCGTCGATCCGTGCGCCAGCCTCGTTGTGCGCTTCGCCAAGACCATCTGTTCTTAGGAAATGTGAGGCGAGGCAATGCGTTCCGATGAAATCCTCTCCGATCTCGCCGAACGGCTGGACCGTATTGTGGAACGATTCCCGCAGGATACGGCGTGGCGCGAACTGGCCCTCGAATGCCGGCTTTTGCTGGAGGGCCGTCCTACGCCGGTGGAGCAACGTTTCGACCCGGATCGCTGCCGGTGTTGCGGTCGACGTCGGCCCGCTTCGGCGCTGGGCCTGTGCGAGAACTGCGCAGGGCTGTACGCGGCGCAGCCCCCATCGCGCACGGGGGGACGATGCGACTGTGGGCACGCTCCGGCGGGGCCGGAGGTCTTCATCTACACCCCCGACCCGCGGGGACTGGCCTTCTGCAGCATCGAGTGTGTACGAGATCACTGGCGGCAGACCTTCCAGTACTTCATTGAGAGGTCCTCATGCACGGTTTCCTAGATCTCCACTCAGCGCTGAGCCCGACCTCGCAACGGCTCCTCGATGAGCTTCTCACTGGCGATCTTCCTCTCGATGCCTGCGCCGATACAGCACGGGGGATTCTGGCAGACGGCGATGAGACCGTCCGACTCCTCGATTCGCTGATGGAGACGTCGGCTCAGCTGGGCAAGCATGCGCCCCTGAAGAACAGGCTTCTGGCCAAGGCCTCGGAGTACAGGACGCAGGTTGAGCGAGTCAGACTCCTGTTCTGCGGCGGCGCGTGGGGGGACGACGACCGGCCCAACACCCAGATGGAAGGGATGGAGCAAGACCTGGCGGCCGGCGAGGCGGCGCTGCGGCAGATCCTGCAGGCAGGGCTTGACCCTGCGGACAGGCTGGAAGTCGATCTCAGAAGGGAGCGGGGAAATGGCAGATGAGCAGACTCTCTGGCTCCAGGCCAAGCACGTTCCCGATGCCACTTGCGCGGAATGCCGGATGATCGCCGGTGGCGAACCCGGAGCCGTAGTTTTCCAGCGTTCTGAGTGGCTGTTACGGATGCTGAGCCACGCGCCGCCGGGCAAGGTATCTGCCGGCATCGAGTATCACTATGACCCCGGGGCCGGTCCGGCGGACATGCAGAATCGCCTGACCCTTTCGATGTTTGCCCAAGCCCACGACCAGGCCACCCAGGGGACTTTGTCGCTGCTTGTCGCCCAGACCCGGCTGGCCCAGCTTTATGCATTCCACCGCGTGAAACCGCCCGCGCGGGATAAGTCCGACATCAACGCTGTATGCGATGTGCTCCGCCGGGAGGAAAGCCGGCGCCCGCTCGTGCACCCAGAGCGCAATCCAGCCGTACCGTCGAGCTACTTGATTCCGTACGACTTGGTGCCGAATCCAGATAACGACTTCACCGAGGTGGATCGGGTGCTCAGCGATGTCAGCGAGGAGGTGACGATTCGCATCACTCTGACCCCGGCGAACACTTCGTCGGAGAGGGCGGCTTTTGAACGGTACATCGAACGGGTGTATCGGATCAACCATCAGAGTTACGAGGCCTCCGGCAGCGCCCGCCCGCTGGAGCTTCTCGGACCGGCAGCGGGTTACAGTTCGGTCCTCGCCGAGGAGGTACAGCCACCCAGGATGCGGGAACCGGTGGCTGAAGACGTGCTGCGTCTTCTGCGGGATTACGCGCCGACGCTCAGCATGGCTGCCTTCGAGTTCAGTATTCGGGTGTTTGCGCAAACCCCGGAGGTGGCTCAGCTGGTGGCAGGCACCGTTGCCGAGTGCGCCTTCCGCAACGGCAGCTATCGGCTCGTTCTGACCCAGCGGGGCGAGTCGGACTTCGAGGACCTGCTAATGCAGGACGGCAACCTGGCGGTCCGGCCTCGCGCGACCCACGGGCTGATCCTCAGCGAGGATTCGGTCCGGGCCTGCCGGGCCTTGGCCCGCCTCGGGCATCTCGCCTCCTGGTCCGACTTGCAGGGGGTATTTCGCCCGATGGTCGCATCCTCGAGTCCGCTCCTTTGTATCCCCAAGAACACCGATCCGCCCACCCCGCCGCCAAAGGAGGAGCAAATCATCCTGGGCAACGATGACGAACCCCGGGGCAGCGGATATGGAGCCGTTGCGCGAGGTTGTGCCCGCGGTATTGCGCCGCGAACCCTCACCAAGCACATGTTCATAGGGGGTGTGCCGGGGATGGGCAAGACCTCACTGCTGATTTGGATCCTCATCCAACTCTTCGTGCTGGGCGTGCGGTCCCTGTGTCTTGCCCCGATCAAAACCGACTTTCGCGCCCTTCTGCGGCTCACAAACCTTCTGGACCCAGCCGGTCGGGACCTAGGGGGCACACTGCGGTACATGACCGTCGGCAACGAGACGGTCTTTCCCTATCGGCAGAACTCCCTGACTCTCCAGCCGGGTGTGTCCGCCAACGCGCACATCGAAGCCCTGCTCTCGGTGGTTTTTCCGGCCGTGCTCCCATGGTCCGGGCCGCTGCCGGCCATCATAGGAGAGGCCCTGGAAATCGTTTACGAGCAGGCTGCGAGTGCCGGCCGTCCACCGATCCTGTCCGATCTGGTTTCGGCGGCCGAGGCCGTCCTCCGCAAGCGTGGGTACGGCCCGGAGGTGTTCGGCAATCTCCTGGGCGCGATCCAGTCCCGGCTCGGGCGGATGACACGCCGGGACAGCGGCAGGATCTGCCAGTGTTATCGCAATACGCTGAGCGTCGATGAGCTGATGCGGGGCTGGACGGTCATCGAGTTCGACCGGCTGGAGAGCGAAGAAGAAATCTGCATGCACGTGCTCACCCAGCTGGTCATGATCCGCGAGCGCATCAAGACCCTGCCGCCCCACGATGGCAGCCTGCGGTTGTGCATCGTAATCGACGAGGCGCACCTCATCGTTGGCAGGGACACCTCGGCAAAGCCTTCAGAGGACAATCCGGATCCCAAAGCCTATGTCGCCCGGTGTGTCTGCCGCATCCTGGCGGAGCTGCGTGCGCTGGGGGTTGGGGTCATCCTCGCCGATCAGACCACCGGCGAGGTGGCCCCCGCGGTTCTCGCCGAGACCGCGACCAAGGTGGGCCTGCGCCAGGTATCGCCGTCCGATCGCGAGGCGATGGGGAACACCATGTTGTTGGATCCACTTTCGATCGAGGCCATGGCTCGTTTGGGGCCAAGGGAGGCCTTTTTCTATACCGAGGGCTTGTATGGACCGCGCCGTATCCGCACCGCTGATCTGCCCGAGACAGTTGACCTGAGTCCCATGTCCGACGACGAGCTCCGCGTCTTACTTCAAAAGCGGTCGTGGTTTATCGACAGCGAAAACGACCGCGTCGCCGGTGAGCTGGAGTTGCTCAGGGATCAGATCAACGCGTTCGACCAGCGTTGCAGGTCGATCATCCGGCAGGTCTGTGCGTTGCGTCGCGAGCCGGTTCGCATCTTCAGGCGGCACGGCGGCGCGGCTCGCGTCACCGGCCGTCTGGCGGCTCTAGCCCGGCGTGCGCTTCGTCTGCGCGGCGTCTTGTTGGACGAGCTGTCGAGGTTTCGCTGGTGTCCCTATCGCGTCCTCCGACCTCCAGAACCATTACCCGAGCACATTGCCCCTGAACTGCACGCCTATCACCGGGCGCTGCTCCGACGCGTGGAGGAGGCGATCGTGCCCATGGTACATGCCGCCGTCAAAGTGCTCGAAAACCTGATCGCGTGTTGCAGGGATTCTGCAGAAGTCGGAGTAGGGATCATGGTTGCCCATCACCCCCTCCACGGATCCCAGCGAGCGGAGCTACCGCACTGGGCTCTTGCCTCAGGTGATGACGCCCATGCGACGCAGTGGATAAGGATGGCATACGTGTGCAGGAGGCAGCCACAACTCGATGAGTCGTCGCATCCGTTCCCAGGGAACACGGGCAGTCTGGCTGCGTCGCGACAGCGCGCGCTGCCAGAGCCACCCCACCCGGTACCGGAACACGGACAGCGCCCGGCCATTCATGGGCACGCCGTAGTATCGGATGTGCCCGCTAACGACCGATCGCAGCCACTGCCCCACCGCAGGAATCGGGTCGTGCCAGCGTCGCCGAAGCTCGGCTTTCACCTCGTTCAGCTTCGCCTGCAACCTCTTCCGCATCGTCTGCCGAAGCACCGTGAAACGCCCGTTCCTCTTCTTCCCGCAGATGTGCGTGAAGCCGAGGAAGTTGAACGTCTCGGGCTTGCCCCGTCCGCCCCGTCGGCTGTTCTCGTCCGCGAACGGACCGAACTCCAGCAGACGCGTCTTCTCGGGGTGCAGCTCCAGGTGGAACTTGCGGAATCGCTCCCGCAGTTCGCCCAGGAACCGCTCGGCCTCCGATTTGTGTTGGAATCCAACGATGAAGTCGTCCGCGTAGCGCACGACGATCATGTCGCCTTGCGCCTGCGTCGTTCGCCACCATTGGACCCACAGGTCGAACGCATAGTGCAGGTAGATGTTTGCCAGCAGCGGCGAAGCCACGCCTCCAACAATGTTGCTAAACGACCGATAACTATTGAAACGGTCATCTC